>Ga0172375_10000054_pt1 | contig 153786 bp, 83 predicted proteins | sample LakKiv1m_FD_114537 | JGI IMG/M metagenome (GOLD analysis project Ga0172375, IMG submission 114537) | Freshwater microbial communities from Kabuno Bay, South-Kivu, Congo - kab_092012_11.1m | ecosystem: Environmental > Aquatic > Freshwater > Lake | place: Democratic Republic of the Congo... | reverse complement strand
GGTCAAGTCCGCTGGCGTGGTGTGTGACGACTGCCGCGTGATCTTCTGTTCTGTCAGGCGCTGAGCGCCGGGATCGTGTGGGTGGGGGTCACCTCCTCGGTGCCGGTCGGGGTGTCGGGGACGGGTGTGACGCGGGCGCGGGCCAGGACGTCGAGGCCGAGGTAGCGGCGTCCTTCGGCCCATTCGTCGTGCTGTTCGGCCAGAACGGCGCCGACCAGGCGGATCAGGGAGTCGCGGTCGGGGAAGATCCCGACGACGTCGGTGCGGCGACGGATCTCGCGGTTGAGTCGCTCGCTGGGGTTGTTCGACCAGATCTGGCGCCAGACCTCCTTCGGGAAGCTGGTGAAGGCCAGGACGTCGGCACGCGCGGTGTCGAGGTGCTCGGAGACCTTCGGCAGCTTCTCGCAGAGTGCGTCGAGGACCCGGTCGAACTGTGCGTGGACGCTCGCGGCGTCGGGCTGGTCGTAGACCGAGTGCAGCAGCGCCCGCACCCACGGCCAGGAGGACTTCGGGGTCGCGGCCATCAGGTTCGCCGCGTAGTGGGTCCTGCAGCGCTGCCAGGCCGCGCCGGGCAACGTCGCCCCGATCGCGGCGACAAGGCCCTGGTGGGCGTCGCTGGTGACGAGCTTGACCCCGGACATACCGCGGGCGGTCAGGTCGCGGAAGAACCCCAGCCAGCCGGCGCCGTCCTCGGCGGAGGTGACCTGCAGGCCGAGGATCTCCCGGTGCCCGTCACCGTTGACCCCGGTGGCGAGCAGGGCGTGGAGGTTGACCACCCGCCCGTCCTCGCGCACCTTCACGACCAGGGCGTCAGCGGCGACGAAGGTGTAGGGGCCCTGGTCGAGCGGGCGGGTCCGGAACTGCTCGACCTGGTCGTCGAGGTCGGCGGCCATGATCGAGACCTGGGACTTCGACAGCCGGGTGATGCCCAGGGACTCGACGAGCTTCTCCATGCGCCGGGTCGAGACCCCGAGCAGGTAGCAGGTCGCGACCACCGTCGTGAGCGCTCGCTCGGCGCGGCGGCGGCGTTCCAGTAACCAGTCGGGGAAGTAGGAGCCGTTGCGCAGCTTCGGGATTGCCACGTCGATGGTGCCGGCGCGGGTGTCGAAGTCGCGGTGGCGGTAGCCGTTGCGGGTGTTCGTCCGCTGCTCGGAGCGCTGGCCCCAGGCGGCTCCGCACACCGAGTCGGCATCGGCGGACATGAGGGTGTTGATGAACGTGGTCACCATCTGGCGCAGCAGGTCGGGACTCGCCTGGGACAGCTGCTCGTGCAGGAACTCGGTGGGGTCGATACTGGAGGGCGCGGTCATCGCGTGATCCATCTCCTGTTGGCTGTGAGAGGCGTTCAGAAGATCACGCGGTGGCCGCCCTCCACGATGCCTCGCCCGTCACCGAGCCGGTCGCACACCACCTTGGTGGACGCCACTCTGAGGTGCGGATACAGACACAAGGGCCGCTCCTGACCTAGGCATTTCGCCGCCCCGCGGCTCATTCGGCTTGCACTTCCACCGGCACCGCGGTGAAGGGGCTCCCTCAGCCCCAAGCTGAGTTATCCACAGCTTGGCGTGGCCCCATTGCCTGGCGGTGCCCGCGCGGTCAGGCTCGAAGTCATGACCGATCTGGACACGCCGCTGGACGGCGCCCCGTTCACTTCGCGGTCGCTGGGGCACCTGCTGCTGGCCGAGCGGGCCTACGCCGCCGGTGACAGCGACGGTGCGTGCGAGCACCGAGCCGATGCCGCGGGGCTACGCACCGAGATCGCACGCTGTGAGGCCCTCGTCTCGGTGGCCGGCCGGTGACCGGCGGCCTCGATCCTGACCCGCTGCTGACGATCGACGCGACTCCCGGTGTCTACGCCGCTCATGATCGAGGCGGCGCTACCGCCGCCGCCACGCTCACCCTCGTCCCGCGCCTGCAGGTGCTCACCGGCGACGGGCACCCCGGTGCCGAGATCGTCGACGCGGTGCTCGCCGCGCTGCTCGGCGACGGATTCACGCTCGTCCCCGCGCTCGACGTCGAGACGCTGCTCGAGCTTCCGTCCCCCTCCGGCGGGGCGGCGGTGTTCACCGCTGCCAGCGGGACGCTGGAGCTCACGGCCGGGATGCTGGGGTATGACGGCGATATCGGCCCGGGGGCGCCCGCCGGCTGGGCCGAGATCGCCGCCCAACGCGGGACGCTGGCCGTGCTCGTCGCGACCGGTGTCGACCTGCATGCCGAGGATCGCACCGCGCGCATCGACCAGGCTCGTGCCGATGGCCGGCTCGTCGGCGCCCAGGTCGCATTCAGCGCTGCCTGAGCTTGCTGCTCAGGTGTGGAGGCCTACCTGGCTGCCCGCCGTCGAGAGCCGCGCCACGATCGGCGATGGCGGCAGCCCCGTCGGCGCGGCTGGGCTCGGTCGAGGGCGCATGATGAGGCGGTGACCGACACCGTCCAAGCCCGCGACCCGGATGCCGAGCCTCTTCCCTGTACGCGGTGCCCCGGCTCGTCTCTGTTGGTGATCGCGGGTCTCTGCCCCGACTGCATCGCCGCTATCGGCTTGGACGCAGACCAGACTGACTACGAGGCCTGGCGGGGCGGGTCACCGAGGTCTACGGCCGGGGGAAGCCCGCCTGAGCACCGTTTCCTGGAGGTCTGCCACGAGGAGCGAGTTAGGGCCGGTCGGCGAGCACGGCGGGGACCGGGGAGTGGTCGGCGATGTGGTCGCGCAGTCTCGGCGACAGGAGGCCGGCGACCGCGAGGAGGTCGCGGTGTCGAACCGCGAGGGGCAACTGCAGCAGCGGCTCGTGGTGGGCGACCCGGTTGCGGAGCGAGTGGAGTTGGTCGACGCGGTCGCGGACGTCGATCCGTTTCGTTCCCTGGGGAAACGTACGGTGTAGGTGCGTGCGCCACAGCTGGTCGTGGCGGTTGACGGTGAGGTACCGCCAGAAGCCGAGGTTCAGCTCCGCGATGACCTTGCCCGGGGCCGGCTGATCGGTGCCGGAGTGCTCGGCGGCCGCGGAGACGGCCTCGGTGATCTTCTTGCGGGTCGTGTGGTTCGCATCGTAGGGGCCGCGGCGCCCCTTCCTCATCTGCCTCGGGAAGTGTCGTTCTGGGGCGTGCACCCAATGCGGGTCACCCGCTCGATCGCGGGAGCTGAGCGCGCGGTCGTAGGCATTGCGGAGCGCGACCTCCAGGTGGCCGAGGTCGTGGTGGAACGCAGCAGCTGCCCGGGCGTTCCATCCGTAGCGGGCGAGGGCGAGCGTGGGGTCGCCGTCGGCGTCGGCGAGGTAGACGGCGAACCGGGGTCTTGACAGCCAGTCCTCGATCCAGCGGTCAGGTTCGCTCATCATCGCCTCTCGCTGCTGCAATCCTGGTGTCGGGTTGTGCCGAGTCGTGTAGCATGGTCTGTGAAGAGCCCCGGAAGCCTCTGACCCCTCGGCGGTCACGCGACCGGGGCTTTGTATTGACGAGGCTCGTCCCCGGTATCCGGGGACGAGCCTTCGTCGTATCGCGTCATGGGACGTTACCGGTGGTCGGGACGGCGAGACCGTCAGCCGTCAGGCCCAGGTCCAACCGCCGATAGTGCGGTGGAGTCCGGTGTGCCCGGCGAGCCCGGCGGTGCAGTCGGAGCCGTAGACCGGTGTCGTAGCTGGGCAGGGCGGGAGGTTCCTGGTCAGCTGCGCCAGCCGTTCGGCGAGGCGGTCCCGGTCGGCGGTGCGTTCGGTGAGCTGCCCGGCCCGCTGTGTGGAGGTCGCCTCGGTGAGGGCCAGGTCGTCATGGAGCTGGTCGTGCTCGGCGAGTAGCCCGCGGACGTCCGCCCGGCGTGGCGTCCGGCCCTCGCTCAAGGTGTAGCGCACTCTGGCGGCGGCGGTGTCCTCGTTGCCGCCGTCGTTGTTCTTGCCACGGTCGTCGCCCTCAGCTGGCGTGCGGGTGGGAGTGTCGCTCGAAGACATTGGCGCGCTCTCCTTTCGTGGAGCCGTTCAGGCGGGTGTCGACGGCGTCGTTGCTGGCCTGGAAACGGGTCAGGGCTGCGGGAAGTTGGTCTCGTGAGACCTCGTCGGCTGCGGTGAGCAGCGTCAGCAGCACCGCGCCGGCGTTTGTCTCCTCGGCGAGTGCGGTGGCGAGGTCGGCGCGTCCGGTTGTCCGCACGGCTTGAGCGATCTGCCCGAGTCGTTGTGTGTAAGCGGCTGCCTGGGCGGGGTTCTCGGCAGCGAGGGCGCTTCGGTAAGCCGCTTGCTCGGCGCGGTGTGCGCTGACCAGTGCGGTGAGCCGCTCGTCGGCCTCGACGGCGTCCACGATGGTCACCCCTGGTCCTCGGTGGGCCGGTATCCGGCGTGCAGTGCACGTTCGGCGTGCTTGCGCGCTGTGCCCTGCCGACAGATCTGGTCCCACACCTGGCCGAGGGTGGGGCTCTGCGGGAGCGGTTCGAACGCGATCGGGTCGAGTATCTGCGCCAACATCTCGACGTGCGCAGTCGCAGGTGTGTTCTCGCGCGGTATCAGCTGAGTTGTGGGCAGGTCGCTCTGTGCGGATCGATTCATCATTTGCGGGTAGCTCCTGTCCGGTGCCGGGCGCCGACGACGTATTAGCTGCGCAGCTCGGTGGGATCTACCACGTTCCTCCGACAGTCTGTGTTCTGTAGCGCAGCGCCGCGGCGAGACTGGGCAATCGCGAACTGCTCCATTTCCCAATGCAGGGCAGAGTCGAGAACCTCGTATGCCATCCAGATGCCGACGATAAGCATCAAGCCGCCGACAAGGCGTTCAGGCGCCATGTCCGGTAGCCCCGACCCGGCGTTGCTGACGATGATGTGGATGCTCATGCCCGGGTCGGGCCGGGGGGGGAGCCGGATCGCCTGAACGAGGTCGAGCGGTGGATCGGCTCGCGTTCGAGCATCTGCATCTGGTCGCTCCACCCGCGGGCGCGTTGTTGCGCCTGCATCGATTCGGCGCGTCCGGTCGCGGTGAGGTAGTCGGCCAGAGCGTGGAGGACCTGGTGGGCGGTGTGGAGGGCCTGTGGGTGGCGCGTTCGGTAGGTCCAGGACGAGTGCGTCATGTATACGGTGAGGGCCGCGTCGATGTGGCGGTCTTGGTCGTCGCCCTCGGCCGCGGATCCGCGGTGGAGCAGGTTGCGGTGCAACGCGGCGAGGTCGGAAGGGGCGGTGATCGAGGCGATCTCGATCCCGGCCAGCCGGGCGCTGGCCAGGTGATCTGGGCCGGTTGTGGGCGGGGTGGTCGTGGGGCTGATCATCGGTTCGCTCCTGGTGAGGCGGGCGGGTGCTGGTCAGGTGGTTCGCGTCAGGTGGTGGCCACCGCACTGGTTGCAAGGTGTGGGGGTTCCGCCGAGGCGTGCGGCAGCCTCGGCGGCGTGTGCGGCGAGGCGGTAGTGGGCCCGGCCGGGACAGGCTGGGTGGCGGCGCGGAGGGAGGGCACGATGGCCCGTGTGAGGGCTCATGGCGAGGATCTCCTGTGCAGTTCAGGCCGCGGCGTGTACGGCGGCGGTGAGCGGGGCGTGGCAGTCGAGGCAGCTGCCGAGCGAGCGTGGGATGCAGTAGCCGACGTCGCGGCTGCAGGTCGGGCAGCGGCGGCGAGCTGCGAGCGCGCGGTCCAGGGCGGCGAGCTGCGCCGTCGACGGGATCCGTTTGGGGCCGAGGTCGGCGACGTCCCACAGCAGTGCCCATCGGCGGCCGCGGCGGCACACGACCTGCGCGACAGGATCGGCTCCGCACGGGGCGAGGTCGGCGGCGCGCATCTGGCGGCGGGTCATGAGTCCAGCGGGGGCTGCCCGCCAGCGCCAGGTCGGGAGACCGTCTTGCAGCCATGCAGTCGGCTGCCAACCCCATCGCTCGGTCATGACCCCGCGCTCGGCCGGTGTGCTCACCAGAGCGGACCTTGGTCGTCGAACAGTGCGGCGAGGTCGGCCTCGGCGACGAGTGGTCCTTCCGCGCCGGGGATCACGACGTCCTCGGTGCGGTCGATGAAGTCGATGAGCTCGTAGGTGGGGAGGCCGATCTCGGCTGTTCCGCTGGGCGAGCTGAGGGTGATGAGGGTCCAGTCGCCCCCGGGAAGAGCATGGGTGCCGATCTGGACGTCGCGGGCGAGGCGCTGATCGGTGTCGTCCACCTCGGACGAGGCCGTGGTGAGGCCGGCGGAGAGCAGCTCACGGCCGATGCACCAAGTGACGCTGGCGGTCTCGCCGCAGGTTCGGAAACTCACCTCCAGCTCGAAGGGCTGGCTGCGGCGATAGGTCATCTCGACGTAGACCGGCAGCGCACGCATGGCGAGTACGGGGGCGAGCTTGAGCTGGTAGATGCGCCCGGTGATCTGGGTGCGCACCTCGTCAAGGCCGAATCCGCCGCGGGTGGGCTGGATGGTCATCGGGTTCCCTCCGTCTGCCGCTCGCGACGGAGGTGCCGCCGCTCCCGCTCGGACAGGCCACCCCAGATACCGAAGCGCTCGTCGTTGGCCAGCGCGTACTCCAGGCACTCGGCTCGGACCTCGCAGCCGGAGCAGATGCGCTTGGCCTCCCGGGTGGAGCCGCCCTTCTCGGGAAAGAAGGCCTCGGGGTCGGTCTGAGCGCACAGTCCGAGCTCACTCCAGTCCAGTTCGACGGGCGGAGGCTCGCTGAGGAGTGCCAGCAGGTGGTCGAGGTCGAGGTCCTGAGGGACGCAGGAGGGGCCGGGATGCTGCGGCGAGGCCGTGGCGCTCCCGGCGCTGCGGGTGGTCGGCTGGGACACTTCGTTCTCCGATCGATGAGGTCGGAGCGGCCCGGGCGGGATCTGTGGAAGGTGAGCGCTCGGGCCGCCTCATGTACAGACGATCTCTTATAGCAAGTACAGTACCGGGTACGGTACTTGTTAGCTAGTGGAGTTGCCGTTCATCCGGTCTGGCTTTCGGCCTCGGCTGGTTCCCACTGTCCGTGGGCGATCTTGCGGGCGAGCCCCATGTCGGCGAGCGCGCCGAGCGCCTTGGATACGGCGGGGGCCTTGAGATCGGTCGCGGCGACGATCTCGCCGGTGCGGTGATGCCCGGCCTGGAGCGCGTGTAGAACCTCCTGCTGGCTGGTGGGGAGTCCTTCGATGTCCGGGGCGGTCTGGGCGCCGTCGTGAGCCGGAGAGCTGGTCGGACGTGGGTGCAACGCGACGACGTTCTGCGCGCTGAGCGCGGACGGGATCTGCAGGCCTTGCATGAACGCCGGCAGTGCGGCCTCAGCAGCGTCGCTTTCGGTGGTGTGAGGGGCGTCGCCGGGCTCGCCGGACTCCTTGCGGCGCCGCCAGGCGTGGAGCTTCTCGACCTGCGCGGCGAAGCGGGCGCTCGGGCTCTGCTCGATCGCGGGCTGGAAGTCGCGCATGGCCAGGGCGGTGTCCTCGTCGAGCGCGCATGACGGGAGGGCTGTGGCCCATTCCCCCAGGTCGGGGGCCCAGGCGACGCGGCCCATCGACAGGCGGCCACCGGCGATGGCGAAGCAGTAGCCACCGCCAGGGGGCAGGGACCCGGGGGTGACGGCCATCCCGCCGACCACCGCGTTCTCGCTGCGGTTCATGTTGCGGAAGGCGAACAGGTTGCGGGCCATCAGGTAGCCGCGCAGCACGGTGCTGTTGCCGTAGTCGCCGGCGAGCAGGGACTGGGTCCCGACGACCACGGCGACGCCGTACTTGCGGCCGATCCGCACGACACGTTCGAGGCGCGGGATGAAGTCCTGCGCTTTGAGCCAGTCGTCGCTGCTGAGCCGCTGCAGCTCGTCGATGATCCACATCAGGCCAGGGATGGTGGTGCTGGGCAGCAGCTTGCGCAGGGGGCTTTGCTGCGAGGGGTCGGTGATCCGGACCGGGCCGTCGGGGCCGTCGGTGAGGGTGGACTTGAGCAGGCTGCGGATCTCCAGGGCGGCCTCGATGGCTTCGAGCTGGGCGAGCACCTGGCGGGGCCCGGCCTCGGCCCAGTCGCTGATGTCGTTGAGTACGGGGCTGGACCCACCGTCGGGGTCGCCGTCGCCAAACAGCAGGTGCCAGGCGCCGCTCTGCTTGATACCGAGCCCGATCGCCTCGAGGCAGGCTGACTTTCCGGATCCTGGCTCGCCGGTGACCAGGCCGTTGCGCACGCCGATGTCCTCGACGGCGTAGAACTGCATGTCGCCCTCGCCGTCTGCGAACGGGCCGAGGGGGATGACGCCGTTGTCGTAGCGCGGGCCGAGGTAGGGGATGCCGCCGGAGAGCAAGTCGCGCACGATGACGGTCAGGTAGGCCCAGCCTTCGTTGTCCTCGTGCGGTTCGATGATCAAGTTCTTCGCCGAGACGCCGAGTGCGCCAGCGATGCGGGGGCGGCGGCTGAACACGTCGTCGAAAGAGGCGTCACCGGCCGGGGTGCGCACGGTCCAGCGGATGGCGCGGCTGAGGTCGACGCGGTCGGTGAGCATGGATCCGGGCAGTGCCTTGCCGCGGCGGCTGACGCTCTCGGACCAGCGCTGGGCCAGCGTGTCGCCGTAGTCACCGCTGGTGGTTTCGTCGCTCGCCTCGGGCAGCTGGGGAGCGTTGGGGTCGACGTCGGGGATGCTGTGCTGCTTCATCCAGTTGGCCCAGGTCGCGGCAGCGCCTCCGGCGAGCAGCCCCGTCATCGTCCAGCTGGCGGGGCCGACGGCAGAGGCGGCGGTGATCCAGGCCGCGGTGCCTGCGCCTGCGGCCCAGGACTGCCGGCGCCAGAAGGCCGGGATGCGGTTGTGGAGCAGGGCGCGGGCACCGGCGATCGCTCCGAGGGAGGTGAGACCGATGCCGGTGGTCGTGGCCAACTCGGCGCCGGGGCCGGCGGCGAGGCCGACGAGCTCGGTCAGCCCCCAGCCGAGGTAGCCGGCGGCGGCCGTGGCGGAGGTCGCCAGGTAGGGGGCACGGCGGGCGGCGTTCTCGGCTCGGATGTGATCGTGGTGATCGCTGATCGCCGACCGCCGGGGCGTCTCCTTGTGCAGCACGGTGGCGGGCTGGCGCACGGCGAGCTCGGTGGAGGGGGCGGCCGGGCTGGCGTCCTCGTCGACCAGGCGCTGCAGGGCGCGGGCCAGGACCTCTGGGGTGAGGTTGGTGCCGGCGACGCTCTGCTGCCTGGGCATCGCAAGTCCCTTCGTCGTTGTGGTGCCGGAGTGCTTGTCGGAGTGCCACCGCTCCGCCGCGACGCGGGTGCCCAGCGACCGGGGGTCGGTCCTGGGGGCGGGGCTGTCGGGCTAGGAGCGAGTGCCGATGTAGGTGCCGTTGACGGTTCCGGCGAGGGTGTCGTCGCTGAGCACCTGGTCCTGGGTGTTGAGGTGCCGGCCGAAGTGGGTCTTGGCCTCACCGGCGGAGCTGGTGAACAGCTGGGCGTTCTCGCGCATCTGCTCGAGCAGGCGGATGGGTTCGCCGCTGACGCCTGCCTGCGTCAGGGAAGCGACGGACTGATCGAGCTCGGTCAGGAGTCGCTGACCGACGTTCTGCATCTGCTCGCAGAAGTGGTTGGCACTGCCGGGATCGAGGGTCTCGCCGCTGGTCAGGTTCGGGTTGGCGCCGGTCATCGGGATGTCCTTTCGGATGGGGTGGATCGTGGCGGTCGGCTGGTGTTCGGCCGCGGGCTGTGGCTCGGGCTCGGTGTCGGGCTCGGGGTGGATGGCTTCGGGCTGCTGGTTGTGGTCGGGTTCGTGTTGGTCGGGCTTCTTGGGGACCTCCGGGGGGTCGTCGGTCGGGGTCTCCTCGACCGGTGCGGGTTCGGTGTGGTCGGTGGGCGGGGCTGGGGTCGGCTCGGCGTCGATGACGACCGGGTCGGCGTTGTCAGGGCGGCGGGGTGGGCGTTGGGCGGTGGTCGGCCGCGGCCGCCAGTGCGGGTCGGTGGTGCCGCCGAATCGCTGGCGGAGGTTGCGGGCCAGGCGCTGTCGCAGCAGGTCGCCGTCGGCATGGCGCTGGTGGCGTTCGCGGCGTCGCTCGGTGGCGTAGCCCCAGGCGTCGGACCACCACTCCCCCATCGCTGCCCGTGCGGGCCCGGGCGGGCGAGGGCCGCGGGGATGGGCGATGCGGTCGGCGATGCGTTGGGCCAGTGCGTCGCCGACGCTGGGGCCGGTGCGGCGGCTTTCCCGGGCCATCCGGCGCTCGTGGGCGCGTTCGGCGCGGCGTTGGCGGTCGCGCAGGCGCGGTGGTTCGGTGCCGCGGGCGGTGGCGATGAGCTCGGTGCCTGCGTAGCGGGCGAGTCCCCAGGTGATGAGCGCGACCAGCACGAGCGTTTCCATCGTCGATCACCCCACGAACCACTGCTGGGCGATGGATCCGGCGTTGCCCATGCCGGTGGCGACCAGGCGGTAGAGGCCGTAGAGGATCGGCACCCCGCTGGCGAGACCGATGGTCGGCGCCGCGAGCGCGAGCCAGGGGTGGATGCGGTTGGGCCTGGCCGTCTTCGGGAAGATCCCCTTGATCACGACCTCGAGGGTCATCACGATGGCGATCCCGCCGAGGATGACTGCGCCGCCGAAGCCGAGCAGGCGGGTCGCCAGGGGGGTGGCGTTGGCCGCTACGCCGTAGGCCTGGGCGATGAGCGCGCCGATGAGGCCACCGATTCCGGTCCCGGCAACGAGGAAGAGCAGGCTCGTGGTCTTGCGCATGTCGTCGTGGTAGTAGAGCCAGAGGCCGAACAGCAGGGCCAGTGCGGCGATGCTGCCGGTGCCGGCGAAGGCTGCAGCGTTCATGTCGTTCTCCTCAGTTGATCCAGCAGAAGGGCGGCCAGTAGGGCCAGGTCAGGAACTCGGGTATGAGCAGGCGGACAACCGGGATCTGGTCGAGCGCGGTCGCGACGGTCAGCAGCAGGAAGGCGACCGTCCAGAGGCGACCCGGGGTCCGGGCGGCCCAGGCGATCAGGGCGCCGATGACCAGGACGGGTGCCTGGATGCACCAGACGTGGACGACCGCGGCGCGGCGCAGCGGGCCGGTCTGGGTGGTCGTCCAGGCGCCCTGACGGGCCAGGGCGAGGCTCTGCTCCAGGCTGGCCGGCTGCTCGTGGACGAAACGCAGCTCGGTCGCCGCGGTGGTGGCCGCATGCCGGGCTCGCTGGCGACGATTGGGAAGGGTCGGCCACGCCGCACGCGGTCGGTCGACCTCGACCGCTGGCTCGCCGTCCGGGTTCGCGGTCGGGGTGGCCACGGTGGCACGCGGGCTGGGCTGGGCTGGGGTCTCCTGCTGGCCCGAGTCGGGTGCCGCGGTGTCGAGGTCGGCGACGGCGTCGTGCTCGCTCATGCGGGGTCCTTTCTCGGGCTGAGGGGCTCTTGTGCCTGCATGCGCAGCAGGTGGTCGCCTGCTTCGATGAGCTGAGTGATCACGGCGCCGACGAGTTCGGCGGCGGCGTCAGGCCGGGGGTGGCGCCGGCTGGCGGCACCTCGGAAGTAGTCGAAGGCGCACACGGCTCGTTCGATGTCGGTGGTGGTCTTGGCGAATCGGGTGGCGAGCTCGGCGCGGCGGCGGTCCGGGCGGGAGCGGCGCAGCGTGGGTGGCAACTCGCCGGCCGCGGCCGCCGCCTTGCTTCTGCGGTGCCCGCTCATCCCAGGCACCGCAGGTCGTAGAGCGGCAGGCCGGTCTCGGCGACGGCGATCTCGGCGAGGTAGGCATGGCGGGCCAGGCCGCCGATCCGGTCGGCGAGCTCGAGCACGTGCGCCCAGATCTGGTGCGGGTCGTCGACGGGGGCGTCGATCGGCTCGCTGGTCCGGTGGCGTTCGGAGCCTGTGACCAGCGTGATTGTGATCCGGTCGGACATGAGGTGCGCTCCTGGAGGTCGGAGGGGTCCCCTCCCCGGCGCCTGGGGGGGTGTGGCGCCGGGGAGAGGACTTGCGGCGGTAGCGCCCCGGGCCGGTGGCCCGGGCGCATGGTTGGCGCTACCGCGGGTCGAGGGTTTGCTGGACGAGCTCGTAGGCGTCACCGGCGAGCTGGGAGCGGACCTTGCCCACGCCGAACCGCTTGCGGATCGCCTCTCGCGACGGCGAGCCGGAGGCCGAGACCGGGATCTGCTGGTCGTCGATCGCGCGGCGGGTCCGCTCGTAGAGCACGACGGTGTCGGCGGTCTGGTCGGTCAGCCGCGAGGGCTGCAGCTCCTCGTAGAGCTCGGCGAAGATCGGCCGGAACACCGAGTGCAGCAGATGCTGAACGACCACCGCCGCAACGACCAGCAGTGACGGCAGGGTGTGGGCGAGAGTCGACCCCGCGTCGAAGCCGTAACGCAGCCCCCACGGGACGACCGTCAACACCAGCGAGGCCAGCGCGAGACCGCCGTCGAGGAAGTAGAGGCCTCGGGGGACCTGGCGGCTGTTCTGTACTGCAGTGAAGCCGATCAGGAGGCTGACGACCAGCAGCACCGACGCCATCGGCTCGATCAGGTAGCCCACCCACGGCCCGTCCACGCCGACGACACCGTCGTGCACGGTCGCCGACATGAACACCACGCCGAAACCGATGAGGGTCGGAGGCACGCAGGACAGCGCGACGTAGCGGCGATAGGTCGCGGCGAGGCGCCGGTTGGGGTTGAGCAGGCGGTCCTTGCTGGTCCGTGCCCTGTCGATCCAGCGAGCTTCCTGCCTGTCGCGTCGGGTGCCGGCGACCTCGGCGAGCGCGGTTCGGCGCCGCTCGGCCCGCCGGGCACTGCGGATCCGCTCGGTGACCTTGCGGTCAGCTCGCCGCTCTCGTTCGGACAGTGCTTCGTGCAGGGCCGGGTCGTCCTGGAGGGCGACGAGGCCTCGAGCCTGGTGAACCTGGCGAGCCAGAGCCCGGACCTCGTCGGTGTCGGCGACGCTTTCCTCGACCGGGTCGTCTTCTCGCGTGGTGCCGGAGGGGATGAGCTCGCTCCCCCACTGCTCGGCCGAGAGCGTGGACGGCGGCGTCGGACGGTGGCCGTTGCTGGTCGGGGCGCTCATCGGATCCCCGCTCGTCGTGCCGCGCGACGCCGCAGCAGCGCGTTCCGCTCGTCCTCGCTGAGTCCACCCACGACGCCGTGGGTGAATGCGCCGGGCCGAGCCAGGGCCTCGGCCCGGCAGGCCTGGAGCACTGGGCAGTGACGGCAGATGGCCTTGGCCTCGGCGATCTGCTGCAGGGCCGGCCCAGCGGTGCCGACGGGAAAGAACAGCTCGATCACGTCGGTATCGGCACACGGCAGACGGCCGGGCACCGCCTGCGGGTCGACGTGTCTGGGTACGGTCTTCATGGGCGCCTGGCTTCCTCGTGATGGGGGATCGGTCCGGTTGTCCACTCAGATGCCTCGGCGGTCGCACCCGCCGGGGCATCTCTACTTCCAGACTAGTCCGTGACTAGTCGCGAGTCTAGTCTCGGGTTCTCGCGACTGGCCCTGCGCGCGCAAAAATGGCCCACGACCAGCCAGTTCGCTGATCGCGGACCTTAGTCGTATTGCGACTATCTCGTGGTGTTCGAGGAGAGGTCGGCGCGGAGGCGGTCGAGCAGGGCGAGTAGAGCGGGTCCGTGCTCTGCGGACCGCTGTTGCTCGGCGAGGAACTGCTCGTAGAGCTTGACGTCGGCTGGGTCGGTCACTTCCTGCTCGGCGGTGAGTGTCTCGATCTCGACGGTCGTGGGTGCGTCGTCGTAGCGCAGGAGTACGAAGGAGTGCAGGGGGCGGACCTCGGCACGCTCCTGCGTCTCGCGGGAGAGCACACCGATGCGCACGTTGGGGAGGCTGGCCAGCGCGGCGATGCGGTCGAGCTGAGCGAGCATCACCGAGGCTGGACCGGGACGCCATCGCAGCGCGGTCTCGGTCATGACCAGGTCGAACTGCTTGGACTCGTCGAACAGGACTGTCTGACGGTTCATCAGCGACAGCACCGCGGCGGGGATCTCCGCGGCGGGGAGCAGGCTGTGGATCTCGCGCAGTCTGCGCGCGTAGTCCGGGGTCTGCAACAGCCCGGGAACGACCTCGGACTGATACACCCCGATCCCGCTGGTCGTTGCGTCACGCCGAGCCCTGGCGTCCTGCTGGCTGGGCCCGTCGGGGCGGTTGCTGTTGCGCCACGGCCGTACCCGGGTCCCCGCCTCCTGGGCGAGTGCGCGCAGCTCTGCACGGACGTCCTCGTCGGCGTGGACCGTGTCGAGCCACTGCTCGATGTCGGCAAGTACGAGGGCGGAGTGGCCGTTCTCCATCTTGGAGGTCTTGCTCTGCGACCAGCCGAGCTGCTCACCCAGGGCCGCAGCCGAGAGCCCAGCGGCCTGGCGGAGCTCCTTCAAGCGCGCCGCCAGGCGCTGGTGCTGTGGGTGGATGTCGGCGTGGGTCAAGGGGTTAGCTCGCAGCGCGCTCAGGGGTCTCGGCACCCGATCGTGGGGCCGGGACCAGTCGGTAGTCGTCGAACGGGACGGACAGCTCGACCGCGCGCCGACGGATGGCGATGTAGGGGGCGGGATCGCTGGCTTGTGAGACGCCGAGGAAGTGCCCTTCGTCGTCGAAGTGCTGCAGCACCACGATCCGCTCGTCGAACATCCAGAAGTCCTGCCGAGTCCAGGCGTCGTCGCCCGTGCTGAGCCAGTGTCGGTCCAGAATGCGGACTTCCTCGCCGGCGCGGATGTTCTCCCGGGGGTAGCAGAGCAGCTGGAACCGTGTGTAGTCGGTGACCGGGTGGCCGAGCAGCCGGACCCTGCCGAAGTACTTGGCCCGGCCGACCTGGGCGTGGACGTTGGCCAGCCAGTCGTCGTTGTCGACCGTGCGCGCCGGGAACGGCTTGTCGGCGAGGAAGGCGTCGAAGTCCGGGTCCTCGCCGGGGATCGCGTAGACGTCGCGGCATTCGAGCCGGAACGCGGAGTGCTCGTAGGTGCGGTAGAGCTCGTCCAGGTCTTCGGGGGTCATACGGCCTCCCTCGTCGCTTCGTCGACGGCCGTGAGCACGTCGCTCACCAGGACCTCGTGGGCGCGTTCTCCCTTGGGGCACACCAGCGTCGTCGGGGTGCCGGACACCACGAACCACTCCCCCGCCGCTCGGATGTTCTCGGACCGCGGCGCCGGCACGGCACCGACGGACAGGCCGTGCATCTGCAGTTCGCGCGCGGCGCGTTCGACGATGTCGCGCGGCACCCGCACCGTCCGAGCGGATGCGATGTAGCCCTGCACGATCACCGCCCCCCGCTCGGTCAGCCATGCGGTCGGACAGTTGCCGTTGCGGCACTCCATCGTCCCGGCGAGCAGCTGCATGCTCATGAGTTCGCCTTCCCGTTGAGCCGCGATCCTAGTACCTCGAAGACTAAGTGCGACTAGTCGGGCTGGCAACGGTGTCGGACAGACCGGGCCCGGGCCCGGCGTCGAGCTCAGGAGCCGTGGAAATTTCTGGCCTCGCACGCGCACGCGTACGTCGCGTTGTCCGGGCCCGCCACCGCGGTAGGAGGCCGCGGGGAAATTTCCCGGCGCCCTGGGGAGCAGCTCGGCGCTCGGTGCGCGTGCAAGGGACGCGCCGCCGCCGCGGACCAGCTCGTCGGCGACGTCGACCGCGAGCGCGCCTGGCTGCTTTCCGCCGTGGCACGGTCTGCTCGTTGCTCGGCGGTCTACTCCCGGACCTCGTGCAGCTTCTCAGCCAGACGGACCCACGCCGGCCGGTCTCGGTATGGCCCGATGCCGCGGCTGTGGCGAGTGAGAGATGCCGAGTGCCTACGACGCAGGCGACAGCGCCCACGCCCCCGGCTCTCGGCTCCCGGGGCGCACTAAGCGCGAGCACAGGTGCTTCCTGCGCTCGTTGCCACCGCGCCCCGGCCCCGCCAGAGCGCGGGGGTCAGCTGGGCGCGGGCTCTCGATCCGGCCGGGCCGCGGGACTCACGGACTCAACGGGCCGCGCCGAGCTCGCCTCTGGGAGTCACGGTCCGCAAGGTTCTCCGGGTGTGGGCGCCGGGCCTTCACGACCTCCAGGGCCGGCGCCACCCCACAGCTCGCCGCGCCACCGTCGCCGAGGGTCGGTGGACGAAGACCACCGCCGTCCCGCTCGAGCCGGGAGTTTCTCTGAGCACTAGCCCGGCGCACGGAGTGACGCCCACGCGACACACGCGTAGGTGCAAGGCCGGCCGTCAGGCAGCCACGTGCTCGGTCACCCCGCCCCAGGTTGCGGCGCCCCCGCATCGATAAGGCCGGGGCCACAGGCCCACCACTTCCGAGCCGTTGAGCGCCCCGAGCCGCGCCGGATCGTCGAACGGTGCTCTGGAGCACCGGACGGGGCGATACTCGGCTCCGACCGCCTGGCACACACTCGGGTAGCTCGCCACCACGACGCTGACCAGCGCATATCCTGCAGGTCGCCGACTCGGTAGCGCCCGCAGACAGCATAAAACGCGCATATCGGGCATAGCTCACTCTCAGTGGGGCTGACTGAGCTGTCGTTGCCGACTCTTTCCCGCTGCCACCGGAGAAGACGTAGTCGCTGGTCAGGCGCACATTGAGTCCGGAACTGATAGTGGAACTTCCCCTCGGAGATCAGGTCCGCGTGGCGAGCCCCCAACTGAGGCCGTTCCAGCTGGTCAGAGGCCGTCTGTAAGGACTCGAACGGATCCCTCGCCACCGAAGACGCAACCGCAATGACACGCCGGGCGCGCGGGGCCGGGATAGCTGCACCCGAACACGGTGACCACGCCTCGCGGTGGTGCGCGACACCACCTCGTCAACTGATGATTCCTCGGTCCGTCGCACCAAAGCCGTCCATTCGGCCCGACGGCCGGGGCCAGCGTCAGAAATGCGCTGGTCCGGCTGGGCCTATCCGGCCGAAGGACGCTGGCGTGACGGCGCCTGCTGCGCCGGCGCGGACACCCTCAGCCGGGACCTCGCCCGGCAGCTTGGACACGTAGTAACCCACTCCTGCGGAGGACACACTCGCTGAAAGTGCTCAGTCAGAGCGCTGACATCGGTACAGTTCTCGGTACCGGACCGAGGTGAGGAGGGCAGGGATGCGCGAGAGTTCGCTGGTCGCCAGGCCAGACGAGCACGGACATGAGGTCCTGGTCGCCTACCGGCCGGTGCACTTCACGTTGGACGACACCGCGCGCGCGATGAATGCCGTCGTGGACCCGCACCTGCGGAAGGTCTCCTCCCGCGCTCGCGTTGGGCGCAGCCGAGTCCGTGATGTCCTGCGCCAGATCGCGATCGACGGCTGGCCCGAAGGGTTCGCGGCCGACCCCGATCGGGTCGATTACTGGCGGAGCTGGCTGGTCGCGCAGGGTGTATTCCAGGCCGACGACTGAAGCCACCGTCGCTGAGTGAGCGATAACCGGGTTATCGGTCCCCGCTCCCCCGTCGCAGCGTCGTTGGGTGGTCGCCGTCTCGCACGGCCTCGGCGCGCGTTGCTGGCGAGAAGCTTCGTTGGCGACCTCGACCCCCAAGCAGCGCTCCCGGTCCGGCAGCGCCAACATCGATAGGTCCCAGCTCCCAAGTCGACAGCGCGCTGACGGCGATAACCCGGTTATCGCGCGGCCCTGACTCAGAACCGCACACGCCGGGGGATGACCGCGGAGCGCGGACCCACAGCTGGCATCATCTGCTCTGACTTATCCGAAGTAGCGGCCCAACTCCGGGCCGTGAAGTCCACGGAGAGGTGGCCATCTTGGCCAGAGTTCATGCTGTGTGCTGCCAGAAGGGCGGCGTCGGCAAGACCACGATCACCGTCAACCTCGCTGCTGTCGTCGACCAGGTGCTCGGAGGTGACGATCCGTCCGTCCTGGTCGTAGGCACCGACCCGCAGCGATCGATGGACTGGTGGGCAAGCAGGGTCGGCGATGACATCCCATTCGCCTACACCGAGACCGACAGCCCCAGTGATCTGGAGAGGTTGCGAGACGCCGACTTCTCGCACGTGTTCGTAGACACCCCGGGCAGCCTGGAGAATGAGCACATTCTCCGGTCGGTCCTGAAGAGCGCCGACGACGCGATCGTCCCGATCACGACAGAGCCGCTCACCTTCGTACCTGCCGACACGACCATCACCCAGGTCATCGAGCCCCTGGGAGTCCCCTACACCGTGGTCGTGAATCTCTGGGATCCACGCGACGGCCGAGTCGATCTCGACGACACCCTGACCTTCGCCCGCAAGAAGAACTGGCCGCTCGCGAACTCGGTCATTCGTCGTTACAAGATCCACAGTCGGGCGGCAGCAGAGGGTGTCGTCTGCACCCAGTACGCCAAGAGTCGTGTGGCCTTGGAGGCCCAGCAGGACATCCTGCGGCTGGCGCTCGAACTCGGCTACGGGCGCACCCGATGAGCGAGGCGGCCGCGAGCAGCGCGGACTCCGCAGCCGGGTCGTCGGCGAAGAAGCGCAAGCGCGGGCGGGTGTCTTTCGGCTCCGACGTCTTCGCCGCGCAGGCCTCGCTCCAGGCAACAACGGATCCCGGCGTGTCCCAGCGCCGCATCCCGCTATCCGACCTGGCCCACAATCCGCGCAACCCTCGCTACGGGTACGACGGCCCCGCGATTCTGGAGCTCGCCGACAGCCTTCGGGAGCACGGGCAGCTGCAGCCAGCGACGGTGGTCGCTCGGGATGTCTACCTCGCTCACTACCCGGAGGATGCGGATCAGATCGGGATCGCGGCGTGGGTGGTCCTCATCGGAAACCGCCGGCTCGCGGCGGCCCGCTTGGCGGAGCTGCCTCACCTCGTCGCCTCGGTCGAGGACCGACTCGGGGGAGCGGACCCGATGCTGGCGGAGGCCACGCTGGTCGAGAACATCCACCGTCAAGACCTTCCCCCGCTGCTGGAGGCCCGCGAGCTTCAAGGTCTCGTGGAACGACATGGCTCGCAGCGCACGGCGGCGAAGCGGGTGGCGAAGACCCAGGCCTGGGTTTCGCAGCGGCTGTCGCTGCTCAAGCTCACCCCAGACTTGCAGGAGAAACTCCGCATCGGCGAGATGTCGGTGAAGGAAGCTCGAACCGTGGCCTCCGCTCCGCCGGAAGAACAGGCGGAGAAGCTGGAGGCGTTGCGTCGTCAGTCGACGGCGGGGGAGCGCGCTCGACCTTCCGGAACTGAGGCTCCGGACCAGCCCGCGAACGACTCGCCTTCTCCCGCTCCGGCGGCGGACCAGCCCGATCGGGATGCGGCGGTCGACGTCGACAAGATCGCGCGCCGCCTGCGTCGACAGCTCGACGACGACGGACTGCAGGCTCTGATCGATGCACTGACAGTGCTCCGACACTGAGGCGATAACCCGGTTATCGCCGCGCCGTACGCGGTGGAGCGATAACCGGGTTATCGCCGTTGGCCGAGCCTCAGCCGTGGGCGAGGTCGGAGAACCGGCTGTAGTGCAGCTGGTGAGCGACGGTGATCGTCGTGGTCGGGCCGTTACGGTGCTTGGCCAGGATCAGGTCGGCCTCACCGGCGCGCGGGTCGTCCTGCTCGAACGCGTCGGGGCGGTGCAGCAGGACCACCATGTCCGCGTCCTGCTCGATCGAGCCGGACTCACGCAGGTCGGACAGCATCGGCCGCTTGTCGGTGCGCTGCTCGGGACCACGGTTCAGCTGGCTCATCGCGACCACCGGGACCTCGAGTTCCTTGGCCAGCAGCTTGATCTGCCGGGAGAACTCCGAGACCTCCTGCTGGCGGGACTCGACCTTGCGGCCCGAGGTCATCAGCTGCAGGTAGTCCAGGATGATCAGTTTGAGGTCGTTGCGCTGCTTCATCCGGCGCGCCTTGGCCCGGATCTCCATCAGCGTCAGGTTCGGCGAGTCGTCGATGTAGAGCGGTGCCTCGGAGATCTCCGACATCCGCCGCGCCATCCGGGTCCAGTCCTCGTCCGACATCCGGCCCGCCCGCATGTCGGCCAGCCGGATCCGCGCCTCCGCCGACAGCAGGCGCATCACGATCTCGGACTTGCTCATCTCCAGGGAGAAGAACGCGCTGGTCATGCGGTGTTTGATGGAGCAGGAGCGGGCGATGTCGAGGCCGATCGTGGATTTCCCGTAGCCGGGGCGTGCGGCGACGATGATCATTTGGCCGGGGTGTAGGCCGTTGGTGATGGTGTCGAAGTCGGTGTAGCCGGTGGGGACTCCGGTGGCGAGGCCGCCGCGTGCGGCGATGGCGTCGATTTCGTCCATGGTGGGCTGGAGGAGTTCCTCGAGGACGGTGTAGTCCTCGGTGGTGGTGCGCTCGGTGACCTCGTAGACCGCGGCCTGGGCCCGGTCCACGACCTCGTCGACCTCGCCGCCCTCGTTGCCGTGGTAGCCGAGCTGCACGATCCGGGTGCCGGCCTCGACCAGCCGCCGCAGGATCGCCTTCTCCCCGACGATCTCGGCGTAGTACGCGGCGTTCGCCGCCGTCGGCACGGTCGCGATCAGGGTGTGCAGGTAGGGCGCACCACCGAGGCGCACCAGCTCGCCGCGCCGCTGCAGCTCCGCCGACACCGTCACCGCGTCGGCCGGCTCGCCCCGGCCGTAGAGGTCCAGGATCGTCTCGTAGACCGTCTGGTGCGCGGGCCGGTAGAAGTCCTCGGGCCGCAGCACCTCGACGACGTCGGCGATCGCGTCCTTGCTCAGCAGCATGCCGCCCAGCACCGACTGCTCGGCCGTGAGGTCTTGGGGTGGCTGGCGGCGGTCGTAGGTGGTGTGGGCGGCCGGGGGAGTGGTGTCGATGGGCTGGGCGGTCATCGGAACCTCCGGGCGCGGAAGGGGCGGGGGGTGCGGCGTGGTCCGTTGGCGCGGTCGGCGCGGGCGCGGGCGAGGGCCCGCTCGTGCGCGCTGCCGGTAGTCGGCTCGTGCGACTGGGCCGGGGCGGGCGTGGTGGGCGCCGGCTGCTCGGCGACCGGCTCGTTCGGGGCGGTGGCGCGCTCGCGCCGCCCCTCATCGAGCGTCTTGCTGATCTGGTGCAGGTGGCTGGTGCGGCTCTGCGGGGTGGCGACCTCGGCGTCGGGGCGGGGTGCGTTGCGGCGGGCGTGGAACTCGCGGGCCCAGCGGCGCACGAGCTGGGATTCGGCGGTGGTGCGCTCGGTGGTGGTGGCGGGCAGGTCGGTGGGGGACAGCTCGGTGGCGCCGTAGGGGAGCCGCTGGGCGGCGGCGTGGCCGCGGGCCAGGGCGGCGGAGCGGCGCTGGCGGGCGTCGACGGTGGGCGAGACGAGCGGGCCGTTAGTGTCGCGCCACCAGCTCAGGCGGTGGCGCAGCCAGCCGTCGGGGCGGCGCAGCTGGTGGGCGGGGCAGCGGTAGGCGGGTTCGGCGGGGCCGTCGTGGCGGGGCCGGTGTGCGAGGGCGTAGCGCAGGTCGTTGTTGGTCCAGCCGGCCTGCCACCAGGTGCGGGTGATGGAGCGGATCCAGCGCGGGGTCAGGCGGCGCAGGGCCGGGTCGGTGCGCAGCTCGGCGGCCGCGGCGAGCATCTCGGCGCCGGTGACCGGGACCCGACGATCGAAGTGGCCGCCCTGCTTCTCCTCCTGGCCCGGCCCGTCAGGGCCGTATCCGTCTCGGAAAGGTGGGCTGACCTGCGAACTGTGGACGCACGCCCTCGCGCGTGTAGGAACCCCTGTAGAAGTCTTAGGAAGATCTTTAGGTGTGTGGGTTGGGGTCCAAGTTGTGTCTGTAGTGGTCTGTGCGGCGGCGTGTTCGGTGCTCTGCTCGCGCGGGTCCGGCTTGGTCGGGACGTCCTGCTCGGCGGCCTCTGAGGCGGGCACGCGGAGCTGGTAGACCGCGGCCCGGTTGCCGGTGAGGTGCTGCAGGGCCAGCGGGCGGAACTGCGGGGTGGTGCCGCCCTCGGTGCGCAGCAGCCAGCCGTGGTGCTGGAGTTCGGCGAGCCAGCGGGCGGTGCTGCTGCGTCGCCATCCGCTGGCGTGCTGCAGGCGGTCCCAGGTGGGCCAGCTGGTGTGGTCGTCCCAGTCGGCGCGGCGGGCGAGTTCGGTGAGCAGGCCGCGCAGCCGTTCGGCGGCGTCGCGGCGGACCTGCTGGTACCAGGCCGAGGCGAGCAGGGCGCGGAACCAGTCCAGCGCGGTGCGGGGGAGCAGGGTCGCGACACCGGCGAGCAGCTCGTCGGCGGCCGCGGCGTCGGCCTCGGGAGAGTCGGTGAGCTCGGAGGGGGAGATGTCGCCGCCGCCGGCGAACCAGCACGGCGCGCAGACGATCGACCGGAGCGGGGTGTTACGCGCGATTCCCGACCGACGCAGGCAGCTGACGCACATCTGGGGGAGCTCGATCGCCCCCGGGTGGGTCGGCCAGGACGCCGGCAGCCCTGCCGGTAGTGGCAGAACGGGCTGCACGAGGAGTCGAGATCCCGTGTTGGGGTTCGACTCACGTGACGCACAGCGCGATGGTGCTGTGCGAACTTCGGGACGCGCGCTACTATGAGAGCGCGCAGGCAAGCGTGGCGCCTCCCTTCTGGGAGGGGCTGGGTGTAGGAGCGGTAACTCCGAACCCCGTTACGTTGGGCCCGTTCCTCTTGGCCGGAGGGACGGGCCCTAGCGCATTTCAGGGGTATGCACTCAGCCCGGATGTTCGATTGTCGTGACGCCGCTGCGGGCGGCGACCGAGGTCAAGCAGACCGTCTGAGCGCCTCCTCGTGAGGTGGCCCCTCGGCGAGATGCAGCTGGTCGTTCTCAGGGCTCGTACGCCGGTTGGGGAGCATGTCTGCGAGCGTGGCGGCTGCGGCCTGGATCTCATCGGGCCGCTCGAACGCCACGAGCAACGCCGCGAACAAGTAGTCGTTGCGCGTCAGCCCGAGGTCGCTGCGCTTGGCGTCGACCCGGTCGGTGATCTCCGGCGGCACACGCGTGCCGACCAGCTCCCTCGGCCCCTTGTAGCGCTTCGCGGCCCCGTTGGGCCGCCGCCTCCGCTCGCTCATGGGGTGCATCCTGTCAGCAGTACTTGTTACAGGCTGATGCGACGCGCCGAAGGTCTCGGAACGCATTCTCGACCACTCTCCGTATCCGGTACGGTCGCTGTCCGTCACGGGAGTTGTTCGCTGAGCGCCTGCAGAGCTGCCCGGACGCGCCTCACTCGGGCGGCGGGCTCGAGAAGTGCCTCGGCAGGTGCCAGGCACGAGACCGAGCGCGCTGCTAGCAACAGGTCGAGCGCAGCAGTGAATAGGTCGTCGCGGAGGAAGTCCGACCCCTCTGCCGCGAACGACGTCTCAAGGGTCGGTGCGACATCGCGATCGGGCGAGTAGCCCAACGCCTCGAGGGTCTTGTACACCTGCATGTCCTCTCTGTCCTGTCACGGGCGGAGGAGCCGCCCTCGGCGTTCGTGACGCCCGGAGGGCGACGTTGCCGAAGCGGTGCCTGCACAGTGTCTATCACGGAACACCGCTTCAGCGAAGTTGTACCATCCAAATGGATTTGGCGACCTTCGCTGTGGCATAGTAGGCGCTGCACATGCAGATGCAAGCCGAGGGGGAAGCGGGATGACTGAAGACGACGGAGGCAGCGTGGCGTCGCCGTCAACAACGATCGCGCTCCGCCTTGAGCGGCTCTTCGATGCCAGCTGGCCGCCGGACGCACCGCAGCGTCAGTGGCGGAACCGAGAGGTCGTCGCAGCGTGCCGGGCAAGCGGCAGGGACCTCTCCGAGTCCCACCTGAGCGAGCTTCGGCGCGGGATCAAAAGCAACCCGACCTCGAAGACCCTCGAAAGCATCGGCTGGTTCTTCGGCGTCCGACCAGGCTATCTCGTCGATGACGAGGTCGACCCGGCCATCGAACGCGAGCTTGCGGAACGAGCTCGTCAGCGCGATGCCGCCCTAGCCGAGGCGGCTGAAGCCGCGAGGCTCGAGCGCGACGCCGCCCTGGACTTGCAACGTGCCATGCGGGAGTCGGGGGTTACCCGCGCGGCACATCGTGGTGCGCATGGGGACCGTCGCAAGCGGGCGAAGATGATGCAGGCGCTCGCGAAGGCGCTCCGCGACGACGATGACGAGCAGGGCTTCGCGTAGGCAATGGGCGACACGTCACCCGACCCCTCCGCCAGGCGGTCGCACGGCGTGGCGCTGATCGGCTGCCGCTCGCTGGTCGATACGCTCTATACGGTCACAGCTACTGCCCGTGAGGAGCGAGCGATTCTGCATACGGAGGACGAACTTCGGGTCCGCTGCGCGGATCTGCTGGATGAGCTCGGTTTGGCGCCTCCCATCGACGCCTGGCAGCTATGCGAGGCGCTGGCGGAGCGTCGCCAGCGACGTATCAAGGTCCAAGGCGCTGACCTCGGTGGTGTGACCGTTGTTGGTCATCTGTTGGCCGCACCTGGGTATGACCGGATCCTTTACGACTCCCGCGCACCGCTAGCCCAACAGGAGCTAGTGATCTACCACGAGGTCACCCACCTGCTACTTGGTCACCTCGATACGGAGGACTCTGCCGCCCTCACCTGCGGGGCACTGCTGGACGAGGACGGTGACGCCGCCGAGACAGGCCTTCAGTACTCGCTCGATCACGAGTGGGAAGCCGAGACGGGGGCCACAGAGTTCGCACGCCTAGCAGCGCTGCGTCCACGCCCCCACGAATACATTCGCCAGTCAACATGGCACGCCGAACGCGGCGTCGCCGCCACTCTCGGGATGGTTGCCTCACGTTGGAGGTCTCGATGATCTTCTGGTTCGAGGCTATCGCCTCTGTCGTACTCATCGCACTCACCATGTGGCAATGGCACCAAGTCCGCCACAACAGTGGTGATGCAGCTTTGAAAATCTTGGCCGTCGGCGTCACCACCCTTGCGTTCATCATGACGATGTCGGTCGCCGATTTCCCGCTCACGGCGCCAATCCACGACGTACTTCGCGCGGTATCGTTCACCAATATCGCATGGACCCTGCTTTTCTACTGCTTTTCGGTCTTCTTCCTCCTCGCTCAGGTCGGGAACGAGCGTCGCAACCCCAAGCGCATCCGCAGGCAGGCCGTTGCCGAATTCGCCCTGTATATGGCATTTCTCGTGCCGGGACTTCTCGCCCTATACACGGCCGCCCCAGACTTCTTCGGGCGCGACAGAGACCCGGACAGCTACCTCACCGCTCGCAACATCATCTACTATATCGGTACGGCGTTCTATCCGATCTTGGCATGGTCCATCGGCGCCGCCAGGGCAGTCAGCTACCTCCGGCTGCTAGCTCACAAATGGGCGTGGACAGCAGCAATTGGAATCATTGTCGCGATGGGCGTCATGGCCATCGGCGTGAATGGCGTCTCGTTGGCCCGGCAGGGCCTCTACATCGCCTATCCCGGTTCCAAATGGCCCGTCATGAGCGACCTCTACAATACCGGCCGCATCGGAGGTCAGATCCTTCTGGTTCTGGCGCTCGTCTCGATCCCACTGGCTTCGCTCACGGCTCGTGTCCGCGAACGTCGAGAGCTTGACCGCAAGAACTGGTATGCCGACGCACTTCAGCCCCTGCGGAGAACGCTGATCGGCGAGTTCCCAGACGTAGAACTACCGAGCAGGCGCTCTACCGAGGCCCCGAATCCCGAAATCGGTCGCACGATGATCGAGGTGTCGGACGGGCTCGCCTATCTCGCCGAGTGGGACCTCCCCGCTGAGGACGGCTCGGTGGCGGACCACGTCGCCTCCGCGCTGCGGGCGAAGCGGGCAGCTGCGGATTCGCCATGGGCGACGTCCGCCGCTCCCACCACGTTCGACGAGCACGAGCTCCCCCAGTGGGAGCCTGACTTCCCTGCCTCGGAGTGGGAGGCAAGGGCGCAGTGGATGCTCGCGCTACAGAACGACCTCCTTCACAGAGGTGTGCTGACGGAACAGCCGGTCCCCGGACTGACGTAAATGACCGAGCCGATCAGCCCATCACGCCTCGCGGTCCATGACACCTCGCCCATCGTCGATGGCTCGACAGCACGGCAGAGCCTGCAGAACTCTCTAGAGCTCGCTCAGCTCGCCGACGAGCTCGGCTTCGCCCGCTACTGGGCGGCTGAGCTGCATGGCATGAGAGGGGTCGCTAGCTGCGCTCCAGCGGTCTTGGCCGCTCTGGTCGCCAGCACGACTCAACGAATCCGGGTTGGCGCCGGCGGCGTGCTGCTTCCCTATCACTCTCCGCTCGTCATCTCCGAGCAGTTTGGCACTCTAGAGGCAGTCCATCCCGGTCGCATCGACCTAGCAGTGGGTCGCGGCGCCGGCGGGCCCCGCGCGGCGCAACTTGCTGTGCGCGCCGATACGGATGCCACTACAGCAGGGTTCGCCGAGCAGGTCAGGCTTCTGCGTTCGTACTTCGCGCAAGAGCTTACCGACAAGGTGCGGTCTGTCCCCGGCTTCGGCAATGAGCCGCAGCTATGGATGCTCGGTGGCAGCGAGGACAGCGCGCAGCTCGCTGCAGCTCTCGGCCTTCCGTACGCCTTCGGCGGATTCTACAATCAGGATGACACCGCAGGAGCGGCTGAGACATATCGGATGGCGTTCTCAAGCGCCGATGGCAAAGCCCCCTACCTTGCGGCTTGGGTCGGCGTGATCGCCGCCGATACCGACGAAGAAGCAGAATTCCTCGCGAGTTCGTACCGCCTGAAATCAGTCGCAAGCAGATTATGGGGCAGGAAGATGAAGCTGCCTGATCCTCACGTCGCGCAGGAACACAAACCAACGGATAAGAACGAGCTCCGACACTTCCATCGGGCTACCGATGGATTCATCATCGGCAGCAAAGAACGAGTGCGCTTCGAGTTGGCAGAGTTCCTGTCGAGAACCGGGGCGGATGAACTAATCCTGAGAATGCCTATCTACGACCACGAGAGCAAGCTCAGGTCGATGAAGCTATTGACTTCCGAGGCACGCTAACGGGGGGTATCGCCAATGGATTGGACTCATTCTTGGGCTACGAGCGATGTCGAGGCGCCTGACACGATCCACCTAGCCCCGGACAGCGGCACTAGAGAATTGGCATGGTCCGTTGCCGGGCCATTCACTCCTGCCCATGTTCTGGAAGCGGCAGAAGAAATCGATCGAGTCACCCGTTTCCTCGCCCACGCGACACAGCAGCCCCAGGCTCATACGGCCGTGCCTTGCGGTAAGGACCTGCACCGTCTTATCTCCGCGCTCTGCGCTGGCTTAGGACGCCTGGACCAGGTCCTCCTCCAAGTTCGCCACCGCGCACGAGACTGCGTTATCGCATCCGAGGGGAGTGCATGTGCTTCCGACATAGATAGCGAGGCGGCGGACCTCCTGCAAGCCCTGGGTTCCGCGGCTGAGCAGGTTCGCGACGCTGTAGCCACGATGGCTAGTGCACGTCATTCGTCGGAACGCTTCTCATAAGTGACGGGATGCGGGGTCGCGCCCCGCTTAGCGCCCTGGCCTCACCTTGGCTCTGCTGTCAGCGGCCAGGCCAAACTGACCATTGACACTCGGCAACGACCACGATGGGTTGTGCGTGCGAGCCAACGACGGTGCGGGCCTACGAGGTCGCTACCGCGCCGATGCCAGCGACGCCCGGAGGCCCTCCACCTGGGTAAGGACCGTGCGGAGGCGGTGGCGGTGGTCCAGTGCCATCGTCGACGGATGCGCTCGGAGCTCGGCGGCCAGTAGGCCGGCCAGAGCGAGCGTGGCCGGTGTGAGGAGGTCATCCTCGCAGTCGATGCCGAGTTCCTCGGCCCAGTCTCGGATATCGTCCGCCCCCGCGGGGGCGGAGTCGCCGCCGGGCGTTGTCTGCTCAGCACCTTCGGCCACGGCCAACAACCAGCGGGCCTGCCCGACAAGCGCGAGGAGTACCGGCCGGACCTCGCTGCGATGCTGATCGAGCCAGTTCTGGCCGGCGTCGCGCTGGCGGGCCGCGCGGCGGGCTTCGCGCCCGAGCTGCTCATCGGGCCGGTCGCTGGTCAGTAGGGCATCGAGACGGTCCAGACGATCGCGGACCCCTTGCCGAGAACGGATTCCGAGCGGGGCTCCTAGTTCGGTCGCCGACAGCCCGAGCGTGATTCCCTGGCGGAGCAGGCGCCGTTCCCGGCGACGCTCCTCCCACCAGCACCAGCTGGACAGCACCACGGCGTCGTGGTGGTCAGCGGCTTGGACCCATCGTGGGACGCCGGCCGGGCCTCGGTTGAGGACGAAGGTGACGACGTCACGAGGATCGCTGCCGAGCTCTGAACTGCGCGGATCGTCGATGCGGTCGTGCCGTTCGACGATCCGTGTGATCGCGGCATCGCGCTCGGCATCGGTGATCCGGGGCGGGGTCGCCATGGCGTCAGCATTTCACTGACGCTGATTCGGACACTCCTGGGGCGGGGCTTCGGTCAGCCGCTCCGGCTCGAACAGCGCTGTTACGGATCGAGCGCGCGGCCCGGCTTGCGCGGTCGAGCCGCTCCGAGCCCTATCAGCGGCGGACCGGGTCGCGGCGGTCGCGGTCGGCCTCGGAACGCGGCCGCATGAGAGCTGTCGCCAACGTGGTGATCCCCCAGGCCACGGCGACAACCAGAACCGCCACCGCGACCATCGGAACCAGCGTCGCAGCATCCGCGCACGATGTCGGAACGGGCGCACCGGGGCCGCCTCCTGCCCCGCTGGCCGCGGCACAGTCCTGGCGCCCCGGCCCATCGGCCCTATGAGAGTCGTACGAGGCTCCTCGAGTCAGCGCTCCAGCTCGAACAACGCTGCCTGCGCGGCCGGTGCCGCTAGCGGGAGCTGTGCGGCTCGGTGAGCGCACTTTCGGCAGGTGGCCGGGTCGTCGGTGGCGATGAGGTCCCCGGAGGCGGCGAATCCCGACCAGCCCTGGTGGCAGGCGGGCACGGGCAGGATCAGCTCGCCGAGCCACGGCCGCCAAGCCACCTCGTGCACGATCCCGGACCGGCCAATACGCAGGCGGCGGCCGGTGAAGTGCTCGGCCTGCTCTTGGGCGAACCCTTCGGGGTTGACTCTGGCACGGGGAAACAGCTCCAGCGGTGCCGCCATCCCGAACCTCCTTGTAGGCCTCTCACCTGCAGGTCACCACCTTGGCACGGGACTCCGACAGTCCGAGTGCGACGACCTGGGATGCGACCTGCTCGCCATGGTGACCACGGGAGTCGGGGGCAAGGTGGTCGGCAGACCACCGCGGCAGCACCTGCCGTTCAGCCGGCCCGAGCACCGGCGACGCCGGGATCATCAAGCGCCGAGCTGGTGGGATGGGGCCCAGACCTCGATGTGAGTCGTCCCGTGCCCGTACCAACCCGGCTGCTCGCAGTCGACGCGCAGCCCCAGCCCATCTGCGTGGGGACCGATCCTGTCGTACAGCTCGACGGCGGGGGAGTAGTTCGCCGCGGTAATCACCAGGGGCCTGCCATTGCGAATCCAGGCAAGCCGATGGTCGAACATGCCCAGCGTCGGGCATGCAACGACAATTCCCCCGAGGTAATGACTTCGAATCGCTTCGGGGCATCGGTGTCCAGCAAGCCAGTGCAGGCACGGATGCTTCGACCCGCTGGCCTGCACGTCGTGATGCTCCGACCAGGCCACGAGTGCTTCGCGCGCTCCCTCTGCAAGGACGCCACCGGGCCACTGGCGAATCCCCCGCCGATTCGCTCGACGCTTTAACGTGTTCACGTTAAACCTCCACGACTCCACACAGCATCATCCTTGCTAATTATCCCGCCCCCCGTTCCGAATTGAGCGGCAGGGCGCGAACGGAGCCATCGCCGTCGCGTAGACACCCTGCGAGGCGCCCGTCAGCTCATCTGCGGTCGGAGCATCCTCACCGCTCACGGTCGTATCATCTTGCTTACCGAAGTTGATACGCTCGGGTACAGTCCCGCCCTATGAGGAAGTGCGGCACCGAGTCTCGCGTGCTGGACCCGGTCTGTGAGGGGAGCCAGACCGAGTCCGGCGCTTGCTCGCCTCGGCAGACCTGACCCCCAGGAGATCGAGGTGTGTGCTCGACGACTCGGCCTGGCCCGGCCGACGGTCTCGGTCTGTGCGGCCGTTGCGGTGGCCCTGAGCGCCAGCCTGCATGACAAGCAACCACCACGACGGCGACGGCGGAGCCGACGACGTCGAGTTCGATGCCGATGACCCCGACGACTACGGGCACGTGCCGTTCCCGGCCCGCCGCGGCCGCCGCGGGATCGGCGGGACAGGTGGGCAGGTCACCGCGCGCTTCGCCGACGGGTCGCAGTGGTTGGCCTACACCGGCCCGGGCGAGCAGGTCCCGTGGAGCGCAGCGGATCGCACGGGGGTGTTCGACCCGCAGGCCACCGAGGACTACCGGCCACCGACCGAGCACGACTGACCCCGTCAGCGACGAGTGGAGGATGCTATGACCAGCCGAGACGACCAGCACGACGGGCAGGCCCCGGCCTACGGCCACAGCTTCGAGGCCCGGCCGTTGTGGTCGGTTCGTGATCGCGAGGCCGACCAGCTGCGCGAGCTGCTGCGCCGGCGCGGCTTCGTCGAGTTCACCGAGGGCGGCGACGGGTTCGTCGTCGAGCATCCCGACGACGAGGGGCCGATGCTGCTGGTCCACACCGGGCAGCTACGCGCCGAGCGGGTCGCCGCCGAGCACGACTACGCACATCTGCTCGAGCAGGCTGGGTACCGGTTCGCGCCGAACGCGACCGGCGACGGTGAGGGCTGGCGGGTCTGGCCGCAGCCCGCCGCAACAGGGGACACGAGCACCGATGGTGCTTGATCGGCGCAGGTTCCTGGCCCGCTCCGGGCAGGCGGGGATGGCGGTCAGTCTGCTCGGCGCGGTCGATGCGCTGCTCACCGCACCGGGGGCCCGCGCCCAACCCGCCGGGTTCGCCGGCTACGGGCCGCTGGTCGACGACCCCGACGGGCAGCTCGCGCTGCCCGAGGGCTTCTCCTATCGGGTGGTGACCGAAGCCGGCACGACCCGCATGAAGAGCGGGGAGCCGAGCCCGGGGATTCATGACGGGGCCGCGGCGTTCGACGCCGACGACGGAAACGTGCTGGTGGTGCTCAACCACGAGGTGCGCGGCGGCCCGGACGATGACGGCGCCGTCCCTCACGAGGAGGGCCTGGTGTATCGCGACGATGCCGGGGGTGGCTGCACGATCATCAAGACCAGCCCGGAGGGTGAGCTGCTCTGGGAGCAGGTCGGGCTGGCTGGGACCTCCACCAACTGCGCGGGCGGGGTCACCCCGTGGGGCACGTGGCTGACGTGCGAGGAAACCGAGGACGACCGGCACGGCTACGTCTTCGAGGTCAACCCGCACGACCTCGACGACAACCAGGACCCCACCCCGATCACCGCGCTGGGCCGGTTCGTCCACGAAGCCCTCTGCATCGACCCCGACACCCTGACCATCTACCTGACCGAGGACACCACCGACCCACTCGGCACCGTCTACCGGTGGACACCACCCTCGGACTTCCGCGGCCGCCCCGGCGAGCTCGCCACCCTCGACACCGATGCCGGCGAGCTGGCCGCGCTGGTGTGCACCGATGACAGCGGCGCCCAGGTCGACGACCTCGCCCAGGCCACCGAGGTCAACACGACCTACGAGGTGGAATGGGCCCCGGTCACCGATCGCGGCGCCGAGAACGGGCCGCTGCGGGCGGCAGAGGGCATCACCCGCGCCCACAAGCTCGAAGGCGCCTGGTGGGCCGACGGGGGCGCCTACCTGGTCTCCAGCTACGCCGACTCCCACCGCGGCCAGATCTGGCACCACGACCCCGCCAAGGCCACGTTGCGGTTGACCACGGTCTTTGGCACCGACGCCGACGGCGAGACCGTCGAAGCCCCCGACAACATCGTCGCCGCACCCTATGGCGGGCTGATCCTGGCCACCGATGGCGAGAGCGACAACCACCTCGCCGGGGTCACCCGCGACGGGACCGTCTACCCGCTCGCGCGCAGCCAGATCGGCTCGGAGTTCACCGGGCCCGCCTTCTCCCCGGACGGTCGGGTGCTCTTCGCCGGCATCCAGAAACCCGGGATCCTGTTCGCCATCACCGGCCCCTGGCAGGAGTCCGCCCCCGCCCCTTCCTCATCGGGCGGTGGTCCCCGTCCCTCCACCGAGGGCGACAACGCCACGGGCGAGAAGCGGAAGCGGGGGTCGTCCAGCCGCTCCGAGACGTCCTCGTCGCGCAGCTCCGAGTCGCGTCGGCGCAGCTCGACCCCACGCTCGGGGGCAGGTCGGTCGTCGGGGGCATCGGCCGACGGTGGGTAGCGACGTGCACCGACGGATTCGGGTCGCCGTGAGCGGGCTGGCGGCCGCGGGTGCGGCGCTCGCCCTCGCCGCAGCTGCCGGGGTGCCGGTTGCCGCGGAGCATCCCGCGCCGGCGCGGATGGCGGTCGCGCTGCGCGCCGACGACAAGCCGCTCGATGAGGAGAGCGGCGCCGGGGGCGCGGGTGCCACGATGAGCCTCGGCGGCACCCGGGTTCCGGACCCGCTGGTGCTCGACAACGGCGACACCGTCGACAGCATCGACGACTGGGAGAGCCAGCGGCGCCCCGAACTGCTGGAGGCCTTCGCCGACCACGTCTACGGCCACACCCTGCCCACGCCCGAGCCCGACGAGGTCGCCTTCGACGACCAGCCCCTGTCCGAGGGTGGGAAGAAGGTGCGCATCGAGGTCACCGGGCCGGAGGGCTCGGCGAGTTTCACCCTGCGGGTGTTCGTCCCCGAGGGCGGGACGCCGAAGGGCACGTTCCTGCTGATCGACCACCGCGGCTCGGTCGGTGACGAGCCCGGATCGTCGGGCTACGCCCCGATCCCCACGATCCTCGACGCCGGCTACGCCTTCGCCGCGCTCGACGCCGGTGAGGTCGCCCCCGATGACCCCGGCAGCTACCGCTCCGGGGTCATCGACGCCTTCTATCCCTCCGGCACTGAGCTGCCCGACGATGCCGGGCGTGCCATCAGCGCGTGGGCTTGGGGTGCCAGCCGCGCCATGGACTACCTCCAGGACGATCCCGACATCGACCCGGACAAGGTCGCGGTCATCGGCCACTCCCGCGGTGGGAAGGCCGCGCTGTGGGCCGGAGCCCAGGACACCCGCTTCCCCGTGATCGTGTCGAACAACTCCGGCTCCACGGGCGCCAAGCTGGCCCGCCGCGACGACGCGGGCGAATCCATCGCAGCCATCACCGACGCCTTCCCGCACTGGTTCCCACCCACCTACAGCGACTACGCGGGCAACGCGGACTCGCTACCGGTCGATCAGCACGAACTCCTGGCCTTGATCGCGCCGGGGCGGGTCGTCGTCGGCAGCGCCACCGAGGACGGCAACGCCGACCCCCAGGGCGAGTTCCTGTCCTACCTCGGCGCCGCCCCGGTCTACGACCTCTACGGCCTCGGCGACACCGGAATCTCCTCATCCAGCTGGCCGCCCACCACCGACGAGGGCTTCCGCGGCCCGGCCATGAGCTACCACCTACGCTCCGGCGGCCACGGCCTCGACGAGGCCGCCTGGGACATCTACCTGACCGGCAAGCTGTTCAAGCGGTAAGGGTGGGGCAACATCAGAGCTACGGACAATCTGTTCGCGCGGTAGATCTGTACAGGAGCGGCTCCTCACATGCGTGGCCTACTACGCCGTTTCTCATGGCGCGCCATCAGCGCGGCGATCTCGGCAACCGCCGCGTCCGGCTCCTTGGTCATAACCAGCTCCTCGAGGTAGGCCTCCAGAACATCCTGGATCCCGATCCGCTTAGCGCGCTCGCCACGCTGCGCACGGGCAAGCGCCCTAAAGACCTCGAACCGAGCAGCCAACTTTCTTGATACGCGCACAGTCATGATCTGGGTATCTCCGGACGACCTCCGCCCCGCTGACCTGCTGTCCGACACGATGAGATACCTCTCCGTTGATCATGCTGAACTGCAGCAAACGTTCCTGCTCAGTGTGCATCACGCTTCAGGAGACCACTACGGATGAGCTGAAGGAGAGCGTTCATGATCAACCTGCCGCAGCCGGCCGATGCGGCGCCGCCGTTCTGCCACGCTGTCGTGGAGCTGGTGCACCGGACCTTGCACGCCCCGAGCTGGACGCCATGGGTACGGCTCGTAGTCCTCGTGGTGCTGCTCGCCGCGGTGGGCTTGTTGTAGCCGGAAAGCGGGGCGCGCCTGTCGCTGCCTGCGAGCCGTTCGGGAGCACTTCGCTCCCGAACGGCTCACCGCTGACGCAGAGCGGTGACGAGCGCCGTGATGTCGTCGGGATGTAGCCGCTGCCCAGTGGTTTCGCCGACACGTCCGACGGCGGTGCGGAGTTCCCCAACCTCGACGGCGTAGGCGTCGCGTTCCTGATGGGCCGCTATGAGGGCGGCACGGAACTGGTCGCGCTCGGTCCGGTCTGTGACCGCGGTTGCCCGAACCTCCGCCAGCTCTTCGCGCAGCGTCGCGACGTCGGTGCGGGCCAGCTCGGCGGCAGTGCGATGGTTCTCGACATCGCGGCGCAGCGCCGCGGTGGTCTCGGTCAGGCCGGCGTGTTCGGTCCGCAGTTCGTCGAGGGTGGCTCGCAGCTGGTCGAGCTGGGTGCGGGCGTCGTCGCGTTCGCGTTCGCGGGCGGTGGCCTGGCGCTGGGCGGTGTCGCGGTCGTGTTCGGCGGCCCGGGTGGCCAGGACGGCCTGCTCGCGGTCGTGGCGGGCCTGGTCGGCGTCGGCGCGGGCCGCGCGGGCGTCGTCGTGTGCCTGGTCGCGGGCGGTGACGGCGTCGGTGGCTTGCTGGCGGGCAGCACCGAGGGCCTCGGTGGCGTCCAGGGCGGTGAGCGCGGCCTCGTCGGCGCGGGTGAGGGCCTCGGCGCGTTCGCGGCGCGCGTCGGTCGCGGCCGACTCGGCGTCGCGGGTCCGCCGAAGTGCAGCGTCACGATCCTGCTCGGCCTGCTGGCGGCCGGAGTCGGCCTCCGCGGCCCTGGCACGAGCCTGCTCGGTAGCGGTGAGCGCGTCGCGCTGCACCTCATCGAGGCGGTCCTGCACAGCCTGCAGTGCGGCGGCGAGTTCGGCGACCGGGCCGGCAACCGCAGTGACGTGTTCGCGTAGCCGGTCGGCGTCGAGGGCGAACGCCCCGGCGCCGGTGTCCAGCCCGAGCGCGCCCAGGGCCTCGCGTTCGGCGCGGGCCATCTGCGCACACGTCTTGCCGCCCTCCCAGCGGGTGTCGCGGCAGAACGAGCGCGGCCGACCTCCTTGGGGTCCGGGAGGCGGGAGCTCGGCCCGACAGCGGCTGTATCCGCAGCGTACGGCGGTGTCGACCATGCTCGACAGCCTACCTGATCAGTGGTTTATAACTTCAAAACCCGATTTTTAGTTTGTTCGAACGTATCCATGAGCCAACGGAAGCATCGTTTCGTTGGCGCGAATCGGACGTCGTTCCTGGCGGCGCTACATGCTGTTCCCCACCTCCTTGAGTAGAACTCGTGAGCCGGCAGTGCCGGCGGTCAGCCACGAGGGCCTGTCCCGATAGCCGAACCCCTACCGGGACACCCCCGCCCCGGCCAGCGCCGAAGCATCGGCCCAGTACGAGGTGTCCCGTAAGCCTGGTTCGGTGAATAGTTCCGGTGAGGGGGCCATAACCGGCAGACTGCCCCGGTGACCGGACTGCTGATCGGCTACGCCCGCTGCTCCACCGACGCCCAGGACCTCACCGCTCAACGCGACGCCCTCACCGCGCTCGGCGTCGCGACCGAGCGGATCTACGTCGACCACGGCCTCACCGGCACGAACCGCGCCCGGCCCGGGCTACGCGAAGCCCTTGCCGCATGCCGCGCCGGCGACACCCTCGTGGTCACGAAGCTTGATCGCCTCGCCCGCTCGGTGCCCGACGCCCGTGCGATCGCCGACGAGCTCACTGCCGGCGAGATCAAGCTCTGCATCGGCGGCTCGGTGCACGACCCCACCGACCCAATCGGCCGACTGCTGTTCAACGCACTCGCCATGATCGCCGAGTTCGAGGCCGATCTCGTCAGGATGAGGACACGAGAGGGTATGAAGGTCGCCAAAGCCAAGGGCCGGCTGCGCGGCAAGCAGCCCAAGCTCTCGCCGCGGCAGGAAGCGCACCTCGTCTCACTCCACGCCGCCGGCGAGCACACCATCAGCGAGCTCGAGGAGCTCTTCTCCGTCACCCGCTCCACGGTCTACCGAGCGCTCTCCCGCGCTCGCGCGAAGGTGGTCTGATCCGACCGGCTCGGCCGTTACCTTGCACTTCGGGCCGTCGCCAACTGCGGTCTCCCGCGCAACCACCATCCGCAGCTCAAGAGGCTACTCAGCTATATCCGCCCGATTTTCGGCGAGAACTACGGCGACCCCGACTCCTCGAGCGACCGCACGGGTCCACGCTACTCACCCACTGCTTCAGTACAGGTCTGTACTAATCCAGTACAGGTATATACTATTGTGGGGGTGAGAGTCTCCGTAGACGAACTTCGCCCGGACGTCGCCGCCTGGCTGGGCAGGTTCGAGACCACCGTGACCGAGGTGGAGGCGGAGCAGCTCACCGCGGCGTTCGACCGCGTCCTTGCCCGCTACCCGAGTGTCGACCAGGCAGAAGAGCGAGAGCTCGCGCTACTGGGAGTCAAAGGCGTGGTCCTGCGCGAGCAGTCGCTGGAGCAGGTCGGCACGGCATGGCAGCAAGCCCGAGACGCGGAGCGGGCGGCGATGTACCGACTCACTGGCGCCATGCTGGCGACCACCGAGGGGTCGGAGTACCGCCTGGCGACGCGCGCCGGGGTGCACCGCTCGACCGTGCGGAAGGCGCTGGGCAAATGAGGGCACCGCCGCGAGCTGGCCCACAGGGACCCGTCTGACCGCGCGAGGAGACCCTCATGAGCAGTATCCGCCCGAGCCCTGCGCCTGTCTGCAGCGACACCGGTCCTCCCTACCGATCCGGACGAGGCATGGCTACGCCGATCGCGTGCTGCGGCCGTCGGTGGGCCGGCGCTGACCGCGCCCACTGCTGTCGGCGACACCGCGGCTGCGGGCACGTGTTCGACGATGCTGACCTGTGGGACGCCCACCGCCCTCGAGGCCGCTGCCTCCCGCCGGACGAGCTAGGACTGGTCTTGACCAGCGAGAACGTATGGGTTCGGGTCCTTCTCAGCCCTAGCCCCTGAACTGGTAATCCCCGGCGCGGCATCTCCCGGCGTCGCCCGAACACGTGTCGGGATGCTCTGGCCTGGACGAAGCCACCGGCTACCGCTGGCGCTGACCCACGTGTCTGACACACCCCCACCCAGGAGGCACCCAGTCATGACCGCGACAAGCTCTGACCCGCGGGTGAACCCGCACCACCCCGAGGCCGTGCACGACTTTCACGGCCAGTACAGCGACAGCGGCCGCTACGAGAGCGACGCGCACCCCTGTGGAGCGACCCGATGACCGGCCACGCCACTCAGCCGATCCCCGTCGCAGTGCTCCCGGAAACCGGCATGGTGTACCGGCAGATGGATGACGACTCCTGGTATCCGCTCGATGTGGACACCCCGACCGGTGCGGTCGCGCTGCACGACTGCGATGCTGCCGCGCTGGTCCGGTACGCCCCCGTCGCGGCGAGTGCCGACCCGGCCAGGCCTGATCTGACCGTGCACGATGTGCTCGCCACGCTCAGGGAATGGCTTGACGCCACCCCGGCCAACTCTCATCAGTACGGGGACGCGCTCCGGGACGTGATCGCGTTGGCGGCCCCGGCCAGCGGCCCGGAGTACGCAATCATCGAAACGAACCGCGGAGACGGCATCGGGTATCCGGTCGCGGAGCGGAACACGAACGGGACGACCGGGTGGCGGGTCGGCGGCGAACTGGTGCCGGACTCGGCCGTGACGAACGTCGAGCCGGTGACCGTGGTCCGACGCGACCCGGCCCCGGCCGTCGACCTGTCGTGGCCCGTCGACGGACCCGACCCCATTAACGCGCTCCGGGATCTCCCCGGAGCCCAGCCGCACATCGACATCGTCACGGCCCGCCTGTACGCTCTCCTCCCGCCCGCACTTGAGGCTGGCTGCCCGGAGTGCGGCAGCGACGACTACGACTGGGCGACCCGCGCCCGGCTAGAAGCGGCGGTCCTGGCGGTGTTCGAGGAGTACGGCTACCGCGAGGGTGGTTCGTTGGCGCGGCTCGCCGTCATCGCCATCGAGGAGCTCGACACCGCCGCCGCACCGGACGGCCCGTGGCGGGCCGTTCACGACCTGTCCGTGGTCGCCGCGGACGGCGAGCAGATGGCGCAGGCGTTCGACGAGTCGACTGCCCTGCTGATCGCGAACGCCGTCAACGCCTACCGCGCCGGGGGTTCCTCTCCCGCGAGCACGGACGGAGGCCAGTGATGGTCGACAGGCTCGAGGTAGTGGCTCAGCTCAGCATGGCGGGGTCGAACTCGGCGCCGGTGGAGTACAGCAGGCTGTAGGTCAGGAGCACGCCCTCGTGGTCCAGGGCGCCTTGCTGGAGCCATTGGTCGGCCACTGCCGGCCACCCGCCCTGTTCGTCGGCGAAGGTCGCGAACAGCCCGGTCAGTGTCTCGGCGACCTCGGTGTAGCGGTCCGGGCTGGATACCCAGCGCTGGAGCACTGTCGCGATCGTGTCCGCGGCCGCGGCGTCGTAGCGGCTTTCCTTGTTCTTGTTCGCCCATAGCTGCAGCTCGAAGAGCCGGACAGCTTCCCAGGAGCCGGGGCGGCCCGCGGCGAGCTGCCGCCGGGTCACCTCGTAGCTGTGTGGGGCCGCGAGGCCTCCGTTTCCCTCCCGCAGGCGTCCGAAGGCGATCTGCACGGCGACTGCCGTCGTGTACGCGGCTTTGCGTCCGGCGGCCGTCCACGCTCGACGCAGCTCGGCCACGTCCGCCTCGGTTGGGGGCACCACCGGCCGCAGCGGCCCGCACTGCTCGGCGAGCTCCCCTGGTGTCAGGAGCCGCTGCGCCTGGTAGTCGCTGGCGTCCCGATACCCCAGGGGCCCGCCCAGGCCGCCGTCGTTGGTGAGCATCCAGCCGCGGTGCTCAGCATCCACGACGCGGGAGGGCAGCTGCTCGTCTGGCATGGCGGGGAGTGTGCCAGCCCGCACCGACGAGTCCGCGCGATGGAGCTCTCCCTGCTCATCAGGCAGCTCTTGGCTCGCACCGGTGGCGGTTACCACGCTCGCCAGAGTCGAACACCTGTGCGATTCTGGGGTGGTGGTGAATGAGTCTCCGGCCCAGCGGCGGGCGTCCCGGCTGCGGGAGAACAAGCGGCGCTGTCACGAGGCGGCCGGGGTGCTGCGGCACCGGGTCAATCAGGGCCTGTACGCCGGGATGCGTGGCACGACGGAGGGGTATGCGCTGGCTGCGCTGCTCGAGGCGGCGGGGTTCGAACTCGACCGCCTGCCGCAGATGACCGCGCGCGCGACCCTGGCCAGCGTCGACGAGCTGCTCGACGATGCCCCGACCAAGCCCGGGGCGGTGGCACCGCTCACGGCCGGCGAGGGGTTCTGACGGGATCTGCGCATCGACGCTCCGCAGGAGCACTCCCCCTGACCGCGCACGCGGGCGATCAGCGGGTTGGGCCTGGTCCGCGGCGCCGCTGTGCGGCAGTCGGCGAGGGTGCGGTCGCGGTGTCGGGTCCGGTGCTTGGGCGCCGTGGTGGACGTCCGGTGGTGGGAGGTCGGTGGAGCCTGCGTACGGCCACTGCGGGGTGTGTCAGGTCGCGGTTGTTCTGCCGGAGCAGCTCGGGTGCCTGGTAGGCGGCGAGACGTTCGGCGGAGGGGGTGAGGAGGTCGGCGGCGAGTTGCTCGACGTGGTGCAGGCGTGGTCGCAGGTCCTCGGCGAGGGTCGTGCGCAGCTGGTCCTGGACGACTTCGTAGTTGCGGATCTCCTCGGCGTCGAGGGGCCGGTGCCGCTCGATCTCGATCGCGTGGGCGAACCCGGGCGGCCGGCGCCATGCGCCGCGTTCATCCAGCTCGTTCACATAGGCGGGCCCCTGTTCGTCGACGGTGCGCCGATACACCGCGACCACGTCTGCGGCCTGGCGCTCGTCGATCAGGCGTGCGGTGTCGACGATGCCGCGGTAGGAGCGTTCCGCGTTCTCGGCGACGGTCAGTCGCCCGGCTCCGCGCTCGTTGACCTGTTCTTGGTAGCGGTGCAGCACGCCCTGCAGGCTCTGGCTCTCGTGGACTCCGAGGGCCAGAACGGCGATGCGGTAGTCGGCGGCGCGGTAGGCGGCCAGCGTGTCGAGGGATTCCTGCGGGTCCTGCGCGGTCTCGTGGAAGACCGCGTTGAGTCGATGCTCGCGCACGTACTGCTGGACTCGGGCCATCCAGGCACGGCCGTCTGCCCGCGTGGCTGCCGCCATCAGCTGGTCGTCGGTGGCCATCAGCTCGTGGTAGTCGGGATGGAACGGCTTGTAGAGGTCGCTGTCGATCTCGACCACGCCGCCCTCGGAGGCCAGCTCTGCCCGGATACGGGCCGCGTGCGCCGACTTCCCGGCACCGGGTTGGGCCATGAGCACGATGAGCAGGGGCTGGTCCTGCGGTTCGAACCGGGCCAGACGCAGTGGAACGATCTCCTCGCGGAAGACTCGCTCGTTCTCCTCGGCCGAGAGCCGGTAGTGGGCCAGGTCGTCGTGCTCGGGGTTCACCGGAGTTCGGCCCGCAGTCCGTCCAGCACGTGGCGGTAGGAGCTGCGTAGGGCCGCGATCTCGGACTCCTCGCCCGGGTCCAGGGTGCGCTGGCGCTGGTCGCAGTCGGCGATCTGTGCGCGCAGCTGGCGGATCCGTTCCGGGTCGGGCCGGCTGCTCGCGCGTTCATGGTTGAGCAGGGCGACGTAGCAGCCGATGACGTCGTTGATGAGTTCCTGGGTCGCTTCGTAGGCGACGGCGACGTTGCTGTCCCAGGTGTGCGGGGGAAGCTTCTTCACCACGTCCTCGGCGGTGGTCGGCCGGGTCGGTCTCGTCAATGGGGACTCCCATCCCGCCGGGGCGTGCGGCGGCTCAGTGTAGCGAGGAAACGCTGGTGCTCGGGTCGAAGCAACGAGCTGGTCATTGGGCGGGTAGGTCGTAGGCGAGGGTGAAGCGGTCGCCGAGCATGGTGATGTTGTTGACCTCGACGACGCGTTCGGTGGTGAACGCCCGGCGGGTCAGCCGGAACACCGCGGTGCCGGCGGCGACGCCGAAGGTCTCGGCTTCCTCGACGGCGGCTTGCCCGATGCGGACGGTCTCTTCGAAGCGGTCGAGTTCGTGTCCGGCTTCCTCGAGGCGGGCGTAGATCCCGCCGGGGCCGGAGTCTTCCTCGTGCATCTCGGGGGTGGCGATCGCGGCGGGCAGGTAGCTGGTGGCCAGTTGCACGACTTCGAATCCGGCGGACATGGTGCGGTCGCGGACGAGCAGCTCCTCGCCGGGGTCGATGTCGAGCTGGTCGGCGAGTGTGTCGGTGGCCGGTTCGGTGCGGACGGTGACCTCGCAACGCGGGGTCCAGCCGCCGGTGTGGGCGTCGGTGGTGAACGCGCCGCGGCCGGCGGCACGTTCGGCGCGGCTGAGTCGGTTGCGGGCGGAGCGCAGCATCGGCCGCTGTGCGCGGGCGTAGACCCCGGAGCCGCGTTTGAGTTCGACCAGGCCCTCGGCGCGCAGGATCTCGACCGCGTTGCGCGCGGTCATCGGCGACACGTGGAAGCGCTCGGTCAGCTCTGCCCGGCTGGGCAGGGGAACCCCCGGGGGATAGTCACCGGCCAGAATCGACGCGCGCAGCTCGGCAGCAATCTCCCGTGTCCGGTTCGGCCGGTTCGCCATACCCCCAACCGTACCCGTCTAGCCAACTTGCGCGTGGTGGACATCCCGAGGCCCGCGTGTCGACTTCAGTCGATCCGGTCACGGGGCCCCGTATCGGCCTGCGAGTCCTTTACCCGAAACTGCTCGGCCGGAGCAGATCACGCATCGCGGCCACGGGATCAGAGCAGGAGTGACAAGCAACTCTGCCATCCTGACGAAATGAGTTCCGACCCGGAGACAGACGCGGCCTGTTCCCATCACCCGCAATCCGAGGTGCTCGGTCGACTGCTGTTCGCGATTCGTGGCAGCGAGCTGAGCAACTGTCAGCTGGACTACTGGCCCGCCATGTCGGGGGGCGTCGTCTTGGAGTGGTCCGAGGGCCCGAACGCCAGGGAGGCGCGCGCAGCGCTGATGAGCGATCTCGTCGACAGCGGCAGCGTGGCGCTACGGGCAGACGACCTGACTCTCGATCCGGACCGGCTGGCGCAGTCCGGCGAGAACGTCGTGCACATGCGTGTCGATGATGTCCCTGTGGAGTTCCGGGCGCGGGTTCCGGTCGGCTGGTCGGCCTTCGTGGAGAACAACCGCGAGGCGTTGCGCCAGATGCTCCGCGACGAGGGGCAGGACGGTGCGGCCTGACTCCGGCAGGCCGCGCTACACGGCGACCGTGCGCCGCGACGGCGAGTTCTGGCTGATCCACATCCCGGAGCGCGACCTCTACACACAGGCCCGCTTCGAGGGCGAGGTCGAGCTGATGGGCCGCGACGTCCTCGCGATCGAGGACGACGTCGACGCGGACTCCTTCGACCTCGACATCGTCTACGAGTAGGCCCGGCTGAGCCGGGCCGTCAACGCTCTCCGCTCGGCGGCCTGCTCACCGCTCTCGGTCACGCACTCACGGACGCAGGGAGTTTCAGTCGTCGCGGTCGTCGTCGTGGCGGCCTGGCTCGACGAACGTGGGGTCGTTGTCGCGGGCCAGCGTGATCATCAGTTGCCGCACACCCTGCTGCTGCAGCGGGCTGAGCCGGCCGTAGAGCTGCTGGAGCTCGGCGCTGGCGGGATCGCGCAGCATGATGATCGCGTTCTGGTACTGGCCGTCGACCTCGGGCGGGTCTTCGTCGTAGAAGAAGCTCAGCCCCATGCCGAAGAACTTGCCGATCCATTGCAGGTACGACGACTGGGGTCGCTCGCCGCGTTCTCCGGAGGTCAGTTTCTGGATGTAAACGTTGGTGATCTTGCCGCCATTGGCGTTGATCCAGCGCGCCACATAGGTGGCCGGGTAGGGGCGGCCGTCGGCCTGCACGACCACAGTGAAAAGGTAGTACACGCGTTGCGGGATGGTGCCGCGCCGGTAGCTGCTCAGCCGCTGCTGGATGAGCCGGTGCTGCTCGGCGCCGTCGATCTGAGGCGGCTGTGGGGCGGTGAAGTAGGAAGCGGGGACGCGGAAGAACTCGGCGACCTTGACTGCCTCGAGCGAATCGGGCCGCAGGTCGGTGACCGCCTTCCCCTTCCGCAGCGCGTTGAGGCGTTCGCGGGAGCTCCATCCGCCGGTGGCATTGATCCAGCGGACGACGTCGGAGACCGAGTATTCCTGGCCGTCGTCGTTGAGCACCGTGGCGAACAGGCTGTTCATCCGGGCGGTGAACTCGGCGTCGGCCACAGCGGATCCGCTGTCGGAATGCGGTTTGCTCTGTGCTGTCGGGCGGCTGGAAGCCACTCTCTTTGCCGATCCACTGCGCGCACCGTTCGCCGCCTGCGTGCTGTGTTCCTCGGCCATGGGCGGCGTTCCTTCGTTCGGCTGCTCCCGTTCAGCGGCAAGCTCCCGGACTGCGCCCGGGGCGAGCGTGACGAAGCCTACTCGTCAGTCACCCTGCGCACTGCTGCCAGCCGTACGCCTGGATCACCCTTTCCAGGCGCCCAACATCTGCGCCGTGACAGTTGATACTGAGCGTATATTTCTGCAATCACTATGTAGTACAGTTCGCGCGCTGACGGCCGTCTCAACGCTCGCCTCCGTGCTCGGGGAGGTGAGCTCGCAGCACGGCGGCTGACGTGCGGAGGTGAGACGTGGTGGTGATCGGCCGGCGTACGCGTGCGGCACCCCCGGCGCTACCCCCGTGGTGGGGCGCGGACGAGGCACCCCCTCGCCCCCGACAGCGACCCCCGGCCTCATCAGGCCCGCCCCCTGCCGTGGCCGGTGCCGAGGCTGCTGCGCCGGACACAGCTGAGCGGGGCGACGAGGTCGCCTACGTAGACAGCTCCGAGCAGGCCGAGCCCTACGTCGACTACGAGCCCGAGTTCCACGATCCGGGCTACGGGGACGGTGACGGCGACGAGGACTACTTCCCCGACGAGCAGCGGCCGGTCAACGGCGCCACGGCCCTCTACCGGGAGGGTCCGACGCAGCCGACGATGACCCCGGAGGACTATTACTCCGAGCTGACGGTGACGTTCCCTGCGCCGCAGCAGGGCAGGGACGCGGCGTCGGAGATTCCGCAGAGCCCGCTGCCGTCCGGGCGTTGGGTCACCCAGGACAGCACGGACCAGGACCTCTATCTGCCCTCCGGGCGGGCCAGCGACGACGCCCGCGCCGCGCGCACCACGGTCGACCGCCCGGTCGAGGCGCTGCGCCCGGTCGGGGTCGACGAGGCTCGCCAGCTCGCGGAGTGCTTCGCACTGGACTACCTGTCCTGCGACGAGGACGACCCGGATCGACGCCGGATGGCCCTCGAGCCCTACCTTGCGCGACGCTCGGACGCGTTGCTGGGCTGGCCCGGCGACAAGCCGGGTAAGGGCCGGTGGCGAGCCGTGCAGGCCCGCGCCGGGGAGGTCCTGCCCTACAGCCACGGCATCACCGTCGATGTGAAGGTGCTGGTCGAGGTGTTCGAGCGGATCCCCGAGCCGGAACCGGCCGCCGACGCCGACGCCGAGGACCACGACGCCGAGCACGACTCCGACGGTGTCGGCGACGAGTCCTCGGCCGGGCCCTCGCCACCCCGACCGGAGCTGCCCTTGGGCGCGCGCTGGTCGGCCGTTCCCGCGGCGAGCGCCCCGGGGTGGAGACAGGTGATGAGCATCTGGCAGCGCCTGGGGATCCCGGTGCGCCGCCATGACCTCGGTCATCTGGTCGTCGAGCTGTTCGCCTTGCCTCCCGCCGACAGCGGCTGACCGCCGTGCCCCGCCATCCCCTCCTGCCCGGCCCCTCGTTCACGACTGGGAACTCCTCATGACCAACGCATCGGCCCCCGAGCCCTCCTCGACCACCCCGACGCCGTCGCTGCAGCGCACCTGGGAGGCCCCGGTCTTCAGCGACACGACCGCGAACGCCACCGAGACCGCTGCCAGCGCTCCGACCCCGATCGACGGCCGCCGTGCGCGACTGCGGCCCGCTCCCCTGCCCTGGGCCCAGGGCGAGGAGCGCACGGACAGCCCCGACGACGCCGCTGCGCGACCGACGGCCGAGCGCGATGCATCGTCCACCTCGCCTGCCCCGGACCGTCGGGCCTCTGCCGGCTCCGGCGCTGCCCCGGCGTCGGGCGGTCGCGAGACGCCTCTGCCACCGGCCGGGCTTGCCCGCGGCGCCGCGCCGACCTCACCCAACGAGGTCGACAGCCCTGCCCCGGAGCGGCCCGCGGTCTACCGGCCGCAGTGGGAGGCCGACGATGACCTGCTGGGCGAGGCAGTGCGGCAGCGCAAGGCCCGCCCCACCGAGGGCTGGCGCGGGTTCTGCTACAGCATCACCAACGGACGCATCAACCCCGGCCTGTCCCAGGCCGAGGTGCGGCTGCGCAAGCAGCTGGAGCGCATTCAGACTCGACTGCACGGCGCGCACAGCACCGCGGTGATCAGCCTCAAGGGCGGGGTCGGGAAGACGACGGTGAGCGCGACGCTAGGCCTGGGGCTGGCCGAGTACCGCGGGGACCGCGTCATCGCCATGGACGCCAACCCCGACGCGGGCACCCTCGGCGACCGCCTGGTCGGGGAGAAGCTCGCCGCGCAGAGCACCGTCCGTGACCTGCTCGACAACATCTCCAACATCCGGTCCTCGACCGATCTGGCCCGCTTCACCCACCTCACCCGCCGACTTCAGGTCCTGACCAGTGAGCAGGACCCCGAATTGTCGGAGGCCTTTTCGGCCGAAGACTACGAATCGGTGCTAAAGCTTTTGTCGAAGTATTTCGAGGTGATCATCACTGATTCTGGTACTGGCCTGATGCATTCAGCTCTGCAGGCCACACTAACGCACGCGGATTCGCTGGTCATTGTCGGCGCCCCGACTCATGACGGCGCCTCGCGGGCACGCAAGACGATGCACTGGCTGGCCACACACGGCCACGAGGCGCTGCTCGAGCACGTGATCGTGGTGCTCTCGCGTGACCGGCAGTCGGCCCAGATCGACGAGTCGGTCATCCGTGGCTACTTCGACGCCCGGTGCCGTGCCGTGGTCGAGCTGCCGCCGGACCCGCACCTGCAGGCCGGTAGCCAGATCGACTTCGATGCGCTGGCCCCCGGGACCCGCGATGCCGTTCTCGAACTGGCCGCCACCGTCGCCGACAACTTCAACCACCCCCGCCACGGGGGGTTGGCCACGCACGGGTTCCGTCCCGAGACGAGTCGGGAGTGAGGCAGAAGCTGGCCGGTGTGGCGCTCGCGCTGACCACCTCGTTGACCGGCAGCGTCCTGGCCGCCCCGGACGACGGGGTGGACTGCGAGTGGCGGATCACCGCCTCGCACGTGCTCGCCGAGCTGGAGGGCGACAATTCCAAGCGTGCCAAGCGCATCCGCCAGGCGCTGGTCAGCGAGGGCGCCGACAAGGCGGACTTCGTCCCGGAGTCCTGCACCGAGACCGGTTCCGGGGGCAGCGGGGACGACGACCAGGACGAGGACGGCTCCGGATCCGGCTCGGGTTCCGGTAGCGGCTCGGGCAGTGGGTCTGGTGGCGGCTCGGGGTCCGGTGGGGGTTCGGGCAGCGGCTCGAGCGCGGGGTCCGGGGCGCAGGGCGCGACGGCGGCGGAGGCGTTCGACTGGGGTGAGCCCGACGTGGTCGACGACTTCGAGGACCTCGACGGCGGCTGGAACTTCTACGACGGCCCCGGCCACGCCGGCAACGGGATCCGGAGCCCGGACGCGGCGTCGGTCTCCGACGGGATCCTCACCATCGAGGGCACCGGGGACGGCACCACCGGGGGCATGGCCTGGTCGGGCAACTCGCAGAAGTACGGCCGTTGGGAGGGCCGGGTGAAGGCCCCGAAGGGGTCCCCGTCCTACAACGCGCTGCTGCTGTTGTGGCCCACCGCGGAGGACTTCCCGGTCGGCGGCGAGATCGACTTCATGGAGATCATGAGTCATGACCGCGACGAGGTGAACATCTTCCTGCACTACGGCGCCGACAACTCCCAGGTCCAGGGCAAGGTCGAGGTCGACGCCACGGAGTGGCACAACTGGGCGGTCGAGTGGACCCCGGACGGTGTCACCACGTTCCTCGACGGTGAGGAGTGGTGGAAGACCACCGACACCTCGATCCTGCCGCCCGGCCCGATGCACCTGTGCATCCAGCTCGACTGGTTCCCCAAGGGCGACAGCGACCCCGGGGAGATGCATGTGGACTGGGTCAAGCAGTGGTCTCTGGACGAGGGGGAGGGTTCCTCGACCGACTCCGAAGGCAGTGAGGGATCCACCGATTCCGATTCGAGCACATCGCTGACCGAAGAACAGAACAGCAAGGGCTGATCGATGGCCGCACCTCGTTGACGCGCTCGGCGCGTATCCGAGCCCGATTTCCGGTGAGCACCCCCGATCACATCACGGAGTCCGTGAGATGCGTATTTCTCGCAACCGCTACGGAGTGATCCCACTCCAGACCGATCCCGCCCAGACCGCGCCGCGGCCGCGGCGCACCCCGATCGCCATCCTCACCGCGACCGCGCTGCTGGGCATGGCGTTCGTGGCGGGTCCGCTCTCGGCCGAGGTCGGCCTGACCGCTGATGGCTGCAACACCGGGAAGACGGTGCGCCAGCTCGCGGCCGCCCGCGACACCCGTACTCAGACCCGGGCGCTGATGACCCGCCTCGCCGTGAGCGGCGACCCGCGCCAGCAGGACGTGGCCCGCGAGCTGGCCGGGCTGGGGTTCACCCCGGCGACGCAGCCGCCCGGGTGGCGGCAGAAGGCCGTCGATGTCTCCGACCAGCTCAACGGCACCACCGATCCGCAGCTGCACAAGATCGCGGTAGTGCTCGCCAAGGAAGGGCTCGGCCCGACCCCGGCGGACCTGCTGCCCAAGCAACCGCCCCCGCCCGGTGACGAGGGCGGCACGTTGGAAGGCATCGGCCAGTCCCTCGGTGGTGCTGCCGACAACGCGGTCGGCGCGGTCGAGTCCGCCCGCGAGGCCGCACAGGAGGCGGTCGCGCCGTCTCCGGCGGTGAGCAGTTCGGGTTCCGGGAAGGGGCCCGCCGCGGCGAACCCGAACCGTCAGGCCGAACCGCCGCTGCCGGAGACCACCTGCACCGACCAGGCCGAAGCCACCGCCGCGCCGGCCGCGGTGAACGCACCCGCCCCCGCCGCGCCGGCAGCCCCGGCGGCCCCGGCGGCCCCGGCGGCCCCGGCTGAGGATCCGCCGGAGGACGGCGGGGAGTCCGAGTCCTCCGGCGGCGGCGAGCCCTCCGGTGAGGACTCGGAATCGGACGAGGACTCCGACGGCTCCGACGGCGAGGATTCGAGCAGCTCCGGCAGCGAGGATTCCAGCAGGTCTGGTGGTGCGGACTCGGCCGACGATTCGAGCCGCGACACCGGCAGCGGCTCCGGGTCGGCGTCGGAGGCGATCGGCGCGGACGACGAGGATGAGGACTCCTCCGATTCGGATGCCAGCTCCTCGGCCGACGACACCGCCGCAGGCGACGAGGACGACTCCGGCTCCGGCTCCGCCGGGTCGGACTCGGCTGGTTCCGGCTCCGCGGACCGCGACACGGACAGCAGCGGCTCGGGGTCGGACAGCGGTTCCAGCTCGACGTCGTCGAGTTCGTCGGACTCGTCGGGTGGTAGCGGCTCACCGGAGGACCTGGAGAAGGCCCAGGCCGCGATCGAGCTGGTCGGCGAGCTCATGCAGACCCTCGGGGCCAGCAAGGACACCGAGGCCGGCAGCGTGCGGGACTCGGTGCTGCAGGTGGTCGACCGCGAGCAGCTCGAGAAGCTCGGCGCCGAGCCTGCCGATCTGGACAAGCTCGACGAGCTCAACAACCTCGGCGACACCGGGTCGGACAGCTCCTCGACCTCGTCGCAGACCAGCAGTTCCGACACCGGGTCCGGGTCGACCGGTTCCGGTGGCTCGGGCTCGACCAGCCGTGACTCCACCAGCAACGACGCGGACAGCTCGGGAAGCAGCGACTCCGCCGCCTCGTCGGGGGACTCGGGGACCGACCGGTCCGACACCAGTACCTCCATCAGCCGCGACTCGGGTTCCGGCTCGGGCTCGTCACCGGGTGGTTCCTCGGACGGTCCGGGGTTGAAGCCCGCCGTCGAGGAGCTGACCGAGAAGGCCGAGGCAGCGGCCGACATCGACCCGACCGCCGAGAGCGTGCTGGAGAAGCTCGAAGGGATCGACCTCGACGACGAGCCGGACTCGGACTCCGCCGCCGACAGCGCTGGGTCCGAACCGGGCTCGTCCTCGGACGAGTCGACCGACCGCTCCAGCGACGACGAGGAGGCCGCTGGCGGGGGCGGGCAGGAGTCGGGCGCCCCGGCCGAGGACGATTCGGCACCGGAGGAGCCGGCCGACGACGGCGGGGGTGAGCAGCCCCGCGATCCTGAGGGGGCGCAGGCGACCCCGGCCGCCACGGGCGGCGAGACCGGCGGGACCGACACCTCGACCTGGGATAGTCTCGCCGAGTGTGAGGCCAGCGGTGACTGGTCGACCAACACCGGTAACGGCTACTCCGGCGGCCTGCAGTTCTCGCCGAGCACGTGGCAGGCCTTCGGTGGCGAAGGTCAGGCACACGAGGCGAGCAAGGAAGAGCAGATCGCCGTCGCCGAGAAGGTCCAGGCTGAACAGGGCTGGAATGCCTGGCCGTCCTGCTCTGCCCAGCTGGGCCTGAACTAGGCCGACGCACCCTGATGACGATCCGCAGGATGAGCGCGCTGCCGGTGGCCGCGGTGGTGGCCGTGGTGCTGGCGTGCGTGCTCCCGGCCTCCGACTCCCCGACTGGCCCGCGGATCGCGGGCCTGCAGGTGACCGCCCCGGGCCCGGCCGGTGACGGTCCGGGTGGGGGGCTGCCGGTGCGGGGCAGGCGGGCCCGATCGTCGGCGGGCTCTCGGCGTCCTCGGTCGGGGTCCTGGTCGTCGACGGCGGCCGCCACCAGTGTTCGGCCGCGGTGGTCGCATCGCAGTCACGGCGGCTGCTGGCCACCGCGGCGCACTGTGTGTGGCTCGACGGGGCCTGGCGGCTCGACGGCGCGCACTTCATTCCCGGTTGGGCCGGCGGGGAGGAGCCCTACGGGCGGTGGGCGGTCGACACCGCCTTCCTGCCGCCGGCGTGGCAACAGGCCAACTCCCCGATCGAGGACGTCGCCGCCGACACCGATTTCGCGTTCGTGTCCCTGCTGCCGCGCGAGGGCCGCCTACCCGAGCAGGTCCTCGGCGCCCAGGGGATCCGCTGGACGGTCGGCGAGCAGGTCGAGGTCGCCGCGCTCGGCTATCCGGCCCTGGGCAGCTACGACGGCCAGTCGCTGCGCGGCTGCATCGGCTCGGCCGCGGTCGAGGAGTTCGCCCGCGAACCCGACCAGCCCGCCGGGCGGGTGCTCGCGATGGACTGCGACATGACCGAGGGTGCCTCCGGCGGGCCGTGGCTGACCGGCCCGGACGCGCCCGATGGGCGCGGTCAGCTCGTCGGCGTGGTCTCTGGTGGCGACGACACGTCGCTGGTCTCCCCGCTGTTCGACGAGGCCGCCCGCACCATCTACGACGCCGCGGACTCGGCTTCCCTGACCGGTGGCGCCGGCACACAGTGAGCTCGCCCGGTCTCCGGTGGGGCGGTGCGGCTCAGTAGAGCCGTTCGCTCACGCGCCACAGGCCATCGGGCTCGAGGGTGAGCGCGACGGTGGCTGCCGTCTGCTCCGGGGGCGCCGTCAGCCCGTCGGCGACCTCGCACCCGGTCCGCACGGTCCCGGTCACCTGGACATAGACCTGGCGGTCGGTGCGCGGGGCCTCGGGAGGGATCACCGCGCCGATCTCGCTGACCGTGGTGCTGCACCGGTCGGCGACCAGCTGCTCCCAGCCCGCCCCGGTCGCGGGGTTCTGCGCGGTGGCGGTGTTGTCCGCCGCGGCGGCCCCGGTCAGTACCGGGGCGACCCGCTCGGTCCAGGTGACCGGGCGTGGGTCGGTGAAGCTCACCGTCCGGGAGGCTTTCAGCCAGCGGCGCGCGGTCGTCAGCGGGTCGTGGTCGGGGGCGGCGTGGGGCCCGGCGGTCTGTGCGGCGCCGGGCGCCGCCTCATCGGGCGCTGTGGGGTCGGTGTGCTGGCCGGGCACACATGCCGCGTACATGCCGCCGACGAGCAGACCGACGGCGATGCCTACGCCTGCCCAGCGTGCGAGGTTGCGCAGCCGCCCCGGCGGTGCGCCCTCCGGGCCGGACTCAATCAGAGACACGTCGGACCCCCCACAAGATTCGTATCATCTTGCCACCCAAGAAGATACAAAGTGTAGTCTATCCGCGGCCTGAAAATCGTCAGTCTGAGGACGGTGACAGACGTGCGCGAACCTCCGATCGTGGCGGGTGTTCTGGGTGGAGTCGGCACGACTCTGCTTGCTGAAGCGCTCCATGGTTACGACGCCGGGATCTACCGCGCCCACCGTCCCGTGCACGTGCTCGTGTGCCGTTCGACGTCGAACTCGTTGCACTCCGCTCAGCGTGCGCTGCAGTACACCCCGGCCGCCGCTCCGCCGCCGGTCCTGGCGATCGTCGACGACGTGCCGAACGCGGCCTGGGGACCAAACACGCAGAACAAGGTGCACATCACCGAGCCGTACGTGAGCTCGGTGGTCCGGATCCCGCTGGTCGCTGACTGGCGCGACGTCGAGTCACCCCACGACAGGGCCGCGACTGTGCTCACCGAGGCCGAGCAGGACCTCCCCAAGGGGGTCCGCACCTTCGCCAAGGCCCTTCGGGCGCTGGTCGGAGAAGTCATCAAACAGAACAGCGGCCACCGATCCCGCACCGCCTGATCAGCAGCCACCTTCACTTCCGGAGCGCCTTGCCGTGTCTCAACTCCTCAGCGTCCTCGACGTCTACTCCCTGCCGCAGAGCCCGCCACCGCTCATCCCGGATCCGGGCCCTGGCCAGCTGCCCGGAAAACTCGGGGAGAACGCCAACACCATCATCGCCACGATGAAAGCCGTACTGCTGGTACTCGCCGCAGGTGCCGGCCTCATCGGTGTCGGGCTGATCATGACCGGTTCGAAAAACCGCAGCGGCTACGCGGTCAGCGGCATCGAAAAAATCGGAATGGTACTTCTCGGGGTCGCGGTCATGGGGGCACTTCCGTCGATTTTCGCGCTCGTCGTATGACCGCCTTTACCTGATTGACGGGGATCGCGCACACGCATGTTCGTAATCGACTTCTTGGCCGACGACTTCGGGGATGCGGCCGGCGAACTTCTGGGCATGTTGATGACCTGGTGGCTGCTGGTGCCGTCGCCACTGCAGCAGGTCACGCAGGTGCGCGCGGTCAGCGATTTCGTCGGACCTATCGCCATGCTGATTCTGGCGGTGTCGATGCTGGCCCAGCTCGGCCGCCTGATGATCTCGGGGCGACGGGAACCACTGGTTGAGGTCGGCCTCGGCCTGTTGAAGTTCGCCGTCGTGAACGCCACGGCCCTACTCGCCCTCAATCTTGCGCTCGACATGGCGGACGAGCTGTCACGAGCGCTGCTCGAAAACACGCTCCCGGCGTTCGGCGAGCAGGTCAACAGCACGTTCGGGAACGCACCGATCGTTCCCACCTTGAAACTTGTCGTAGCGCTGGCCGTGGTAGTTCTGGGGTTGATCCAGTGGCTCATTCTGCTGTTTCGGCAGGCCGCGATCCTGGTGCTTGTCGCGTTGCTGCCGCTGGCGGCGGCGGGAGTGCTGACCAACGCCACGCGCCGCTGGCTGCCGACGATGGTGGCCTGGCTGATCGGCTTGGTGATCTACAAGCCGCTGGCCGCGCTGATCTATGCGATCGGGCTGGGGTTGGTCGCCGAGGGCGAGGACTTCGTCGCCGTCCTGACCGGGATCGTGGTCCTGCTCATCGCAGTGATCGCGCTGCCCGCAGCGTTGAAGTTCTTCAGCTGGGCGCAGGTAGCGGTCGGCGGCGGGGGCTCTGCCGGCGGCGTGATCGCCGGTGCTGCGACCGGCGCGGTGTCGATGGGTGCGGTCGGTTCCTCGCGGCGCCAGGAGATGACCGGCCCCGGTAGCGCCCCGGGATGGGCCCAGGGCGCCGCCACCCCGACGGGCGGAGGCAGCCAGAAGGCGCTGCCCGCCGGTGGAGCCGGAGGCGGGGGCCGACAGGGCACCGGTGGGCCGCCGGGGGGCGGTGGCGGTTCGACCGGCAGCCCACATCCCCATTCCTCGTCCTCGTCCAAGCAGGGCGGTGGCACACCGGGCGGTGGGTCGTCCGGGGCTGCGGCGGCACGAGGAGGGCCCCCCGCAGGAGGGGCCGCAGCAGGCCAAAGCGCCGGTGGAGCCGCCGGGGCAGGTGCCGCCGGGGGCGCTGCAGCCGGGGGCGCCGCCGCAGCGGCCGGCCCCGCGGGCGCCGCGGCTGCGGTGGCCGGGAGCGCGGTGCAGAAGGGCCGGGCAGCCGCCGACAGCTTCGCCTCGCAACCACAGGATCTCGGCGGTGCACCACCGAGTAAAGGACCGGACGGTGCCGGACCGTCCGGGCAAGGAGGTAATCAGTGACCGCGCCCCGCACCTACGGGAACTGGCGCCCGCCCCGCGGGTTCGGCATCGGTCAGCTCGGCACGGGCCAGACCATGACTGTCTTCCTCGCGATCGCCATCCCCGTCACGGTGCTGAATTTCTCGGGCCGGGCAGGCGCGGTCGCCCTGGTCCTCGGTGCTCTCGTGATCGGCGCAGTGGTTATCAAGATCGGTGGTAGCTCACTTTCGGATGTGGTTATGCGACGTCTGCGTTTCACCCGCAGCAAGGCGGCCGGCTGGACCGAACGCACCGGCGGGATGGTCACCGACCACCTGCGCCGCCACGACCTTCCCGGCCCGATGGGGCCGATCGTGCCGTTGTCCACCGATGACGGGCGCGGCGGCAAGCAGGGCCTGCTCTGGGACCGCCGCACCGGATGGCTGACCGCGGTGTTGCGGGTCTCGCCGGTCGGGCTGGACCTGGCCGATCAGGGCCAGGCGGACGCCTGGGTCGCGAACTGGGGCGCGTTCCTGGCCGACCTGGGATACCAGCCGATGATCCGCCACGTCGCGGTCACCATCGACACGTCCCCGACCGGGGGCACCACCCTGCGCGACTACGTCAACGATCGCATCGACCCGCGCGCCCCGGCCTCCGCGCAAGCGGTCATGGCCGAGCTCGCCGCCACCGCCCCGTCCTCGTCCGCCGAGGTCGACTGCCGGGTCTCGGTGACCTTCGACCCGGCCCTGGCCACACCCCGACCGCCGGATCTGGCCGCCGGTGTCGCCGAGGTGACACGCTGGCTGCCCGGGCTGGAGTCCCACCTGGCCATGGCGGGCGTCGCGGTGCGCGGCCGCGCGACGGCCGCCTGGTTGACCGGGCGGCTGCGGGTCGCCTACGACCCGGCCAGCCGCTCGGACCTGACCGACTACGACGAGCACTCCGACGAACTGCTGCGCTGGGCCGAGGCGGGCCCGGTCAGCTTCCAGGAGAGCTGGGATCATTGGCAGCACGACTCGGGGCTGTCGGTGTCGTGGGCGATGGTCGAGGCACCTCGCCAGTCGGTGATGGACCGCGTGCTGGTGCCGCTGCTGGCCGCGGGCCCGTTCGCACGACGGGTGAGCCTGCTCTACGAGCCGCTCTCGGCCGGGGCCGCCGCCGACGAGGTCGAGCGCGAGATCACCAACACCCAGGTCCGTCGGATGTGGGCGCACAAGACCAAGCGCGACGAGACCCAGCGTGACCGCGACGATCTCTCGCGCGCGGTGCAGAGCGCCCGCGAAGAGGCCGAGGGCGCCGGCGTCGGCCGGTTCACCCTGTACGTGACCACCACCGTCTTCGACGCCGAGCAGATGCCCGCCGCGACCGCCGACGTCGAACAGCGCGCCGGGCAGGCCAAGGTGCGGCTCCGGCGCCTGCGCGGCGCGCAGATCACCGGGTTCGCCGCCTCCCTCGGTCTCGGGATCAACCCTGCCGAGCTGGCCCGCCGCCCCCGCAAATGACCCACCGATGCACCTCGTCCCCTGCCTGACCAGGAGCCTTCCGTGACCACGATCTCCCTGCCCCCGCAGCAGCATCAGCTCGACCCCGGTGAGCCGTATCGCGGTCGCCCGGTACCCCGGGCTCTGGGCTGGGCGCTGCCCGGCGGCGGGCGTGCGGCCAGCGCCGAGCCCGGGGTGATGTGGCAGGGCACGACCACTCAGGTGTGCGGGATGTTCCCGTTCGCGGTCAGCTCGGGCGCCGCACCGCCCGGGGTGCCCATCGGCCACCACATGCACACCGCCGAGCCCGTGGGACTCGACCCGGCGGAGTGGCTGCGACAGGGGCTGGTGTCCAACACCGGCATGTGGATCCAGGGCCAGCCCGGCATCGGCAAGTCGACGATCGTGAAACGCCTGATGACCGGGCTGGTCGCGTTCGGGTTCACCGCCGTGGTCCCCGGTGATGTCAAGGGCGAGTACACCCGCCTGGTCGAGCACCTCGACGGGCGCGTGTGGCGGATCGGGCGGGGCCTGCACTCGCTCAACCCGCTCGACGCCGGCCCCCTGCGGGCCGCGCTCGCCCAGACCAGCGGCGACGAACACGCCCGGCTCTCGGAAACCATCCGGGCCCGTCGGCTGTCGCTGCTCGAAGCGCTCGTGGTCATCGTGCGCCGTGCCGAGATCAGCGTGACCGAACGGCGCCTGCTCGGTGCCGCACTCGACCTGTGCGTGGATGGCACCACCGACGGCGAGGAGCCGATCATCCCCGACGTCGTGCGGATCCTGGTCAGCCCGCCCTTGCTGCTGCTCGACATCGCTGCCTGCGACTCCACGCTGGCCTTCCGCCGCGACGCCAGGGACCTGGTCAACACCTTGGAGCTGCTCTGCGCCGGCGCGATCCGGGGCCTGTTCGACCGCCAGTCCTCGATCACGGCCGACCTCGACACCCCGGCGCTGTCACTGGACATCTCCGCCCTCGACGACGACGAGGACGAAGTCGTGGCCGCAGCGATGCTCTCGTCCTGGGCGTGGGCGGCCGCGGTCATCGACGGCTCGGCGGCGACGGGCCGCCACCGCAACATCTTCCGCATCCAGGACGAGCTCTGGCGCGCGCTGCGCGTCGCCCCCGGGCTGGTGGAACGCTCCGACCGGGTCACCCGCCTGGGCCGCCACCGCGGCGAGATCTCCGCGCAGGTCACCCACTCCCTCGACGACCTCGAAGCGCTGCCCACCGAGGCCGACCGGGCCAAGGCCCGCGGCATGGCCCAACGCAACGGCGTCATGGTGCTCGGCGGCATGGCCGACAAGGAGCTCGCCGCGATCAACGAGATCAGCCCGCTCACCGCGTCGGAGGCCGCAATGGTGCGGGCCTGGGCCGCGCCGCCGACCTGGATGACCGGCAGCACCCACCCCGGCCGGGGCCGGTACCTGATCAAGTCCGGTGAACGGATGGGGTTGCCCGTCGCCCTGTCGCTGATGCCCAGCGAACGCGACCTCTACAACACCGACACCGCCTGGCAGCCCCGCACCGGACACGCCTGATGAGTACGCCTGCGGCGCCGATCCCGTGGCAGCAGCTGGCCGTCCCCCTGGTCGGGTTCGGGGTCCTCGGTGCGGGGTTCGCGGCGATGACGTGCTGCTGGACGGCCGCCGGCGCCGCGGCCGAGGCTGTCCCGGGCTTCGGGGGACCGACGCTGCGGGCGATGGTCTCCGCAGCCGGGACGGGCACCCTCGACCCCCTGATCGGGACCGACGGCTCGCGCCCGGTGTTCTGGTCCGTGCTGGCCGTGGGGCTGGCCCTGCTGCTCGGCCTCGTCGTCGGCGTCCGCGTCTGGATCGGTTCCCGCGCGGGCCGGCGGGGCGAACCGCGCTCGGCGATGGCCGGTCACCGCGACACCCGCGACATGCGCGGTCGTGCAGCACAGAAAAGGGCAGTGCAACTGCGCCCATCCCTGGCCGAGCAGGACCGCATCGACAACCGGGACCTGGGCCTGTGCCTGGGGCGCCGGCTCGGCGGCGTCGGCGAGTCGCGACTGCTGTATGCCTCCGAGGAAGACGTGATGATCATGATCGCCGGGCCACGGTCGAACAAGACCTCCGCCCAGGTCGTGCCCGCGATCCTCTCCGCGCCCGGCCCGGTCATCGCGACCAGCAACAAGGTCGACGTCTTCACCTTGAGCATCGGGCTGCGCGCCGAGTTGGGCCGCTGCTTCGTCGCCGACCCGCAAGGCATCGCCGGGGTCGAGCAGAGCTGGTGGTGGAACCCGCTCGCCGACATCAAGGACCTGGCCGATGCCGGGTATCTGGTGGCTCACTTCTCCCGCACCGTCGGTGCCGGCAACTCCAACGACGCCAACCCCTTCTTCACCAGAGGCGCCGAGCGCCTACTCACCCAGCTCGTCCTGGCCGCATCGTGCAGCCCCGACCGGAGCCTGCGCGACGTCCGCACATGGCTGGCCACCCAAGCCAATGAACCGGCCGGCCTGCTGGAGGCCAGCGGCTTCACCGAGGTCGCCGAAGGCCTGCGGGGACTACAGGACGCCCCTTCCGAGACCCGCGGCGGCCTGTTCGAGACCGCACTGACAGCCCTCGGGGCCCTGGAGTCCGAGGCCGTCGCCCGACTGGTCACCCCACCCTCGACGTGGCGGGAACCGCCCCAGGGCCCGGTGGAGGAGTTCGACCCGTGGCGATTCTTGGTCGGCTACCAGGCCGACAGCTCCGGCAACCCGGTCCCCCGCGACACCCTCTATCTGCTCACCCGCGAAGGCGCCGGCAGCGGTGCCCCGGTCGTCGCCGCCCTGGTCGATCACCTGCTGCGCATCGCCGCCAAGGCCGCCACCGCCCAGGGCGGGCGGCTCGATCCCCCGCTGCGCCCGGTGCTCGACGAGGCCGCCAACGTGTGCCCGATCGCGGGCCTGCCCGACCTGTACTCCTACTTCGGGTCGATGAGCATCCAGGTGCTGTCGTTTCTGCAGTCCTACCAGCAGGGCGTCGCGGTCTGGGGCAAGTCCGGGATGGACAAGATGTGGTCGGCGGCCACGATCAAGCTGGTCGGCGCCGGAGTGCAAGACCCCGAGTTCGCGCGCTGGATCAGCGACCTCATCGGGCCCCTGGAGGTGCCGACCTACTCCCACCAGTACGGCCGGGGCGGCGGCTCCACCTCGACGTCGATGCGGGAGAAGCCGGTGATGACCGTCGCCGACGTGGGCTCGCTCGACAAGCGTCACGCCATCCTGCTCTCCGCCGGGCGCCGCCCGGTGCTGCTGGAGCTGATGCCCTGGTACCGCGAAGGCGACGCCGAGACGATCAGCGCCCACGCCGCCGAGGCCACCGCCCAGGTCCGCCAGTCGGCGGTAGCCGCGCTCGGGCCCCGCAACCCGCTCGCCCAGCGCCTCGCCGCCCGCGAGCGCGCCCCCCGCGGTGGAACGACATGACCGACCCGGAGCCCAACGACGACATCGCGCCCGGTGACTGGGCGGCGGTGCTTGCCGAACTCACCCGGCTGCGCGCGGACCACAGGACCCTCACCGCTCGGCTGGGAGGACTCGATCACCGGGTCGAGGGCATCGAGATTGTGTTCGATGAAATAGAGGACGCCACGCCGGAGGCTGCCGACCTGCTGCGGTCCGGTGACGCCGCCGCGTCCGACGACACCTCCGCCCCAGCCCCACCGGAACCGGAGGAACCCGACACCGGTCTGGACATGCGTGAGCTCATCCCGTGGGTGCGCGACCACATCGCCCAGCTGCTCGAACGCCGGCTGCCGCAGAACAAGGGCCAGCTGCGCTGGTGTCGTAGCTGGTGGCTGCACCCGGAGGCGATCGCGCGTTTCGATGCGCTGCGCCGGTCCTGGACCGAAGCGATCGCCGCTGGTGAGGGCAACGCCCTGGCCACCTACTACGACCACCTCGACCGCCAGCTCGCGACGCTGATGGATGAACACGGCCCGTTCAGTGCCTGCGAGGGCGGACACCACGGCACCGAGCGTTTCGTGACCAAGCTCGGGCAACTCGACCCGCCGCCGGAGTACTTCTTCGTCCTCGACGAGCAGCTCGACCAGCTATAGCCAGCCCGATCTCGGGCGGCTCAGACCCCGTGTCGCCGGATGCGCCAGCGTGAGCAGGGAGGACAATCAGTGCCCCGACCAAGCCGTCGCCGCTCCATGAACCAGGAGCCGCTTCCGCTGGAGGCCCTGTTCGGCGGACCCGACCCCACCGAGCCCCCCGTGCCCGCGGCCGAGGTGCCGTCGAACGATCAGGAGGACACCGATGAACCGCTACGGACGCCAGGCGATGCAGCACTGGCAGACTTACCTGCCCAACCGGTACGCCCAGATCACGAACCCGCAGCAGCACTTCACGACGCTGGGCAACGAGGTACAGGACGAGATCGAGACCCTGGCAGCGGACCGAGCCAACCAGGAGGGCCCGGCCGGGACCTACCTGGACCAGGTGGGCCGGCTCAACCGAATCCAGGCCCAGGCCCAGGAGCAGGTCCTCGCCGAGCGGGTTCTGCTGCCCCCGGAGGCGGACGACCCGACTCCGGCCGAGCCGCACCGGTAGAACCAGCCCCAGCCCCCGCCCCGGCCCCGGGCTCGGCGGGCGAGTCGCCGGTGCGCCCGGACCCTGAGCAGGCCGAGCGCATCTCGGTCCAAGCACGCGCCCGGTTCGACGCCGGGGAGTTCGTGACCGCCCGCTCGCTGATGGACCAGGCAGCACGTCTCGACCCCGGCCGCCACGAGTACTGGGACCGGGTCCGGTCCCTGATCGACGGCCACATCGCCACGCAGGCCCCGACCACCACACCCGCCGCGCCACAGCCGGAGGCGGCCCCGCCGGCACCGGCCGAGCAGTCGACACCCGAACCCGCCGCACCGGACCCCGTCACGGCCACGCAACCGAGCAGTGCCCCGGCCGCACGCGGGCCGGAGTCCGACGACCCGGCGCGCTTCCCCGACGCCACCGAGGTCGCGCTGACCGAGGTGACGGCGAACCTCCTGCGGATCCGCATCACCGACGTGCTCGACGACGACCCCGAGCAGGACGACCTCTACGGCGGCTACCCCACTGTCGACGGCACCACGCTGCGGGTCCACGACAAGCGCGCGATGCTCGCCACGCTCGACAACGAACTCAACATCACCGCCACGAACCTGCGCGGCCCCGGCCGTGTGCCCGATGCGGGCGACCGACGCCGCTACGCCGCCGAGGAACAGGGCCTGTTCGCGCTGCGTCGGCGGGTCGCGGCGCTGCCGGACCCGGCGACCGGCGACAGTCCGGGCCAGACCGTGCAGGCCACGATCACCCCTGCCGAGCCACAGACGGCGAGCCCACCCGAGCACGAGGCCGACAGCGCCCCGGCCGCCGAGCCCTCCGGGCCCCGCCCCGAAGCCCCGACCACACCGCCCACGCCGCCGGCCGCGCCCGCGGGGGTCGAGGCGAGTGCCATGCCCGGTGTCGAGGACCGCGTCGTGGCCCGCGAGTCCGGCGATGTCCGGATGCGCCGGACCGCGGACGGCAGGGTGTGGGTGCGCACCAGTGACGCTCACACCTGGCGGGTCGCCGGCCCCGGGGAGACGGCCGCGTTCGACATCGAGACCCCCGAGTGGCGCGAGACCCGCCGCCGCGAAGAAGCCGAGCACAGACAGCGCCGGGAGGCCTCCCGGCGCGAAGCCCGCGAGCGCTACGAGAAAGCGCAGCAGGACAAGGCTGCCGCCCAGGCCACCACACCGGCCCCCTCCCCCGCTCCCGACGACCGGGAAGAGTCCGATGAGCTCGCGGCCTTGACCCGCAGCCCGCAGGAGCGGGCCGCCGAGCTGGCCACGACCACCGTGTTGCGGCTCTACGCCCGCGACGAGGGGATGCAGACCCCGGAGCAGTGGTCGGCGACCATCGCAGCGCTTCCGGAACCGGCCCGGCAGGCAGTGCTGGACCGGCTCGGCTTCGACCAACTCGACGCGATGCTCGAACCGGCCATCCTCGCCGACGAGCGCACCTGGCGCGACGAGCTGATCGCCCGCATCGGCCAGCTCAACCCCGACATCGGCCGCCGGGCCGGCGAGGCCGCGGCCGAACGCGACGCCCGCAACAGCGAGACCTCCGCCCGGGCGCTCAGCCCGGGATCACAGGCCGCCGAGACCGCCGCCGAGCCGCCCGCGCCGACGGTCCCGGCCACGCCGTCGGAGCCTGCCGTGACCGAGCAGGAACAACGGCCCGCCGCGGCGGGCCAGTTCCGGCCGGGCTCGGTGCGCCCGCCCACCGGTGCCAAGGCGCGGGTGCAGGCCAACCTCGCCGCCCTGTCCACCCTGCGCTCCCTCGGTGACCGGCCGGCCACCGAAGCCCAGCAAGCGGACCTGGCGCGCTGGTCCGGGTGGGGCGCGGTCCCTGAGGTCTTCGACGACCTGCGCCCCGAGATGTCCTGGGCCCGCGACCAGCTCGCCGAGATGCTCGACGCCACCGAGTTCGCTCGCGCCCGCTCCAGCATGCTCAACGCCCACTACACCGACCCCGACCTGGTCGAACAGGTCTGGACGGCGGTGAGCGAGCTGGGCTTTGAGCGCGGGCGGGTCCTCGAACCCGGCTGCGGGACCGGCAACTACATCGGGCTCGCCCCCGCCGGTGCGCAGGTGGTCGGGGTCGAGGTGGAGCCGACCACTGCGGCGATCGCGTCCGCGTTGCAGCCCCAGGCCCAGATCCGCAGTGAGTCCTTCGCCGAGAGCCGCTTTCCCAACGGCAGCTTCGACCTCGTCGTGGGCAATGTCCCGTTCGCCCGCACCGTGCTCAGCGACAAGGTCCACAACACCGGCCGGCATTCGATCCACAACCACTTCTTGATCAAGAGCCTGCACCTGACCGCCCCGGGCGGTCTGGTCGCAGCGATCACCTCTCGCTACACCCTTGACGCCCGCAACCCCTCCGCCCGCCGCGAGATGGCCGAGCTCGCCGACCTCGTCGGCGCCATCCGGCTGCCCCAGGCCGCCCACCAGCGCACCGCCGGCACCGACGTCATCACCGACCTGTTGGTGTTCCGCCGCCGTGAGCCCGACCGCGTGCCCCAGCCGTTCGACTGGGAGCTGACCGAGGTCGTCGACATCGGCGACGAACAGGTGCGGATGAACTCCTGGTTCGTCCAGCATCCCGAGATGCTGTGCGGGACCCTGACCAGCGGGTCCGGGCAGTACAGCTCCGCTGAACCACGGGTGGTCTCCGACCGGCCCGCGGCCGAGTTGCTCGCCGAGCGCCTGGCCCAGGTCGTCGACCGCGCCCGCCGCGACGCGCTGCTCCACTCCCCGACCCTGCCCGAGGTTCCTCAGCGCGCCGCCCTGCCCGGCCCGGAGCTGGACCTGGAGGACGGGCACCTGCTCATCGACGCGGACGGGCAGTTCCAGCAGGTCACCGACGGTGCCGTGGAGCCGTTCGAGGTCCCCAAGAGCCGCCAGGCCGAGCTGCGGGCGCTGCTCGAGCTGCGCGACACCACCGTCACGCTGCTCGAAGCCGAAGCGGCGACCTTCGAGCACTCCGAGAGCATCGAGGAGCTGCGCGCGGACCTGAACCGCTACTACGACGCCTACGTCGACCGCTACGGCCCGATCAACCGGTTCAAGTGGCGTCGCACCGGCCGCGTCGACGAGGCCGGCAACGACATCCAGGCCCGCATCGTCGACAAGCTCGGCGGCTTCCGGGCCGACCCGCGAGCACCGATCGTGCTCGCGCTGGAGGTGTTCGACGCCAGCACCGGCACCGCGACCAAGGCCGACGTCTTCAGCGACCGGGTCATCGCCCCGCGGACCCCGGCCCGCGGCGCCGACACCCCGGCCGAAGCGCTGGCCATCTGCATGGACACCCACGGGCAGGTGGAGCTGTCCGAGATCGCGCGGCTGCTCGGCGTCGACGAGACCGAGGCCCGTACCTCGCTCGGTGAGCTGGTCTTCGCCGACCCCGCGCGCGACGGCCAGCTCGTTCCCGCCGCGGAGTACCTGTCCGGCCACGTGCGCCGCAAGCTCGATCAGGCGCTCGCCGCCGCGGAGGACGAGCCTGCCTACGCCGCCAACGCCGCCGCGCTGCGCGAGGTCGTCCCGCCCGACATTGCTCCCGAGGACATCGTGGCCCGCCTCGGGGTGCCGTGGATCGAGGCCGGCTACGTGCAGACCTTCCTGCGCGAGACCCTCGACGAACCGCGGCTGAGCGTCGAGCACACCTACGGCACCAACTGGGAGGTCAAGGGCAACGAGTTCTCCGTCGCGGCCACCAGCACCTGGGGAACCGAGCGCTACCCGGCCCCGAAACTCGCCGCCGCGCTGCTGGCCCAGAAGTCGATCGTGGTGCGCGACGAGATCGAGACCCTCACCGCCGACGGGTCCCCGACGACCCGCCATGTGCTCAACCCGGCCGCCACCACCGCCGCGCAGGCCAAGGCCGACGAACTCGCGCAGCGGTTCTCCGAGTGGGTCTGGGAGGACCCGAAGCGCGCCACGGACCTCGCGCGCGTCTACAACGACCGCTTCAACTCCACGGTGCTGCGCAACTACGACGACGTCACGCTGTCGCTGCCCGGCCTGACCCGCACCTTCGAGCCGAACCCGCACCAGTACGCCGCGGTCGCCCGGATGATCTCCGAGCCCGCCGTCGGGCTGTACCACGAGGTCGGCGCCGGTAAGACCGCCGAGATGGCGATCGGGGTCATGGAGCTGCGCCGCCTGCAGATGGTCCGCAAGCCCTGCATCGTCATCCCGAACCACATGATCGAACAGTGGTCCCGAGAGTTCCAGCAGCTCTACCCCCGGGCCCGGATCCTCGCCGCCTCCTCGGCCGACCTGCGCAAGGACGCCCGCCGCGCCTTCGTCGCCCGGGTGGCCACCGGTGACTGGGACGCGGTCATCATCACCCGCGGGGCGTTCGAGCGGATCCCGATGCGCCCCGAGGCGCAGGAGGCCTACCTCGACGCCGAGCTCGAGACGCTGCGCGAAGCACTGGAACGAGGCCGCGCCGAAGGCAGCAGCAACCGCGCCGTCAAGCGGATGCAGCAGCGGCTCGACAACGCCCAGGAGCGCATCAAGGACAAGATCGCCCGCGACTACGACCCCGCGGTCACGTTCGAGGCCACCGGCATCGACTACGTGGTCGTCGACGAGGCCCACGACTACAAGAACCTGCGCACCGCCAGCAACATCGCCGGCGCAGCGATCGACGGCTCCAACCGGGCCCAGGACCTCGACATGAAGCTGCACTACCTGCGCAACAAGCACGGGCACCGGGTGGTCACCCTGGCCACCGCGACCCCGATCGCGAACTCGATCACCGAGGCGCACGTCATGCAGCGCTACCTGCGCCCTGACCTGCTCGAACAAGCAGGCGTGCTGAACTTCGACGCCTGGGCGGCGACGTTCGCCGCGACCGTGTCGGACGTCGAGCTCTCGCCCGACGGCAGCAGCTTCCGGATGAAGGGCCGCTTCGCCCGCTTCCACAACGTCCCCGAGCTACTGCGCATGTGGTGGGTCTCCGGTGACGTCAAGACCGCCGACGACCTCAACCTGCCCCGCCCGGATCTGCTGCCGCGCCCCGAGGACGGCCAGCGCGCACCCCGGACCTTCCTGATCCCGGCCACCGAAGGGCAGCAGCAGCTCATCTCCGAGCTGGGCGACCGTGCCGAGCAGGTCCAGGCCCGTGCGGTGCTCCCGGACGTCGACAACATGCTCAAGATCTCCAGCGACGGCCGCGCCGGCGCGCTCGATCTACGACTCCTGGGCCGGGACATGCCGTTCGGGGAGTCCAAGATCGAAATCGCCGCTGACGAGATCGCGCGGATCCACCACGCCCACAGCAATGATGAGTTCCTCGACGCCGACGGCGAGCCTCATCCGCGCCGCGGCGGCTTCCAGCTGGTCTTCTGCGACCTCGGTACCCCCGGCGACGGCGCGAAGCGGCCGGGCTGGAACGTCTACGCCGAGCTGCGCGATCAGCTCGTCGAACGGGGCCTGCCCCGCGAGCGGGTCCGGTTCATCCACGAGGCTGCCAACGACCGGAAGAAGGCCGAGCTGTTCGAGGCCTGCCGCGCAGGCGAGGTCTCGGTGCTCATCGGCAGCACTTCCAAGATGGGGGTGGGCACCAACGTCCAGAACCGGGCGGTAGCGCTGCACCATCTGGACTGCCCGTGGCGCCCGGCCGACCTGGCCCAGCGTGACGGCCGGGCGCTGCGCCGGGGCAACCAGTACAGCGAGATCGCCTTGAACCGCTACGTCGTCGAAGGCACCTTCGACGCCTATATGTGGCAGGCGCTGGCGCGCAAGGCCGCGTTCATCTCGCAGCTGATGAACGGCCGGCTCGACGTCCGGGAGATCGAGGGCGATATCGGCGACACCGCGCTCAACTACAACGAGGTCAAGGCACTCGCTGCGGGGAACCCGCTGCTGCTGGACAAGGCCAAGGCCGATGCCGAGCTGACCAAGCTGGAACGTCTCGAACGCTCGCACGTGCAGACCCGCTCCCGGCTGCGCTACACGATCGAGGTCCACGAGGGCCGCGTCCCCGAACTGGAGGGCGAGATCGAGGCGCTGCGTGCGGCGATCGAGCGCCGCACCGACACCCGAGGCGAGCAGTTCGCCATCGAGACCGGAGGCCGGCGCCTCACTGATCGCAACGAAGCGGGCACCGTCCTGATCGGCCAGCTCGTGGCGGCGGCTACCGGACCGGAGAGCACCCGGCCCACCGAGATCCCCGGCATCGCCCGCCTCGGCGGCCAGAGTTTCGATGCGTTCGTGTGGTCCGCCGGCCCGCGTGCGGGCTACGAGCTACGGGTCTCCGGGACCAGCAGCAGCGGCGTCGTGGAAGGCTCCAAGTCCCAGCTGCTGGAGCTGTCCACCAGCGAGAAGCCAGGCTCGCTGGTCGTGCGCATGGAGAACCGGGTCGCCGGCCTCGACGAGAAGCTCACCCGCGTGCAGGACGACCTCCAACGCACCGGTGAGGAGACCCAACGCGCCACAGAACAGCTCGAGCGCCCGTTCGCCCACGCTGCGGAGCTGGAACAGGCGCGCGCCCGCGTGCGGGAGATCGACGCGGAGATGGCAGGGCTCGCCGCCCCGCCCGAGCCGAGCAGCCCCGACGCCGCCGGAACCGCCGACACTGGGGCAGCCGACCCCGGGTCTCCCGCACCCGAACCGGCCGCGTCCGGGGACCCGTCGCGGTCCACCGTCGAGGCCGAGCAGTCCGCCGCCGCGGTGGCTGCCGCGCTCGCCGCGCACCGGCCCCCGGCCGGACCGCCCCGAGCGGCACCGAACTCGGGCTCGACGCCCACCGGCGCGCACCCGCCCGCACCCGGCCCGGCTCCACAGCCGGACCGGCACCAGGCAGCCCGGCGGCGCCTATGAACGCGCGAGCACACACCGGACAGCGTTCGGTCACTCGTTTCGGCATCGTCGATCCGCGCAGTTCTCGCTACGCTGACGCACAATCCCGGCCAGGAATCGACGATAGCGCCCCGGTGCAGTCGACTACGTTTTCCACAATGAAGAGAGGTTCATGACGTGGCCCAGGTGTTGACCGTCCGACTCGTCGACGATCTCGACGGCAGCTCCGCCGACGAGACGATCGAGTTCGCCCTCGACGGGAAGCAGTACGAAATCGACCTCACCTCCGCACACGCGAGCAAACTCCGTGGAGTCCTGGCCGATTACGTCTCCGCCGCCCGGCGACACTCGACTCAGCTCCGTCGGCGGGGCCGGACAGAGCCCGCCGCCGCGCGAGCGACGGCCACGGTCAACCGTGAGCAGAACCAGGCGATTCGTGCCTGGGCGCGCAAGCAGGGCATCTCCGTGTCCGACCGTGGACGCATCCCGCAGAACGTCCTCGACGCGTTCCACAAGAACGCCTGATCGCGACCGGATGCGCAGCTGTGCCCGCCACACAGAATGTGGCGGGCACCGCGTCGGGCCCGGCTACGCTGGCGCAATGAACGCACCGGAGGACTACTACAACGGTGAGTACCTCCAAGATGTCGCCGAAAGCCGCCTGCTCGAACTCGGCGGCCGCGAACTACTCGCCCACGCACAAGACTATGCAGGCGAAAGCGTCGACCTCATGCATCCCTGGGACGGCACCGGCCCGGAGCCCGAAGCTCGGGTGTCCGAGTACATCGGCTCTCTGTGGCGCTACATCGAGTTGATCGAGTCACGCCAACGCCCAGCGTCGTCGTAGACAGCTCCCGATCATGCGTCGCCGCTACTCGACAGCAAGCGACGACGTGACCACGATACGTATCAACTTGAAGCACGCGAATGATACGTTTTGCTGGTGCGTGCAGCTGCGACCAGCGGGGCCATCGCGCTCGGTCTGGTCCTGTTTCTCGGGTTCCTCCTGATCGTGGCCGTGGCAGGTAGCGGCGCCGGCCGACCCACCCCTGGCCTCCCCGGTGTCGTGTGCGCCCCACCGGGAGCCGATCCGGCGCAGCTGGTCGAGGGGATCGGCCCCGAGCAGGTCAGCAACGCCGGACTGATCGTTGCCACCGGCGTCGAGATGGGCGTCCCGCAGCACGGGTGGGTCGTCGCTCTGGCTACCGCGATGCAGGAGTCGAACCTGAAGAACCTGGCCAATTCCAACGTTCCTGAGTCGCTCGAGCTGCCCAACCAAGGCGTCGGCAGCGATCACGACTCGGTCGGGTTGTTCCAGCAGCGCGAGGCGGGATGGGGCGACGTCGCCACCCGCATGGACCCGCGCCAGTCCGCCCGCCTGTTCTACGACGCGCTCCTGCAGGTCCCCGGGTGGGAATCGCTGCCCGTCACCCGGGCCGCTCAGCTGGTCCAGGTCAGCGCGTTCCCCGACGCCTACGCCAAGTGGGAGCAGTCGGCCGCCACGCTGGCCGGGGCGTTGGAAGGGGTCGAGTGCGGCCCCGAGACCGGCCCTGTGCCGGCCGCCGATCCGCAGATCCAGCGCGTCGTCGACCGCGCCATGTCCCAGCAGGGCCAGCCCTACGTGTGGGGCGGCGGTGACGCCAACGGGCCGACCAGTGGCGGGTTCGACTGCTCCGGGCTCATGGTCTACGCCTTCGCCGAGATCGGCATCGGCGTGCCCCACCAGACCCAGGCCATCTGGAACTCCTTCCAGCCCGCGATCACCGACCAGGCCGCGATCCAGCCCGGCGACATGGTGCTGTTCTCTTCCAACGGCCAGCCCGGCGGCATCCACCACGTCGGCCTCTACCTGGGCAACGGGCAGATGCTGCACGCCCCCGAGAGCGGAGACGTGGTCAAGGTCGAGCCCGACATCTGGTCCAACTCCTACTACGCGGGGGAGTTCATCGGAGCCGTCCGCGCGACGAACCCCACCGCGGCATGACCCCACGCCGCGATCGTCGCCCCGTCCGTACGCAGCGGGAACTTCCCGGTGTGCACCCCTACGAGAAAGTGAGTACGTCCGTGGCGAACATCAACAACCCCCCGTTCTGGCTCGTACTGGGCCTGCCCTGGCCGGACGCGTCCCGCAACGACACCGAGGAATGCGCCCAGGCGATCGCGCCGACGTTCATCCCGTGTGAGGCGCAGTCGCGGCCCGTTCAGGCCATCCTCGACTTCGCCATCGGTCTCCACCGCAAACACGGCATGCGCGTCATCTTCCTGTCCGAGCTGACCGGGTTCCTGCGCCGGGCGCAGGCGAACTGGGCTGAGATCGGCGTCCCTGACTTCGACACGGCACTGAGCGACCTGATCGAGGTCCCGACCCCGACCCTGTTCATGAGCCTCACGCAGTACGCGCACATGCTGCTCTGCACTGCCGGGAACGCTCAGACGATCACCCACTCGCCGGAGAATCCGGCCGGCCGCACCGTCGACCCCTCCGAGTACGCCGAGCTCAAGAAGAACCTGCAAGGCGCGCTCGACCGCGACTGGCCTGCCTACATCGACAGCCTCACGCGATCGGGCCGCCTGCGTGTGGACTAGAACGGCTGCCCTGGTGGGGCCAGGGAGTCATTCGCGTAGAGGCGTCTCGAGTGCCTCGCGCACCTGCTCGGCCAGGTCGTCCTCGTCACCGAGGAGCGCCGTGGAGCGCTCGACACCGGGCGGCCTGAGCGTCACCCCGCCGGTGAACTCGTCACCGGCGAGGACAACCGGGTCGGCGATCGCCCGGGAAAGGTCGACCGCTCCCGCGAACAGTGCCGCGCCCGCGGTGCTCTGTAGGCGCAGCCCGCCACTCCCGACCAGATCGCGCAGGTTGGCGTGCTGGGCGACTTCGCTCCCCGACATGTCCAGCTCGCCGAACACCGCGGCTCCCTGCAGGTCGAGTACGCCTTCGATCAGCGCGCCACGTAGCGACAGCTGGCGCTCCACCCCGAGGTCGATGGCGAGCAGGTCGCCGCCGAAGTACGCCTCACTGGCGTCGAGTCCGTTCCAGGAACGCAGCGCAAGCCGCGTCGTGCCCGTCAGCCGCGCGCGGGCCAGGCTCAGTCCTCCGAGTGCGATTCCGTCGAGGTCCAGGTCGTGGAGCTGGGCATCGCTGAGATCGAGGTGCAGGGTGGCACGCCGGTTCCGGTCGCGGGCGACCCGCTTGAGGTGAGTACACAGCCGCTGCTGCACCGCCCGGGCCACACGCTCGTCTCGCCCGGCCGGCGCTGCCCGCAGGAGTTCGCACCACACGGCGATCACCGCCGCCGAGCTGGCCCCATCCCGCTGGGCGATCGCGCCGAGCTCCTCGAGGGCTGCGAACGCAGCAACCAGGTCCTCGCCGGTGAGCCTGGCCGCACAGTCGTCGATCCTGTTCGACGGGCCAATGCCCAGAGCACTGGTGTCACCCCCCTGGACCGGTGCCCCCAGAGGGACATCCGCCCGCCCTCGTGGGCGTAGTGCGACGAACCCCGACACCACGATGGCCACTGCGGTGGCCGCGATCGCAGGGAACAGCCACGCACCGGCGCTGTGCAGCCCAGCAGCCGCGGCGACCCCACTCACCCCTGCTTCTCCTCCCCTGGAGTCTGGACGAGGCGCCCGTCGACGGCGCCCGCTGGCCGTGTCGGCTGGGTTCAGCGACGTGGGCGCGGGGCGCGCGTCGCCTGCCGAGTCGGCGCCGGCTGCGGAGGCGGTGAGACCTGCCGGGTCTCCGAACGCACCGCCGCGCCGGGCTCGGTGGTCGGGGGGCGGTGGGCGACCTCGGCGCGCAGCGCCGCCGCGGTCGGCACGCCGGACCCCTCGGCATGGGCGATCGCACTCTCGCGGTCGGCTCGGCGCCGGTCGATGCCGGCCTCGTCCTGCCCGATGAGGTCCTCACGCGGCCGGGTGTCCAGGTCATCCGGCGTCCGTGCATGCGCGGCGGCCTGTTCCTCAGCATCGGCCGCGCGACCCCGTGCCTCGGCCGCCCGGTTGAACTTGCTCCAGACCTCGCCCGGGTCCGGCGCAGCGAGAATCTCCGCGATGTACGCGTCGTCCTCGACCGTGCCGGCGCCTCGCGACATCTCCAGCGCGGTGCGCGCGACGGCGTTGGTCGGATCGAGCTCGCGGACCTCGAACGGCGACGGGGGCACACCGTCCCGGACGGCCTCGGTGACCGGACCCGACCGGTGCGGCTCGTCGACCACCTCAGTGAGGTTCCTGAGCCGCGCCGCGTGCTGGGCATCGCGTTCCTGACCCGACACCTCGCCCGCCCTGCGGGCCTCGTTCTCCCGGAAGTCGACCCCCCGCCGCAGCAACGTCTTCAAATAGCCAGCAGGGGTGACGGCGCTGCGGATTCGGTCCTCCGGCAGCCGCGCAAGCTCCTCCGCGACCGGGGCACCCTGCTCCTTCCACGCCAGCAGCTGCTTGGCCAGTCCCGGCCAGGCGCGGCACCCGATCACCGAGTCCGCGGTCTCCGGCGCGAGGTAGCGGCGCATCATCCGCTCGGCCGGCCCCAGGTCGGGCCCCGTCCGATACACCCCGGTCTCCGCTTCGGCCGCCGCCCGTCCCGGCTCAGCTGTCGCCTCGGTCGGCCGCGACGAGCGCGCCCGCTTCTCCAGCACCGCACGCAGGTACGCGGCGGGGTCACCGGCCGCGTTGATCTTCTTGCCAGGAAGGCCCGCCAACAGGGGGGTGAGGTCATGGCCATCCGACCGCAGGTCGGTCAGCTGCGCCTGCACCTGCCCGAAATTGCGGCTGCGGTACACCCGGTCGGCCTCCACACCGGCCTCGTGCAGTCCCTGCGCGAGCGCCTGGTCGACCTCGCGGGCGACGACCGGGTCGACCTGTACGGCATCGACCACCTGTAGCCGGTCGGCCACCTGCGACACCAGACTGCTCGTGTAGCCCGCGAGGTTGCACAGCTCCTGGTCCTGCTGGTCGTACCAGGCACGGATCGCACCGGTATCGAGCCGACCGAGGACGTCCTCGATCGCGTAGCCGCGGTCCTCCAGACGACTCAGCTCGTGAGCCAGCTGGTCGATCGAGGAGTAGTCGACATCGTTCTCATCGCGGCGCGGGCGAAGTACCCCCGCAACGAGGCCAGGGTCGTGCGCCCACGCCGTGTGCAGGCCATGGGCCAGCCGCTCACGCAGCTGCACCTCGTCCTCACGCACCTCGGTGCGGGCGTGCTCGGCGCGCACGAAGCCGTAGGTACCGAGCTCGCCGAGCGACTTGAGCGTGCGCTGCTCGCCGCGGGTCACCTCCTCCTGCAGCCGCAGCGCGGACTCCCGGTCGGGGACGACCACGAACACCGACAGCGACTTCTCGTGGTACGAGCCGTGCGCCCACAGCCCCCACGCTCCGCGCGTGCCCGACGGCGAGTTCTCCGGCATGGGCCCGGCCGTGGTGTGCACCGTCCAGCCGAACTGCGGCTCGCTGCTGGTCCTGTGCTCGAATCCTTCCGCTCCGTTCGCGCTGCTCTCGCGGAAGGCTGCCTCGTCGGCCGCGGCCATCGCGCGGACCCGGGGGTCGAGGTCGTTGGCGTACTGCTGCGCCGTGCGGGCAGCCGCACGCTGCTGACTCCAGGCGGCCTGACCCAGTTCCATCCGGCGCTGCCGCAACGCGTTGGCCGTCACCAGCATCAGCTGCGTCCAGGCCTGGACCTGCTCCCGCCCAGGGCTCAGCAGAGGAACGTCCTGGTCGATCTGACCCGTCATCGGCCTCTCCCTCGCGTCTGGTTCTCCTGCCGCCGCGCCTGCGGAGCCCGGGCCGGCCCCGGCGGGGGCTGCTGCGGCCGCTGACGGCGCGTGGTCTTCGTCTGGCCCCGGCCCGGGCCGTTCGACGTCGTCCGCGCCGAGGCGGCCTGAGCCGAACTGCGCAGCGCGGTGCAGCTGCGCTGCGCGGCCTGCGCCTGGGCAAGGCGCGCCTGTGTCTCCCGCAGTGCGGCGATCTCGGCGACCAGCGCTGCCAGCGCCAGCACCAGCCGGGCCCCGTCACCCGCGCCGTGGCGGCCCACGGTCCGCGTCGCGGCCAGCCGCCACGCCGACTGCCGCAGCGCCTTCGCCACCGGCGACCACCGCGACGGCAGGACCTTGCCCGGTACCCGGGTCGCCCGGTCCAGGTCGTTACCCGCGGCTCGGCGCACCCGCTCGCCCTGGTCCTGACGGCCGGTCACCGCGCCCACCGCAGCGAGCATGTCTCCCGCCGCGTGTGCGACCCCGTCCGCGCTCGCCCCGGTCTCGCCGGCGGCGAGCGTGGCCGTGGCGTGCTCCATCGTCGACACCGCATCGTCGATCGCCGCCGCGCGTTCCCGCGGGCTCACCGTCGCCCGGTGCGTCTCCTCCGCTGCGCCGGACACCGGCACCGGTGCGGGCGCCGAGTCCCACCGCAGCACCAGGTTCGGCAGCGACAGGTCCCGGGCCAGCGTCCGCCCGGAGAACCACACCGGTTGCCCGGCCCGGGTCACATCACCCGGCGCCGCCACCGAGTACCCGAGCATCGGGGTCTGCTGCTCCCCCGACTCCGCGTCCTGTTCCGGCGGCCCGTAGCGCGGCCGGACCAGCACACCCAGCTCCCCCAGCGCCGCCACGAACGCTTCCGGATCGCGCGCCTGCACCGCCGCGACCCGCGCCGTCCGCCGCAGCCACTCCCGCGAGGACTCGTCCAGCTCCCGTCGGGCCGCCTTCTCCTGCTCGGCCTGCGACGGCCCGGTCACCGAGCTGCGGTCGGCGCCCGCCGTCGCCGCCAGCCCCAACTCCGCCTCCGCGGCTTGGCATGTCTCCCGAGCCCGGACGAAGTCCCGGTACGGGTACACCCGCTTCCCCGACTCCTGACGCACCAGCACCGCCGCGACGTGCACGTGGTCGTCGTCATGCCGGATCGCGACCCATCGACAACCGTCCGGATCCCCGCGCTGTGCGATCCCCGTCCGGTCCAGCAGATCCTCGACCACCCGCGCCCACTGCTCGTCGCTGAGCACCGGATCCTCCGGCGAGTTGCGCAGCGAGCAGTGCCAGACCGGGCCCTGCGGCATCCGCTTGCCCTGCTCCACCACCGGCTCACGCAGACCGACCCCGGCCCCGACCGCCGGCGCGCTGAGATCGTCGACCAGGGCGCGCACATCGAAGGAGCCGTCCGCAGCCTGCGCGGGCTGATGCGTCTCGGGCGCCCCGTCCCAGGTAGCCACGACCCGCTGCCCGGTGTGCTCGTTGAACCGCCCCGGGCCCATCAGGTAGCGGATCAGCCCCTCAGCGCGCCACCCGCGGCTGATCTTCGCGATCACCGCCGGCTCCTGCTCCGCCGCGCCTGCGGCATCGCCTCGGTCACCTGCTGATCGACCTCAGTGACCGTGCGGTCGATCCGCTCGACCGCACGCGCGACCATCTGCGCGACCTGACCGACGGTCGACTCGAGCGCCCCATCGGTGTTCGCGACCCTCGCGATGTCGTTGAGGTTCCCCCCGATGTTGCGCAGCACCCGGCGGTCTTCCATCAGCTCCGAGCGCAGCCCCATCAGCCTCTGCATCCGCGAGCCGGCCGAACCTGCCGAGACCCGCGCACCGGGCACCACCGGGTCGGGCAGCTCCGCAGCCCGGGCCGCCGAGTCCCCAACCCACGCCCCCGGGGCCATCGCCGCCCGGGCCGCCGCCGCTTCGATCGCCGCCCACTCCGACTCGGAGAACGACACGGTCGTGGTGTGCGGCCGTCCACCCTCGGCACGAGGGCGTCGAGTCCGAGTCATCGAAGATCTCTCCCCTCGCGTTGGCGCGGCGCCGGCAGGACCGGCCGTGGCGGACCGAGATCACCCGGGCCCGACGCCGACGATCTCACACGCCAGCCTCACATCGGTGTTTTCCTTAGGAAAACACCTAACTTGCTCCGCCGATTTGAGGGGCGACGCGTGCGGCGGCTCGAAATCGGCGGGACCCCGGCGCCCGTCGGGGTGCGGTCGCGCGCGTCGCGCGGTGCGGCGCCTCATGGCGGCGCGCTTCGCGCGCGGTCGCGAGCACCAGCGTGTATCAGAGTGCATCGCGTGATTGATACACATCGCGGTACAGTCCGCCCTATGAACACGCGCGGGGCGACGGCGCAGGCCAAGACGCAGGCTCGTAAGGCGGCCCAGGACCTTCTGCAGGCACGGATGCGGCCCATCACCAAGCTCGCCGAGCTGGGGGTCGAGGTGGACACCGCACGCGCGGAGTTCGATGCCGCGCGGGAGCGCTGGCGGACCAAGCAGGAGGCCTACGCCGAGGGCTACCGCGCTGCGCGCGACGCCGGGTGGAGTCCGGCCGAGCTGGAGGAGATCGGGTGCGGCACGCAGCCCGCCGGCGCCGCCCTGCGCGCGGCGACCCGTCGCACAGACCACGACGACACCACGAGCAGCGCCGCGGACACCAGCCACGACGACTACGGCGCCCCCGATTCCGTCGCGCCCACCCCGGAACCGACGGACCTCGACGCCGCCCACGCTCAGCCGTCCTGAACCGTCCTCCGCCGCATCGTCGGAACCAATCGACCAGCACACGTCGCACAACACGAAGGCGCCGTACGCGGGATGCGTACGGCGCCTTCGGTGTGTGTAGCTCGTTCAGGCTGTCGACTGGAAACCGTCGCCGACGCTGCCGGGACGCGGCATCCCCGCGAGGGGCCGGGTACGGCTGCCAGCGCGCCCAGCGGCGGTCAGTGGCAAGTGATCACGGAGCGCCAGCGCAGTGATCGCGCGGCAGCCGGGGAGCGCCGCGACCCGTGCAGTTCACGAACGACGCGGCGGCCTGGTGGCCAGCTCACTCACCGGTTCTGGCGTGCCCGGCCCGGCCGGGCCGGCTTCGCCGGTCGCCGAACTCCCACAACGCGCGTCGGTACCAGAGGGCCCGGCCGTCGGCATCGGTCTGCTCGGGCGCCGGGAAGTAGTCACGGTTGCGCGACAGGAAGCTGCGGATCGTCGACTCGTTGCGGTAGCCGAGCACCCGGGTCGCCTCGGTGATGTCGACGAGCTCGTCGGGTTCGCCGGTGTAGTCGACCGGTGTCAGCGAGCTGCGCTTGGCTGCCTCGCGCTCGTCGTTCCACGCGTCGGTTTCCTCGAGGTCGAAGTAGAGGAACCGCTCGAAGCGCCGCACCGGCTCGGGATGCCCGTTGTCGGCTCGCTGGTGGTACAGCACGGCGAGCCATTGCGCGTCCAGGCGGTAGCGCTCGGCCATCCCGGGCCGGTTGATCAGGGTGCGCCCCTCGTGCTCGATCGTCGCCGGTGGCTGCTCGCGCCGCGCGGCTGCGTTCCGGACGGTGTCGACGAACGCGCGCATCGCCTCCAGGTCCCACCACTGGCGTCGGCCTTCCCGGTGCACCGGCTCGGGATGGTTGTTCGTGTCCCGGTCCCGCCACCAGGTCCGCGCGGTCGAGTCGCCGATCGCGAACTCCTCGCAGAGCGCAGCGCGCGTGACGAGCACGCGCCCGTCGCGCTCGAAGCGGTCGGGCGTGCGGGGACTGGCCTGTCGTGCGGGTGCCACCAGCACGATCCTAGGCCGCGTCATCACTCCTCCTCACCGGTGCAGACCGCTCCGCACGACGCCGGGCCCGACCCACGCGGCCCGGACGGGACCGGCTCCCACTGGCCCCCGGGGCCGCACGCTCCAGCCGGCCGACCGATGCCCGCCGGCGTGCGGCCGGGCGGCATCGGGTCGGCGAGGCTGCTCATCGTCGGTCCTGCAGCTCGGCCTCGGTGATGACGCGGGGGCGCTTCATGCCGTAGTCGAGCCCGTTCTCGATGGTGGTCGTGACCTCCTGGGCGGTCGTGATGCTGCGGACCCGACCGGCGGAGTCCGTGGTCGTGCCGACGTGGGTGAGCGCCACCTCGAGCAGCCAGGCGAGAGCGTCGGCCCGTGTGAGGTGCTCCCCGCCCACGAGGTTGCCCACCTTCAGCGCGGCGTCGCGGCGCGCCTTGTGCCGCCTGCCCACGCCCTTGGGCACCGTCTTCAGCTTGTCCAGCTCGTCCTCGACGATCCGGTCGACGTAGGCCTGAACGCGCTTGCCCCGCGTCGCCGACGTGCCCGCGGGAGCTGCGCGCGGTGCCGGGATCGGCTCCGGCTGCGGTGCGGGGCGCGCGGCGCGCATGGCGTCGAGCAGCCAGCGCGGCAGCGGCGCGATCGGTCGGCTGTTCTGCGCCCGGTAGGCCCCGTCACTGCGCCGCGACGTTGCGGCAACGATGTAGCCGCCCCCTGCTCGGACGTCGAGCAGCGGCGCGAGGCTGCCCTGCGAGTTGCGCAGCTCGACGTCATCCGGCGCGCGGAAGTAGAGATGGACCCCCATCGAGGGGCTCTGAACCCGGTAGGTGTCCAGCGGGAACTTCTCCCCGGCCGCGTCGGCCATCCGCTGAAACACCTGCAGACCGTGCTTGCACCGCTCGTACGGCTCGGCCAGCTTCGGCGCCCCGGGCTTCAGCGGGTCGAGGTCGACGACCACGAGCCGGGAGGGGCGGGTCGCTATGGCCAAGTTGTAGGGCCGCTGCGTCCACCACTGCGTGATCTTCTCCGGGTCACGGGTGGCCTCGTTCTCCCAGTCCTTCACCGCGGGCATGTTCTTCGTGCCCGGGTGCAGCGGGAACACGTACAGCCCTGCCGCTGCGGCCTCCAACGCCCGCTGTCCCCGCTCCCCGAGCGTGCTCCGGTGACCGGTCGCCGGTGCGGGCTGCGTCTCGTTCGTCATCTCCGCTCCTTCTGCTGTCGGGCCCGGCCCCGGGGCCCGCCGCGCGGCGGGCCCCGGGGCCGGGCCCGACAGCAGAAGGAGCGGAGATGACGAACGAGACGCAGCCCGCACCGGCGACCGGTCACCGGAGCACGCTCGGGGAGCGGGGACAGCGGGCGTTGGAGGCCGCAGCGGCAGGGCTGTACGTGTTCCCGCTGCACCCGGGCACGAAGAACATGCCCGCGGTGAAGGACTGGGAGAACGAGGCCACCCGTGACCCGGAGAAGATCACGCAGTGGTGGACGCAGCGGCCCTACAACTTGGCCATAGCGACCCGCCCCTCCCGGCTCGTGGTCGTCGACCTCGACCCGCTGAAGCCCGGGGCGCCGAAGCTGGCCGAGCCGTACGAGCGGTGCAAGCACGGTCTGCAGGTGTTTCAGCGGATGGCCGACGCGGCCGGGGAGAAGTTCCCGCTGGACACCTACCGGGTTCAGAGCCCCTCGATGGGGGTCCATCTCTACTTCCGCGCGCCGGATGACGTCGAGCTGCGCAACTCGCAGGGCAGCCTCGCGCCGCTGCTCGACGTCCGAGCAGGGGGCGGCTACATCGTTGCCGCAACGTCGCGGCGCAGTGACGGGGCCTACCGGGCGCAGAACAGCCGACCGATCGCGCCGCTGCCGCGCTGGCTGCTCGACGCCATGCGCGCCGCGCGCCCCGCACCGCAGCCGGAGCCGATCCCGGCACCGCGCGCAGCTCCCGCGGGCACGTCGGCGACGCGGGGCAAGCGCGTTCAGGCCTACGTCGACCGGATCGTCGAGGACGAGCTGGACAAGCTGAAGACGGTGCCCAAGGGCGTGGGCAGGCGGCACAAGGCGCGCCGCGACGCCGCGCTGAAGGTGGGCAACCTCGTGGGCGGGGAGCACCTCACACGGGCCGACGCTCTCGCCTGGCTGCTCGAGGTGGCGCTCACCCACGTCGGCACGACCACGGACTCCGCCGGTCGGGTCCGCAGCATCACGACCGCCCAGGAGGTCACGACCACCATCGAGAACGGGCTCGACTACGGCATGAAGCGCCCCCGCGTCATCACCGAGGCCGAGCTGCAGGACCGACGATGAGCAGCCTCGCCGACCCGATGCCGCCCGGCCGCACGCCGGCGGGCATCGGTCGGCCGGCTGGAGCGTGCGGCCCCGGGGGCCAGTGGGAGCCGGTCCCGTCCGGGCCGCGTGGGTCGGGCCCGGCGTCGTGCGGAGCGGTCTGCACCGGTGAGGAGGAGTGATGACGCGGCCTAGGATCGTGCTGGTGGCACCCGCACGACAGGCCAGTCCCCGCACGCCCGACCGCTTCGAGCGCGACGGGCGCGTGCTCGTCACGCGCGCTGCGCTCTGCGAGGAGTTCGCGATCGGCGACTCGACCGCGCGGACCTGGTGGCGGGACCGGGACACGAACAACCATCCCGAGCCGGTGCACCGGGAAGGCCGACGCCAGTGGTGGGACCTGGAGGCGATGCGCGCGTTCGTCGACACCGTCCGGAACGCAGCCGCGCGGCGCGAGCAGCCACCGGCGACGATCGAGCACGAGGGGCGCACCCTGATCAACCGGCCCGGGATGGCCGAGCGCTACCGCCTGGACGCGCAATGGCTCGCCGTGCTGTACCACCAGCGAGCCGACAACGGGCATCCCGAGCCGGTGCGGCGCTTCGAGCGGTTCCTCTACTTCGACCTCGAGGAAACCGACGCGTGGAACGACGAGCGCGAGGCAGCCAAGCGCAGCTCGCTGACACCGGTCGACTACACCGGCGAACCCGACGAGCTCGTCGACATCACCGAGGCGACCCGGGTGCTCGGCTACCGCAACGAGTCGACGATCCGCAGCTTCCTGTCGCGCAACCGTGACTACTTCCCGGCGCCCGAGCAGACCGATGCCGACGGCCGGGCCCTCTGGTACCGACGCGCGTTGTGGGAGTTCGGCGACCGGCGAAGCCGGCCCGGCCGGGCCGGGCACGCCAGAACCGGTGAGTGAGCTGGCCACCAGGCCGCCGCGTCGTTCGTGAACTGCACGGGTCGCGGCGCTCCCCGGCTGCCGCGCGATCACTGCGCTGGCGCTCCGTGATCACTTGCCACTGACCGCCGCTGGGCGCGCTGGCAGCCGTACCCGGCCCCTCGCGGGGATGCCGCGTCCCGGCAGCGTCGGCGACGGTTTCCAGTCGACAGCCTGAACGAGCTACACACACCGAAGGCGCCGTACGCATCCCGCGTACGGCGCCTTCGTGTTGTGCGACGTGTGCTGGTCGATTGGTTCCGACGATGCGGCGGAGGACGGTTCAGGACGGCTGAGCGTGGGCGGCGTCGAGGTCCGTCGGTTCCGGGGTGGGCGCGACGGAATCGGGGGCGCCGTAGTCGTCGTGGCTGGTGTCCGCGGCGCTGCTCGTGGTGTCGTCGTGGTCTGTGCGACGGGTCGCCGCGCGCAGGGCGGCGCCGGCGGGCTGCGTGCCGCACCCGATCTCCTCCAGCTCGGCCGGACTCCACCCGGCGTCGCGCGCAGCGCGGTAGCCCTCGGCGTAGGCCTCCTGCTTGGTCCGCCAGCGCTCCCGCGCGGCATCGAACTCCGCGCGTGCGGTGTCCACCTCGACCCCCAGCTCGGCGAGCTTGGTGATGGGCCGCATCCGTGCCTGCAGAAGGTCCTGGGCCGCCTTACGAGCCTGCGTCTTGGCCTGCGCCGTCGCCCCGCGCGTGTTCATAGGGCGGACTGTACCGCGATGTGTATCAATCACGCGATGCACTCTGATACACGCTGGTGCTCGCGACCGCGCGCGAAGCGCGCCGCCATGAGGCGCCGCACCGCGCGACGCGCGCGACCGCACCCCGACGGGCGCCGGGGTCCCGCCGATTTCGAGCCGCCGCACGCGTCGCCCCTCAAATCGGCGGAGCAAGTTAGGTGTTTTCCTAAGGAAAACACCGATGTGAGGCTGGCGTGTGAGATCGTCGGCGTCGGGCCCGGGTGATCTCGGTCCGCCACGGCCGGTCCTGCCGGCGCCGCGCCAACGCGAGGGGAGAGATCTTCGATGACTCGGACTCGACGCCCTCGTGCCGAGGGTGGACGGCCGCACACCACGACCGTGTCGTTCTCCGAGTCGGAGTGGGCGGCGATCGAAGCGGCGGCGGCCCGGGCGGCGATGGCCCCGGGGGCGTGGGTTGGGGACTCGGCGGCCCGGGCTGCGGAGCTGCCCGACCCGGTGGTGCCCGGTGCGCGGGTCTCGGCAGGTTCGGCCGGCTCGCGGATGCAGAGGCTGATGGGGCTGCGCTCGGAGCTGATGGAAGACCGCCGGGTGCTGCGCAACATCGGGGGGAACCTCAACGACATCGCGAGGGTCGCGAACACCGATGGGGCGCTCGAGTCGACCGTCGGTCAGGTCGCGCAGATGGTCGCGCGTGCGGTCGAGCGGATCGACCGCACGGTCACTGAGGTCGATCAGCAGGTGACCGAGGCGATGCCGCAGGCGCGGCGGAGCAGGAGCCGGCGGTGATCGCGAAGATCAGCCGCGGGTGGCGCGCTGAGGGGCTGATCCGCTACCTGATGGGCCCGGGGCGGTTCAACGAGCACACCGGGCAGCGGGTCGTGGCTACCTGGGACGGGGCGCCCGAGACGCATCAGCCCGCGCAGGCTGCGGACGGCTCCTTCGATGTGCGCGCCCTGGTCGACGATCTCAGCGCGCCGGCGGTCGGGGCCGGGGTCGGTCTGCGTGAGCCGGTGGTGGAGCAGGGCAAGCGGATGCCGCAGGGCCCGGTCTGGCACTGCTCGCTGCGCAACTCGCCGGAGGATCCGGTGCTCAGCGACGAGCAGTGGGCGCGGGTGGTCGAGGATCTGCTGGACCGGACGGGGATCGCACAGCGCGGGGATCCGGACGGTTGTCGATGGGTCGCGATCCGGCATGACGACGACCACGTGCACGTCGCGGCGGTGCTGGTGCGTCAGGAGTCGGGGAAGCGGGTGTACCCGTACCGGGACTTCGTCCGGGCTCGGGAGACATGCCAAGCCGCGGAGGCGGAGTTGGGGCTGGCGGCGACGGCGGGCGCCGACCGCAGCTCGGTGACCGGGCCGTCGCAGGCCGAGCAGGAGAAGGCGGCCCGACGGGAGCTGGACGAGTCCTCGCGGGAGTGGCTGCGGCGGACGGCGCGGGTCGCGGCGGTGCAGGCGCGCGATCCGGAAGCGTTCGTGGCGGCGCTGGGGGAGCTGGGTGTGCTGGTCCGGCCGCGCTACGGGCCGCCGGAACAGGACGCGGAGTCGGGGGAGCAGCAGACCCCGATGCTCGGGTACTCGGTGGCGGCGCCGGGTGATGTGACCCGGGCCGGGCAACCGGTGTGGTTCTCCGGGCGGACGCTGGCCCGGGACCTGTCGCTGCCGAACCTGGTGCTGCGGTGGGACTCGGCGCCCGCACCGGTGCCGGTGTCCGGCGCAGCGGAGGAGACGCACCGGGCGACGGTGAGCCCGCGGGAACGCGCGGCGGCGATCGACGATGCGGTGTCGACGATGGAGCACGCCACGGCCACGCTCGCCGCCGGCGAGACCGGGGCGAGCGCGGACGGGGTCGCACACGCGGCGGGAGACATGCTCGCTGCGGTGGGCGCGGTGACCGGCCGTCAGGACCAGGGCGAGCGGGTGCGCCGAGCCGCGGGTAACGACCTGGACCGGGCGACCCGGGTACCGGGCAAGGTCCTGCCGTCGCGGTGGTCGCCGGTGGCGAAGGCGCTGCGGCAGTCGGCGTGGCGGCTGGCCGCGACGCGGACCGTGGGCCGCCACGGCGCGGGTGACGGGGCCCGGCTGGTGCTGGCGCTGGCAGCGCTGGTCGCCGAGATCGCCGCACTGCGGGAGACACAGGCGCGCCTTGCCCAGGCGCAGGCCGCGCAGCGCAGCTGCACCGCGCTGCGCAGTTCGGCTCAGGCCGCCTCGGCGCGGACGACGTCGAACGGCCCGGGCCGGGGCCAGACGAAGACCACGCGCCGTCAGCGGCCGCAGCAGCCCCCGCCGGGGCCGGCCCGGGCTCCGCAGGCGCGGCGGCAGGAGAACCAGACGCGAGGGAGAGGCCGATGACGGGTCAGATCGACCAGGACGTTCCTCTGCTGAGCCCTGGGCGGGAGCAGGTCCAGGCCTGGACGCAGCTGATGCTGGTGACGGCCAACGCGTTGCGGCAGCGCCGGATGGAACTGGGTCAGGCCGCCTGGAGTCAGCAGCGTGCGGCTGCCCGCACGGCGCAGCAGTACGCCAACGACCTCGACCCCCGGGTCCGCGCGATGGCCGCGGCCGACGAGGCAGCCTTCCGCGAGAGCAGCGCGAACGGAGCGGAAGGATTCGAGCACAGGACCAGCAGCGAGCCGCAGTTCGGCTGGACGGTGCACACCACGGCCGGGCCCATGCCGGAGAACTCGCCGTCGGGCACGCGCGGAGCGTGGGGGCTGTGGGCGCACGGCTCGTACCACGAGAAGTCGCTGTCGGTGTTCGTGGTCGTCCCCGACCGGGAGTCCGCGCTGCGGCTGCAGGAGGAGGTGACCCGCGGCGAGCAGCGCACGCTCAAGTCGCTCGGCGAGCTCGGTACCTACGGCTTCGTGCGCGCCGAGCACGCCCGCACCGAGGTGCGTGAGGACGAGGTGCAGCTGCGTGAGCGGCTGGCCCATGGCCTGCACACGGCGTGGGCGCACGACCCTGGCCTCGTTGCGGGGGTACTTCGCCCGCGCCGCGATGAGAACGATGTCGACTACTCCTCGATCGACCAGCTGGCTCACGAGCTGAGTCGTCTGGAGGACCGCGGCTACGCGATCGAGGACGTCCTCGGTCGGCTCGATACCGGTGCGATCCGTGCCTGGTACGACCAGCAGGACCAGGAGCTGTGCAACCTCGCGGGCTACACGAGCAGTCTGGTGTCGCAGGTGGCCGACCGGCTACAGGTGGTCGATGCCGTACAGGTCGACCCGGTCGTCGCCCGCGAGGTCGACCAGGCGCTCGCGCAGGGACTGCACGAGGCCGGTGTGGAGGCCGACCGGGTGTACCGCAGCCGCAATTTCGGGCAGGTGCAGGCGCAGCTGACCGACCTGCGGTCGGATGGCCATGACCTCACCCCCCTGTTGGCGGGCCTTCCTGGCAAGAAGATCAACGCGGCCGGTGACCCCGCCGCGTACCTGCGTGCGGTGCTGGAGAAGCGGGCGCGCTCGTCGCGGCCGACCGAGGCGACAGCTGAGCCGGGACGGGCGGCGGCCGAAGCGGAGACCGGGGTGTATCGGACGGGGCCCGACCTGGGGCCGGCCGAGCGGATGATGCGCCGCTACCTCGCGCCGGAGACCGCGGACTCGGTGATCGGGTGCCGCGCCTGGCCGGGACTGGCCAAGCAGCTGCTGGCGTGGAAGGAGCAGGGTGCCCCGGTCGCGGAGGAGCTTGCGCGGCTGCCGGAGGACCGAATCCGCAGCGCCGTCACCCCTGCTGGCTATTTGAAGACGTTGCTGCGGCGGGGGGTCGACTTCCGGGAGAACGAGGCCCGCAGGGCGGGCGAGGTGTCGGGTCAGGAACGCGATGCCCAGCACGCGGCGCGGCTCAGGAACCTCACTGAGGTGGTCGACGAGCCGCACCGGTCGGGTCCGGTCACCGAGGCCGTCCGGGACGGTGTGCCCCCGTCGCCGTTCGAGGTCCGCGAGCTCGATCCGACCAACGCCGTCGCGCGCACCGCGCTGGAGATGTCGCGAGGCGCCGGCACGGTCGAGGACGACGCGTACATCGCGGAGATTCTCGCTGCGCCGGACCCGGGCGAGGTCTGGAGCAAGTTCAACCGGGCGGCCGAGGCACGGGGTCGCGCGGCCGATGCTGAGGAACAGGCCGCCGCGCATGCACGGACGCCGGATGACCTGGACACCCGGCCGCGTGAGGACCTCATCGGGCAGGACGAGGCCGGCATCGACCGGCGCCGAGCCGACCGCGAGAGTGCGATCGCCCATGCCGAGGGGTCCGGCGTGCCGACCGCGGCGGCGCTGCGCGCCGAGGTCGCCCACCGCCCCCCGACCACCGAGCCCGGCGCGGCGGTGCGTTCGGAGACCCGGCAGGTCTCACCGCCTCCGCAGCCGGCGCCGACTCGGCAGGCGACGCGCGCCCCGCGCCCACGTCGCTGAACCCAGCCGACACGGCCAGCGGGCGCCGTCGACGGGCGCCTCGTCCAGACTCCAGGGGAGGAGAAGCAGGGGTGAGTGGGGTCGCCGCGGCTGCTGGGCTGCACAGCGCCGGTGCGTGGCTGTTCCCTGCGATCGCGGCCACCGCAGTGGCCATCGTGGTGTCGGGGTTCGTCGCACTACGCCCACGAGGGCGGGCGGATGTCCCTCTGGGGGCACCGGTCCAGGGGGGTGACACCAGTGCTCTGGGCATTGGCCCGTCGAACAGGATCGACGACTGTGCGGCCAGGCTCACCGGCGAGGACCTGGTTGCTGCGTTCGCAGCCCTCGAGGAGCTCGGCGCGATCGCCCAGCGGGATGGGGCCAGCTCGGCGGCGGTGATCGCCGTGTGGTGCGAACTCCTGCGGGCAGCGCCGGCCGGGCGAGACGAGCGTGTGGCCCGGGCGGTGCAGCAGCGGCTGTGTACTCACCTCAAGCGGGTCGCCCGCGACCGGAACCGGCGTGCCACCCTGCACCTCGATCTCAGCGATGCCCAGCTCCACGACCTGGACCTCGACGGAATCGCACTCGGAGGACTGAGCCTGGCCCGCGCGCGGCTGACGGGCACGACGCGGCTTGCGCTGCGTTCCTGGAACGGACTCGACGCCAGTGAGGCGTACTTCGGCGGCGACCTGCTCGCCATCGACCTCGGGGTGGAGCGCCAGCTGTCGCTACGTGGCGCGCTGATCGAAGGCGTACTCGACCTGCAGGGAGCCGCGGTGTTCGGCGAGCTGGACATGTCGGGGAGCGAAGTCGCCCAGCACGCCAACCTGCGCGATCTGGTCGGGAGTGGCGGGCTGCGCCTACAGAGCACCGCGGGCGCGGCACTGTTCGCGGGAGCGGTCGACCTTTCCCGGGCGATCGCCGACCCGGTTGTCCTCGCCGGTGACGAGTTCACCGGCGGGGTGACGCTCAGGCCGCCCGGTGTCGAGCGCTCCACGGCGCTCCTCGGTGACGAGGACGACCTGGCCGAGCAGGTGCGCGAGGCACTCGAGACGCCTCTACGCGAATGACTCCCTGGCCCCACCAGGGCAGCCGTTCTAGTCCACACGCAGGCGGCCCGATCGCGTGAGGCTGTCGATGTAGGCAGGCCAGTCGCGGTCGAGCGCGCCTTGCAGGTTCTTCTTGAGCTCGGCGTACTCGGAGGGGTCGACGGTGCGGCCGGCCGGATTCTCCGGCGAGTGGGTGATCGTCTGAGCGTTCCCGGCAGTGCAGAGCAGCATGTGCGCGTACTGCGTGAGGCTCATGAACAGGGTCGGGGTCGGGACCTCGATCAGGTCGCTCAGTGCCGTGTCGAAGTCAGGGACGCCGATCTCAGCCCAGTTCGCCTGCGCCCGGCGCAGGAACCCGGTCAGCTCGGACAGGAAGATGACGCGCATGCCGTGTTTGCGGTGGAGACCGATGGCGAAGTCGAGGATGGCCTGAACGGGCCGCGACTGCGCCTCACACGGGATGAACGTCGGCGCGATCGCCTGGGCGCATTCCTCGGTGTCGTTGCGGGACGCGTCCGGCCAGGGCAGGCCCAGTACGAGCCAGAACGGGGGGTTGTTGATGTTCGCCACGGACGTACTCACTTTCTCGTAGGGGTGCACACCGGGAAGTTCCCGCTGCGTACGGACGGGGCGACGATCGCGGCGTGGGGTCATGCCGCGGTGGGGTTCGTCGCGCGGACGGCTCCGATGAACTCCCCCGCGTAGTAGGAGTTGGACCAGATGTCGGGCTCGACCTTGACCACGTCTCCGCTCTCGGGGGCGTGCAGCATCTGCCCGTTGCCCAGGTAGAGGCCGACGTGGTGGATGCCGCCGGGCTGGCCGTTGGAAGAGAACAGCACCATGTCGCCGGGCTGGATCGCGGCCTGGTCGGTGATCGCGGGCTGGAAGGAGTTCCAGATGGCCTGGGTCTGGTGGGGCACGCCGATGCCGATCTCGGCGAAGGCGTAGACCATGAGCCCGGAGCAGTCGAACCCGCCACTGGTCGGCCCGTTGGCGTCACCGCCGCCCCACACGTAGGGCTGGCCCTGCTGGGACATGGCGCGGTCGACGACGCGCTGGATCTGCGGATCGGCGGCCGGCACAGGGCCGGTCTCGGGGCCGCACTCGACCCCTTCCAACGCCCCGGCCAGCGTGGCGGCCGACTGCTCCCACTTGGCGTAGGCGTCGGGGAACGCGCTGACCTGGACCAGCTGAGCGGCCCGGGTGACGGGCAGCGATTCCCACCCGGGGACCTGCAGGAGCGCGTCGTAGAACAGGCGGGCGGACTGGCGCGGGTCCATGCGGGTGGCGACGTCGCCCCATCCCGCCTCGCGCTGCTGGAACAACCCGACCGAGTCGTGATCGCTGCCGACGCCTTGGTTGGGCAGCTCGAGCGACTCAGGAACGTTGGAATTGGCCAGGTTCTTCAGGTTCGACTCCTGCATCGCGGTAGCCAGAGCGACGACCCACCCGTGCTGCGGGACGCCCATCTCGACGCCGGTGGCAACGATCAGTCCGGCGTTGCTGACCTGCTCGGGGCCGATCCCCTCGACCAGCTGCGCCGGATCGGCTCCCGGTGGGGCGCACACGACACCGGGGAGGCCAGGGGTGGGTCGGCCGGCGCCGCTACCTGCCACGGCCACGATCAGGAGGAACCCGAGAAACAGGACCAGACCGAGCGCGATGGCCCCGCTGGTCGCAGCTGCACGCACCAGCAAAACGTATCATTCGCGTGCTTCAAGTTGATACGTATCGTGGTCACGTCGTCGCTTGCTGTCGAGTAGCGGCGACGCATGATCGGGAGCTGTCTACGACGACGCTGGGCGTTGGCGTGACTCGATCAACTCGATGTAGCGCCACAGAGAGCCGATGTACTCGGACACCCGAGCTTCGGGCTCCGGGCCGGTGCCGTCCCAGGGATGCATGAGGTCGACGCTTTCGCCTGCATAGTCTTGTGCGTGGGCGAGTAGTTCGCGGCCGCCGAGTTCGAGCAGGCGGCTTTCGGCGACATCTTGGAGGTACTCACCGTTGTAGTAGTCCTCCGGTGCGTTCATTGCGCCAGCGTAGCCGGGCCCGACGCGGTGCCCGCCACATTCTGTGTGGCGGGCACAGCTGCGCATCCGGTCGCGATCAGGCGTTCTTGTGGAACGCGTCGAGGACGTTCTGCGGGATGCGTCCACGGTCGGACACGGAGATGCCCTGCTTGCGCGCCCAGGCACGAATCGCCTGGTTCTGCTCACGGTTGACCGTGGCCGTCGCTCGCGCGGCGGCGGGCTCTGTCCGGCCCCGCCGACGGAGCTGAGTCGAGTGTCGCCGGGCGGCGGAGACGTAATCGGCCAGGACTCCACGGAGTTTGCTCGCGTGTGCGGAGGTGAGGTCGATTTCGTACTGCTTCCCGTCGAGGGCGAACTCGATCGTCTCGTCGGCGGAGCTGCCGTCGAGATCGTCGACGAGTCGGACGGTCAACACCTGGGCCACGTCATGAACCTCTCTTCATTGTGGAAAACGTAGTCGACTGCACCGGGGCGCTATCGTCGATTCCTGGCCGGGATTGTGCGTCAGCGTAGCGAGAACTGCGCGGATCGACGATGCCGAAACGAGTGACCGAACGCTGTCCGGTGTGTGCTCGCGCGTTCATAGGCGCCGCCGGGCTGCCTGGTGCCGGTCCGGCTGTGGAGCCGGGCCGGGTGCGGGCGGGTGCGCGCCGGTGGGCGTCGAGCCCGAGTTCGGTGCCGCTCGGGGCGGTCCGGCCGGGGGCCGGTGCGCGGCGAGCGCGGCAGCCACCGCGGCGGCGGACTGCTCGGCCTCGACGGTGGACCGCGACGGGTCCCCGGACGCGGCCGGTTCGGGTGCGGGAGACCCGGGGTCGGCTGCCCCAGTGTCGGCGGTTCCGGCGGCGTCGGGGCTGCTCGGCTCGGGCGGGGCGGCGAGCCCTGCCATCTCCGCGTCGATCTCCCGCACGCGGGCGCGCGCCTGTTCCAGCTCCGCAGCGTGGGCGAACGGGCGCTCGAGCTGTTCTGTGGCGCGTTGGGTCTCCTCACCGGTGCGTTGGAGGTCGTCCTGCACGCGGGTGAGCTTCTCGTCGAGGCCGGCGACCCGGTTCTCCATGCGCACGACCAGCGAGCCTGGCTTCTCGCTGGTGGACAGCTCCAGCAGCTGGGACTTGGAGCCTTCCACGACGCCGCTGCTGCTGGTCCCGGAGACCCGTAGCTCGTAGCCCGCACGCGGGCCGGCGGACCACACGAACGCATCGAAACTCTGGCCGCCGAGGCGGGCGATGCCGGGGATCTCGGTGGGCCGGGTGCTCTCCGGTCCGGTAGCCGCCGCCACGAGCTGGCCGATCAGGACGGTGCCCGCTTCGTTGCGATCAGTGAGGCGCCGGCCTCCGGTCTCGATGGCGAACTGCTCGCCTCGGGTGTCGGTGCGGCGCTCGATCGCCGCACGCAGCGCCTCGATCTCGCCCTCCAGTTCGGGGACGCGGCCCTCGTGGACCTCGATCGTGTAGCGCAGCCGGGAGCGGGTCTGCACGTGCGAGCGTTCGAGACGTTCCAGCTTGGTCAGCTCGGCATCGGCCTTGGCCTTGTCCAGCAGCAGCGGGTTCCCCGCAGCGAGTGCCTTGACCTCGTTGTAGTTGAGCGCGGTGTCGCCGATATCGCCCTCGATCTCCCGGACGTCGAGCCGGCCGTTCATCAGCTGCGAGATGAACGCGGCCTTGCGCGCCAGCGCCTGCCACATATAGGCGTCGAAGGTGCCTTCGACGACGTAGCGGTTCAAGGCGATCTCGCTGTACTGGTTGCCCCGGCGCAGCGCCCGGCCGTCACGCTGGGCCAGGTCGGCCGGGCGCCACGGGCAGTCCAGATGGTGCAGCGCTACCGCCCGGTTCTGGACGTTGGTGCCCACCCCCATCTTGGAAGTGCTGCCGATGAGCACCGAGACCTCGCCTGCGCGGCAGGCCTCGAACAGCTCGGCCTTCTTCCGGTCGTTGGCAGCCTCGTGGATGAACCGGACCCGCTCGCGGGGCAGGCCCCGTTCGACGAGCTGATCGCGCAGCTCGGCGTAGACGTTCCAGCCCGGCCGCTTCGCGCCGTCGCCGGGGGTACCGAGGTCGCAGAAGACCAGCTGGAAGCCGCCGCGGCGCGGATGAGGCTCGCCGTCGGCGTCGAGGAACTCATCATTGCTGTGGGCGTGGTGGATCCGCGCGATCTCGTCAGCGGCGATTTCGATCTTGGACTCCCCGAACGGCATGTCCCGGCCCAGGAGTCGTAGATCGAGCGCGCCGGCGCGGCCGTCGCTGGAGATCTTGAGCATGTTGTCGACGTCCGGGAGCACCGCACGGGCCTGGACCTGCTCGGCACGGTCGCCCAGCTCGGAGATGAGCTGCTGCTGCCCTTCGGTGGCCGGGATCAGGAAGGTCCGGGGTGCGCGCTGGCCGTCCTCGGGGCGCGGCAGCAGATCCGGGCGGGGCAGGTTGAGGTCGTCGGCGGTCTTGACGTCACCGGAGACCCACCACATGCGCAGTAGCTCGGGGACGTTGTGGAAGCGGGCGAAGCGGCCCTTCATCCGGAAGCTGCTGCCGTCGGGCGAGAGCTCGACGTCCGACACGGTCGCGGCGAACGTCGCCGCCCAGGCGTCGAAGTTCAGCACGCCTGCTTGTTCGAGCAGGTCAGGGCGCAGGTAGCGCTGCATGACGTGCGCCTCGGTGATCGAGTTCGCGATCGGGGTCGCGGTGGCCAGGGTGACCACCCGGTGCCCGTGCTTGTTGCGCAGGTAGTGCAGCTTCATGTCGAGGTCCTGGGCCCGGTTGGAGCCGTCGATCGCTGCGCCGGCGATGTTGCTGGCGGTGCGCAGGTTCTTGTAGTCGTGGGCCTCGTCGACGACCACGTAGTCGATGCCGGTGGCCTCGAACGTGACCGCGGGGTCGTAGTCGCGGGCGATCTTGTCCTTGATGCGCTCCTGGGCGTTGTCGAGCCGCTGCTGCATCCGCTTGACGGCGCGGTTGCTGCTGCCTTCGGCGCGGCCTCGTTCCAGTGCTTCGCGCAGCGTCTCGAGCTCGGCGTCGAGGTAGGCCTCCTGCGCCTCGGGGCGCATCGGGATCCGCTCGAACGCCCCGCGGGTGATGATGACCGCGTCCCAGTCACCGGTGGCCACCCGGGCGACGAAGGCGCGGCGGGCGTCCTTGCGCAGGTCGGCCGAGGAGGCGGCGAGGATCCGGGCCCGGGGGTAGAGCTGCTGGAACTCTCGGGACCACTGTTCGATCATGTGGTTCGGGATGACGATGCAGGGCTTGCGGACCATCTGCAGGCGGCGCAGCTCCATGACCCCGATCGCCATCTCGGCGGTCTTACCGGCGCCGACCTCGTGGTACAGCCCGACGGCGGGCTCGGAGATCATCCGGGCGACCGCGGCGTACTGGTGCGGGTTCGGCTCGAAGGTGCGGGTCAGGCCGGGCAGCGACAGCGTGACGTCGTCGTAGTTGCGCAGCACCGTGGAGTTGAAGCGGTCGTTGTAGACGCGCGCGAGGTCCGTGGCGCGCTTCGGGTCCTCCCAGACCCACTCGGAGAACCGCTGCGCGAGTTCGTCGGCCTTGGCCTGCGCGGCGGTGGTGGCGGCCGGGTTGAGCACATGGCGGGTCGTCGGGGACCCGTCGGCGGTGAGGGTCTCGATCTCGTCGCGCACCACGATCGACTTCTGGGCCAGCAGCGCGGCGGCGAGTTTCGGGGCCGGGTAGCGCTCGGTTCCCCAGGTGCTGGTGGCCGCGACGGAGAACTCGTTGCCCTTGACCTCCCAGTTGGTGCCGTAGGTGTGCTCGACGCTCAGCCGCGGTTCGTCGAGGGTCTCGCGCAGGAAGGTCTGCACGTAGCCGGCCTCGATCCACGGCACCCCGAGGCGGGCCACGATGTCCTCGGGAGCAATGTCGGGCGGGACGACCTCGCGCAGCGCGGCGGCGTTGGCGGCGTAGGCAGGCTCGTCCTCCGCGGCGGCGAGCGCCTGATCGAGCTTGCGGCGCACGTGGCCGGACAGGTACTCCGCGGCGGGAACGAGCTGGCCGTCGCGCGCGGGGTCGGCGAAGACCAGCTCACCGAGCGAGGTACGGGCCTCGGTCTCGTCGACGCCGAGCAGCCGCGCGATCTCGGACAGCTCCACCTGCCCGTGGGTGTCCATGCAGATGGCCAGCGCTTCGGCCGGGGTGTCGGCGCCGCGGGCCGGGGTCCGCGGGGCGATGACCCGGTCGCTGAAGACGTCGGCCTTGGTCGCGGTGCCGGTGCTGGCGTCGAACACCTCCAGCGCGAGCACGATCGGTGCTCGCGGGTCGGCCCGGAAGCCGCCGAGCTTGTCGACGATGCGGGCCTGGATGTCGTTGCCGGCCTCGTCGACGCGGCCGGTGCGACGCCACTTGAACCGGTTGATCGGGCCGTAGCGGTCGACGTAGGCGTCGTAGTAGCGGTTCAGGTCCGCGCGCAGCTCCTCGATGCTCTCGGAGTGCTCGAAGGTCGCCGCTTCGGCTTCGAGCAGCGTGACGGTGGTGTCGCGCAGCTCGAGCAGCGCCCGCAGCTCGGCCTGGCGGCTCTTGGGGACCTCGAACGGCTCCACGGCACCGTCGGTGACCTGCTGGAACTGCCCGTCCGCGTCGATGAGCAGGTGCCCGTCCTCCAGGTCCAGCTCCGGGCCGGGCAGGGCGGCGCGCTGAGGAACCTCGGGCAGGGTCGGGGAGTGGAGCAGCGCGTCGCGGCGGGCGCGGTCGACGACCTGGGCCAGGCGCTCGGCGAGCAACTCGGCCGCGGGCCGGTCGGAGACCACCCGTGGTTCAGCGGAGCTGTACTGCCCGGACCCGCTGGTCAGGGTCCCGCACAGCATCTCGGGATGCTGGACGAACCAGGAGTTCATCCGCACCTGTTCGTCGCCGATGTCGACGACCTCGGTCAGCTCCCAGTCGAACGGCTGGGGCACGCGGTCGGGCTCACGGCGGCGGAACACCAACAGGTCGGTGATGACGTCGGTGCCGGCGGTGCGCTGGTGGGCGGCCTGGGGCAGCCGGATGGCGCCGACGAGGTCGGCGAGCTCGGCCATCTCGCGGCGGGCGGAGGGGTTGCGGGCGTCAAGGGTGTAGCGAGAGGTGATCGCTGCGACCAGACCGCCCGGGGCGGTCAGGTGCAGGCTCTTGATCAAGAAGTGGTTGTGGATCGAATGCCGGCCGGTGTTGTGGACCTTGTCGCTGAGCACGGTGCGGGCGAACGGGACATTGCCCACGACGAGGTCGAAGCTGCCGTTGGGAAAGCGGCTCTCGGCGAAGGACTCACTGCGGATCTGGGCCTGGGGCTGCAACGCGGACGCGATCGCCGCAGTGGTCGGCTCCACCTCGACCCCGACCACCTGCGCACCGGCGGGGGCGAGCCCGATGTAGTTGCCGGTCCCGCAGCCGGGTTCGAGGACCCGCCCGCGCTCAAAGCCCAGCTCGCTCACCGCCGTCCAGACCTGTTCGACCAGGTCGGGGTCGGTGTAGTGGGCGTTGAGCATGCTGGAGCGGGCGCGAGCGAACTCGGTGGCGTCGAGCATCTCGGCGAGCTGGTCGCGGGCCCAGGACATCTCGGGGCGCAGGTCGTCGAAGACCTCAGGGACCGCGCCCCACCCGGACCAGCGCGCCAGGTCCGCTTGCTGGGCTTCGGTGGCCGGCCGGTCACCGAGGGAGCGCAGGGTGGACAGGGCGGCGAGGTTGGCCTGCACCCGCGCCTTGGCACCGGTGGGCGGGCGCACCGAGCCCGGCCGGAACTGGCCCGCCGCGGCGGGCCGTTGTTCCTGCTCGGTCACGGCAGGCTCCGACGGCGTGGCCGGGACCGTCGGCGCGGGCGGCTCGGCGGCGGTCTCGGCGGCCTGTGATCCCGGGCTGAGCGCCCGGGCGGAGGTCTCGCTGTTGCGGGCGTCGCGTTCGGCCGCGGCCTCGCCGGCCCGGCGGCCGATGTCGGGGTTGAGCTGGCCGATGCGGGCGATCAGCTCGTCGCGCCAGGTGCGCTCGTCGGCGAGGATGGCCGGTTCGAGCATCGCGTCGAGTTGGTCGAAGCCGAGCCGGTCCAGCACTGCCTGCCGGGCCGGTTCCGGAAGCGCTGCGATGGTCGCCGACCACTGCTCCGGGGTCTGCATCCCCTCGTCGCGGGCGTAGAGCCGCAACACGGTGGTCGTGGCCAGCTCGGCGGCCCGCTCCTGCGGGCTGCGGGTCAAGGCCGCGAGCTCATCGGACTCTTCCCGGTCGTCGGGAGCGGGGGAGGGGGCCGGTGTGGTGGCCTGGGCGGCAGCCTTGTCCTGCTGCGCTTTCTCGTAGCGCTCGCGGGCTTCGCGCCGGGAGGCCTCCCGGCGCTGTCTGTGCTCGGCTTCTTCGCGGCGGCGGGTCTCGCGCCACTCGGGGGTCTCGATGTCGAACGCGGCCGTCTCCCCGGGGCCGGCGACCCGCCAGGTGTGAGCGTCACTGGTGCGCACCCACACCCTGCCGTCCGCGGTCCGGCGCATCCGGACATCGCCGGACTCGCGGGCCACGACGCGGTCCTCGACACCGGGCATGGCACTCGCCTCGACCCCCGCGGGCGCGGCCGGCGGCGTGGGCGGTGTGGTCGGGGCTTCGGGGCGGGGCCCGGAGGGCTCGGCGGCCGGGGCGCTGTCGGCCTCGTGCTCGGGTGGGCTCGCCGTCTGTGGCTCGGCAGGGGTGATCGTGGCCTGCACGGTCTGGCCCGGACTGTCGCCGGTCGCCGGGTCCGGCAGCGCCGCGACCCGCCGACGCAGCGCGAACAGGCCCTGTTCCTCGGCGGCGTAGCGGCGTCGGTCGCCCGCATCGGGCACACGGCCGGGGCCGCGCAGGTTCGTGGCGGTGATGTTGAGTTCGTTGTCGAGCGTGGCGAGCATCGCGCGCTTGTCGTGGACCCGCAGCGTGGTGCCGTCGACAGTGGGGTAGCCGCCGTAGAGGTCGTCCTGCTCGGGGTCGTCGTCGAGCACGTCGGTGATGCGGATCCGCAGGAGGTTCGCCGTCACCTCGGTCAGCGCGACCTCGGTGGCGTCGGGGAAGCGCGCCGGGTCGTCGGACTCCGGCCCGCGTGCGGCCGGGGCACTGCTCGGTTGCGTGGCCGTGACGGGGTCCGGTGCGGCGGGTTCGGGTGTCGACTGCTCGGCCGGTGCCGGCGGGGCCGCCTCCGGCTGTGGCGCGGCGGGTGTGGTGGTCGGGGCCTGCGTGGCGATGTGGCCGTCGATCAGGGACCGGACCCGGTCCCAGTACTCGTGGCGGCCGGGGTCGAGACGTGCTGCCTGGTCCATCAGCGAGCGGGCGGTCACGAACTCCCCGGCGTCGAACCGGGCGCGTGCTTGGACCGAGATGCGCTCGGCCTGCTCAGGGTCCGGGCGCACCGGCGACTCGCCCGCCGAGCCCGGGGCCGGGGCGGGGGCTGGGGCTGGTTCTACCGGTGCGGCTCGGCCGGAGTCGGGTCGTCCGCCTCCGGGGGCAGCAGAACCCGCTCGGCGAGGACCTGCTCCTGGGCCTGGGCCTGGATTCGGTTGAGCCGGCCCACCTGGTCCAGGTAGGTCCCGGCCGGGCCCTCCTGGTTGGCTCGGTCCGCTGCCAGGGTCTCGATCTCGTCCTGTACCTCGTTGCCCAGCGTCGTGAAGTGCTGCTGCGGGTTCGTGATCTGGGCGTACCGGTTGGGCAGGTAAGTCTGCCAGTGCTGCATCGCCTGGCGTCCGTAGCGGTTCATCGGTGTCCTCCTGATCGTTCGACGGCACCTCGGCCGCGGGCACGGGGGGCTCGGTGGGGTCGGGTCCGCCGAACAGGGCCTCCAGCGGAAGCGGCTCCTGGTTCATGGAGCGGCGACGGCTTGGTCGGGGCACTGATTGTCCTCCCTGCTCACGCTGGCGCATCCGGCGACACGGGGTCTGAGCCGCCCGAGATCGGGCTGGCTATAGCTGGTCGAGCTGCTCGTCGAGGACGAAGAAGTACTCCGGCGGCGGGTCGAGTTGCCCGAGCTTGGTCACGAAACGCTCGGTGCCGTGGTGTCCGCCCTCGCAGGCACTGAACGGGCCGTGTTCATCCATCAGCGTCGCGAGCTGGCGGTCGAGGTGGTCGTAGTAGGTGGCCAGGGCGTTGCCCTCACCAGCGGCGATCGCTTCGGTCCAGGACCGGCGCAGCGCATCGAAACGCGCGATCGCCTCCGGGTGCAGCCACCAGCTACGACACCAGCGCAGCTGGCCCTTGTTCTGCGGCAGCCGGCGTTCGAGCAGCTGGGCGATGTGGTCGCGCACCCACGGGATGAGCTCACGCATGTCCAGACCGGTGTCGGGTTCCTCCGGTTCCGGTGGGGCTGGGGCGGAGGTGTCGTCGGACGCGGCGGCGTCACCGGACCGCAGCAGGTCGGCAGCCTCCGGCGTGGCGTCCTCTATTTCATCGAACACAATCTCGATGCCCTCGACCCGGTGATCGAGTCCTCCCAGCCGAGCGGTGAGGGTCCTGTGGTCCGCGCGCAGCCGGGTGAGTTCGGCAAGCACCGCCGCCCAGTCACCGGGCGCGATGTCGTCGTTGGGCTCCGGGTCGGTCATGTCGTTCCACCGCGGGGGGCGCGCTCGCGGGCGGCGAGGCGCTGGGCGAGCGGGTTGCGGGGCCCGAGCGCGGCTACCGCCGACTGGCGGACCTGGGCGGTGGCCTCGGCGGCGTGGGCGCTGATCGTCTCGGCGTCGCCTTCGCGGTACCAGGGCATCAGCTCCAGCAGCACCGGGCGGCGCCCGGCGGAGAGCAGGATGGCGTGACGCTTGTCGAGCGAGCCCACGTCGGCGACGGTCATCACCGGCTTCTCCCGCATCGACGTCGAGGTGGAGCCGCCGCCCCGGCCGTACTGGTGGGAGTAGGTCGGCACCTCCAGGGGCCCGATGAGGTCGCTGATCCAGCGCGCGAACTCGGGGTCTTGCACTCCGGCGCCGACCAGCTTGATCGTGGCCGCCGACCACATCTTGTCCATCCCGGACTTGCCCCAGACCGCGACGCCCTGCTGGTAGGACTGCAGAAACGACAGCACCTGGATGCTCATCGACCCGAAGTAGGAGTACAGGTCGGGCAGGCCCGCGATCGGGCACACGTTGGCGGCCTCGTCGAGCACCGGGCGCAGCGGGGGATCGAGCCGCCCGCCCTGGGCGGTGGCGGCCTTGGCGGCGATGCGCAGCAGGTGATCGACCAGGGCGGCGACGACCGGGGCACCGCTGCCGGCGCCTTCGCGGGTGAGCAGATAGAGGGTGTCGCGGGGGACCGGGTTGCCGGAGCTGTCGGCCTGGTAGCCGACCAAGAATCGCCACGGGTCGAACTCCTCCACCGGGCCCTGGGGCGGTTCCCGCCACGTCGAGGGTGGGGTGACCAGTCGGGCGACGGCCTCGGACTCCAGGGCCCCGAGGGCTGTCAGTGCGGTCTCGAACAGGCCGCCGCGGGTCTCGGAAGGGGCGTCCTGTAGTCCCCGCAGGCCTTCGGCGACCTCGGTGAAGCCGCTGGCCTCCAGCAGGCCGGCCGGTTCATTGGCTTGGGTGGCCAGCCATGTGCGGACGTCGCGCAGGCTCCGGTCGGGGCTGCACGATGCGGCCAGGACGAGCTGGGTGAGTAGGCGCTCGGCGCCTCTGGTGAAGAAGGGGTTGGCGTCGTTGGAGTTGCCGGCACCGACGGTGCGGGAGAAGTGAGCCACCAGATACCCGGCATCGGCCAGGTCCTTGATGTCGGCGAGCGGGTTCCACCACCAGCTCTGCTCGACCCCGGCGATGCCTTGCGGGTCGGCGACGAAGCAGCGGCCCAACTCGGCGCGCAGCCCGATGCTCAAGGTGAAGACGTCGACCTTGTTGCTGGTCGCGATGACCGGGCCGGGCGCGGAGAGGATCGCGGGCACGACCTGGGCGGAGGTCTTGTTCGACCGTGGCCCGGCGATCATGATCATCACGTCTTCCTCGGAGGCATACAGCAGTCGCGACTCGCCGACGCCGCCGAGCCGGCGCCCCAGGCACAGGCCCAGGTCCCGGTTGTCGATGCGGTCCTGCTCGGCCAGGGATGGGCGCAGTTGCACTGCCCTTTTCTGTGCTGCACGACCGCGCATGTCGCGGGTGTCGCGGTGACCGGCCATCGCCGAGCGCGGTTCGCCCCGCCGGCCCGCGCGGGAACCGATCCAGACGCGGACGCCGACGACGAGGCCGAGCAGCAGGGCCAGCCCCACGGCCAGCACGGACCAGAACACCGGGCGCGAGCCGTCGGTCCCGATCAGGGGGTCGAGGGTGCCCGTCCCGGCTGCGGAGACCATCGCCCGCAGCGTCGGTCCCCCGAAGCCCGGGACAGCCTCGGCCGCGGCGCCGGCGGCCGTCCAGCAGCACGTCATCGCCGCGAACCCCGCACCGAGGACCCCGAACCCGACCAGGGGGACGGCCAGCTGCTGCCACGGGATCGGCGCCGCAGGCGTACTCATCAGGCGTGTCCGGTGCGGGGCTGCCAGGCGGTGTCGGTGTTGTAGAGGTCGCGTTCGCTGGGCATCAGCGACAGGGCGACGGGCAACCCCATCCGTTCACCGGACTTGATCAGGTACCGGCCCCGGCCGGGGTGGGTGCTGCCGGTCATCCAGGTCGGCGGCGCGGCCCAGGCCCGCACCATTGCGGCCTCCGACGCGGTGAGCGGGCTGATCTCGTTGATCGCGGCGAGCTCCTTGTCGGCCATGCCGCCGAGCACCATGACGCCGTTGCGTTGGGCCATGCCGCGGGCCTTGGCCCGGTCGGCCTCGGTGGGCAGCGCTTCGAGGTCGTCGAGGGAGTGGGTGACCTGCGCGGAGATCTCGCCGCGGTGGCGGCCCAGGCGGGTGACCCGGTCGGAGCGTTCCACCAGCCCGGGGGCGACGCGCAGCGCGCGCCAGAGCTCGTCCTGGATGCGGAAGATGTTGCGGTGGCGGCCCGTCGCCGCCGAGCCGTCGATGACCGCGGCCGCCCACGCCCAGGACGAGAGCATCGCTGCGGCCACGACTTCGTCCTCGTCGTCGTCGAGGGCGGAGATGTCCAGTGACAGCGCCGGGGTGTCGAGGTCGGCCGTGATCGAGGACTGGCGGTCGAACAGGCCCCGGATCGCGCCGGCGCAGAGCAGCTCCAAGGTGTTGACCAGGTCCCTGGCGTCGCGGCGGAAGGCCAGCGTGGAGTCGCAGGCAGCGATGTCGAGCAGCAGCAAGGGCGGGCTGACCAGGATCCGCACGACGTCGGGGATGATCGGCTCCTCGCCGTCGGTGGTGCCATCCACGCACAGGTCGAGTGCGGCACCGAGCAGGCGCCGTTCGGTCACGCTGATCTCGGCACGGCGCACGATGACCACGAGCGCTTCGAGCAGCGACAGCCGACGGGCCCGGATGGTTTCCGAGAGCCGGGCGTGTTCGTCGCCGCTGGTCTGGGCGAGCGCGGCCCGCAGGGGGCCGGCGTCGAGCGGGTTGAGCGAGTGCAGGCCCCGCCCGATCCGCCACACGCGCCCGTCGAGGTGCTCGACCAGGCGGGTGTACTCGCCCTTGACATCACCGGGGACCACGGCGGTGAACCCGAACGCGACCAGCCCGGTCATCAGGCGTTTCACGATCGTCGACTTGCCGATGCCGGGCTGGCCCTGGATCCACATGCCGGTGTTGGACACCAGCCCCTGTCGCAGCCACTCCGCCGGGTCGAGTCCCACGGGCTCGGCGGTGTGCATGTGGTGGCCGATGGGCACCCCGGGCGGTGCGGCGCCCGAGCTGACCGCGAACGGGAACATCCCGCACACCTGAGTGGTCGTGCCCTGCCACATCACCCCGGGCTCGGCGCTGGCCGCACGCCCGCCGCCGGGCAGCGCCCAGCCCAGAGCCCGGGGTACCGGGCGACCGCGATACGGCTCACCGGGGTCGAGCTGATGCTGCTGCGGGGGCAGGGAGATCGTGGTCACGGAAGGCTCCTGGTCAGGCAGGGGACGAGGTGCATCGGTGGGTCATTTGCGGGGGCGGCGGGCCAGCTCGGCAGGGTTGATCCCGAGACCGAGGGAGGCGGCGAACCCGGTGATCTGCGCGCCGCGCAGGCGCCGGAGCCGCACCTTGGCCTGCCCGGCGCGCTGTTCGACGTCGGCGGTCGCGGCGGGCATCTGCTCGGCGTCGAAGACGGTGGTGGTCACGTACAGGGTGAACCGGCCGACGCCGGCGCCCTCGGCCTCTTCGCGGGCGCTCTGCACCGCGCGCGAGAGATCGTCGCGGTCACGCTGGGTCTCGTCGCGCTTGGTCTTGTGCGCCCACATCCGACGGACCTGGGTGTTGGTGATCTCGCGCTCGACCTCGTCGGCGGCGGCCCCGGCCGAGAGCGGCTCGTAGAGCAGGCTCACCCGTCGTGCGAACGGGCCCGCGGCCAGCAGCGGCACCAGCACGCGGTCCATCACCGACTGGCGAGGTGCCTCGACCATCGCCCACGACACCGACAGCCCCGAGTCGTGCTGCCAATGATCCCAGCTCTCCTGGAAGCTGACCGGGCCCGCCTCGGCCCAGCGCAGCAGTTCGTCGGAGTGCTCGTCGTAGTCGGTCAGGTCCGAGCGGCTGGCCGGGTCGTAGGCGACCCGCAGCCGCCCGGTCAACCAGGCGGCCGTCGCGCGGCCGCGCACCGCGACGCCCGCCATGGCCAGGTGGGACTCCAGCCCGGGCAGCCAGCGTGTCACCTCGGCGACACCGGCGGCCAGATCCGGCGGTCGGGGTGTGGCCAGGGCCGGGTCGAAGGTCACCGAGACCCGGCAGTCGACCTCGGCGGACGAGGACGGGGCGGTGGCGGCGAGCTCGGCCATGACCGCTTGCGCGGAGGCCGGGGCGCGCGGGTCGATGCGATCGTTGACGTAGTCGCGCAGGGTGGTGCCCCCGGTCGGGGACGTGTCGATGGTGACCGCGACGTGGCGGATCATCGGCTGGTATCCCAGGTCGGCCAGGAACGCGCCCCAGTTCGCGACCCAGGCGTCCGCCTGGCCCTGATCGGCCAGGTCCAGCCCGACCGGCGAGACCCGCAACACCGCGGTCAGCCATCCGGTGCGGCGGTCCCAGAGCAGGCCCTGCTTGCCGCCGCGCCCGTCATCGGTGGACAACGGCACGATCGGCCCCATCGGGCCGGGAAGGTCGTGGCGGCGCAGGTGGTCGGTGACCATCCCGCCGGTGCGTTCGGTCCAGCCGGCCGCCTTGCTGCGGGTGAAACGCAGACGTCGCATAACCACATCCGAAAGTGAGCTACCACCGATCTTGATAACCACTGCGCCGATCACGAGAGCACCGAGGACCAGGGCGACCGCGCCTGCCCGGCCCGAGAAATTCAGCACCGTGACGGGGATGGCGATCGCGAGGAAGACAGTCATGGTCTGGCCCGTGCCGAGCTGACCGATGCCGAACCCGCGGGGCGGGCGCCAGTTCCCGTAGGTGCGGGGCGCGGTCACTGATTACCTCCTTGCCCGGACGGTCCGGCACCGTCCGGTCCTTTACTCGGTGGTGCACCGCCGAGATCCTGTGGTTGCGAGGCGAAGCTGTCGGCGGCTGCCCGGCCCTTCTGCACCGCGCTCCCGGCCACCGCAGCCGCGGCGCCCGCGGGGCCGGCCGCTGCGGCGGCGCCCCCGGCTGCAGCGCCCCCGGCGGCACCTGCCCCGGCGGCTCCACCGGCGCTTTGGCCTGCTGCGGCCCCTCCTGCGGGGGGCCCTCCTCGTGCCGCCGCAGCCCCGGACGACCCACCGCCCGGTGTGCCACCGCCCTGCTTGGACGAGGACGAGGAATGGGGATGTGGGCTGCCGGTCGAACCGCCACCGCCCCCCGGCGGCCCACCGGTGCCCTGTCGGCCCCCGCCTCCGGCTCCACCGGCGGGCAGCGCCTTCTGGCTGCCTCCGCCCGTCGGGGTGGCGGCGCCCTGGGCCCATCCCGGGGCGCTACCGGGGCCGGTCATCTCCTGGCGCCGCGAGGAACCGACCGCACCCATCGACACCGCGCCGGTCGCAGCACCGGCGATCACGCCGCCGGCAGAGCCCCCGCCGCCGACCGCTACCTGCGCCCAGCTGAAGAACTTCAACGCTGCGGGCAGCGCGATCACTGCGATGAGCAGGACCACGATCCCGGTCAGGACGGCGACGAAGTCCTCGCCCTCGGCGACCAACCCCAGCCCGATCGCATAGATCAGCGCGGCCAGCGGCTTGTAGATCACCAAGCCGATCAGCCAGGCCACCATCGTCGGCAGCCAGCGGCGCGTGGCGTTGGTCAGCACTCCCGCCGCCGCCAGCGGCAGCAACGCGACAAGCACCAGGATCGCGGCCTGCCGAAACAGCAGAATGAGCCACTGGATCAACCCCAGAACTACCACGGCCAGCGCTACGACAAGTTTCAAGGTGGGAACGATCGGTGCGTTCCCGAACGTGCTGTTGACCTGCTCGCCGAACGCCGGGAGCGTGTTTTCGAGCAGCGCTCGTGACAGCTCGTCCGCCATGTCGAGCGCAAGATTGAGGGCGAGTAGGGCCGTGGCGTTCACGACGGCGAACTTCAACAGGCCGAGGCCGACCTCAACCAGTGGTTCCCGTCGCCCCGAGATCATCAGGCGGCCGAGCTGGGCCAGCATCGACACCGCCAGAATCAGCATGGCGATAGGTCCGACGAAATCGCTGACCGCGCGCACCTGCGTGACCTGCTGCAGTGGCGACGGCACCAGCAGCCACCAGGTCATCAACATGCCCAGAAGTTCGCCGGCCGCATCCCCGAAGTCGTCGGCCAAGAAGTCGATTACGAACATGCGTGTGCGCGATCCCCGTCAATCAGGTAAAGGCGGTCATACGACGAGCGCGAAAATCGACGGAAGTGCCCCCATGACCGCGACCCCGAGAAGTACCATTCCGATTTTTTCGATGCCGCTGACCGCGTAGCCGCTGCGGTTTTTCGAACCGGTCATGATCAGCCCGACACCGATGAGGCCGGCACCTGCGGCGAGTACCAGCAGTACGGCTTTCATCGTGGCGATGATGGTGTTGGCGTTCTCCCCGAGTTTTCCGGGCAGCTGGCCAGGGCCCGGATCCGGGATGAGCGGTGGCGGGCTCTGCGGCAGGGAGTAGACGTCGAGGACGCTGAGGAGTTGAGACACGGCAAGGCGCTCCGGAAGTGAAGGTGGCTGCTGATCAGGCGGTGCGGGATCGGTGGCCGCTGTTCTGTTTGATGACTTCTCCGACCAGCGCCCGAAGGGCCTTGGCGAAGGTGCGGACCCCCTTGGGGAGGTCCTGCTCGGCCTCGGTGAGCACAGTCGCGGCCCTGTCGTGGGGTGACTCGACGTCGCGCCAGTCAGCGACCAGCGGGATCCGGACCACCGAGCTCACGTACGGCTCGGTGATGTGCACCTTGTTCTGCGTGTTTGGTCCCCAGGCCGCGTTCGGCACGTCGTCGACGATCGCCAGGACCGGCGGCGGAGCGGCGGCCGGGGTGTACTGCAGCGCACGCTGAGCGGAGTGCAACGAGTTCGACGTCGAACGGCACACGAGCACGTGCACGGGACGGTGGGCGCGGTAGATCCCGGCGTCGTAACCATGGAGCGCTTCAGCAAGCAGAGTCGTGCCGACTCCACCCAGAACACCCGCCACGATCGGAGGTTCGCGCACGTCTGTCACCGTCCTCAGACTGACGATTTTCAGGCCGCGGATAGACTACACTTTGTATCTTCTTGGGTGGCAAGATGATACGAATCTTGTGGGGGGTCCGACGTGTCTCTGATTGAGTCCGGCCCGGAGGGCGCACCGCCGGGGCGGCTGCGCAACCTCGCACGCTGGGCAGGCGTAGGCATCGCCGTCGGTCTGCTCGTCGGCGGCATGTACGCGGCATGTGTGCCCGGCCAGCACACCGACCCCACAGCGCCCGATGAGGCGGCGCCCGGCGCCGCACAGACCGCCGGGCCCCACGCCGCCCCCGACCACGACCCGCTGACGACCGCGCGCCGCTGGCTGAAAGCCTCCCGGACGGTGAGCTTCACCGACCCACGCCCGGTCACCTGGACCGAGCGGGTCGCCCCGGTACTGACCGGGGCCGCCGCGGCGGACAACACCGCCACCGCGCAGAACCCCGCGACCGGGGCGGGCTGGGAGCAGCTGGTCGCCGACCGGTGCAGCACCACGGTCAGCGAGATCGGCGCGGTGATCCCTCCCGAGGCCCCGCGCACCGACCGCCAGGTCTATGTCCAGGTGACCGGGACCGTGCGGACCGGGTGCGAGGTCGCCGACGGGCTGACGGCGCCCCCGGAGCAGACGGCAGCCACCGTCGCGCTCACCCTCGAGCCCGATGGCCTGTGGCGCGTGAGCGAACGGCTCTACTGAGCCGCACCGCCCCACCGGAGACCGGGCGAGCTCACTGTGTGCCGGCGCCACCGGTCAGGGAAGCCGAGTCCGCGGCGTCGTAGATGGTGCGGGCGGCCTCGTCGAACAGCGGGGAGACCAGCGACGTGTCGTCGCCACCAGAGACCACGCCGACGAGCTGACCGCGCCCATCGGGCGCGTCCGGGCCGGTCAGCCACGGCCCGCCGGAGGCACCCTCGGTCATGTCGCAGTCCATCGCGAGCACCCGCCCGGCGGGCTGGTCGGGTTCGCGGGCGAACTCCTCGACCGCGGCCGAGCCGATGCAGCCGCGCAGCGACTGGCCGTCGTAGCTGCCCAGGGCCGGATAGCCGAGCGCGGCGACCTCGACCTGCTCGCCGACCGTCCAGCGGATCCCCTGGGCGCCGAGGACCTGCTCGGGTAGGCGGCCCTCGCGCGGCAGCAGGGACACGAACGCGAAATCGGTGTCGGCGGCGACGTCCTCGATCGGGGAGTTGGCCTGTTGCCACGCCGGCGGCAGGAAGGCGGTGTCGACCGCCCACCGCCCGTAGGGCTCCTCCCCGCCGGCCCAACCGGGAATGAAGTGCGCGCCGTCGAGCCGCCAGGCCCCGTCGAGCCACACACAGTGCGCCGCGGTGGCCAGCAGCCGCCGTGACTGCGATGCGACCACCGCGGCCGAACACTGGTGGCGGCCGCCGTCGACGACCAGGACCCCGACCGAGGACGCCGAGAGCCCGCCGACGATCGGGCCCGCCTGCCCCGCACCGGCAGCCCCCCACCCGGACCGTCACCGGCCGGGCCCGGGGCGGTCACCTGCAGGCCCGCGATCCGCGGGCCAGTCGGGGAGTCGGAGGCCGGGAGCACGCACGCCAGCACCACGGCCACCACCGCGGCCACCGGCAGCGCGCTCATCCTGCGGATCGTCATCAGGGTGCGTCGGCCTAGTTCAGGCCCAGCTGGGCAGAGCAGGACGGCCAGGCATTCCAGCCCTGTTCAGCCTGGACCTTCTCGGCGACGGCGATCTGCTCTTCCTTGCTCGCCTCGTGTGCCTGACCTTCGCCACCGAAGGCCTGCCACGTGCTCGGCGAGAACTGCAGGCCGCCGGAGTAGCCGTTACCGGTGTTGGTCGACCAGTCACCGCTGGCCTCACACTCGGCGAGACTATCCCAGGTCGAGGTGTCGGTCCCGCCGGTCTCGCCGCCCGTGGCGGCCGGGGTCGCCTGCGCCCCCTCAGGATCGCGGGGCTGCTCACCCCCGCCGTCGTCGGCCGGCTCCTCCGGTGCCGAATCGTCCTCGGCCGGGGCGCCCGACTCCTGCCCGCCCCCGCCAGCGGCCTCCTCGTCGTCGCTGGAGCGGTCGGTCGACTCGTCCGAGGACGAGCCCGGTTCGGACCCAGCGCTGTCGGCGGCGGAGTCCGAGTCCGGCTCGTCGTCGAGGTCGATCCCTTCGAGCTTCTCCAGCACGCTCTCGGCGGTCGGGTCGATGTCGGCCGCTGCCTCGGCCTTCTCGGTCAGCTCCTCGACGGCGGGCTTCAACCCCGGACCGTCCGAGGAACCACCCGGTGACGAGCCCGAGCCGGAACCCGAGTCGCGGCTGATGGAGGTACTGGTGTCGGACCGGTCGGTCCCCGAGTCCCCCGACGAGGCGGCGGAGTCGCTGCTTCCCGAGCTGTCCGCGTCGTTGCTGGTGGAGTCACGGCTGGTCGAGCCCGAGCCACCGGAACCGGTCGACCCGGACCCGGTGTCGGAACTGCTGGTCTGCGACGAGGTCGAGGAGCTGTCCGACCCGGTGTCGCCGAGGTTGTTGAGCTCGTCGAGCTTGTCCAGATCGGCAGGCTCGGCGCCGAGCTTCTCGAGCTGCTCGCGGTCGACCACCTGCAGCACCGAGTCCCGCACGCTGCCGGCCTCGGTGTCCTTGCTGGCCCCGAGGGTCTGCATGAGCTCGCCGACCAGCTCGATCGCGGCCTGGGCCTTCTCCAGGTCCTCCGGTGAGCCGCTACCACCCGACGAGTCCGACGAACTCGACGACGTCGAGCTGGAACCGCTGTCCGACCCCGAGCCGCTGCTGTCCGTGTCGCGGTCCGCGGAGCCGGAACCAGCCGAGTCCGACCCGGCGGAGCCGGAGCCGGAGTCGTCCTCGTCGCCTGCGGCGGTGTCGTCGGCCGAGGAGCTGGCATCCGAATCGGAGGAGTCCTCATCCTCGTCGTCCGCGCCGATCGCCTCCGACGCCGACCCGGAGCCGCTGCCGGTGTCGCGGCTCGAATCGTCGGCCGAGTCCGCACCACCAGACCTGCTGGAATCCTCGCTGCCGGAGCTGCTCGAATCCTCGCCGTCGGAGCCGTCGGAGTCCTCGTCCGATTCCGAGTCCTCACCGGAGGGCTCGCCGCCGCCGGAGGACTCGGACTCCCCGCCGTCCTCCGGCGGATCCTCAGCCGGGGCCGCCGGGGCCGCCGGGGCCGCCGGGGCTGCCGGCGCGGCGGGGGCGGGTGCGTTCACCGCGGCCGGCGCGGCGGTGGCTTCGGCCTGGTCGGTGCAGGTGGTCTCCGGCAGCGGCGGTTCGGCCTGACGGTTCGGGTTCGCCGCGGCGGGCCCCTTCCCGGAACCCGAACTGCTCACCGCCGGAGACGGCGCGACCGCCTCCTGTGCGGCCTCGCGGGCGGACTCGACCGCGCCGACCGCGTTGTCGGCAGCACCACCGAGGGACTGGCCGATGCCTTCCAACGTGCCGCCCTCGTCACCGGGCGGGGGCGGTTGCTTGGGCAGCAGGTCCGCCGGGGTCGGGCCGAGCCCTTCCTTGGCGAGCACTACCGCGATCTTGTGCAGCTGCGGATCGGTGGTGCCGTTGAGCTGGTCGGAGACATCGACGGCCTTCTGCCGCCACCCGGGCGGCTGCGTCGCCGGGGTGAACCCCAGCCCGGCCAGCTCGCGGGCCACGTCCTGCTGGCGCGGGTCGCCGCTCACGGCGAGGCGGGTCATCAGCGCCCGGGTCTGAGTACGGGTGTCGCGGGCGGCCGCGAGCTGGCGCACCGTCTTCCCGGTGTTGCAGCCATCAGCGGTCAGGCCGACCTCGGCCGAGAGCGGACCCGCCACGAACGCCATGCCCAGCAGCGCGGTCGCGGTGAGGATGGCGATCGGGGTGCGCCGCGGCCGCGGCGCGGTCTGGGCGGGATCGGTCTGGAGTGGGATCACTCCGTAGCGGTTGCGAGAAATACGCATCTCACGGACTCCGTGATGTGATCGGGGGTGCTCACCGGAAATCGGGCTCGGATACGCGCCGAGCGCGTCAACGAGGTGCGGCCATCGATCAGCCCTTGCTGTTCTGTTCTTCGGTCAGCGATGTGCTCGAATCGGAATCGGTGGATCCCTCACTGCCTTCGGAGTCGGTCGAGGAACCCTCCCCCTCGTCCAGAGACCACTGCTTGACCCAGTCCACATGCATCTCCCCGGGGTCGCTGTCGCCCTTGGGGAACCAGTCGAGCTGGATGCACAGGTGCATCGGGCCGGGCGGCAGGATCGAGGTGTCGGTGGTCTTCCACCACTCCTCACCGTCGAGGAACGTGGTGACACCGTCCGGGGTCCACTCGACCGCCCAGTTGTGCCACTCCGTGGCGTCGACCTCGACCTTGCCCTGGACCTGGGAGTTGTCGGCGCCGTAGTGCAGGAAGATGTTCACCTCGTCGCGGTCATGACTCATGATCTCCATGAAGTCGATCTCGCCGCCGACCGGGAAGTCCTCCGCGGTGGGCCACAACAGCAGCAGCGCGTTGTAGGACGGGGACCCCTTCGGGGCCTTCACCCGGCCCTCCCAACGGCCGTACTTCTGCGAGTTGCCCGACCAGGCCATGCCCCCGGTGGTGCCGTCCCCGGTGCCCTCGATGGTGAGGATCCCGTCGGAGACCGACGCCGCGTCCGGGCTCCGGATCCCGTTGCCGGCGTGGCCGGGGCCGTCGTAGAAGTTCCAGCCGCCGTCGAGGTCCTCGAAGTCGTCGACCACGTCGGGCTCACCCCAGTCGAACGCCTCCGCCGCCGTCGCGCCCTGCGCCCCGGACCCCGCGCTCGAGCCGCTGCCCGAACCCCCACCGGACCCCGAGCCGCCACCAGACCCACTGCCCGAGCCGCTACCGGAACCCGAGCCGGATCCGGAGCCGTCCTCGTCCTGGTCGTCGTCCCCGCTGCCCCCGGAACCGGTCTCGGTGCAGGACTCCGGGACGAAGTCCGCCTTGTCGGCGCCCTCGCTGACCAGCGCCTGGCGGATGCGCTTGGCACGCTTGGAATTGTCGCCCTCCAGCTCGGCGAGCACGTGCGAGGCGGTGATCCGCCACTCGCAGTCCACCCCGTCGTCCGGGGCGGCCAGGACGCTGCCGGTCAACGAGGTGGTCAGCGCGAGCGCCACACCGGCCAGCTTCTGCCTCACTCCCGACTCGTCTCGGGACGGAACCCGTGCGTGGCCAACCCCCCGTGGCGGGGGTGGTTGAAGTTGTCGGCGACGGTGGCGGCCAGTTCGAGAACGGCATCGCGGGTCCCGGGGGCCAGCGCATCGAAGTCGATCTGGCTACCGGCCTGCAGGTGCGGGTCCGGCGGCAGCTCGACCACGGCACGGCACCGGGCGTCGAAGTAGCCACGGATGACCGACTCGTCGATCTGGGCCGACTGCCGGTCACGCGAGAGCACCACGATCACGTGCTCGAGCAGCGCCTCGTGGCCGTGTGTGGCCAGCCAGTGCATCGTCTTGCGTGCCCGCGAGGCGCCGTCATGAGTCGGGGCGCCGACAATGACCAGCGAATCCGCGTGCGTTAGTGTGGCCTGCAGAGCTGAATGCATCAGGCCAGTACCAGAATCAGTGATGATCACCTCGAAATACTTCGACAAAAGCTTTAGCACCGATTCGTAGTCTTCGGCCGAAAAGGCCTCCGACAATTCGGGGTCCTGCTCACTGGTCAGGACCTGAAGTCGGCGGGTGAGGTGGGTGAAGCGGGCCAGATCGGTCGAGGACCGGATGTTGGAGATGTTGTCGAGCAGGTCACGGACGGTGCTCTGCGCGGCGAGCTTCTCCCCGACCAGGCGGTCGCCGAGGGTGCCCGCGTCGGGGTTGGCGTCCATGGCGATGACGCGGTCCCCGCGGTACTCGGCCAGCCCCAGGCCTAGCGTCGCGCTCACCGTCGTCTTCCCGACCCCGCCCTTGAGGCTGATCACCGCGGTGCTGTGCGCGCCGTGCAGTCGAGTCTGAATGCGCTCCAGCTGCTTGCGCAGCCGCACCTCGGCCTGGGACAGGCCGGGGTTGATGCGTCCGTTGGTGATGCTGTAGCAGAACCCGCGCCAGCCCTCGGTGGGGCGGGCCTTGCGCTGCCGCACTGCCTCGCCCAGCAGGTCATCGTCGGCCTCCCACTGCGGCCGGTAGACCGCGGGCCGCTCCGGGGCAGGGCTGTCGACCTCGTTGGGTGAGGTCGGCGCGGCGCCGCGGGCAAGCCCGGCCGGTGGCAGAGGCGTCTCGCGACCGCCCGACGCCGGGGCAGCGCCGGAGCCGGCAGAGGCCCGACGGTCCGGGGCAGGCGAGGTGGACGATGCATCGCGCTCGGCCGTCGGTCGCGCAGCGGCGTCGTCGGGGCTGTCCGTGCGCTCCTCGCCCTGGGCCCAGGGCAGGGGAGCGGGCCGCAGTCGCGCACGGCGGCCGTCGATCGGGGTCGGAGCGCTGGCAGCGGTCTCGGTGGCGTTCGCGGTCGTGTCGCTGAAGACCGGGGCCTCCCAGGTGCGCTGCAGCGACGGCGTCGGGGTGGTCGAGGAGGGCTCGGGGGCCGATGCGTTGGTCATGAGGAGTTCCCAGTCGTGAACGAGGGGCCGGGCAGGAGGGGATGGCGGGGCACGGCGGTCAGCCGCTGTCGGCGGGAGGCAAGGCGAACAGCTCGACGACCAGATGACCGAGGTCATGGCGGCGCACCGGGATCCCCAGGCGCTGCCAGATGCTCATCACCTGTCTCCACCCCGGGGCGCTCGCCGCGGGAACGGCCGACCAGCGCGCGCCCAAGGGCAGCTCCGGTCGGGGTGGCGAGGGCCCGGCCGAGGACTCGTCGCCGACACCGTCGGAGTCGTGCTCGGCGTCGTGGTCCTCGGCGTCGGCGTCGGCGGCCGGTTCCGGCTCGGGGATCCGCTCGAACACCTCGACCAGCACCTTCACATCGACGGTGATGCCGTGGCTGTAGGGCAGGACCTCCCCGGCGCGGGCCTGCACGGCTCGCCACCGGCCCTTACCCGGCTTGTCGCCGGGCCAGCCCAGCAACGCGTCCGAGCGTCGCGCAAGGTAGGGCTCGAGGGCCATCCGGCGTCGATCCGGGTCGTCCTCGTCGCAGGACAGGTAGTCCAGTGCGAAGCACTCCGCGAGCTGGCGAGCCTCGTCGACCCCGACCGGGCGCAGCGCCTCGACCGGGCGGTCGACCGTGGTGCGCGCGGCGCGGGCGTCGTCGCTGGCCCGCCCGGAGGGCAGATAGAGGTCCTGGTCCGTGCTGTCCTGGGTGACCCAACGCCCGGACGGCAGCGGGCTCTGCGGAATCTCCGACGCCGCGTCCCTGCCCTGCTGCGGCGCAGGGAACGTCACCGTCAGCTCGGAGTAATAGTCCTCCGGGGTCATCGTCGGCTGCGTCGGACCCTCCCGGTAGAGGGCCGTGGCGCCGTTGACCGGCCGCTGCTCGTCGGGGAAGTAGTCCTCGTCGCCGTCACCGTCCCCGTAGCCCGGATCGTGGAACTCGGGCTCGTAGTCGACGTAGGGCTCGGCCTGCTCGGAGCTGTCTACGTAGGCGACCTCGTCGCCCCGCTCAGCTGTGTCCGGCGCAGCAGCCTCGGCACCGGCCACGGCAGGGGGCGGGCCTGATGAGGCCGGGGGTCGCTGTCGGGGGCGAGGGGGTGCCTCGTCCGCGCCCCACCACGGGGGTAGCGCCGGGGGTGCCGCACGCGTACGCCGGCCGATCACCACCACGTCTCACCTCCGCACGTCAGCCGCCGTGCTGCGAGCTCACCTCCCCGAGCACGGAGGCGAGCGTTGAGACGGCCGTCAGCGCGCGAACTGTACTACATAGTGATTGCAGAAATATACGCTCAGTATCAACTGTCACGGCGCAGATGTTGGGCGCCTGGAAAGGGTGATCCAGGCGTACGGCTGGCAGCAGTGCGCAGGGTGACTGACGAGTAGGCTTCGTCACGCTCGCCCCGGGCGCAGTCCGGGAGCTTGCCGCTGAACGGGAGCAGCCGAACGAAGGAACGCCGCCCATGGCCGAGGAACACAGCACGCAGGCGGCGAACGGTGCGCGCAGTGGATCGGCAAAGAGAGTGGCTTCCAGCCGCCCGACAGCACAGAGCAAACCGCATTCCGACAGCGGATCCGCTGTGGCCGACGCCGAGTTCACCGCCCGGATGAACAGCCTGTTCGCCACGGTGCTCAACGACGACGGCCAGGAATACTCGGTCTCCGACGTCGTCCGCTGGATCAATGCCACCGGCGGATGGAGCTCCCGCGAACGCCTCAACGCGCTGCGGAAGGGGAAGGCGGTCACCGACCTGCGGCCCGATTCGCTCGAGGCAGTCAAGGTCGCCGAGTTCTTCCGCGTCCCCGCTTCCTACTTCACCGCCCCACAGCCGCCTCAGATCGACGGCGCCGAGCAGCACCGGCTCATCCAGCAGCGGCTGAGCAGCTACCGGCGCGGCACCATCCCGCAACGCGTGTACTACCTTTTCACTGTGGTCGTGCAGGCCGACGGCCGCCCCTACCCGGCCACCTATGTGGCGCGCTGGATCAACGCCAATGGCGGCAAGATCACCAACGTTTACATCCAGAAACTGACCTCCGGAGAACGCGGCGAGCGACCCCAGTCGTCGTACCTGCAATGGATCGGCAAGTTCTTCGGCATGGGGCTGAGCTTCTTCTACGACGAAGACCCGCCCGAGGTCGACGGCCAGTACCAGAACGCGATCATCATGCTGCGCGATCCCGCCAGCGCCGAGCTCCAGCAGCTCTACGGCCGGCTCAGCCCGCTGCAGCAGCAGGGTGTGCGGCAACTGATGATCACGCTGGCCCGCGACAACGACCCCACGTTCGTCGAGCCAGGCCGCCACGACGACGACCGCGACGACTGAAACTCCCTGCGTCCGTGAGTGCGTGACCGAGAGCGGTGAGCAGGCCGCCGAGCGGAGAGCGTTGACGGCCCGGCTCAGCCGGGCCTACTCGTAGACGATGTCGAGGTCGAAGGAGTCCGCGTCGACGTCGTCCTCGATCGCGAGGACGTCGCGGCCCATCAGCTCGACCTCGCCCTCGAAGCGGGCCTGTGTGTAGAGGTCGCGCTCCGGGATGTGGATCAGCCAGAACTCGCCGTCGCGGCGCACGGTCGCCGTGTAGCGCGGCCTGCCGGAGTCAGGCCGCACCGTCCTGCCCCTCGTCGCGGAGCATCTGGCGCAACGCCTCGCGGTTGTTCTCCACGAAGGCCGACCAGCCGACCGGAACCCGCGCCCGGAACTCCACAGGGACATCATCGACACGCATGTGCACGACGTTCTCGCCGGACTGCGCCAGCCGGTCCGGATCGAGAGTCAGGTCGTCTGCCCGTAGCGCCACGCTGCCGCTGTCGACGAGATCGCTCATCAGCGCTGCGCGCGCCTCCCTGGCGTTCGGGCCCTCGGACCACTCCAAGACGACGCCCCCCGACATGGCGGGCCAGTAGTCCAGCTGACAGTTGCTCAGCTCGCTGCCACGAATCGCGAACAGCAGTCGACCGAGCACCTCGGATTGCGGGTGATGGGAACAGGCCGCGTCTGTCTCCGGGTCGGAACTCATTTCGTCAGGATGGCAGAGTTGCTTGTCACTCCTGCTCTGATCCCGTGGCCGCGATGCGTGATCTGCTCCGGCCGAGCAGTTTCGGGTAAAGGACTCGCAGGCCGATACGGGGCCCCGTGACCGGATCGACTGAAGTCGACACGCGGGCCTCGGGATGTCCACCACGCGCAAGTTGGCTAGACGGGTACGGTTGGGGGTATGGCGAACCGGCCGAACCGGACACGGGAGATTGCTGCCGAGCTGCGCGCGTCGATTCTGGCCGGTGACTATCCCCCGGGGGTTCCCCTGCCCAGCCGGGCAGAGCTGACCGAGCGCTTCCACGTGTCGCCGATGACCGCGCGCAACGCGGTCGAGATCCTGCGCGCCGAGGGCCTGGTCGAACTCAAACGCGGCTCCGGGGTCTACGCCCGCGCACAGCGGCCGATGCTGCGCTCCGCCCGCAACCGACTCAGCCGCGCCGAACGTGCCGCCGGCCGCGGCGCGTTCACCACCGACGCCCACACCGGCGGCTGGACCCCGCGTTGCGAGGTCACCGTCCGCACCGAACCGGCCACCGACACACTCGCCGACCAGCTCGACATCGACCCCGGCGAGGAGCTGCTCGTCCGCGACCGCACCATGTCCGCCGGATTCGAAGTCGTGCAACTGGCCACCAGCTACCTGCCCGCCGCGATCGCCACCCCCGAGATGCACGAGGAAGACTCCGGCCCCGGCGGGATCTACGCCCGCCTCGAGGAAGCCGGACACGAACTCGACCGCTTCGAAGAGACCGTCCGCATCGGGCAAGCCGCCGTCGAGGAAGCCGAGACCTTCGGCGTCGCCGCCGGCACCGCGGTGTTCCGGCTGACCCGCCGGGCGTTCACCACCGAACGCGTCGTCGAGGTCAACAACATCACCATGCTCGGCGACCGCTTCACCCTCGCCTACGACCTACCCGCCCAATGACCAGCTCGTTGCTTCGACCCGAGCACCAGCGTTTCCTCGCTACACTGAGCCGCCGCACGCCCCGGCGGGATGGGAGTCCCCATTGACGAGACCGACCCGGCCGACCACCGCCGAGGACGTGGTGAAGAAGCTTCCCCCGCACACCTGGGACAGCAACGTCGCCGTCGCCTACGAAGCGACCCAGGAACTCATCAACGACGTCATCGGCTGCTACGTCGCCCTGCTCAACCATGAACGCGCGAGCAGCCGGCCCGACCCGGAACGGATCCGCCAGCTGCGCGCACAGATCGCCGACTGCGACCAGCGCCAGCGCACCCTGGACCCGGGCGAGGAGTCCGAGATCGCGGCCCTACGCAGCTCCTACCGCCACGTGCTGGACGGACTGCGGGCCGAACTCCGGTGAACCCCGAGCACGACGACCTGGCCCACTACCGGCTCTCGGCCGAGGAGAACGAGCGAGTCTTCCGCGAGGAGATCGTTCCACTGCGTCTGGCCCGGTTCGAACCGCAGGACCAGCCCCTGCTCATCGTGCTCATGGCCCAACCCGGTGCCGGGAAGTCGGCGCACGCGGCCCGTATCCGGGCAGAGCTGGCCTCCGAGGGCGGCGTGGTCGAGATCGACAGCGACCTCTACAAGCCGTTCCATCCCGACTACCACGAGCTGATGGCCACCGACGACCAGCTGATGGCGGCAGCCACGCGGGCAGACGGCCGTGCCTGGATGGCCCGAGTCCAGCAGTACGTGCGCGAGCATCGACTCAACGCGGTCTTCCACGAGACCGCGCAGGACCCGCAGGAATCCCTCGACACGCTGGCCGCCTACCGCGCCGCCGACTACCGCATCGCCGTTCTGGCCCTCGGAGTCCACGAGAGCCAGAGCCTGCAGGGCGTGCTGCACCGCTACCAAGAACAGGTCAACGAGCGCGGAGCCGGGCGACTGACCGTCGCCGAGAACGCGGAACGCTCCTACCGCGGCATCGTCGACACCGCACGCCTGATCGACGAGCGCCAGGCCGCAGACGTGGTCGCGGTGTATCGGCGCACCGTCGACGAACAGGGGCCCGCCTATGTGAACGAGCTGGATGAACGCGGCGCATGGCGCCGGCCGCCCGGGTTCGCCCACGCGATCGAGATCGAGCGGCACCGGCCCCTCGACGCCGAGGAGATCCGCAACTACGAAGTCGTCCAGGACCAGCTGCGCACGACCCTCGCCGAGGACCTGCGACCACGCCTGCACCACGTCGAGCAACTCGCCGCCGACCTCCTCACCCCCTCCGCCGAACGTCTCGCCGCCTACCAGGCACCCGAGCTGCTCCGGCAGAACAACCGCGACCTGACACACCCCGCAGTGGCCGTACGCAGGCTCCACCGACCTCCCACCACCGGACGTCCACCACGGCGCCCAAGCACCGGACCCGACACCGCGACCGCACCCTCGCCGACTGCCGCACAGCGGCGCCGCGGACCAGGCCCAACCCGCTGATCGCCCGCGTGCGCGGTCAGGGGGAGTGCTCCTGCGGAGCGTCGATGCGCAGATCCCGTCAGAACCCCTCGCCGGCCGTGAGCGGTGCCACCGCCCCGGGCTTGGTCGGGGCATCGTCGAGCAGCTCGTCGACGCTGGCCAGGGTCGCGCGCGCGGTCATCTGCGGCAGGCGGTCGAGTTCGAACCCCGCCGCCTCGAGCAGCGCAGCCAGCGCATACCCCTCCGTCGTGCCACGCATCCCGGCGTACAGGCCCTGATTGACCCGGTGCCGCAGCACCCCGGCCGCCTCGTGACAGCGCCGCTTGTTCTCCCGCAGCCGGGACGCCCGCCGCTGGGCCGGAGACTCATTCACCACCACCCCAGAATCGCACAGGTGTTCGACTCTGGCGAGCGTGGTAACCGCCACCGGTGCGAGCCAAGAGCTGCCTGATGAGCAGGGAGAGCTCCATCGCGCGGACTCGTCGGTGCGGGCTGGCACACTCCCCGCCATGCCAGACGAGCAGCTGCCCTCCCGCGTCGTGGATGCTGAGCACCGCGGCTGGATGCTCACCAACGACGGCGGCCTGGGCGGGCCCCTGGGGTATCGGGACGCCAGCGACTACCAGGCGCAGCGGCTCCTGACACCAGGGGAGCTCGCCGAGCAGTGCGGGCCGCTGCGGCCGGTGGTGCCCCCAACCGAGGCGGACGTGGCCGAGCTGCGTCGAGCGTGGACGGCCGCCGGACGCAAAGCCGCGTACACGACGGCAGTCGCCGTGCAGATCGCCTTCGGACGCCTGCGGGAGGGAAACGGAGGCCTCGCGGCCCCACACAGCTACGAGGTGACCCGGCGGCAGCTCGCCGCGGGCCGCCCCGGCTCCTGGGAAGCTGTCCGGCTCTTCGAGCTGCAGCTATGGGCGAACAAGAACAAGGAAAGCCGCTACGACGCCGCGGCCGCGGACACGATCGCGACAGTGCTCCAGCGCTGGGTATCCAGCCCGGACCGCTACACCGAGGTCGCCGAGACACTGACCGGGCTGTTCGCGACCTTCGCCGACGAACAGGGCGGGTGGCCGGCAGTGGCCGACCAATGGCTCCAGCAAGGCGCCCTGGACCACGAGGGCGTGCTCCTGACCTACAGCCTGCTGTACTCCACCGGCGCCGAGTTCGACCCCGCCATGCTGAGCTGAGCCACTACCTCGAGCCTGTCGACCATCACTGGCCTCCGTCCGTGCTCGCGGGAGAGGAACCCCCGGCGCGGTAGGCGTTGACGGCGTTCGCGATCAGCAGGGCAGTCGACTCGTCGAACGCCTGCGCCATCTGCTCGCCGTCCGCGGCGACCACGGACAGGTCGTGAACGGCCCGCCACGGGCCGTCCGGTGCGGCGGCGGTGTCGAGCTCCTCGATGGCGATGACGGCGAGCCGCGCCAACGAACCACCCTCGCGGTAGCCGTACTCCTCGAACACCGCCAGGACCGCCGCTTCTAGCCGGGCGCGGGTCGCCCAGTCGTAGTCGTCGCTGCCGCACTCCGGGCAGCCAGCCTCAAGTGCGGGCGGGAGGAGAGCGTACAGGCGGGCCGTGACGATGTCGATGTGCGGCTGGGCTCCGGGGAGATCCCGGAGCGCGTTAATGGGGTCGGGTCCGTCGACGGGCCACGACAGGTCGACGGCCGGGGCCGGGTCGCGTCGGACCACGGTCACCGGCTCGACGTTCGTCACGGCCGAGTCCGGCACCAGTTCGCCGCCGACCCGCCACCCGGTCGTCCCGTTCGTGTTCCGCTCCGCGACCGGATACCCGATGCCGTCTCCGCGGTTCGTTTCGATGATTGCGTACTCCGGGCCGCTGGCCGGGGCCGCCAACGCGATCACGTCCCGGAGCGCGTCCCCGTACTGATGAGAGTTGGCCGGGGTGGCGTCAAGCCATTCCCTGAGCGTGGCGAGCACATCGTGCACGGTCAGATCAGGCCTGGCCGGGTCGGCACTCGCCGCGACGGGGGCGTACCGGACCAGCGCGGCAGCATCGCAGTCGTGCAGCGCGACCGCACCGGTCGGGGTGTCCACATCGAGCGGATACCAGGAGTCGTCATCCATCTGCCGGTACACCATGCCGGTTTCCGGGAGCACTGCGACGGGGATCGGCTGAGTGGCGTGGCCGGTCATCGGGTCGCTCCACAGGGGTGCGCGTCGCTCTCGTAGCGGCCGCTGTCGCTGTACTGGCCGTGAAAGTCGTGCACGGCCTCGGGGTGGTGCGGGTTCACCCGCGGGTCAGAGCTTGTCGCGGTCATGACTGGGTGCCTCCTGGGTGGGGGTGTGTCAGACACGTGGGTCAGCGCCAGCGGTAGCCGGTGGCTTCGTCCAGGCCAGAGCATCCCGACACGTGTTCGGGCGACGCCGGGAGATGCCGCGCCGGGGATTACCAGTTCAGGGGCTAGGGCTGAGAAGGACCCGAACCCATACGTTCTCGCTGGTCAAGACCAGTCCTAGCTCGTCCGGCGGGAGGCAGCGGCCTCGAGGGCGGTGGGCGTCCCACAGGTCAGCATCGTCGAACACGTGCCCGCAGCCGCGGTGTCGCCGACAGCAGTGGGCGCGGTCAGCGCCGGCCCACCGACGGCCGCAGCACGCGATCGGCGTAGCCATGCCTCGTCCGGATCGGTAGGGAGGACCGGTGTCGCTGCAGACAGGCGCAGGGCTCGGGCGGATACTGCTCATGAGGGTCTCCTCGCGCGGTCAGACGGGTCCCTGTGGGCCAGCTCGCGGCGGTGCCCTCATTTGCCCAGCGCCTTCCGCACGGTCGAGCGGTGCACCCCGGCGCGCGTCGCCAGGCGGTACTCCGACCCCTCGGTGGTCGCCAGCATGGCGCCAGTGAGTCGGTACATCGCCGCCCGCTCCGCGTCTCGGGCTTGCTGCCATGCCGTGCCGACCTGCTCCAGCGACTGCTCGCGCAGGACCACGCCTTTGACTCCCAGTAGCGCGAGCTCTCGCTCTTCTGCCTGGTCGACACTCGGGTAGCGGGCAAGGACGCGGTCGAACGCCGCGGTGAGCTGCTCCGCCTCCACCTCGGTCACGGTGGTCTCGAACCTGCCCAGCCAGGCGGCGACGTCCGGGCGAAGTTCGTCTACGGAGACTCTCACCCCCACAATAGTATATACCTGTACTGGATTAGTACAGACCTGTACTGAAGCAGTGGGTGAGTAGCGTGGACCCGTGCGGTCGCTCGAGGAGTCGGGGTCGCCGTAGTTCTCGCCGAAAATCGGGCGGATATAGCTGAGTAGCCTCTTGAGCTGCGGATGGTGGTTGCGCGGGAGACCGCAGTTGGCGACGGCCCGAAGTGCAAGGTAACGGCCGAGCCGGTCGGATCAGACCACCTTCGCGCGAGCGCGGGAGAGCGCTCGGTAGACCGTGGAGCGGGTGACGGAGAAGAGCTCCTCGAGCTCGCTGATGGTGTGCTCGCCGGCGGCGTGGAGTGAGACGAGGTGCGCTTCCTGCCGCGGCGAGAGCTTGGGCTGCTTGCCGCGCAGCCGGCCCTTGGCTTTGGCGACCTTCATACCCTCTCGTGTCCTCATCCTGACGAGATCGGCCTCGAACTCGGCGATCATGGCGAGTGCGTTGAACAGCAGTCGGCCGATTGGGTCGGTGGGGTCGTGCACCGAGCCGCCGATGCAGAGCTTGATCTCGCCGGCAGTGAGCTCGTCGGCGATCGCACGGGCGTCGGGCACCGAGCGGGCGAGGCGATCAAGCTTCGTGACCACGAGGGTGTCGCCGGCGCGGCATGCGGCAAGGGCTTCGCGTAGCCCGGGCCGGGCGCGGTTCGTGCCGGTGAGGCCGTGGTCGACGTAGATCCGCTCGGTCGCGACGCCGAGCGCGGTGAGGGCGTCGCGTTGAGCGGTGAGGTCCTGGGCGTCGGTGGAGCAGCGGGCGTAGCCGATCAGCAGTCCGGTCACCGGGGCAGTCTGCCGGTTATGGCCCCCTCACCGGAACTATTCACCGAACCAGGCTTACGGGACACCTCGTACTGGGCCGATGCTTCGGCGCTGGCCGGGGCGGGGGTGTCCCGGTAGGGGTTCGGCTATCGGGACAGGCCCTCGTGGCTGACCGCCGGCACTGCCGGCTCACGAGTTCTACTCAAGGAGGTGGGGAACAGCATGTAGCGCCGCCAGGAACGACGTCCGATTCGCGCCAACGAAACGATGCTTCCGTTGGCTCATGGATACGTTCGAACAAACTAAAAATCGGGTTTTGAAGTTATAAACCACTGATCAGGTAGGCTGTCGAGCATGGTCGACACCGCCGTACGCTGCGGATACAGCCGCTGTCGGGCCGAGCTCCCGCCTCCCGGACCCCAAGGAGGTCGGCCGCGCTCGTTCTGCCGCGACACCCGCTGGGAGGGCGGCAAGACGTGTGCGCAGATGGCCCGCGCCGAACGCGAGGCCCTGGGCGCGCTCGGGCTGGACACCGGCGCCGGGGCGTTCGCCCTCGACGCCGACCGGCTACGCGAACACGTCACTGCGGTTGCCGGCCCGGTCGCCGAACTCGCCGCCGCACTGCAGGCTGTGCAGGACCGCCTCGATGAGGTGCAGCGCGACGCGCTCACCGCTACCGAGCAGGCTCGTGCCAGGGCCGCGGAGGCCGACTCCGGCCGCCAGCAGGCCGAGCAGGATCGTGACGCTGCACTTCGGCGGACCCGCGACGCCGAGTCGGCCGCGACCGACGCGCGCCGCGAACGCGCCGAGGCCCTCACCCGCGCCGACGAGGCCGCGCTCACCGCCCTGGACGCCACCGAGGCCCTCGGTGCTGCCCGCCAGCAAGCCACCGACGCCGTCACCGCCCGCGACCAGGCACACGACGACGCCCGCGCGGCCCGCGCCGACGCCGACCAGGCCCGCCACGACCGCGAGCAGGCCGTCCTGGCCACCCGGGCCGCCGAACACGACCGCGACACCGCCCAGCGCCAGGCCACCGCCCGCGAACGCGAACGCGACGACGCCCGCACCCAGCTCGACCAGCTGCGAGCCACCCTCGACGAACTGCGGACCGAACACGCCGGCCTGACCGAGACCACCGCGGCGCTGCGCCGCGATGTCGAGAACCATCGCACTGCCGCCGAGCTGGCCCGCACCGACGTCGCGACGCTGCGCGAAGAGCTGGCGGAGGTTCGGGCAACCGCGGTCACAGACCGGACCGAGCGCGACCAGTTCCGTGCCGCCCTCATAGCGGCCCATCAGGAACGCGACGCCTACGCCGTCGAGGTTGGGGAACTCCGCACCGCCGTCGGACGTGTCGGCGAAACCACTGGGCAGCGGCTACATCCCGACGACATCACGGCGCTCGTCACCGCTCTGCGTCAGCGGTGAGCCGTTCGGGAGCGAAGTGCTCCCGAACGGCTCGCAGGCAGCGACAGGCGCGCCCCGCTTTCCGGCTACAACAAGCCCACCGCGGCGAGCAGCACCACGAGGACTACGAGCCGTACCCATGGCGTCCAGCTCGGGGCGTGCAAGGTCCGGTGCACCAGCTCCACGACAGCGTGGCAGAACGGCGGCGCCGCATCGGCCGGCTGCGGCAGGTTGATCATGAACGCTCTCCTTCAGCTCATCCGTAGTGGTCTCCTGAAGCGTGATGCACACTGAGCAGGAACGTTTGCTGCAGTTCAGCATGATCAACGGAGAGGTATCTCATCGTGTCGGACAGCAGGTCAGCGGGGCGGAGGTCGTCCGGAGATACCCAGATCATGACTGTGCGCGTATCAAGAAAGTTGGCTGCTCGGTTCGAGGTCTTTAGGGCGCTTGCCCGTGCGCAGCGTGGCGAGCGCGCTAAGCGGATCGGGATCCAGGATGTTCTGGAGGCCTACCTCGAGGAGCTGGTTATGACCAAGGAGCCGGACGCGGCGGTTGCCGAGATCGCCGCGCTGATGGCGCGCCATGAGAAACGGCGTAGTAGGCCACGCATGTGAGGAGCCGCTCCTGTACAGATCTACCGCGCGAACAGATTGTCCGTAGCTCTGATGTTGCCCCACCCTTACCGCTTGAACAGCTTGCCGGTCAGGTAGATGTCCCAGGCGGCCTCGTCGAGGCCGTGGCCGCCGGAGCGTAGGTGGTAGCTCATGGCCGGGCCGCGGAAGCCCTCGTCGGTGGTGGGCGGCCAGCTGGATGAGGAGATTCCGGTGTCGCCGAGGCCGTAGAGGTCGTAGACCGGGGCGGCGCCGAGGTAGGACAGGAACTCGCCCTGGGGGTCGGCGTTGCCGTCCTCGGTGGCGCTGCCGACGACGACCCGCCCCGGCGCGATCAAGGCCAGGAGTTCGTGCTGATCGACCGGTAGCGAGTCCGCGTTGCCCGCGTAGTCGCTGTAGGTGGGTGGGAACCAGTGCGGGAAGGCGTCGGTGATGGCTGCGATGGATTCGCCCGCGTCGTCGCGGCGGGCCAGCTTGGCGCCCGTGGAGCCGGAGTTGTTCGACACGATCACGGGGAAGCGGGTGTCCTGGGCTCCGGCCCACAGCGCGGCCTTCCCACCGCGGGAGTGGCCGATGACCGCGACCTTGTCCGGGTCGATGTCGGGATCGTCCTGGAGGTAGTCCATGGCGCGGCTGGCACCCCAAGCCCACGCGCTGATGGCACGCCCGGCATCGTCGGGCAGCTCAGTGCCGGAGGGATAGAAGGCGTCGATGACCCCGGAGCGGTAGCTGCCGGGGTCATCGGGGGCGACCTCACCGGCGTCGAGCGCGGCGAAGGCGTAGCCGGCGTCGAGGATCGTGGGGATCGGGGCGTAGCCCGACGATCCGGGCTCGTCACCGACCGAGCCGCGGTGGTCGATCAGCAGGAACGTGCCCTTCGGCGTCCCGCCCTCGGGGACGAACACCCGCAGGGTGAAACTCGCCGAGCCCTCCGGCCCGGTGACCTCGATGCGCACCTTCTTCCCACCCTCGGACAGGGGCTGGTCGTCGAAGGCGACCTCGTCGGGCTCGGGCGTGGGCAGGGTGTGGCCGTAGACGTGGTCGGCGAAGGCCTCCAGCAGTTCGGGGCGCCGCTGGCTCTCCCAGTCGTCGATGCTGTCGACGGTGTCGCCGTTGTCGAGCACCAGCGGGTCCGGAACCCGGGTGCCGCCGAGGCTCATCGTGGCACCCGCGCCCCCGGCGCCGCTCTCCTCATCGAGCGGCTTGTCGTCGGCGCGCAGCGCGACCGCCATCCGCGCCGGCGCGGGATGCTCCGCGGCAACCGGCACCCCGGCAGCTGCGGCGAGGGCGAGCGCCGCACCCGCGGCCGCCAGCCCGCTCACGGCGACCCGAATCCGTCGGTGCACGTCGCTACCCACCGTCGGCCGATGCCCCCGACGACCGACCTGCCCCCGAGCGTGGGGTCGAGCTGCGCCGACGCGACTCGGAGCTGCGCGACGAGGACGTCTCGGAGCGGCTGGACGACCCCCGCTTCCGCTTCTCGCCCGTGGCGTTGTCGCCCTCGGTGGAGGGACGGGGACCACCGCCCGATGAGGAAGGGGCGGGGGCGGACTCCTGCCAGGGGCCGGTGATGGCGAACAGGATCCCGGGTTTCTGGATGCCGGCGAAGAGCACCCGACCGTCCGGGGAGAAGGCGGGCCCGGTGAACTCCGAGCCGATCTGGCTGCGCGCGAGCGGGTAGACGGTCCCGTCGCGGGTGACCCCGGCGAGGTGGTTGTCGCTCTCGCCATCGGTGGCCAGGATCAGCCCGCCATAGGGTGCGGCGACGATGTTGTCGGGGGCTTCGACGGTCTCGCCGTCGGCGTCGGTGCCAAAGACCGTGGTCAACCGCAACGTGGCCTTGGCGGGGTCGTGGTGCCAGATCTGGCCGCGGTGGGAGTCGGCGTAGCTGGAGACCAGGTAGGCGCCCCCGTCGGCCCACCAGGCGCCTTCGAGCTTGTGGGCGCGGGTGATGCCCTCTGCCGCCCGCAGCGGCCCGTTCTCGGCGCCGCGATCGGTGACCGGGGCCCATTCCACCTCGTAGGTCGTGTTGACCTCGGTGGCCTGGGCGAGGTCGTCGACCTGGGCGCCGCTGTCATCGGTGCACACCAGCGCGGCCAGCTCGCCGGCATCGGTGTCGAGGGTGGCGAGCTCGCCGGGGCGGCCGCGGAAGTCCGAGGGTGGTGTCCACCGGTAGACGGTGCCGAGTGGGTCGGTGGTGTCCTCGGTCAGGTAGATGGTCAGGGTGTCGGGGTCGATGCAGAGGGCTTCGTGGACGAACCGGCCCAGCGCGGTGATCGGGGTGGGGTCCTGGTTGTCGTCGAGGTCGTGCGGGTTGACCTCGAAGACGTAGCCGTGCCGGTCGTCCTCGGTTTCCTCGCACGTCAGCCACGTGCCCCACGGGGTGACCCCGCCCGCGCAGTTGGTGGAGGTCCCAGCCAGCCCGACCTGCTCCCAGAGCAGCTCACCCTCCGGGCTGGTCTTGATGATCGTGCAGCCACCCCCGGCATCGTCGCGATACACCAGGCCCTCCTCGTGAGGGACGGCGCCGTCATCGTCCGGGCCGCCGCGCACCTCGTGGTTGAGCACCACCAGCACGTTTCCGTCGTCGGCGTCGAACGCCGCGGCCCCGTCATGAATCCCCGGGCTCGGCTCCCCGCTCTTCATGCGGGTCGTGCCGGCTTCGGTCACCACCCGATAGGAGAAGCCCTCGGGCAGCGCGAGCTGCCCGTCGGGGTCGTCGACCAGCGGCCCGTAGCCGGCGAACCCGGCGGGTTGGGCGCGGGCCCCCGGTGCGGTGAGCAGCGCATCGACCGCGCCGAGCAGACTGACCGCCATCCCCGCCTGCCCGGAGCGGGCCAGGAACCTGCGCCGATCAAGCACCATCGGTGCTCGTGTCCCCTGTTGCGGCGGGCTGCGGCCAGACCCGCCAGCCCTCACCGTCGCCGGTCGCGTTCGGCGCGAACCGGTACCCAGCCTGCTCGAGCAGATGTGCGTAGTCGTGCTCGGCGGCGACCCGCTCGGCGCGTAGCTGCCCGGTGTGGACCAGCAGCATCGGCCCCTCGTCGTCGGGATGCTCGACGACGAACCCGTCGCCGCCCTCGGTGAACTCGACGAAGCCGCGCCGGCGCAGCAGCTCGCGCAGCTGGTCGGCCTCGCGATCACGAACCGACCACAACGGCCGGGCCTCGAAGCTGTGGCCGTAGGCCGGGGCCTGCCCGTCGTGCTGGTCGTCTCGGCTGGTCATAGCATCCTCCACTCGTCGCTGACGGGGTCAGTCGTGCTCGGTCGGTGGCCGGTAGTCCTCGGTGGCCTGCGGGTCGAACACCCCCGTGCGATCCGCTGCGCTCCACGGGACCTGCTCGCCCGGGCCGGTGTAGGCCAACCACTGCGACCCGTCGGCGAAGCGCGCGGTGACCTGCCCACCTGTCCCGCCGATCCCGCGGCGGCCGCGGCGGGCCGGGAACGGCACGTGCCCGTAGTCGTCGGGGTCATCGGCATCGAACTCGACGTCGTCGGCTCCGCCGTCGCCGTCGTGGTGGTTGCTTGTCATGCAGGCTGGCGCTCAGGGCCACCGCAACGGCCGCACAGACCGAGACCGTCGGCCGGGCCAGGCCGAGTCGTCGAGCACACACCTCGATCTCCTGGGGGTCAGGTCTGCCGAGGCGAGCAAGCGCCGGACTCGGTCTGGCTCCCCTCACAGACCGGGTCCAGCACGCGAGACTCGGTGCCGCACTTCCTCATAGGGCGGGACTGTACCCGAGCGTATCAACTTCGGTAAGCAAGATGATACGACCGTGAGCGGTGAGGATGCTCCGACCGCAGATGAGCTGACGGGCGCCTCGCAGGGTGTCTACGCGACGGCGATGGCTCCGTTCGCGCCCTGCCGCTCAATTCGGAACGGGGGGCGGGATAATTAGCAAGGATGATGCTGTGTGGAGTCGTGGAGGTTTAACGTGAACACGTTAAAGCGTCGAGCGAATCGGCGGGGGATTCGCCAGTGGCCCGGTGGCGTCCTTGCAGAGGGAGCGCGCGAAGCACTCGTGGCCTGGTCGGAGCATCACGACGTGCAGGCCAGCGGGTCGAAGCATCCGTGCCTGCACTGGCTTGCTGGACACCGATGCCCCGAAGCGATTCGAAGTCATTACCTCGGGGGAATTGTCGTTGCATGCCCGACGCTGGGCATGTTCGACCATCGGCTTGCCTGGATTCGCAATGGCAGGCCCCTGGTGATTACCGCGGCGAACTACTCCCCCGCCGTCGAGCTGTACGACAGGATCGGTCCCCACGCAGATGGGCTGGGGCTGCGCGTCGACTGCGAGCAGCCGGGTTGGTACGGGCACGGGACGACTCACATCGAGGTCTGGGCCCCATCCCACCAGCTCGGCGCTTGATGATCCCGGCGTCGCCGGTGCTCGGGCCGGCTGAACGGCAGGTGCTGCCGCGGTGGTCTGCCGACCACCTTGCCCCCGACTCCCGTGGTCACCATGGCGAGCAGGTCGCATCCCAGGTCGTCGCACTCGGACTGTCGGAGTCCCGTGCCAAGGTGGTGACCTGCAGGTGAGAGGCCTACAAGGAGGTTCGGGATGGCGGCACCGCTGGAGCTGTTTCCCCGTGCCAGAGTCAACCCCGAAGGGTTCGCCCAAGAGCAGGCCGAGCACTTCACCGGCCGCCGCCTGCGTATTGGCCGGTCCGGGATCGTGCACGAGGTGGCTTGGCGGCCGTGGCTCGGCGAGCTGATCCTGCCCGTGCCCGCCTGCCACCAGGGCTGGTCGGGATTCGCCGCCTCCGGGGACCTCATCGCCACCGACGACCCGGCCACCTGCCGAAAGTGCGCTCACCGAGCCGCACAGCTCCCGCTAGCGGCACCGGCCGCGCAGGCAGCGTTGTTCGAGCTGGAGCGCTGACTCGAGGAGCCTCGTACGACTCTCATAGGGCCGATGGGCCGGGGCGCCAGGACTGTGCCGCGGCCAGCGGGGCAGGAGGCGGCCCCGGTGCGCCCGTTCCGACATCGTGCGCGGATGCTGCGACGCTGGTTCCGATGGTCGCGGTGGCGGTTCTGGTTGTCGCCGTGGCCTGGGGGATCACCACGTTGGCGACAGCTCTCATGCGGCCGCGTTCCGAGGCCGACCGCGACCGCCGCGACCCGGTCCGCCGCTGATAGGGCTCGGAGCGGCTCGACCGCGCAAGCCGGGCCGCGCGCTCGATCCGTAACAGCGCTGTTCGAGCCGGAGCGGCTGACCGAAGCCCCGCCCCAGGAGTGTCCGAATCAGCGTCAGTGAAATGCTGACGCCATGGCGACCCCGCCCCGGATCACCGATGCCGAGCGCGATGCCGCGATCACACGGATCGTCGAACGGCACGACCGCATCGACGATCCGCGCAGTTCAGAGCTCGGCAGCGATCCTCGTGACGTCGTCACCTTCGTCCTCAACCGAGGCCCGGCCGGCGTCCCACGATGGGTCCAAGCCGCTGACCACCACGACGCCGTGGTGCTGTCCAGCTGGTGCTGGTGGGAGGAGCGTCGCCGGGAACGGCGCCTGCTCCGCCAGGGAATCACGCTCGGGCTGTCGGCGACCGAACTAGGAGCCCCGCTCGGAATCCGTTCTCGGCAAGGGGTCCGCGATCGTCTGGACCGTCTCGATGCCCTACTGACCAGCGACCGGCCCGATGAGCAGCTCGGGCGCGAAGCCCGCCGCGCGGCCCGCCAGCGCGACGCCGGCCAGAACTGGCTCGATCAGCATCGCAGCGAGGTCCGGCCGGTACTCCTCGCGCTTGTCGGGCAGGCCCGCTGGTTGTTGGCCGTGGCCGAAGGTGCTGAGCAGACAACGCCCGGCGGCGACTCCGCCCCCGCGGGGGCGGACGATATCCGAGACTGGGCCGAGGAACTCGGCATCGACTGCGAGGATGACCTCCTCACACCGGCCACGCTCGCTCTGGCCGGCCTACTGGCCGCCGAGCTCCGAGCGCATCCGTCGACGATGGCACTGGACCACCGCCACCGCCTCCGCACGGTCCTTACCCAGGTGGAGGGCCTCCGGGCGTCGCTGGCATCGGCGCGGTAGCGACCTCGTAGGCCCGCACCGTCGTTGGCTCGCACGCACAACCCATCGTGGTCGTTGCCGAGTGTCAATGGTCAGTTTGGCCTGGCCGCTGACAGCAGAGCCAAGGTGAGGCCAGGGCGCTAAGCGGGGCGCGACCCCGCATCCCGTCACTTATGAGAAGCGTTCCGACGAATGACGTGCACTAGCCATCGTGGCTACAGCGTCGCGAACCTGCTCAGCCGCGGAACCCAGGGCTTGCAGGAGGTCCGCCGCCTCGCTATCTATGTCGGAAGCACATGCACTCCCCTCGGATGCGATAACGCAGTCTCGTGCGCGGTGGCGAACTTGGAGGAGGACCTGGTCCAGGCGTCCTAAGCCAGCGCAGAGCGCGGAGATAAGACGGTGCAGGTCCTTACCGCAAGGCACGGCCGTATGAGCCTGGGGCTGCTGTGTCGCGTGGGCGAGGAAACGGGTGACTCGATCGATTTCTTCTGCCGCTTCCAGAACATGGGCAGGAGTGAATGGCCCGGCAACGGACCATGCCAATTCTCTAGTGCCGCTGTCCGGGGCTAGGTGGATCGTGTCAGGCGCCTCGACATCGCTCGTAGCCCAAGAATGAGTCCAATCCATTGGCGATACCCCCCGTTAGCGTGCCTCGGAAGTCAATAGCTTCATCGACCTGAGCTTGCTCTCGTGGTCGTAGATAGGCATTCTCAGGATTAGTTCATCCGCCCCGGTTCTCGACAGGAACTCTGCCAACTCGAAGCGCACTCGTTCTTTGCTGCCGATGATGAATCCATCGGTAGCCCGATGGAAGTGTCGGAGCTCGTTCTTATCCGTTGGTTTGTGTTCCTGCGCGACGTGAGGATCAGGCAGCTTCATCTTCCTGCCCCATAATCTGCTTGCGACTGATTTCAGGCGGTACGAACTCGCGAGGAATTCTGCTTCTTCGTCGGTATCGGCGGCGATCACGCCGACCCAAGCCGCAAGGTAGGGGGCTTTGCCATCGGCGCTTGAGAACGCCATCCGATATGTCTCAGCCGCTCCTGCGGTGTCATCCTGATTGTAGAATCCGCCGAAGGCGTACGGAAGGCCGAGAGCTGCAGCGAGCTGCGCGCTGTCCTCGCTGCCACCGAGCATCCATAGCTGCGGCTCATTGCCGAAGCCGGGGACAGACCGCACCTTGTCGGTAAGCTCTTGCGCGAAGTACGAACGCAGAAGCCTGACCTGCTCGGCGAACCCTGCTGTAGTGGCATCCGTATCGGCGCGCACAGCAAGTTGCGCCGCGCGGGGCCCGCCGGCGCCGCGACCCACTGCTAGGTCGATGCGACCGGGATGGACTGCCTCTAGAGTGCCAAACTGCTCGGAGATGACGAGCGGAGAGTGATAGGGAAGCAGCACGCCGCCGGCGCCAACCCGGATTCGTTGAGTCGTGCTGGCGACCAGAGCGGCCAAGACCGCTGGAGCGCAGCTAGCGACCCCTCTCATGCCATGCAGCTCAGCCGCCCAGTAGCGGGCGAAGCCGAGCTCGTCGGCGAGCTGAGCGAGCTCTAGAGAGTTCTGCAGGCTCTGCCGTGCTGTCGAGCCATCGACGATGGGCGAGGTGTCATGGACCGCGAGGCGTGATGGGCTGATCGGCTCGGTCATTTACGTCAGTCCGGGGACCGGCTGTTCCGTCAGCACACCTCTGTGAAGGAGGTCGTTCTGTAGCGCGAGCATCCACTGCGCCCTTGCCTCCCACTCCGAGGCAGGGAAGTCAGGCTCCCACTGGGGGAGCTCGTGCTCGTCGAACGTGGTGGGAGCGGCGGACGTCGCCCATGGCGAATCCGCAGCTGCCCGCTTCGCCCGCAGCGCGGAGGCGACGTGGTCCGCCACCGAGCCGTCCTCAGCGGGGAGGTCCCACTCGGCGAGATAGGCGAGCCCGTCCGACACCTCGATCATCGTGCGACCGATTTCGGGATTCGGGGCCTCGGTAGAGCGCCTGCTCGGTAGTTCTACGTCTGGGAACTCGCCGATCAGCGTTCTCCGCAGGGGCTGAAGTGCGTCGGCATACCAGTTCTTGCGGTCAAGCTCTCGACGTTCGCGGACACGAGCCGTGAGCGAAGCCAGTGGGATCGAGACGAGCGCCAGAACCAGAAGGATCTGACCTCCGATGCGGCCGGTATTGTAGAGGTCGCTCATGACGGGCCATTTGGAACCGGGATAGGCGATGTAGAGGCCCTGCCGGGCCAACGAGACGCCATTCACGCCGATGGCCATGACGCCCATCGCGACAATGATTCCAATTGCTGCTGTCCACGCCCATTTGTGAGCTAGCAGCCGGAGGTAGCTGACTGCCCTGGCGGCGCCGATGGACCATGCCAAGATCGGATAGAACGCCGTACCGATATAGTAGATGATGTTGCGAGCGGTGAGGTAGCTGTCCGGGTCTCTGTCGCGCCCGAAGAAGTCTGGGGCGGCCGTGTATAGGGCGAGAAGTCCCGGCACGAGAAATGCCATATACAGGGCGAATTCGGCAACGGCCTGCCTGCGGATGCGCTTGGGGTTGCGACGCTCGTTCCCGACCTGAGCGAGGAGGAAGAAGACCGAAAAGCAGTAGAAAAGCAGGGTCCATGCGATATTGGTGAACGATACCGCGCGAAGTACGTCGTGGATTGGCGCCGTGAGCGGGAAATCGGCGACCGACATCGTCATGATGAACGCAAGGGTGGTGACGCCGACGGCCAAGATTTTCAAAGCTGCATCACCACTGTTGTGGCGGACTTGGTGCCATTGCCACATGGTGAGTGCGATGAGTACGACAGAGGCGATAGCCTCGAACCAGAAGATCATCGAGACCTCCAACGTGAGGCAACCATCCCGAGAGTGGCGGCGACGCCGCGTTCGGCGTGCCATGTTGACTGGCGAATGTATTCGTGGGGGCGTGGACGCAGCGCTGCTAGGCGTGCGAACTCTGTGGCCCCCGTCTCGGCTTCCCACTCGTGATCGAGCGAGTACTGAAGGCCTGTCTCGGCGGCGTCACCGTCCTCGTCCAGCAGTGCCCCGCAGGTGAGGGCGGCAGAGTCCTCCGTATCGAGGTGACCAAGTAGCAGGTGGGTGACCTCGTGGTAGATCACTAGCTCCTGTTGGGCTAGCGGTGCGCGGGAGTCGTAAAGGATCCGGTCATACCCAGGTGCGGCCAACAGATGACCAACAACGGTCACACCACCGAGGTCAGCGCCTTGGACCTTGATACGTCGCTGGCGACGCTCCGCCAGCGCCTCGCATAGCTGCCAGGCGTCGATGGGAGGCGCCAAACCGAGCTCATCCAGCAGATCCGCGCAGCGGACCCGAAGTTCGTCCTCCGTATGCAGAATCGCTCGCTCCTCACGGGCAGTAGCTGTGACCGTATAGAGCGTATCGACCAGCGAGCGGCAGCCGATCAGCGCCACGCCGTGCGACCGCCTGGCGGAGGGGTCGGGTGACGTGTCGCCCATTGCCTACGCGAAGCCCTGCTCGTCATCGTCGTCGCGGAGCGCCTTCGCGAGCGCCTGCATCATCTTCGCCCGCTTGCGACGGTCCCCATGCGCACCACGATGTGCCGCGCGGGTAACCCCCGACTCCCGCATGGCACGTTGCAAGTCCAGGGCGGCGTCGCGCTCGAGCCTCGCGGCTTCAGCCGCCTCGGCTAGGGCGGCATCGCGCTGACGAGCTCGTTCCGCAAGCTCGCGTTCGATGGCCGGGTCGACCTCGTCATCGACGAGATAGCCTGGTCGGACGCCGAAGAACCAGCCGATGCTTTCGAGGGTCTTCGAGGTCGGGTTGCTTTTGATCCCGCGCCGAAGCTCGCTCAGGTGGGACTCGGAGAGGTCCCTGCCGCTTGCCCGGCACGCTGCGACGACCTCTCGGTTCCGCCACTGACGCTGCGGTGCGTCCGGCGGCCAGCTGGCATCGAAGAGCCGCTCAAGGCGGAGCGCGATCGTTGTTGACGGCGACGCCACGCTGCCTCCGTCGTCTTCAGTCATCCCGCTTCCCCCTCGGCTTGCATCTGCATGTGCAGCGCCTACTATGCCACAGCGAAGGTCGCCAAATCCATTTGGATGGTACAACTTCGCTGAAGCGGTGTTCCGTGATAGACACTGTGCAGGCACCGCTTCGGCAACGTCGCCCTCCGGGCGTCACGAACGCCGAGGGCGGCTCCTCCGCCCGTGACAGGACAGAGAGGACATGCAGGTGTACAAGACCCTCGAGGCGTTGGGCTACTCGCCCGATCGCGATGTCGCACCGACCCTTGAGACGTCGTTCGCGGCAGAGGGGTCGGACTTCCTCCGCGACGACCTATTCACTGCTGCGCTCGACCTGTTGCTAGCAGCGCGCTCGGTCTCGTGCCTGGCACCTGCCGAGGCACTTCTCGAGCCCGCCGCCCGAGTGAGGCGCGTCCGGGCAGCTCTGCAGGCGCTCAGCGAACAACTCCCGTGACGGACAGCGACCGTACCGGATACGGAGAGTGGTCGAGAATGCGTTCCGAGACCTTCGGCGCGTCGCATCAGCCTGTAACAAGTACTGCTGACAGGATGCACCCCATGAGCGAGCGGAGGCGGCGGCCCAACGGGGCCGCGAAGCGCTACAAGGGGCCGAGGGAGCTGGTCGGCACGCGTGTGCCGCCGGAGATCACCGACCGGGTCGACGCCAAGCGCAGCGACCTCGGGCTGACGCGCAACGACTACTTGTTCGCGGCGTTGCTCGTGGCGTTCGAGCGGCCCGATGAGATCCAGGCCGCAGCCGCCACGCTCGCAGACATGCTCCCCAACCGGCGTACGAGCCCTGAGAACGACCAGCTGCATCTCGCCGAGGGGCCACCTCACGAGGAGGCGCTCAGACGGTCTGCTTGACCTCGGTCGCCGCCCGCAGCGGCGTCACGACAATCGAACATCCGGGCTGAGTGCATACCCCTGAAATGCGCTAGGGCCCGTCCCTCCGGCCAAGAGGAACGGGCCCAACGTAACGGGGTTCGGAGTTACCGCTCCTACACCCAGCCCCTCCCAGAAGGGAGGCGCCACGCTTGCCTGCGCGCTCTCATAGTAGCGCGCGTCCCGAAGTTCGCACAGCACCATCGCGCTGTGCGTCACGTGAGTCGAACCCCAACACGGGATCTCGACTCCTCGTGCAGCCCGTTCTGCCACTACCGGCAGGGCTGCCGGCGTCCTGGCCGACCCACCCGGGGGCGATCGAGCTCCCCCAGATGTGCGTCAGCTGCCTGCGTCGGTCGGGAATCGCGCGTAACACCCCGCTCCGGTCGATCGTCTGCGCGCCGTGCTGGTTCGCCGGCGGCGGCGACATCTCCCCCTCCGAGCTCACCGACTCTCCCGAGGCCGACGCCGCGGCCGCCGACGAGCTGCTCGCCGGTGTCGCGACCCTGCTCCCCCGCACCGCGCTGGACTGGTTCCGCGCCCTGCTCGCCTCGGCCTGGTACCAGCAGGTCCGCCGCGACGCCGCCGAACGGCTGCGCGGCCTGCTCACCGAACTCGCCCGCCGCGCCGACTGGGACGACCACACCAGCTGGCCCACCTGGGACCGCCTGCAGCACGCCAGCGGATGGCGACGCAGCAGCACCGCCCGCTGGCTCGCCGAACTCCAGCACCACGGCTGGCTGCTGCGCACCGAGGGCGGCACCACCCCGCAGTTCCGCCCGCTGGCCCTGCAGCACCTCACCGGCAACCGGGCCGCGGTCTACCAGCTCCGCGTGCCCGCCTCAGAGGCCGCCGAGCAGGACGTCCCGACCAAGCCGGACCCGCGCGAGCAGAGCACCGAACACGCCGCCGCACAGACCACTACAGACACAACTTGGACCCCAACCCACACACCTAAAGATCTTCCTAAGACTTCTACAGGGGTTCCTACACGCGCGAGGGCGTGCGTCCACAGTTCGCAGGTCAGCCCACCTTTCCGAGACGGATACGGCCCTGACGGGCCGGGCCAGGAGGAGAAGCAGGGCGGCCACTTCGATCGTCGGGTCCCGGTCACCGGCGCCGAGATGCTCGCCGCGGCCGCCGAGCTGCGCACCGACCCGGCCCTGCGCCGCCTGACCCCGCGCTGGATCCGCTCCATCACCCGCACCTGGTGGCAGGCCGGCTGGACCAACAACGACCTGCGCTACGCCCTCGCACACCGGCCCCGCCACGACGGCCCCGCCGAACCCGCCTACCGCTGCCCCGCCCACCAGCTGCGCCGCCCCGACGGCTGGCTGCGCCACCGCCTGAGCTGGTGGCGCGACACTAACGGCCCGCTCGTCTCGCCCACCGTCGACGCCCGCCAGCGCCGCTCCGCCGCCCTGGCCCGCGGCCACGCCGCCGCCCAGCGGCTCCCCTACGGCGCCACCGAGCTGTCCCCCACCGACCTGCCCGCCACCACCACCGAGCGCACCACCGCCGAATCCCAGCTCGTGCGCCGCTGGGCCCGCGAGTTCCACGCCCGCCGCAACGCACCCCGCCCCGACGCCGAGGTCGCCACCCCGCAGAGCCGCACCAGCCACCTGCACCAGATCAGCAAGACGCTCGATGAGGGGCGGCGCGAGCGCGCCACCGCCCCGAACGAGCCGGTCGCCGAGCAGCCGGCGCCCACCACGCCCGCCCCGGCCCAGTCGCACGAGCCGACTACCGGCAGCGCGCACGAGCGGGCCCTCGCCCGCGCCCGCGCCGACCGCGCCAACGGACCACGCCGCACCCCCCGCCCCTTCCGCGCCCGGAGGTTCCGATGACCGCCCAGCCCATCGACACCACTCCCCCGGCCGCCCACACCACCTACGACCGCCGCCAGCCACCCCAAGACCTCACGGCCGAGCAGTCGGTGCTGGGCGGCATGCTGCTGAGCAAGGACGCGATCGCCGACGTCGTCGAGGTGCTGCGGCCCGAGGACTTCTACCGGCCCGCGCACCAGACGGTCTACGAGACGATCCTGGACCTCTACGGCCGGGGCGAGCCGGCCGACGCGGTGACGGTGTCGGCGGAGCTGCAGCGGCGCGGCGAGCTGGTGCGCCTCGGTGGTGCGCCCTACCTGCACACCCTGATCGCGACCGTGCCGACGGCGGCGAACGCCGCGTACTACGCCGAGATCGTCGGGGAGAAGGCGATCCTGCGGCGGCTGGTCGAGGCCGGCACCCGGATCGTGCAGCTCGGCTACCACGGCAACGAGGGCGGCGAGGTCGACGAGGTCGTGGACCGGGCCCAGGCCGCGGTCTACGAGGTCACCGAGCGCACCACCACCGAGGACTACACCGTCCTCGAGGAACTCCTCCAGCCCACCATGGACGAAATCGACGCCATCGCCGCACGCGGCGGCCTCGCCACCGGAGTCCCCACCGGCTACACCGACTTCGACACCATCACCAACGGCCTACACCCCGGCCAAATGATCATCGTCGCCGCACGCCCCGGCTACGGGAAATCCACGATCGGCCTCGACATCGCCCGCTCCTGCTCCATCAAACACCGCATGACCAGCGCGTTCTTCTCCCTGGAGATGAGCAAGTCCGAGATCGTGATGCGCCTGCTGTCGGCGGAGGCGCGGATCCGGCTGGCCGACATGCGGGCGGGCCGGATGTCGGACGAGGACTGGACCCGGATGGCGCGGCGGATGTCGGAGATCTCCGAGGCACCGCTCTACATCGACGACTCGCCGAACCTGACGCTGATGGAGATCCGGGCCAAGGCGCGCCGGATGAAGCAGCGCAACGACCTCAAACTGATCATCCTGGACTACCTGCAGCTGATGACCTCGGGCCGCAAGGTCGAGTCCCGCCAGCAGGAGGTCTCGGAGTTCTCCCGGCAGATCAAGCTGCTGGCCAAGGAACTCGAGGTCCCGGTGGTCGCGATGAGCCAGCTGAACCGTGGTCCCGAGCAGCGCACCGACAAGCGGCCGATGCTGTCCGACCTGCGTGAGTCCGGCTCGATCGAGCAGGACGCGGACATGGTGGTCCTGCTGCACCGCCCCGACGCGTTCGAGCAGGACGACCCGCGCGCCGGTGAGGCCGACCTGATCCTGGCCAAGCACCGTAACGGCCCGACCACGACGATCACCGTCGCTCACCAGCTGCACTACAGCCGGTTCTCCGACCTCGCCCACGGCTGAGGCTCGGCCAACGGCGATAACCCGGTTATCGCTCCACCGCGTACGGCGCGGCGATAACCGGGTTATCGCCTCAGTGTCGGAGCACTGTCAGTGCATCGATCAGAGCCTGCAGTCCGTCGTCGTCGAGCTGTCGACGCAGGCGGCGCGCGATCTTGTCGACGTCGACCGCCGCATCCCGATCGGGCTGGTCCGCCGCCGGAGCGGGAGAAGGCGAGTCGTTCGCGGGCTGGTCCGGAGCCTCAGTTCCGGAAGGTCGAGCGCGCTCCCCCGCCGTCGACTGACGACGCAACGCCTCCAGCTTCTCCGCCTGTTCTTCCGGCGGAGCGGAGGCCACGGTTCGAGCTTCCTTCACCGACATCTCGCCGATGCGGAGTTTCTCCTGCAAGTCTGGGGTGAGCTTGAGCAGCGACAGCCGCTGCGAAACCCAGGCCTGGGTCTTCGCCACCCGCTTCGCCGCCGTGCGCTGCGAGCCATGTCGTTCCACGAGACCTTGAAGCTCGCGGGCCTCCAGCAGCGGGGGAAGGTCTTGACGGTGGATGTTCTCGACCAGCGTGGCCTCCGCCAGCATCGGGTCCGCTCCCCCGAGTCGGTCCTCGACCGAGGCGACGAGGTGAGGCAGCTCCGCCAAGCGGGCCGCCGCGAGCCGGCGGTTTCCGATGAGGACCACCCACGCCGCGATCCCGATCTGATCCGCATCCTCCGGGTAGTGAGCGAGGTAGACATCCCGAGCGACCACCGTCGCTGGCTGCAGCTGCCCGTGCTCCCGAAGGCTGTCGGCGAGCTCCAGAATCGCGGGGCCGTCGTACCCGTAGCGAGGGTTGCGCGGATTGTGGGCCAGGTCGGATAGCGGGATGCGGCGCTGGGACACGCCGGGATCCGTTGTTGCCTGGAGCGAGGCCTGCGCGGCGAAGACGTCGGAGCCGAAAGACACCCGCCCGCGCTTGCGCTTCTTCGCCGACGACCCGGCTGCGGAGTCCGCGCTGCTCGCGGCCGCCTCGCTCATCGGGTGCGCCCGTAGCCGAGTTCGAGCGCCAGCCGCAGGATGTCCTGCTGGGCCTCCAAGGCCACACGACTCTTGGCGTACTGGGTGCAGACGACACCCTCTGCTGCCGCCCGACTGTGGATCTTGTAACGACGAATGACCGAGTTCGCGAGCGGCCAGTTCTTCTTGCGGGCGAAGGTCAGGGTGTCGTCGAGATCGACTCGGCCGTCGCGTGGATCCCAGAGATTCACGACCACGGTGTAGGGGACTCCCAGGGGCTCGATGACCTGGGTGATGGTCGTGTCGGCAGGTACGAAGGTGAGCGGCTCTGTCGTGATCGGGACGATCGCGTCGTCGGCGCTCTTCAGGACCGACCGGAGAATGTGCTCATTCTCCAGGCTGCCCGGGGTGTCTACGAACACGTGCGAGAAGTCGGCGTCTCGCAACCTCTCCAGATCACTGGGGCTGTCGGTCTCGGTGTAGGCGAATGGGATGTCATCGCCGACCCTGCTTGCCCACCAGTCCATCGATCGCTGCGGGTCGGTGCCTACGACCAGGACGGACGGATCGTCACCTCCGAGCACCTGGTCGACGACAGCAGCGAGGTTGACGGTGATCGTGGTCTTGCCGACGCCGCCCTTCTGGCAGCACACAGCATGAACTCTGGCCAAGATGGCCACCTCTCCGTGGACTTCACGGCCCGGAGTTGGGCCGCTACTTCGGATAAGTCAGAGCAGATGATGCCAGCTGTGGGTCCGCGCTCCGCGGTCATCCCCCGGCGTGTGCGGTTCTGAGTCAGGGCCGCGCGATAACCGGGTTATCGCCGTCAGCGCGCTGTCGACTTGGGAGCTGGGACCTATCGATGTTGGCGCTGCCGGACCGGGAGCGCTGCTTGGGGGTCGAGGTCGCCAACGAAGCTTCTCGCCAGCAACGCGCGCCGAGGCCGTGCGAGACGGCGACCACCCAACGACGCTGCGACGGGGGAGCGGGGACCGATAACCCGGTTATCGCTCACTCAGCGACGGTGGCTTCAGTCGTCGGCCTGGAATACACCCTGCGCGACCAGCCAGCTCCGCCAGTAATCGACCCGATCGGGGTCGGCCGCGAACCCTTCGGGCCAGCCGTCGATCGCGATCTGGCGCAGGACATCACGGACTCGGCTGCGCCCAACGCGAGCGCGGGAGGAGACCTTCCGCAGGTGCGGGTCCACGACGGCATTCATCGCGCGCGCGGTGTCGTCCAACGTGAAGTGCACCGGCCGGTAGGCGACCAGGACCTCATGTCCGTGCTCGTCTGGCCTGGCGACCAGCGAACTCTCGCGCATCCCTGCCCTCCTCACCTCGGTCCGGTACCGAGAACTGTACCGATGTCAGCGCTCTGACTGAGCACTTTCAGCGAGTGTGTCCTCCGCAGGAGTGGGTTACTACGTGTCCAAGCTGCCGGGCGAGGTCCCGGCTGAGGGTGTCCGCGCCGGCGCAGCAGGCGCCGTCACGCCAGCGTCCTTCGGCCGGATAGGCCCAGCCGGACCAGCGCATTTCTGACGCTGGCCCCGGCCGTCGGGCCGAATGGACGGCTTTGGTGCGACGGACCGAGGAATCATCAGTTGACGAGGTGGTGTCGCGCACCACCGCGAGGCGTGGTCACCGTGTTCGGGTGCAGCTATCCCGGCCCCGCGCGCCCGGCGTGTCATTGCGGTTGCGTCTTCGGTGGCGAGGGATCCGTTCGAGTCCTTACAGACGGCCTCTGACCAGCTGGAACGGCCTCAGTTGGGGGCTCGCCACGCGGACCTGATCTCCGAGGGGAAGTTCCACTATCAGTTCCGGACTCAATGTGCGCCTGACCAGCGACTACGTCTTCTCCGGTGGCAGCGGGAAAGAGTCGGCAACGACAGCTCAGTCAGCCCCACTGAGAGTGAGCTATGCCCGATATGCGCGTTTTATGCTGTCTGCGGGCGCTACCGAGTCGGCGACCTGCAGGATATGCGCTGGTCAGCGTCGTGGTGGCGAGCTACCCGAGTGTGTGCCAGGCGGTCGGAGCCGAGTATCGCCCCGTCCGGTGCTCCAGAGCACCGTTCGACGATCCGGCGCGGCTCGGGGCGCTCAACGGCTCGGAAGTGGTGGGCCTGTGGCCCCGGCCTTATCGATGCGGGGGCGCCGCAACCTGGGGCGGGGTGACCGAGCACGTGGCTGCCTGACGGCCGGCCTTGCACCTACGCGTGTGTCGCGTGGGCGTCACTCCGTGCGCCGGGCTAGTGCTCAGAGAAACTCCCGGCTCGAGCGGGACGGCGGTGGTCTTCGTCCACCGACCCTCGGCGACGGTGGCGCGGCGAGCTGTGGGGTGGCGCCGGCCCTGGAGGTCGTGAAGGCCCGGCGCCCACACCCGGAGAACCTTGCGGACCGTGACTCCCAGAGGCGAGCTCGGCGCGGCCCGTTGAGTCCGTGAGTCCCGCGGCCCGGCCGGATCGAGAGCCCGCGCCCAGCTGACCCCCGCGCTCTGGCGGGGCCGGGGCGCGGTGGCAACGAGCGCAGGAAGCACCTGTGCTCGCGCTTAGTGCGCCCCGGGAGCCGAGAGCCGGGGGCGTGGGCGCTGTCGCCTGCGTCGTAGGCACTCGGCATCTCTCACTCGCCACAGCCGCGGCATCGGGCCATACCGAGACCGGCCGGCGTGGGTCCGTCTGGCTGAGAAGCTGCACGAGGTCCGGGAGTAGACCGCCGAGCAACGAGCAGACCGTGCCACGGCGGAAAGCAGCCAGGCGCGCTCGCGGTCGACGTCGCCGACGAGCTGGTCCGCGGCGGCGGCGCGTCCCTTGCACGCGCACCGAGCGCCGAGCTGCTCCCCAGGGCGCCGGGAAATTTCCCCGCGGCCTCCTACCGCGGTGGCGGGCCCGGACAACGCGACGTACGCGTGCGCGTGCGAGGCCAGAAATTTCCACGGCTCCTGAGCTCGACGCCGGGCCCGGGCCCGGTCTGTCCGACACCGTTGCCAGCCCGACTAGTCGCACTTAGTCTTCGAGGTACTAGGATCGCGGCTCAACGGGAAGGCGAACTCATGAGCATGCAGCTGCTCGCCGGGACGATGGAGTGCCGCAACGGCAACTGTCCGACCGCATGGCTGACCGAGCGGGGGGCGGTGATCGTGCAGGGCTACATCGCATCCGCTCGGACGGTGCGGGTGCCGCGCGACATCGTCGAACGCGCCGCGCGCGAACTGCAGATGCACGGCCTGTCCGTCGGTGCCGTGCCGGCGCCGCGGTCCGAGAACATCCGAGCGGCGGGGGAGTGGTTCGTGGTGTCCGGCACCCCGACGACGCTGGTGTGCCCCAAGGGAGAACGCGCCCACGAGGTCCTGGTGAGCGACGTGCTCACGGCCGTCGACGAAGCGACGAGGGAGGCCGTATGACCCCCGAAGACCTGGACGAGCTCTACCGCACCTACGAGCACTCCGCGTTCCGGCTCGAATGCCGCGACGTCTACGCGATCCCCGGCGAGGACCCGGACTTCGACGCCTTCCTCGCCGACAAGCCGTTCCCGGCGCGCACGGTCGACAACGACGACTGGCTGGCCAACGTCCACGCCCAGGTCGGCCGGGCCAAGTACTTCGGCAGGGTCCGGCTGCTCGGCCACCCGGTCACCGACTACACACGGTTCCAGCTGCTCTGCTACCCCCGGGAGAACATCCGCGCCGGCGAGGAAGTCCGCATTCTGGACCGACACTGGCTCAGCACGGGCGACGACGCCTGGACTCGGCAGGACTTCTGGATGTTCGACGAGCGGATCGTGGTGCTGCAGCACTTCGACGACGAAGGGCACTTCCTCGGCGTCTCACAAGCCAGCGATCCCGCCCCCTACATCGCCATCCGTCGGCGCGCGGTCGAGCTGTCCGTCCCGTTCGACGACTACCGACTGGTCCCGGCCCCACGATCGGGTGCCGAGACCCCTGAGCGCGCTGCGAGCTAACCCCTTGACCCACGCCGACATCCACCCACAGCACCAGCGCCTGGCGGCGCGCTTGAAGGAGCTCCGCCAGGCCGCTGGGCTCTCGGCTGCGGCCCTGGGTGAGCAGCTCGGCTGGTCGCAGAGCAAGACCTCCAAGATGGAGAACGGCCACTCCGCCCTCGTACTTGCCGACATCGAGCAGTGGCTCGACACGGTCCACGCCGACGAGGACGTCCGTGCAGAGCTGCGCGCACTCGCCCAGGAGGCGGGGACCCGGGTACGGCCGTGGCGCAACAGCAACCGCCCCGACGGGCCCAGCCAGCAGGACGCCAGGGCTCGGCGTGACGCAACGACCAGCGGGATCGGGGTGTATCAGTCCGAGGTCGTTCCCGGGCTGTTGCAGACCCCGGACTACGCGCGCAGACTGCGCGAGATCCACAGCCTGCTCCCCGCCGCGGAGATCCCCGCCGCGGTGCTGTCGCTGATGAACCGTCAGACAGTCCTGTTCGACGAGTCCAAGCAGTTCGACCTGGTCATGACCGAGACCGCGCTGCGATGGCGTCCCGGTCCAGCCTCGGTGATGCTCGCTCAGCTCGACCGCATCGCCGCGCTGGCCAGCCTCCCCAACGTGCGCATCGGTGTGCTCTCCCGCGAGACGCAGGAGCGTGCCGAGGTCCGCCCCCTGCACTCCTTCGTACTCCTGCGCTACGACGACGCACCCACGACCGTCGAGATCGAGACACTCACCGCCGAGCAGGAAGTGACCGACCCAGCCGACGTCAAGCTCTACGAGCAGTTCCTCGCCGAGCAACAGCGGTCCGCAGAGCACGGACCCGCTCTACTCGCCCTGCTCGACCGCCTCCGCGCCGACCTCTCCTCGAACACCACGAGATAGTCGCAATACGACTAAGGTCCGCGATCAGCGAACTGGCTGGTCGTGGGCCATTTTTGCGCGCGCAGGGCCAGTCGCGAGAACCCGAGACTAGACTCGCGACTAGTCACGGACTAGTCTGGAAGTAGAGATGCCCCGGCGGGTGCGACCGCCGAGGCATCTGAGTGGACAACCGGACCGATCCCCCATCACGAGGAAGCCAGGCGCCCATGAAGACCGTACCCAGACACGTCGACCCGCAGGCGGTGCCCGGCCGTCTGCCGTGTGCCGATACCGACGTGATCGAGCTGTTCTTTCCCGTCGGCACCGCTGGGCCGGCCCTGCAGCAGATCGCCGAGGCCAAGGCCATCTGCCGTCACTGCCCAGTGCTCCAGGCCTGCCGGGCCGAGGCCCTGGCTCGGCCCGGCGCATTCACCCACGGCGTCGTGGGTGGACTCAGCGAGGACGAGCGGAACGCGCTGCTGCGGCGTCGCGCGGCACGACGAGCGGGGATCCGATGAGCGCCCCGACCAGCAACGGCCACCGTCCGACGCCGCCGTCCACGCTCTCGGCCGAGCAGTGGGGGAGCGAGCTCATCCCCTCCGGCACCACGCGAGAAGACGACCCGGTCGAGGAAAGCGTCGCCGACACCGACGAGGTCCGGGCTCTGGCTCGCCAGGTTCACCAGGCTCGAGGCCTCGTCGCCCTCCAGGACGACCCGGCCCTGCACGAAGCACTGTCCGAACGAGAGCGGCGAGCTGACCGCAAGGTCACCGAGCGGATCCGCAGTGCCCGGCGGGCCGAGCGGCGCCGAACCGCGCTCGCCGAGGTCGCCGGCACCCGACGCGACAGGCAGGAAGCTCGCTGGATCGACAGGGCACGGACCAGCAAGGACCGCCTGCTCAACCCCAACCGGCGCCTCGCCGCGACCTATCGCCGCTACGTCGCGCTGTCCTGCGTGCCTCCGACCCTCATCGGTTTCGGCGTGGTGTTCATGTCGGCGACCGTGCACGACGGTGTCGTCGGCGTGGACGGGCCGTGGGTGGGCTACCTGATCGAGCCGATGGCGTCGGTGCTGCTGGTCGTCAGCCTCCTGATCGGCTTCACTGCAGTACAGAACAGCCGCCAGGTCCCCCGAGGCCTCTACTTCCTCGACGGCGGTCTCGCGCTGGCCTCGCTGGTGTTGACGGTCGTCCCGTGGGGGCTGCGTTACGGCTTCGACGCGGGGTCGACTCTCGCCCACACCCTGCCGTCACTGCTGGTCGTTGCGGCGGTGGTCGTTCAGCATCTGCTGCACTCGGTGTTCCGGCCGATCTTCGCCGAGCTCTACGAGGAGCTGCAGCCCTCGCGGCTGACCGACCAGACCGCCGACACCGTCGTGCTCTACGAGCGGACCCGCCGCGCGATCGACGACCAGCAGATCCCGGTCTCGGCCTCCGGCTCGCCGTCGCGAGAGGCGATCCGCAAGCGGTTCGGCGTGGGCAAGGTCCGCTCCCAGCTCGCCGGTGACGCCTACGAGCTCGTCCAGCAAACCCTCGACCCGCGGTAGCGCCAACCATGCGCCCGGGCCACCGGCCCGGGGCGCTACCGCCGCAAGTCCTCTCCCCGGCGCCACACCCCCCCAGGCGCCGGGGAGGGGACCCCTCCGACCTCCAGGAGCGCACCTCATGTCCGACCGGATCACAATCACGCTGGTCACAGGCTCCGAACGCCACCGGACCAGCGAGCCGATCGACGCCCCCGTCGACGACCCGCACCAGATCTGGGCGCACGTGCTCGAGCTCGCCGACCGGATCGGCGGCCTGGCCCGCCATGCCTACCTCGCCGAGATCGCCGTCGCCGAGACCGGCCTGCCGCTCTACGACCTGCGGTGCCTGGGATGAGCGGGCACCGCAGAAGCAAGGCGGCGGCCGCGGCCGGCGAGTTGCCACCCACGCTGCGCCGCTCCCGCCCGGACCGCCGCCGCGCCGAGCTCGCCACCCGATTCGCCAAGACCACCACCGACATCGAACGAGCCGTGTGCGCCTTCGACTACTTCCGAGGTGCCGCCAGCCGGCGCCACCCCCGGCCTGACGCCGCCGCCGAACTCGTCGGCGCCGTGATCACTCAGCTCATCGAAGCAGGCGACCACCTGCTGCGCATGCAGGCACAAGAGCCCCTCAGCCCGAGAAAGGACCCCGCATGAGCGAGCACGACGCCGTCGCCGACCTCGACACCGCGGCACCCGACTCGGGCCAGCAGGAGACCCCAGCCCAGCCCAGCCCGCGTGCCACCGTGGCCACCCCGACCGCGAACCCGGACGGCGAGCCAGCGGTCGAGGTCGACCGACCGCGTGCGGCGTGGCCGACCCTTCCCAATCGTCGCCAGCGAGCCCGGCATGCGGCCACCACCGCGGCGACCGAGCTGCGTTTCGTCCACGAGCAGCCGGCCAGCCTGGAGCAGAGCCTCGCCCTGGCCCGTCAGGGCGCCTGGACGACCACCCAGACCGGCCCGCTGCGCCGCGCCGCGGTCGTCCACGTCTGGTGCATCCAGGCACCCGTCCTGGTCATCGGCGCCCTGATCGCCTGGGCCGCCCGGACCCCGGGTCGCCTCTGGACGGTCGCCTTCCTGCTGCTGACCGTCGCGACCGCGCTCGACCAGATCCCGGTTGTCCGCCTGCTCATACCCGAGTTCCTGACCTGGCCCTACTGGCCGCCCTTCTGCTGGATCAACTGAGGAGAACGACATGAACGCTGCAGCCTTCGCCGGCACCGGCAGCATCGCCGCACTGGCCCTGCTGTTCGGCCTCTGGCTCTACTACCACGACGACATGCGCAAGACCACGAGCCTGCTCTTCCTCGTTGCCGGGACCGGAATCGGTGGCCTCATCGGCGCGCTCATCGCCCAGGCCTACGGCGTAGCGGCCAACGCCACCCCCCTGGCGACCCGCCTGCTCGGCTTCGGCGGCGCAGTCATCCTCGGCGGGATCGCCATCGTGATGACCCTCGAGGTCGTGATCAAGGGGATCTTCCCGAAGACGGCCAGGCCCAACCGCATCCACCCCTGGCTCGCGCTCGCGGCGCCGACCATCGGTCTCGCCAGCGGGGTGCCGATCCTCTACGGCCTCTACCGCCTGGTCGCCACCGGCATGGGCAACGCCGGATCCATCGCCCAGCAGTGGTTCGTGGGGTGATCGACGATGGAAACGCTCGTGCTGGTCGCGCTCATCACCTGGGGACTCGCCCGCTACGCAGGCACCGAGCTCATCGCCACCGCCCGCGGCACCGAACCACCGCGCCTGCGCGACCGCCAACGCCGCGCCGAACGCGCCCACGAGCGCCGGATGGCCCGGGAAAGCCGCCGCACCGGCCCCAGCGTCGGCGACGCACTGGCCCAACGCATCGCCGACCGCATCGCCCATCCCCGCGGCCCTCGCCCGCCCGGGCCCGCACGGGCAGCGATGGGGGAGTGGTGGTCCGACGCCTGGGGCTACGCCACCGAGCGACGCCGCGAACGCCACCAGCGCCATGCCGACGGCGACCTGCTGCGACAGCGCCTGGCCCGCAACCTCCGCCAGCGATTCGGCGGCACCACCGACCCGCACTGGCGGCCGCGGCCGACCACCGCCCAACGCCCACCCCGCCGCCCTGACAACGCCGACCCGGTCGTCATCGACGCCGAGCCGACCCCAGCCCCGCCCACCGACCACACCGAACCCGCACCGGTCGAGGAGACCCCGACCGACGACCCCCCGGAGGTCCCCAAGAAGCCCGACCAACACGAACCCGACCACAACCAGCAGCCCGAAGCCATCCACCCCGAGCCCGACACCGAGCCCGAGCCACAGCCCGCGGCCGAACACCAGCCGACCGCCACGATCCACCCCATCCGAAAGGACATCCCGATGACCGGCGCCAACCCGAACCTGACCAGCGGCGAGACCCTCGATCCCGGCAGTGCCAACCACTTCTGCGAGCAGATGCAGAACGTCGGTCAGCGACTCCTGACCGAGCTCGATCAGTCCGTCGCTTCCCTGACGCAGGCAGGCGTCAGCGGCGAACCCATCCGCCTGCTCGAGCAGATGCGCGAGAACGCCCAGCTGTTCACCAGCTCCGCCGGTGAGGCCAAGACCCACTTCGGCCGGCACCTCAACACCCAGGACCAGGTGCTCAGCGACGACACCCTCGCCGGAACCGTCAACGGCACCTACATCGGCACTCGCTCCTAGCCCGACAGCCCCGCCCCCAGGACCGACCCCCGGTCGCTGGGCACCCGCGTCGCGGCGGAGCGGTGGCACTCCGACAAGCACTCCGGCACCACAACGACGAAGGGACTTGCGATGCCCAGGCAGCAGAGCGTCGCCGGCACCAACCTCACCCCAGAGGTCCTGGCCCGCGCCCTGCAGCGCCTGGTCGACGAGGACGCCAGCCCGGCCGCCCCCTCCACCGAGCTCGCCGTGCGCCAGCCCGCCACCGTGCTGCACAAGGAGACGCCCCGGCGGTCGGCGATCAGCGATCACCACGATCACATCCGAGCCGAGAACGCCGCCCGCCGTGCCCCCTACCTGGCGACCTCCGCCACGGCCGCCGCCGGCTACCTCGGCTGGGGGCTGACCGAGCTCGTCGGCCTCGCCGCCGGCCCCGGCGCCGAGTTGGCCACGACCACCGGCATCGGTCTCACCTCCCTCGGAGCGATCGCCGGTGCCCGCGCCCTGCTCCACAACCGCATCCCGGCCTTCTGGCGCCGGCAGTCCTGGGCCGCAGGCGCAGGCACCGCGGCCTGGATCACCGCCGCCTCTGCCGTCGGCCCCGCCAGCTGGACGATGACGGGGCTGCTCGCCGGAGGCGCTGCCGCGACCTGGGCCAACTGGATGAAGCAGCACAGCATCCCCGACGTCGACCCCAACGCTCCCCAGCTGCCCGAGGCGAGCGACGAAACCACCAGCGGTGACTACGGCGACACGCTGGCCCAGCGCTGGTCCGAGAGCGTCAGCCGCCGCGGCAAGGCACTGCCCGGATCCATGCTCACCGACCGCGTCGACCTCAGCCGCGCCATCCGCTGGACCGTGCGCACCCCGGCCGGTGACGCCTCTTTCGACGACGTGTTCAGCCGCCGCCCCCGCATCGCTGGCGCACTCGGCGTCTCGGCGAAGAACTTGATCATCGAACCGCACGAGGACAACGAAGGCTGGGCCTACCTGACCGTCATCGTGCGCGACTTGCTCTCCGGCGGCATCCCCTACCTCGGCCCGCGCTACGACAACGGCGTCATCCCCCTCGGCCCGTTCGCAGACGGCGAGGGCGACATGCAGTTCTACGCCGTCGAGGACATCGGCGTGCGCAACGGCCTGGTCACCGGCGAGCCAGGATCCGGAAAGTCAGCCTGCCTCGAGGCGATCGGGCTCGGTATCAAGCAGAGCGGCGCCTGGCACCTGCTGTTTGGCGACGGCGACCCCGACGGTGGGTCCAGCCCCGTACTCAACGACATCAGCGACTGGGCCGAGGCCGGGCCCCGCCAGGTGCTCGCCCAGCTCGAAGCCATCGAGGCCGCCCTGGAGATCCGCAGCCTGCTCAAGTCCACCCTCACCGACGGCCCCGACGGCCCGGTCCGGATCACCGACCCCTCGCAGCAAAGCCCCCTGCGCAAGCTGCTGCCCAGCACCACCATCCCTGGCCTGATGTGGATCATCGACGAGCTGCAGCGGCTCAGCAGCGACGACTGGCTCAAAGCGCAGGACTTCATCCCGCGCCTCGAACGTGTCGTGCGGATCGGCCGCAAGTACGGCGTCGCCGTGGTCGTCGGGACCCAGTCCCTGCTCGCCGGCGACTACGGCAACAGCACCGTGCTGCGCGGCTACCTGATGGCCCGCAACCTGTTCGCCTTCCGCAACATGAACCGCAGCGAGAACGCGGTGGTCGGCGGGATGGCCGTCACCCCCGGGTCCCTGCCCCCTGGCGGTGGCTACTGCTTCGCCATCGCCGGTGGCCGCCTGTCGATGGGCCGCGTCGCCTGGGCCCCCGACCTGGGGGAATGGGCCACAGCCCTCCCGTCATGCGCGCTCGACGAGGACACCGCCCTGGCCATGCGCGACTTCCAGCCCGCGATCGAGCAGAGCCCGAGCGCCCGCTTCGCCGCGCAGGTCGAGAAGCTCCACGCCTGGCGGCGCCGCAAGGAGTCCGGCGAGCCCGGCGACGCCCCTCACACCACCGAAAGCGACGCTGCTGAGGCCGCACTGCCGGCGTTCATGCAAGGCCTGCAGATCCCGTCCGCGCTCAGCGCGCAGAACGTCGTCGCGTTGCACCCACGTCCGACCAGCTCTCCGGCTCACGACGGCGCCCAGACCGCCCCGGACATCGAAGGACTCCCCACCAGCCAGCAGGAGGTTCTACACGCGCTCCAGGCCGGGCATCACCGCACCGGCGAGATCGTCGCCGCGACCGATCTCAAGGCCCCCGCCGTATCCAAGGCGCTCGGCGCGCTCGCCGACATGGGGCTCGCCCGCAAGATCGCCCACGGACAGTGGGAACCAGCCGAGGCCGAAAGCCAGACCGGATGAACGGCAACTCCACTAGCTAACAAGTACCGTACCCGGTACTGTACTTGCTATAAGAGATCGTCTGTACATGAGGCGGCCCGAGCGCTCACCTTCCACAGATCCCGCCCGGGCCGCTCCGACCTCATCGATCGGAGAACGAAGTGTCCCAGCCGACCACCCGCAGCGCCGGGAGCGCCACGGCCTCGCCGCAGCATCCCGGCCCCTCCTGCGTCCCTCAGGACCTCGACCTCGACCACCTGCTGGCACTCCTCAGCGAGCCTCCGCCCGTCGAACTGGACTGGAGTGAGCTCGGACTGTGCGCTCAGACCGACCCCGAGGCCTTCTTTCCCGAGAAGGGCGGCTCCACCCGGGAGGCCAAGCGCATCTGCTCCGGCTGCGAGGTCCGAGCCGAGTGCCTGGAGTACGCGCTGGCCAACGACGAGCGCTTCGGTATCTGGGGTGGCCTGTCCGAGCGGGAGCGGCGGCACCTCCGTCGCGAGCGGCAGACGGAGGGAACCCGATGACCATCCAGCCCACCCGCGGCGGATTCGGCCTTGACGAGGTGCGCACCCAGATCACCGGGCGCATCTACCAGCTCAAGCTCGCCCCCGTACTCGCCATGCGTGCGCTGCCGGTCTACGTCGAGATGACCTATCGCCGCAGCCAGCCCTTCGAGCTGGAGGTGAGTTTCCGAACCTGCGGCGAGACCGCCAGCGTCACTTGGTGCATCGGCCGTGAGCTGCTCTCCGCCGGCCTCACCACGGCCTCGTCCGAGGTGGACGACACCGATCAGCGCCTCGCCCGCGACGTCCAGATCGGCACCCATGCTCTTCCCGGGGGCGACTGGACCCTCATCACCCTCAGCTCGCCCAGCGGAACAGCCGAGATCGGCCTCCCCACCTACGAGCTCATCGACTTCATCGACCGCACCGAGGACGTCGTGATCCCCGGCGCGGAAGGACCACTCGTCGCCGAGGCCGACCTCGCCGCACTGTTCGACGACCAAGGTCCGCTCTGGTGAGCACACCGGCCGAGCGCGGGGTCATGACCGAGCGATGGGGTTGGCAGCCGACTGCATGGCTGCAAGACGGTCTCCCGACCTGGCGCTGGCGGGCAGCCCCCGCTGGACTCATGACCCGCCGCCAGATGCGCGCCGCCGACCTCGCCCCGTGCGGAGCCGATCCTGTCGCGCAGGTCGTGTGCCGCCGCGGCCGCCGATGGGCACTGCTGTGGGACGTCGCCGACCTCGGCCCCAAACGGATCCCGTCGACGGCGCAGCTCGCCGCCCTGGACCGCGCGCTCGCAGCTCGCCGCCGCTGCCCGACCTGCAGCCGCGACGTCGGCTACTGCATCCCACGCTCGCTCGGCAGCTGCCTCGACTGCCACGCCCCGCTCACCGCCGCCGTACACGCCGCGGCCTGAACTGCACAGGAGATCCTCGCCATGAGCCCTCACACGGGCCATCGTGCCCTCCCTCCGCGCCGCCACCCAGCCTGTCCCGGCCGGGCCCACTACCGCCTCGCCGCACACGCCGCCGAGGCTGCCGCACGCCTCGGCGGAACCCCCACACCTTGCAACCAGTGCGGTGGCCACCACCTGACGCGAACCACCTGACCAGCACCCGCCCGCCTCACCAGGAGCGAACCGATGATCAGCCCCACGACCACCCCGCCCACAACCGGCCCAGATCACCTGGCCAGCGCCCGGCTGGCCGGGATCGAGATCGCCTCGATCACCGCCCCTTCCGACCTCGCCGCGTTGCACCGCAACCTGCTCCACCGCGGATCCGCGGCCGAGGGCGACGACCAAGACCGCCACATCGACGCGGCCCTCACCGTATACATGACGCACTCGTCCTGGACCTACCGAACGCGCCACCCACAGGCCCTCCACACCGCCCACCAGGTCCTCCACGCTCTGGCCGACTACCTCACCGCGACCGGACGCGCCGAATCGATGCAGGCGCAACAACGCGCCCGCGGGTGGAGCGACCAGATGCAGATGCTCGAACGCGAGCCGATCCACCGCTCGACCTCGTTCAGGCGATCCGGCTCCCCCCCCGGCCCGACCCGGGCATGAGCATCCACATCATCGTCAGCAACGCCGGGTCGGGGCTACCGGACATGGCGCCTGAACGCCTTGTCGGCGGCTTGATGCTTATCGTCGGCATCTGGATGGCATACGAGGTTCTCGACTCTGCCCTGCATTGGGAAATGGAGCAGTTCGCGATTGCCCAGTCTCGCCGCGGCGCTGCGCTACAGAACACAGACTGTCGGAGGAACGTGGTAGATCCCACCGAGCTGCGCAGCTAATACGTCGTCGGCGCCCGGCACCGGACAGGAGCTACCCGCAAATGATGAATCGATCCGCACAGAGCGACCTGCCCACAACTCAGCTGATACCGCGCGAGAACACACCTGCGACTGCGCACGTCGAGATGTTGGCGCAGATACTCGACCCGATCGCGTTCGAACCGCTCCCGCAGAGCCCCACCCTCGGCCAGGTGTGGGACCAGATCTGTCGGCAGGGCACAGCGCGCAAGCACGCCGAACGTGCACTGCACGCCGGATACCGGCCCACCGAGGACCAGGGGTGACCATCGTGGACGCCGTCGAGGCCGACGAGCGGCTCACCGCACTGGTCAGCGCACACCGCGCCGAGCAAGCGGCTTACCGAAGCGCCCTCGCTGCCGAGAACCCCGCCCAGGCAGCCGCTTACACACAACGACTCGGGCAGATCGCTCAAGCCGTGCGGACAACCGGACGCGCCGACCTCGCCACCGCACTCGCCGAGGAGACAAACGCCGGCGCGGTGCTGCTGACGCTGCTCACCGCAGCCGACGAGGTCTCACGAGACCAACTTCCCGCAGCCCTGACCCGTTTCCAGGCCAGCAACGACGCCGTCGACACCCGCCTGAACGGCTCCACGAAAGGAGAGCGCGCCAATGTCTTCGAGCGACACTCCCACCCGCACGCCAGCTGAGGGCGACGACCGTGGCAAGAACAACGACGGCGGCAACGAGGACACCGCCGCCGCCAGAGTGCGCTACACCTTGAGCGAGGGCCGGACGCCACGCCGGGCGGACGTCCGCGGGCTACTCGCCGAGCACGACCAGCTCCATGACGACCTGGCCCTCACCGAGGCGACCTCCACACAGCGGGCCGGGCAGCTCACCGAACGCACCGCCGACCGGGACCGCCTCGCCGAACGGCTGGCGCAGCTGACCAGGAACCTCCCGCCCTGCCCAGCTACGACACCGGTCTACGGCTCCGACTGCACCGCCGGGCTCGCCGGGCACACCGGACTCCACCGCACTATCGGCGGTTGGACCTGGGCCTGACGGCTGACGGTCTCGCCGTCCCGACCACCGGTAACGTCCCATGACGCGATACGACGAAGGCTCGTCCCCGGATACCGGGGACGAGCCTCGTCAATACAAAGCCCCGGTCGCGTGACCGCCGAGGGGTCAGAGGCTTCCGGGGCTCTTCACAGACCATGCTACACGACTCGGCACAACCCGACACCAGGATTGCAGCAGCGAGAGGCGATGATGAGCGAACCTGACCGCTGGATCGAGGACTGGCTGTCAAGACCCCGGTTCGCCGTCTACCTCGCCGACGCCGACGGCGACCCCACGCTCGCCCTCGCCCGCTACGGATGGAACGCCCGGGCAGCTGCTGCGTTCCACCACGACCTCGGCCACCTGGAGGTCGCGCTCCGCAATGCCTACGACCGCGCGCTCAGCTCCCGCGATCGAGCGGGTGACCCGCATTGGGTGCACGCCCCAGAACGACACTTCCCGAGGCAGATGAGGAAGGGGCGCCGCGGCCCCTACGATGCGAACCACACGACCCGCAAGAAGATCACCGAGGCCGTCTCCGCGGCCGCCGAGCACTCCGGCACCGATCAGCCGGCCCCGGGCAAGGTCATCGCGGAGCTGAACCTCGGCTTCTGGCGGTACCTCACCGTCAACCGCCACGACCAGCTGTGGCGCACGCACCTACACCGTACGTTTCCCCAGGGAACGAAACGGATCGACGTCCGCGACCGCGTCGACCAACTCCACTCGCTCCGCAACCGGGTCGCCCACCACGAGCCGCTGCTGCAGTTGCCCCTCGCGGTTCGACACCGCGACCTCCTCGCGGTCGCCGGCCTCCTGTCGCCGAGACTGCGCGACCACATCGCCGACCACTCCCCGGTCCCCGCCGTGCTCGCCGACCGGCCCTAACTCGCTCCTCGTGGCAGACCTCCAGGAAACGGTGCTCAGGCGGGCTTCCCCCGGCCGTAGACCTCGGTGACCCGCCCCGCCAGGCCTCGTAGTCAGTCTGGTCTGCGTCCAAGCCGATAGCGGCGATGCAGTCGGGGCAGAGACCCGCGATCACCAACAGAGACGAGCCGGGGCACCGCGTACAGGGAAGAGGCTCGGCATCCGGGTCGCGGGCTTGGACGGTGTCGGTCACCGCCTCATCATGCGCCCTCGACCGAGCCCAGCCGCGCCGACGGGGCTGCCGCCATCGCCGATCGTGGCGCGGCTCTCGACGGCGGGCAGCCAGGTAGGCCTCCACACCTGAGCAGCAAGCTCAGGCAGCGCTGAATGCGACCTGGGCGCCGACGAGCCGGCCATCGGCACGAGCCTGGTCGATGCGCGCGGTGCGATCCTCGGCATGCAGGTCGACACCGGTCGCGACGAGCACGGCCAGCGTCCCGCGTTGGGCGGCGATCTCGGCCCAGCCGGCGGGCGCCCCCGGGCCGATATCGCCGTCATACCCCAGCATCCCGGCCGTGAGCTCCAGCGTCCCGCTGGCAGCGGTGAACACCGCCGCCCCGCCGGAGGGGGACGGAAGCTCGAGCAGCGTCTCGACGTCGAGCGCGGGGACGAGCGTGAATCCGTCGCCGAGCAGCGCGGCGAGCACCGCGTCGACGATCTCGGCACCGGGGTGCCCGTCGCCGGTGAGCACCTGCAGGCGCGGGACGAGGGTGAGCGTGGCGGCGGCGGTAGCGCCGCCTCGATCATGAGCGGCGTAGACACCGGGAGTCGCGTCGATCGTCAGCAGCGGGTCAGGATCGAGGCCGCCGGTCACCGGCCGGCCACCGAGACGAGGGCCTCACAGCGTGCGATCTCGGTGCGTAGCCCCGCGGCATCGGCTCGGTGCTCGCACGCACCGTCGCTGTCACCGGCGGCGTAGGCCCGCTCGGCCAGCAGCAGGTGCCCCAGCGACCGCGAAGTGAACGGGGCGCCGTCCAGCGGCGTGTCCAGATCGGTCATGACTTCGAGCCTGACCGCGCGGGCACCGCCAGGCAATGGGGCCACGCCAAGCTGTGGATAACTCAGCTTGGGGCTGAGGGAGCCCCTTCACCGCGGTGCCGGTGGAAGTGCAAGCCGAATGAGCCGCGGGGCGGCGAAATGCCTAGGTCAGGAGCGGCCCTTGTGTCTGTATCCGCACCTCAGAGTGGCGTCCACCAAGGTGGTGTGCGACCGGCTCGGTGACGGGCGAGGCATCGTGGAGGGCGGCCACCGCGTGATCTTCTGAACGCCTCTCACAGCCAACAGGAGATGGATCACGCGATGACCGCGCCCTCCAGTATCGACCCCACCGAGTTCCTGCACGAGCAGCTGTCCCAGGCGAGTCCCGACCTGCTGCGCCAGATGGTGACCACGTTCATCAACACCCTCATGTCCGCCGATGCCGACTCGGTGTGCGGAGCCGCCTGGGGCCAGCGCTCCGAGCAGCGGACGAACACCCGCAACGGCTACCGCCACCGCGACTTCGACACCCGCGCCGGCACCATCGACGTGGCAATCCCGAAGCTGCGCAACGGCTCCTACTTCCCCGACTGGTTACTGGAACGCCGCCGCCGCGCCGAGCGAGCGCTCACGACGGTGGTCGCGACCTGCTACCTGCTCGGGGTCTCGACCCGGCGCATGGAGAAGCTCGTCGAGTCCCTGGGCATCACCCGGCTGTCGAAGTCCCAGGTCTCGATCATGGCCGCCGACCTCGACGACCAGGTCGAGCAGTTCCGGACCCGCCCGCTCGACCAGGGCCCCTACACCTTCGTCGCCGCTGACGCCCTGGTCGTGAAGGTGCGCGAGGACGGGCGGGTGGTCAACCTCCACGCCCTGCTCGCCACCGGGGTCAACGGTGACGGGCACCGGGAGATCCTCGGCCTGCAGGTCACCTCCGCCGAGGACGGCGCCGGCTGGCTGGGGTTCTTCCGCGACCTGACCGCCCGCGGTATGTCCGGGGTCAAGCTCGTCACCAGCGACGCCCACCAGGGCCTTGTCGCCGCGATCGGGGCGACGTTGCCCGGCGCGGCCTGGCAGCGCTGCAGGACCCACTACGCGGCGAACCTGATGGCCGCGACCCCGAAGTCCTCCTGGCCGTGGGTGCGGGCGCTGCTGCACTCGGTCTACGACCAGCCCGACGCCGCGAGCGTCCACGCACAGTTCGACCGGGTCCTCGACGCACTCTGCGAGAAGCTGCCGAAGGTCTCCGAGCACCTCGACACCGCGCGTGCCGACGTCCTGGCCTTCACCAGCTTCCCGAAGGAGGTCTGGCGCCAGATCTGGTCGAACAACCCCAGCGAGCGACTCAACCGCGAGATCCGTCGCCGCACCGACGTCGTCGGGATCTTCCCCGACCGCGACTCCCTGATCCGCCTGGTCGGCGCCGTTCTGGCCGAACAGCACGACGAATGGGCCGAAGGACGCCGCTACCTCGGCCTCGACGTCCTGGCCCGCGCCCGCGTCACACCCGTCCCCGACACCCCGACCGGCACCGAGGAGGTGACCCCCACCCACACGATCCCGGCGCTCAGCGCCTGACAGAACAGAAGATCACGCGGCAGTCGTCACACACCACGCCAGCGGACTTGACC
>Ga0172375_10000051_pt1 | contig 159521 bp, 141 predicted proteins | sample LakKiv1m_FD_114537 | JGI IMG/M metagenome (GOLD analysis project Ga0172375, IMG submission 114537) | Freshwater microbial communities from Kabuno Bay, South-Kivu, Congo - kab_092012_11.1m | ecosystem: Environmental > Aquatic > Freshwater > Lake | place: Democratic Republic of the Congo... | reverse complement strand
TACGTCGATATCAACGCATGTTACATCGATACCTACTTCGGCAAAACAGGTGCCGGTTACAAGGCCTACATAGCCAGTTCCCACGATAGTTATTTTCATAAATTCGGTTTTAACATTTACATTGTCTTAATAAGCAAATATAACCAATATGTAACTCATTTTGCAATATATTTTTATGATTTCGATGTTTGTGCCTGCAAGGATATGCGGTTTAAGCAAATATCGATAACTTGAGTAAAAAATATGTAATTGGCATTTAAATTACTTGAAATTCACGGGTGTGTAATTTGAGTACACTACATGCAAACAATTATTTTACAACCGGTTCTGTTCGCAATTAATGGTAAAAGTGTTTGGTTTCAGGATACTGCCTCTGTTAATATAAAGCCATTGCGTAAAATTTTAATAAATTACTTATAAAAATGCAGCACTCTAATAATTTTTTGTAAAAATTTGATATTCAAAAAATAAGCCGGTCATTTGACCGGCTCTCAGTGATCCCGCTGGGGCTCGAACCCAGGACCCCATCCTTAAAAGGGATGTGCTCTACCTGCTGAGCTACGGAATCGTAAATAGGACTGCAAAAGTACCTATTTTTTCGATACTACCAAATATTTTCTGCGTTTTTAGAAGCGGTTTTTGGGTTAAAAATTTTAGATTATTGATTTTCAGCTTCAAAGTGCGTAAAATTTGCGTGCACCGCCAGCCAAACACAGGCGGGTTCTAAGCTGGTATAGGTTACTCTGTGCTTTTTATGCGCCGGTATCAGCAAATAATCGCCCCCGCTGAGCTGCACATAGCCGTCAGTTTCAAATTCAAGGGTTGCCGTTCCTTTAAGAAGTATTACCCATTCATCTTTTCCCTGATCGCACCAGGTTTGCCCGGTAGTTTGACCAAACGAAACAATGCGCTCAATAACGGCATCGCCATCTGCAAGTACTTCAAGCACTTCATGGCTTTTGTCGGTTAATTGTGCGATATCAAACAGGTTAGCTTTTTGCATATCAACTAAGGATTCCCTTGCCTTCGCGAACAATTTCAATTTCGTCGCCGGTGCAATCTATCACGGTAGACGCTTCATTGTCGCCATAGCCGCCATCAATTACAATATCAACCAGGTTGCTATATTTTTCATAAATAAGCTCAGGATCGGTGGTGTACTCAATAATCTCATCGTCGTCGTGCACCGATGTTGACATAATCGGATGGCCGAGTTCACGCACGATTTCAAGTGGAATATTGTTATCGGGAATACGAATACCTACCGTTTTCTTCTTACTCTGGATGAGTTTGGGTACATTATTATTGGCATTCAGAATAAATGTAAACGGGCCCGGAAGGTTCTTTCGCATCAGTTTGAACACATCGTTGGGAATGGGCCTGGTATAGTCGGCCAGCTGACTCAAATCGTTGCAAATAAATGAAAAATTGGCTTTGGCAGCATTCAGTTCGCGTATCTGGGCAATGCGTTCAATGGCTTTCGATTTAAAAATATCGCATCCTAAGCCATATACAGTATCGGTAGGATAGACTATGATTCCTCCATCCAACAGGCATTCCGCAATCATCCTAACCTGTTTGGGATTCGGATTTTCAGGATAGAGTTTCAGCAGCATATGCTCGTTTTTTTTACAAAGTTACAATAAAAAAGGGTAAGCTACTTACATCGCACCGCTACAACCATCTACCCTTGCTACATTCCTGTCCTGGGGGAGTTCAATGGGAGCTGGTCGTATAAGACTTACCCGCTGCAAAAATACACATTTTTGCAGCACGGGCAAATGAAAATGCGATTTTTAACACTTCACTTTATTATTTACATTTGCAGAAATTCTAAACAGCAACCTATGGAAAATTCAGAGAACACCGGACAAGCAGTTAAGGAACAAAAAGTTAGTATGCTCAGGCATGCCATTACCTACGGTACTTATACCAGTATTGGATTTATATTGGTTTCACTGCTTTTTTATGTTTTGGATGTAAACCGCACAAGCTGGGTAAATTATCTTACATTTCTGTTACTGATTGCCGGTATCTACATGGGAGCTAAAAGCTACCGCGATCAGATTTCAGGTGGTTTTCTGAGCTATGGCAGAAGCCTTGGCATTGGTGTATTGATTAGTTTGGTTGTTGGTGTTGTGATGGGAATCTATACCTATTTATTTTTCCAGTTCTTCGACCCGGCTGAATTGGTAAAAATTGTAGATGCGGCTGAACAGCAAATGGCTGAAAAGGGTCTTACTGATGAGCAAATTGACCAGGCTATGGCAATTAGCAAGAAGTTTATGACAGCTCCTGTAATGTCAGTTTCGGCACTTTTCGGGATGGTGATGTACGGCACTGTATTTTCACTCATTATTTCAATATTTGTTAAAAAAGACGATGATAGTTTCAACTCAGCTTTTCCACAAGGCTGATTAAAACATTTTGAATGGATATTTCAGTTGTTATTCCGCTTTACAACGAAGAAGAGTCGCTTCCGGAGCTAATTGCCTGGATAGCGAGGGTGATGGACGAAAATAAGTTTAGCTACGAAATTGTTCTTGTAGATGATGGCAGCAGCGATAATTCGTGGCAGGTAGTTCAGCAACTCAGCCAAAGCAGTGCCGCAATCCACGGCATAAGGTTCAGGCGGAATTATGGTAAATCGGCAGCCCTTAACAAGGGTTTTGAAAAAGCCTCCGGAAATGTTGTGATTACCATGGATGCTGATCTTCAGGACAGCCCCGACGAAATACCACAGCTGTATGAAATGATTGTCAATCAGAATTTCGATCTGGTATCAGGCTGGAAAAAAAAGCGCTACGATTCGCACCTGGCCAAAAAACTTCCTTCAAAAATATACAATGCTACTACGCGCCGCATATCAGGAGTTAAACTGCATGATATGAACTGCGGTTTAAAAGCCTATCGGTGCGAAGTAGTTAAAGCCATTGAAGTTTACGGCGAAATGCACCGTTATATTCCCGTTATTGCTAAATGGGCGGGTTTTCGAAAAATTGGTGAAAAGGTTGTTATTCACCGCAAAAGGCAATATGGTGTTACTAAATTCGGTTGGGAGAGGTTTATCAATGGTTTTCTCGATTTAATCTCAATAATGTTTGTGTCGAGGTTTGGTAAAAAACCAATGCACCTTTTTGGTTCGCTTGGTACCATACTGTTTGTAACCGGTTTTGGTATTGCCGGCTATCTGGCTTACGCAAAGCTTTTTCTGGCAGGATATAAAATGACAGAGCGTCCGTTATTTTATCTCGGTTTGCTCGCCATGGTACTGGGTACCCAGCTTTTTGTAGGTGGTTTCCTGGGCGAGCTTATCAGCCGAAGCTCATCAGACCGTAATCATTATCTGGTTGAAGAGGAATTTTAATTTGCCTTTAAAACCACACCTGATGACACCAGGAAATAGAAGAGTTTTAATCATAGGGTCGGCCTGGCCATTGCGCGGTGGTGGAATTGCCACCTTCAACGAGCGACTCGCGACGGCCTATACTGCTCAGGGCGATCAAGTTACCATTTTTAGCTTTAGCCTTCAGTATCCGTCATTCCTCTTTCCGGGAAAATCGCAGTATACCGAAGAACCTGCTCCTGATAATATCGACATTCGTGTGCTGATTAATTCGGTAAACCCGCTGAACTGGTTGCATGCTGCGCGGATTATTCGCCACGAAAAAGCTGATTTAATCATCGTGCGTTTCTGGATACCATTTATGGCACCCTGCCTTGGAACCATCGCTAGGCTTGTTAAACGGCATTCGAAAACACGCGTAGTTGCTATAACCGATAATATTGTGCCTCACGAAAAGAGACCCTTTGATCGACTGCTGGCACGCTATTTTACAGGTTCAGTCGATGCTTTTGTTACCATGTCAAAGTCGGTGTTGGCTGACCTCAGTAATTTTGATCAGGTTAAACCCCGGAAATACTATCCACATCCTCTTTACGACAACTTTGGCGATCCGGTGCCAAAATCAGTTGCCCGACAGAAACTTGGATTGCCGGTTGAAGGCAGACTGATGCTTTTTTTTGGATTCATCCGTGATTATAAAGGTCTTGATTTATTGCTTGAAGCAATGGCCCAAAAGCAGATTAAAGAATTAAATGCCAAATTATTGATTGCAGGTGAGTATTATGGAAACCAGGAAAAATACGAATCGCTGATAAGCAAGCTAAACCTGAGCGGCCTGATCGAAGCTCATACCTCGTTTATTCCCAATACCGAAGTATATTTGTACTTTTGTGCCTGCGATGTTGTAGTTCAGCCTTATCGCAATGCCACTCAGAGCGGGGTAACACAGGTAGCCTACCATTTTGGTAAACCTATGATAACCACCAACGTGGGAGGGCTTTCTGAAATGGTGCAGCATGGAAAAGTTGGCTTTGTGGTTGAACCGGATGTGGATGAAATTGCGAATGCTATCCATACCTTCTATCACAACAACCTCGAAGAAGAGTTTTCAAAGAATGTTGTATGCGAACGCGAACGGTTTTCGTGGGAAGGTTTACTCGAAAGCATTTCGGAAGTTGTTTTCACAGAGAATTTGAACAAAAATTAATATGAATTTTTTGATTCTGATTGCATGATATACAGAAGTAAAGCTCCGCTTCGCATTGGACTGGCCGGCGGAGGTTCCGATGTTTCTCCGTATTCCGATCTATATGGCGGGGCCATCCTGAATGCAACCATTAGCTTGTATGCTTATGCAACCATTATTCCCCGAAACGACGGAAAAATAGTTTTGCATTCTATCGACAAGGACGAGCATTACGAATTTGATGCAGCCAATGTTCTTCCGGTAAACGGAATTTTAAATTTGCATCGGGGAGTATACAACCGCATTGTTAAGGATTTTACCTTTGAGAGACTCTCATTTACGCTTACTACGCGTGTTGATGCACCGGCCGGCTCTGGTCTTGGAACATCATCAACACTTGTTGTAGCGATACTGGGCGCTTTTGCCGAATGGCTCACGCTTCCGCTGGGCGAATACGATATGGCCAAACTGGCCTATGATATTGAAAGGAATGATTTGGGGATGGCCGGAGGTAAACAGGATCAGTATGCAGCTACTTTCGGAGGTGTTAACTTTATGGAGTTTTCGGCCAACGATAAGGTAATTGTAAATCCCCTGCGCATAAAAGATGTTTTTCTGCACGAACTGGCCCACAATCTGGTGCTTTACTATACCCAAACCAGCCGCGTTTCATCACGTATCATCGAATCTCAGTCGGCCAATGTTTTAGGGCAAAACGCACAGTCAATCGAAGCAATGCATAAGCTCAAGGCTCAGGCGAACATGATGAAAGAAGCTCTGCTCAAAGGTGACCTGAATCATATAGGTGATATTCTTGATTTCGGCTGGCATAACAAAAAACAAATGGCTGATGAAATCTCTAATCCATTGCTTGATAAAATTTATGAAACTGCAAGGGAAAATGGAGCTTCGGGCGGCAAAATAAGCGGAGCCGGCGGCGGGGGATTTATGATATTCTACTGCCCAGGCGATACGCGCTACCAGGTTGTGGAAGCATTGCGTCAGTTTGGCGGTGAATCAAAACGTTACGATTTTACAGCCCACGGTCTAACCACCTGGACCATTTAATGTATGTTGAATTTCAACATTTTATGATATGCAGCAACGTATTAAAGAGATATTACAGGAATCGATTTCGGCCAAAGCTGAGGTGCTGGCCAACGAACAGCTTATGAACCGGATAGCGGAGTCGGTTAATATAATAGTGGCCGCCTTCCATCAGGGAAGCAAAGTTCTTTTTTGTGGAAACGGGGGCAGCGCCGCCGATGCACAGCACCTTGCAGCAGAATTTTCGGGTCGTTTTTATTACGACCGGCCTCCACTCGATGCCGAAGCGCTGCATGTAAATACAAGCTACCTTACTGCTGTTGCCAATGACTATTCGTACGACGAAATTTATGCCCGTTTGGTTAGGGCAAAAGGCCGTAAAGGCGATGTATTGTTTGCACTTTCAACATCGGGCAATTCGGCTAACATCGTTAAAGCCATTGAAGCCGCAGCTCAGATTGGTATGGTTACAATTGGCTTTACCGGCTTATTTGGTGGGAAAATGAAGGATCTTTGTGAGATTCTGATAAACGTTCCCTCAACTGACACCCCGCGTATACAGGAATTGCATATCACCCTCGGACACATAATTTGCGAGCTGGTTGAATCGGCCATATTCCCCCGCTGAGATGTTCATGCAATTTCCTGATATCATCATTCTGGCCGGTGGCCTTGGAACACGACTCCGGAGTGTGGTTGATGCTCAGCCCAAAGCAATGGCAGTGGTTGCAGGTAAACCGTTTCTCGAATTTCAGCTAAACTTTATTGGCCGGTTTGGATTCCGCCATATAATCATTGCATCAGGATATAAGGGAGATCAGATAAGTGCATTTTTCGGAAATAGTTACCGGAAACTTCAACTGGAATACTCTCGCGAAGATGAACCTTTATGTACCGGCGGAGCCATTAAAAAGGCGTTTGCCCTTGTTACAACTCCGCATGTGATGATTTTAAACGGTGATACCATGTTCAGAATGAACCTCGACCGGTTTTTTCAGCAGCACATCGAAGACCTTGCTACTTTGTCGATAGGATTGCGTCGCGTAGATGATAGTTCCAGATATGGAACAGTACTGCTTGATAACGCGCGGAATATATTGTCGTTTCAGGAAAAGCAGGCAAGCCGGCAATCGGGCTTGATCAACGGAGGTGTTTACCTTATCAAATCTTCGGGTTTCAGTAATGCAGATATGCCCGATCAGTTTTCACTGGAGCATGACTTTTTTCCAAAAATAGTTGCATCGGGAAGTGTTGTAAAAGGGTATGTTTCAAGCGATTATTTTTTAGATATCGGTATCCCCGAAGATTATCAACGAGCACAAAATGAATTCAATGCCTTTGAAAATTGATACTACCTGGAGTTTATTTCTCGATCGCGATGGGGTGATTAACGAGCGCCTGCCCGGCGATTATGTAGCTTCTCAGGAGCAATTTCGTTTTATTGAAGGTGTTTTTGAGGCGCTGCAGATATTTGCAGGTAAATTCGGGATTATTGTTGTTGTCACCAATCAGCAGGGTATAGGAAAAGGTTTAATGACTGAACAGCAATTGAAGAGTATCCACCAATTTATGCTGCAGGAAGTTAAAAAGCATGATGGACGCATTGATGCAGTTTACCACTCGCCTTACCTTGCACAGCAAAAACACATTTCACGAAAACCATCAGTGGGCATGGCATTGCAGGCCCGAAGCCAATTTCGCAGTATACACTTTAAAAGATCTGTAATGGCAGGGGATTCGCTGAGTGATATGAAGTTTGGTAAAAGCCTGGGAATGAATACTGTGTTTATAGGACCAGTTGAAACTGCTGTTAAATACCCATTATTAATTGATTTTGTTTATCCGGATTTGCGTACTTTTGCACTTTCAATTTCAGAGCTGGATTCACCCAAACACTAATTGTGCACCCATTATCCATTTTATCTGTTTTTGTACTCTATTCTGCACTGCTCTTCGCAATAGCTGCCATCACCAGCCGCAAATCAAACAACGAAACTTACTTTACCGGAAACAAGTCATCGCCCTGGCTGGCAGTAGCTTACGGCATGATCGGAGCCTCGCTTTCGGGTGTTACATTTATATCAATTCCGGGCGAGGTTGGAACTTCAGGCTTTTCGTACCTGATGATAGTTTTTGGTTATCTGCTTGGTTACGCATTTATTGCTCAGGTTCTCCTGCCTTTATATTACAACCGAAATTTAACTTCTATTTACACATATCTGGGCGAAAGATTCGGGGTATTTACCTATAAAACCGGATCTGCTTTTTTTATTCTGTCGCGAAGCATAGGCTCTTCTTTCAGGGTTTATCTTGTTGTGAATGTGCTACAGATTTTTGTGTTCGACAACTGGGGAATTCCATTTGCAGTGAATGTTGCGCTATTTATGGGCCTCATATTATTATACACCTTCAGAGGCGGAATAAAAACCATTGTATGGACTGATACGCTTCAAACCACATTTATGCTTGCAGCCGTTGCTGTTTCGGTTTACTTTATTTCAACCGAACTCGGGCTGGGTTTGGGTGGCTTGTTTAAGAAAGTGGTACATAGTGAATACTCAAAACTACTGTTTACCGATATCAACGATAAACGATTTTACCTCAAACAGTTTATCAGCGGAGCTTTTATCGCCATTGTAATGACTGGTCTTGATCAGGATATGATGCAGAAAAATCTTACCTGCCGCAATCTGCATGATGCACAAAAAAATATATACCTGCTTAGCTGGATGCTTGTACCGGTAAATATGCTCTTTTTAATGCTGGGTGCAGCACTATACCTCTACGCTGCTAACCTCGGGCTTGCAATTCCAGCATCAACCGACGATCTTTTTCCTGTAATAGCTCTCAAGCATCATGGGGCTTTCGCCGGATTTGTGTTTCTGATTGGTCTGGTTGCTGCGGCGTATTCAAGTGCCGACGGCTCTCTTACAGCACTTACCACCTCATTCAGTGTTGATATTCTTGGGCTTAAGAGTCGAAATATAGACGAAAAAAGAAAAGTAAAGCTCCGCATGACAGTACATGTTTTATTCGCTGTTTTTCTTACTTTACTGGTTATAGTTTTCAGGGCAATAAATGACCAGTCGGTGATAAGCAAATTATTTACCATTGCCGGTTATACTTACGGTCCTTTGCTGGGTCTTTTTGCATTCGGACTGTTCACAACCTGGCAGGTATACGACCGCTGGGTGCCCTTTCTTGCTGTTCTCTCACCACTACTTTGCTACATTCTAAGCGCTAATTCTGTATCATGGCTTGGAGGTTACCGATTTGGATTCGAGTTACTTGTAGTTAATGGATTGCTGATGTTCGCAGGATTATATCTGCTGCGACGCAAAAAAAGTAATTAACAAAACCGAAAAATTATTGATAAGATAACACGATGCAGCCAACAAAACCAACTGCATTTTGTTTTCATTCCTTGTTTATTTAAAACCACACAAAAATGAGCAACATCAGATTCAAAGCGCTTGAAATGGCAATGTCGCGTCCGCGCAGGCAAATGCCCGAATTCCCCGATAGGGTCTCTGACTATTATGGCGAGCTTACCTTCAATCAGGGAGTTATGCGCGAGCACCTGTCGCGCGAAGCTTATAATTCAGTGCTGCGTGCTGCCGAATTAGCAGAGAAGATTGACAGAAAAATTGCTGATCAGGTTGCTTCAGCCATGAAAGCCTGGGCACTCTCAAAGGGAGCGACACATTTTACGCACTGGTTTCACCCGTTAACCGGTTCAACAGCCGAAAAGCATGATGCATTTATTTCGCCCGACGGCGATGGTAAAGCCATGGAAAGCTTCAATGCCAATGAACTTATTCAGCAGGAGCCTGATGCTTCCAGTTTTCCGAGTGGTGGAATCAGAAATACCTTTGAGGCCAGAGGTTATACTGCCTGGGATCCAACTTCTCCGGCATTTATCATAGATAAAACACTTTGCATACCGACCATTTTTGTTTCATATACAGGCGAAGCCCTCGATTATAAAACCCCGTTGCTTAAAGCTTCAAGCGCACTCGATCGCGAGGCAACAGCCATCTGTCAGTATTTCGATAAAAATGTAACCCGCGTTTTTGCTACACTGGGTTGGGAACAGGAATATTTTCTGGTAGATACAGCACTTTACAATGCCCGTCCCGACCTGGTTTTATCAGGCCGAACACTTTTCGGACATTCAAGCGCCAAGGATCAGCAGCTGTCAGATCATTATTTCGGAATTATTCCTGAAAAAGTGATGGACTTCATGAAAGAATTTGAATATGAAGCCCATCGCCTCGGTATTCCGGTTCGTACCCGACACAACGAAGTCGCTCCCAATCAGTTTGAGTGTGCTCCGGTTTACGAAGAGGTAAATATTGCAGTTGATCACAATCAGCTGCTTATGCATTTGCTCGAAAAAATTGCAAAACGCCATGGTTATACCGTGCTTTTGCACGAGAAACCCTACGCCGGTGTTAATGGCTCGGGAAAACACAACAACTGGTCGATGAGCACCAATACCGGTGTAAATCTGCTATCTCCCGGAAAAACCCCTGTAGCCAATCTGCAGTTTCTGGTTTTCCTCTCAAGTATCTTAAAAGCTCTTGAAAGCCACGCTGATATTCTGCGAGCTTTTGTAGCTTCATCAGGCAACGACCTGAGGTTGGGTGCCCATGAAGCACCTCCGGCTATTATTTCAGCATTTATCGGAAGCCAGCTCACCGATACACTCAACCAAATTGAAAAACTTGACAAAAAATCGTCAGCAAAAAAATCAGAATCAAACGGCTTGAACATTAGCATTCCTAAGATTCCTGAAATTTTATTGGATAATACCGATCGTAACCGTACATCTCCTTTTGCATTCACAGGCAATAAATTCGAATTCAGAGCAGTTGGATCTTCGTCGAGCTGTGCTAAGCCTATGATAGCTTTAAATCTTATTGTGGCTGAGCAGTTAAAATGTTTTAGGATTGAAGTTGAAACACTTGTGGCTGCTAAAGTTAAAAGGGAAGATGCTGTTTTTCAGGTAGTTAAAAAGTATGTAAAAGAATCAAAGCATGTACGTTTTGAGGGAAACAGCTACTCTGAAGAATGGGTGAAAGAAGCTGCAAAGCGCGGATTGTCAAATATTCCGGATACACCGCATGCTCTTAAAAGCCTGCTAAAAAAAGAAGCTATCCGCTTGTTCGAGGATCACAACGTGCTCACCGAACGAGAAGTAAGGGCAAGGCATGAAATTAAGCTTGAAAATTATACACGAAAAATTCAGATTGAGTCACGCGTTATGGGTGATCTGGCCATCAACCACATTGTTCCTATAGCTATCCGTTATCAGAATCAATTGATTGAGAATGTGAAAGGCCTCAAAGATGTGCTGGATGCCAAAACGTATACTGCGCTTTCGAAAAATCAGTTGGATACAATTCGCGAAATATCAGAACATATTGCTGTAATCCGAAGTAAGGTGCTTGATATGATCGAAGCCAGAAAATCGGCCAATGCCATCGCCGACATTGAAAAACAGGCTATAACCTATCGCGAGAAAGTGTTACCGTACTTCGAGAATATCAGATATCATGCTGATAAGCTCGAATTGCTGGTTGACAATGAAATGTGGCCTTTGCCCAAGTACAGAGAGTTGCTTTTTGTACGGTAATACCAAAAAACAAAAAAAACCTTTTCAGGTTTTTTTTGTTTTTTTTACAGCTTAGCGGTGAGCTTTACGATAGGCCCTTCGCCATGCCCTGCTGGCCCAGTAATTCTTTTTCCAGTATTTCCCCCAGCGTATACCAGACCAGATACGTTCGTGAAAATAATATATGGTGAGCTTAATTACAAAGTCGATAATGCTGATGAGGGTCGCGTCTCCAAGGCTTTCGTTGAGGGTGCGCTTTGTGGCACTTCTGAAAATAATAAAAAAAACAATAAACATAACTCCCGATGCCATAACCCTGTAGGTGAGAGCTTTGATAAAACTGCGCTGGGGGCTGTCGCGAAAAACAGCTTCGGCTTCTTCGGGTTTTTGAGGAGTAGCTTTTTTAATCAGATTTTCATTCATAAATGCCCGGTATAATTTGTTCAAAAGTACAAATATTACTGACTTACAAATGAACCTGGAGAGAAAAGAGTGACAACTTAATAGCGTATTAGAGGTGGTGATACAACCAATCTGCTTTGGGATGAACATAACAAAACCAATAGGACGAGCCATTTACTATCTCAAATGTGTATCACTTTTATGCAGAAAACACGGCAAAATACACTAACTTTGAAGCCTTAATCACATTCTGTTACCAGCAACATTCACCATGAAGCATGTTTTGGCCGTTTTGTTTACATTAGTTTTTGCTGCATCAGCAAACGCACAGATCAATGTTGTGCCTTTTGCAAGTGGTAAGCCTTCTGCTGAAAAAGATGGATTAATCTATTGCTTGCCCCGGACAGTTTTGCAAATTGAGCTTACTGTAACCAGAACAGAGACCTTTAAAGGTCCTTATGCTGATTTTGCTCAGAAAATGCTTGGGATTTCGGGTGTGATTACCGAAAATTCGCTCTCCTACGAGATTACACTAGCTGGGATTGAAGCAATTGCTGAAGCCGATCCTGATCAATTTTATTTTATTGAAATTGACGATAAGGTTAAAGAGAGCAAATCATTGATGCTTTCGCTTTCCGATAAGGGATTTATTGCTGGTATAACCGATATTGCCGGAGTTAAAAAAGAAATTCGGCTTGCTGCTGCTACCGGCGATTACTCAAATACTGCACTTTCACCATTCCGTGATTTGCTCAAACCAATTCAGATTGAAAAAGTGGATACAGTAATCCGTCGTATCAGTATCGATACGACCACTGTTGAAGAAAAAGTGCTCAAACGCAGCGTATCCGTTAAAACGCCCGAGCAACAGGCGCGCGAGGCAGCTGACCTTATTTACAGAATTGAAGATAATAAATTCAGCCTGATCACAGGATATCAGGAAGTTAATTATTCAAAGGAGAGTATCGAGTTTATGCTTTCACAGCTAAACCGTATGGAAACCGAATACATGGCTTTGTTTAAAGGCACAACCAGGGTATCTGTCCAGACATATACCTTTACTGTAGTGCCCACTGCATCAAAAGATGGGAGCCTGGAAACGGTTTGCCGTTTTTCAAAGTCGAAAGGGATTTCAGATAAAGCATCTTCTGCTGGCGAATCGGTGAGTGTAATAGTGTCGCCACTTGAGCAAAACAAAGCTATCTCTGAATTTTTGACACAGCGCGACCAAATGGTGCGTAAAGCGCGCGGATTTTATTACCGGATTCCGGGTAAAGCTTCAGTATCGGTGAGAGTTGGAGGTATTTCCATACAGAATCAGGAGATGGTGATTGGACAATTGGGTCAGGTTACATTCTTACCTGCCGGCAACCTCTCGAATGTCAGGTTCGATCCTTTAACCGGAAATATCCGGAGTGCTGTATTAGAATAAACTCAGCCCATGGATCCGAAAAGCAGCAGTAACCGTCTCCGCAACATTCTGTTATTCCCTGTTTGGGAATGGAAAGTTATAAATCTGGAGAAACGCGGGTTAAAGGATGTGTTTGTGAATCATGCGCTTCCACTTATACTTGCAGGAGCTGTTACCCAATTTATCGGTAGTTTTTTGTACGTAAGAAATGAATTGGATATCGATGCCTATAAGTTTTCGCTTCCGCTGATTCATGCAGGATATTATATATTCCTCCAATTTATCACCATTATGCTTACAACGGTATTTGTATTCGGCCTTTCCGGACGCTTTCACTCTCAAAAAGACTATTCGCGTGCCGGAAAGCTGGTGGTTTATTCGTATACACCGCTGCTGATTATGTATATCATTGCCAATTTGCATGCGAGTTTCGGTTACCTTTTGATCCCGGGCCTTTACAGTGCTGTTCTTTTCTGGACCGGACTTCCCGTGATGTTGCATACTACACCTATAAACAGGCCGGCTTTTTTATTGATTATTTTGATATCGGTTTTGGGTATCCTGTTTATTTCAACCCGCATGATGGCGTTACTTTCAGCGTTGATATTTCCTGGAGTGGTTTGATGGTATGGATATCAGATGGTTTTAAGATAAGCCTGTCGTATCACCGATAAATCATAAAGCAATTTTTCGAGTAAATGCAGTGGGAGCATATTTGCGCCGTCTGATTTGGCGTTTTTGGGGTCGGGATGTGTTTCCAGGAAAATTCCATCGGCACCGGCTGCAACTCCTGATTTACCAATGGTCGATATCATGGCTGGATTACCTCCACTTACCCCTTCCTTTTGATTTGGTTGTTGCAAAGAATGGGTAATATCCAGAACAACCGGCACATTATGCCCCTTCATCAAAGGGATTGAACGCATATCAACAATCAGATCCTGATAACCAAACATTGTGCCGCGATCGGTCAGAATTACCTGTTTGTTTCCGGCTTCATAAACTTTCTCTGCTGCAAATTTCATCGATTCGGCTGATAAAAACTGCCCTTTTTTAATATTAACCCATTTGCCGGTATTGGCGGCGGCTTCAAGCAATTCGGTTTGTCGGCTCAGGAATGCCGGTATCTGCAATATATCAACAAACCGGGCAGCAAGTGCAGCCTCCTGCAAAGTATGTATATCAGTTATTATCGGCACACCAAGCTTTTGACCGGTTTCGGCTATGCACCGCAAGGCCTTTTCATCACCGATTCCTGAAAATGATCCGGCTTTTGAACGATTGGCCTTTCGGTAGGAAGCTTTAAAAATGAACGGAATTTCAAGAGCGTGTGCGATTTGCTGTATAACTTTTGCGATTTCGAGTGGCATTTGCGTGTTTTCAACAACACAGGGTCCGGCTATCAGAAAAAACTGATTGCTTTGATATCTGCTTAAACCGGGTATTTCTGGGGTGATAGTTTTCATGTTTTAATAATTGTATTTATTTTTCCATCGTTGTTTGAGGTATTGTCTGATTTCACGTTCGCGGGCATTGTCGCCGGGATTATAAAACACTTTGCCTTCGAGGCCTTGTGGTAAAAACTCCATTTCGGTGAAATTGCCCTCATAACTATGCGCATATTTGTAATCGTTGCCATAGCCAAGCGACTTCATGAGCCTGGTTGGCGCATTGCGCAAACTGAGCGGTACGGCTAAATCGCCTTTTGATTTAACTTCGGCAAGTGCACTTTCAATGGCCATATAGCTCGCGTTGCTCTTGGCCGAGGTTGCCAGGTAAGTGGCACATTGTGATAAAATAATCCTGCACTCGGGATATCCGGTTTTATGAACCGCATCAAAACAGGTATTCGCAAGCAACAAAGCATTGGGATTTGCATTGCCGATATCTTCCGAAGCGAGTATAAGCATACGACGGGCAATAAAAAGCGGATCTTCGCCCGAATCAATCATCCGGGCCAGCCAATACACCGCTGCATTGGGGTCGCTTCCGCGCAGCGATTTGATGAAAGCAGAAATGACATCGTAATGCATTTCGCCTTTTTTGTCATACAATGCCAGGTTTTGCTGAATAACTGATAATGCAAGTTCATTGGTTATAATCAGTTCTTCCGTTTCCTTTTTGCCCCAGGCCGAGGCAATAATCTCAATCGCATTGATCAGCTTTCGTGCATCACCCCCCGAAATTCTGAGTAAAGCTTCGGTTTCGGAAACAACAATAGGCGCACTTCGTTCAGTGTTTAACTTCGAAACCGCTTTTCCGATGATTGAGTACAGGTTTTCAGTATTCAATGATTTTAGTACATAAACCTGGCAACGCGAAAGCAGAGGAGAGATTACTTCGAAGGAAGGATTCTCGGTTGTGGCTCCAATCAGGGTGACAATTCCTTTTTCTACTGCTCCTAAGAGCGAGTCCTGTTGCGATTTGCTGAAACGATGGATTTCATCTATAAAAAGTATAGCACCTGAGCCGGCTTCTCTTGCAGTATCAATGACCTCTCTGATATCTTTTACGCCCGAATTAATGGCACTCAGTGTGAAAAACGGTCGTTTGAGCAACGAAGCTATTATAAATGCCAGCGTGGTTTTACCCACGCCCGGTGGACCCCAAAACATCATTGAAGGAATATTGCCTGAGGCAATTGCCTTGCGTAGGATGCCTCCTTTACCAACCAAATGTTCCTGACCTACATAGTCGTCGAGACTAACAGGGCGCAAAAGTTCGGCAAGTGGCACATTTGATTGCATGGTATCAAAATCTTGTACTGCAAAGATATCATATTTAACAAGCCGTAATTTACAGTTTGGCTCAACAGAAAATGATAGGTATTTTAAGTTGAGGCCTAAAATCTGACTATTTTCGACATCAAATTTAAGCCTATTTTAATGTGAGTTAAAAGGCTGCTTTGACTACAAGTTTATAAAACAATGAATATCAAATATTTGATGTAATTAAAAAAATATTAATTTTTTTATAAAATACTTGCTTTTTAATTTGGTTTTTATTTATCTTTGCCATGTTTTTAACTAACACTCAAACATGAAAACTTTAGCACAGATTTTAGTAGTTGCCGGTATGGCAACCTTAGTAGCTTGCGGACCAAGCGCAGAACAGAAAGCAGAACAGGCTCGTCTTGATTCAATCAGGGTAGCTGACTCTATTGCTGCAGTTGAAGCCGAAGCCATGAGGGTTCAGGATTCAATCAACGCTGCTATGGCTGCTGATACTACAGCTCCTGCAACTGAAGCTACTACTACCAAGTAATTTTAGCTTTCAAAAGCGAAAAAGAGGTGATTTTCACCTCTTTTTTTTTGCTGTATCTTGCCGTTTTCCTGCTCAATAGCTCTGCTTATTCTTGCAATTTGGCAATTCTTGGGTGAAGCTCTTTAATGATTACCTTTGAATTTTTATTCGATCTCAGTTACATCCTAAATATTAGCGCATGCAAGTTGAAAATCTGCAGGAAGATTTTGCATTCTTTAAAGATTTCGGATTGGCCGATGGCATAATGGAAGCACTTGATGCTGTCGGATTTGAAAAGCCTACTCCAATCCAGCAGATGATTATCCCCAAGGTTATGGCCGGTCGTGATGTTATAGGCTGTGCACAGACCGGAACCGGCAAAACTGCAGCTTACCTGCTTCCGATTCTGCATCGCATTATTCAAAATCCGGTTGAAGGCATTAATACGATTGTAATTGCACCTACCCGCGAATTGGCAGTTCAGATTGCACAACAACTCGAAGGCTTCAGCTATTTTCTTTCAATCAGTTCGTTGCCGGTTTACGGCGGCACCGATGGCATGGAATGGGAGCAACAACGTAAGGCACTCAGCCAGGGTGTTGATATGGTAGTTGCTACACCTGGTAAGCTCATTTCATTTCTCAACATGGATATTGTGCCGGTTTCAGCGCTTCAGCATCTGGTTTTGGATGAAGCCGACCGCATGCTCGATATGGGATTCTTCGATGATATTATGAAAATTATAAGTTATTTGCCTACTTCACGCAGTACACTTTTGTTTTCGGCTACTATGCCTCCGCGCATCCGCGAACTTACCAGGCGCATTCTGAGGGATCCTGTTGAAGTTAACATTGCACTGGCAAAACCGGCCGAAGGAATTTTGCAGGCTGCATATATGGCTTACGATGGACAAAAAACCAAATTACTGGCCTCGCTTATTCGTGGCCGCGATCTCAAAAGCATTATTATTTTCGCTTCAACAAAAGTTAAGGTAAAGGCAATAGCCAGGGAGCTGGCTTCTGAAGGTTTTCAGGTTGCTGATATTCATAGTGATCTTGATCAGAATGACCGCGAGCGGGTTTTGCTGAGTTTCAGAAACCGAAAGCTTCAAATGTTGGTAGCAACAGATGTATTGGCCAGAGGTATTGATATTGAAAATATCAGCCTGGTGGTTAATTATGATGTGCCACGCGATGCCGAAGATTATGTGCATAGGGTAGGGCGAACAGCCAGAGCTGAACAAACAGGTATCGCTATAACGTTCATTAACGACAAAGAGCAGGCTGAATTTTTAAAGATTGAGCAACTCATTGGCTACGAAATTCGAAAACAAATGCCTCCCGAAGCCCTTGGTGCCGGCCCTGAATACAAACCATCGCACGCTCGCGGAAACATAAAACACCGGGGCTTTCACCGGAAGAAGAATAAAAAATAATAGTAAATTGTTCATGATATGCATTTTACAAAGGACGGTCTTTTTGTTGTTTGCGGGGCATCTTCAGGGTTTGGCAAATCTATAACGCTCAGATTATTGAGAAGTGGAGCGCAGGTGATAGCTGTTGCCCGCACACAATCAAAACTCATTCAGCTGAATAATGAAGAGATAAAGCCCGAACTGCTGGTTTCAGACGTAACCACAATCGGTTTCCCTGATCTTTTGTTGAAACAACTTGATGGTCGAAAGCTCTCAGGAATTGTTATCAATGCCGGTGGACCGCCTGCCGGAGGATTTTTTGACATTGCAGACGAAGCTTGGCAATCGGCTTTTGAGAATATCCTTCAATGGAAAATAAGGCTATTAAAGTCGATTTTACCCGTTTTTAGAGAGAATAATTATGGCAGAATTGTAATCATTGAAAGTGTTTCGGTTAAACAACCTGTTGATGGGTTGATTTTAAGCAATTCGCTTCGTGCAGCCGTAGCTGGCATGGCTGCTACACTGGCAACTGAGGTTGCACCTGATGGCATAACCGTTAATTTGCTTGCGCCCGGATATCACAATACAGCAGCTATGCAACGCTTATTTGACCGTAAGCAGGCTGAAACCGGCGGATCTCTTGCCGAAATCCGGCAAATTTTCGAGTCTGAAACAAAGGTTGGCAAAATGGGTAACCCTGATGATTTGGCAGGTTTGGCCAGTTGGTTACTTTCACCTGAATCGGGCTTTGTTACAGGCCAGGTTATTACAGTGGCTGGTAATCAGGTTAAAGGTATTTTTGGTTGAACTCACAAGTTTTGTTCTTGTTTTTTTCGACCGAACAGTGACCTGAAAAAATAATATAATACAATACTACCGGGAATCGCACTTATAAGCCAGATTGCAAATGCACCAGCAGCAATCCCACCCACATCCGCAATTAAATCAAGCGGATGATGTTGCAGGGCATTCAGAATTTCGTTGGAAGACCCATAAGGCAGTACAATCTTAAAAATAGCTGCCCCACCTGCATAATAAGGGTACAACAGCAGTAATTGCAGTGGATAAACGGCATAATTTACAACTTGTATCGCCGGCAGATTCAGGCCTAAAAGCAACGCTATTATTGTTAGCAGCAAAGTGGTAGTTCCGGGAAAGGGAAATATGCCAATGCAAATTCCCAGTGTGCAGGTTAGTGCCAGGCCCGAAGTGTCGCTACCGGTGTGCAGCAGATAATCAATAAGGAACGAAAAACGCCTTTTTACAATATGTATCAGTTTCATACAGGCATCGAAGGGTCAAACTCCTGCGCATACTGATAAATGCCACCTTCAAGAATAAACAGGTTTTTTATTTTAAGTTTATCTTTAAGGTAAATGTATACCTGCTCGCTTTTCATACCGTAGATACAATAAATTACCACTTTGCTATCACGGTCAATTTTATCGAGATGATAGGGCAGTTCAAGTTGCGGAATCGAAATGGCTGTATCAATATGGCACAGCTCAAATTTCTCGTTTTCACGGGTATCGATAAGCTGGAATTCTTCCTTATTATCGAGCATTGATTTTAGCTCTTCTGGCTGGATAAATTTCATTTCAAGGTTTCTTATTGTTTGGCCGTAAGGCGATTACATAAATTTTATCTGACTCAAGTATGTGAATACCTTCTCCGATATTACAAGCCTGAATCATGGCTCTGGCAACAGTTTCGGAATGAATGGCCCTGTATTTTCTGAGTTTTCCAACCATGGCAAATTCAACAAATCTAAAGACTGCTTTTCCGATATCTTCCATTAGCCGGTTTTCACTGCGCATTCCCAATAGCATAGAAGGCCTTAATATTACAAGGTTTTCAAAACCAATGGTTTGAAGTTCCTTCTCCATTTGACCTTTCGTTCGCAAATAGAAATTTCCCGATTTATCGTTTGCCCCAACCGTAGAAATAACCGAAAAAGCCCTAGCTCCGGCTTCTTTGGCCAGTTTGCCTATAGATGTTACCAGCAGGTGATCAACTGCCCTGAATGCATCGCGGCTGCCGGCCTTTTTGATGGTGGTTCCGATGCAGCAAAAAACATGGCCAGCACCCATTTTGTTTCTTAGAATCTCAGGGTTCTCAGGGTTATAAATTACCTGCTCTATTTTTCCATGAAACAGTTTGGTTTCCTGTCGTACAAAAATTGTAATACCACTGTATCGTTCATCCGAAAGCAAATGCTCAGTTACAAACTTACCGGTTAACCCGGTTGCTCCGAATACGTATGCTTGCAGATTTGACATCTTAGGAATAAATAATCAGACCTTGAAAGATTATTTTAATATGGCAAAACCAATAATTGGTTTGTGCTGTAAAAATAAGTCTTATTCATGAATATTGCCAAAATGATTTTGAACTGTTTACCGCTTTATTTCACTTTCCTGAAAAGCGGCGGTTTAAATTAAAATACTATTCTCAGCGACAGGTTAAAAGTTCTGCCGGGTGACCAGATTCCCTGAATCGATTCATAGGAATGGTCTGAACCATCTTCGGCCCTGATCAATGATTCCTTATTCATAAGGTTAAAACATGCTATGCCGGCATTGGCGTTAAGTCCGGCAACCAGAAACGGGTAACTTAAGTGAATATTCACAACGCTATAATCGGGTAAACGGTAAGGTTGCCCGCGATCATATGCGTTGTTGCGCAAAGCGGGGTCAAAATTTGCATACAATTGACCGTAATAAATCCATTCGGCGCTCATTTCGAAAGATTTTAAAAGTTTGCACCTGGCATTGAGCCCAAGAGTCAGCTGAGGAGCATCGCCAACACGACAATCCTTTACGTACACAGCGGTTGAATCTACCAATTGCTGATTGTCGTTGTATAATAGTGCGCTAACATCGTTTGCCCAAACCCACTTGCCAGCAGAGAACATGCCATTCAACATAAGATTTTGGGCTATTTTAGCACTTGCTTCAGCTTCAATTCCGATATGCCGGGCATCCAGCCCGCGGATAAGAGCCCTGGTATCAGTACTGTTCTCGAGTTGTATATTTTCTTTCGAAAGTAGTGATTTATCCTTCCAATAGGTGTAATAGGCATTTATACTTGCAGTAAGTTTTTGATTTGCAAAATTATAACCTAATTCGACCGAACTTATTTTTTCGTTGGTCAGATGTTGGACTACCGCATTCCCATAGTTTGCATAAACAAATTTAAAATAAGGCGCTCTGCTAAAAAATCCCGCGTTCATATATACACGATGGTGCTTGTTTGCTTCGAAGTTTATTCCGGCCTTGGCATCTGCGCCAACCTTGTTTACAACCTTGCTGGCTATATCATTAATGTAGTTCATTCGGTCGATACGCTGATATCTCGTATTACTTAAAGTAGCTGCTGCAAAAATCAACCACTGCTTATTCTGCTTTTCGGCTTGTACAAAATAGCTGGCCACATCAACTCTTGAGTCGTTGTCAACATTGATAATATCACCTGGAAACTTGACCTGATTCCTGTTGCCTGCTCCGTCAATCGTCCATGCATAGGTATCTACCCAGTATCTGCCGCCCAGTAAGTCTGATATTTCTTCGCGAAGGTTTGATTTAAAATAACGGGCATGAACTCCGCTGAGAAGGGTTAGACCTTTGGGCGCCTCGTAACGGAATGTGGATAATATGCCTATCCATATATGATCAGCCAGGTAATTGGTTTGCGCAACTTTTGAATATCCGCTTATTTTCTGACCATTGTTAAGTTCCACAGTATCATTGTTATGGACATTTAGCTGGTAAATCTGGTCCCACTCTATTTGTCCGCTTTTGCGGAAGCTGAAAACCGGATTGCTCATGAATGACTCAGCATATTTGCCGCCACCTTTACCTGTTGACAGATACACCGAGGTGGCAAGCAATGAACGCTGGCTGATGTTCCAGTAATGGTTGATATTTAATTGTGGCTTATGATAAAAATTCTCGCTAAGGCTGTTCACTTTTCCATTGAGCATTCCCCAGTTAGGGTTGTATTTACCACCATACAAACGATAATCTGCCGGGCTGAGTCCGTAATTCCGTTGTCCGTGCCGGTCAGGCGACCCCATGAGGGTGAGCGTGATTGAATGTTTGATGCTAAATGTTTTGCTTACCGCCAGGAAATATGACCAGGAGTCGACGTAAGTAGCATCACTATAGCCCTGTCCCTTGGTGTGGGAACCCAAAAAAGTCAGGGCAAAGTTATTATCCATCTTGCCTGTAGATAATTTCAGGGTAGTTTTTTCTAATCCATAATCTGATATAGAAATACCAAAACTACCTCCGGTTGATGCTTCGCTTGGCCTGGTGATAATATTGATGGTTCCTCCCACGGCGTTGAGTGCTACCCTTGATGCTGCCAGCCCCCGCTGAACCTGAATCGACTGAGTTGCTTCTGCCAAACCGGCCCAGTTTGACCAATATACCAGGCCGTTTTCGACACTGCTTACCGGAACTCCATTTAGCAAAACCGAAAGGTTTTCCTGTTGAAATCCCCGAATACTAACCCTGGCATCTCCGATTCCGCCTCCCATGCCGGTGGCATATACTCCGGGAACCATTTTCATAATCTCCGGATACTGCTGATTACCAATTTCACGGGTAATCTGTGCATGATCAATTACCGAAACAGCGATTGGTGAGACTCTTTCGCGTGAATAGGAAGAAACAATAGAAATTTCCGGTAGGGAAATTACATCGGGTTTTAGCCGAATGGTCAGAGGTTCTGTATTTTGAGCAGGGTTTAATACAATTATCTGTTTGATATAGCCTGTGTATGATGCAGTTAAATTATCAACTGCATCATTTAACATTATTGTAAATTGTCCGTTTGCATCAGTAATAGCGCCTATTGCTGCAGTATTTGCTGATATGTTTACACCCTGCATTGGTTTGCCCGATTGGAAATCTGTAACACAGCCATTTAACTGTATTTGTCCGAATGCCGTTAATCCGAAAATTGCTGTAAAAACAGTAAGTAAAATGAAATTTCTCATCGTATGTGTTAAAAAAAAATAGCCCCGGTCAAATACTTCGGGGCAGGTATCATACGACAGCCACACAGGCCTGAACATTCAGCCTGCATGATTCTATGATTCTTCTTCCATCCAGACTTTACTGTCGGTACCGGAATTAAACCGGTTCAGTCAGGCATTTGCCTGAGTCGCGGACTCTACCGCCGGTCGGGAATTGCACCCTGCCCTGAAGAATTTGCCACAAAAGTAGAAAGTAATTTTTAATAACAGCATTTTTAATATTGAGATAGGCTGATTTTGAACAGCATTTCACTAATTAATATGATTTAACAACAAGGTTAAATTAACACTGATTCACACGTAAACCTGAAAACCTAAATAATTTGAATGGAATAGTGTACTGTTTTCAACAAAATGGCTGAACAAGACGTTAATACTGTAACGTTTTTTGAATCAGTTGAAAGTCAGGTTGTGTTCAAATCTGTCATTCTGCTGGTCTGCTTGCAATCATTGCTTTCCTTAATCAGGTGTTTTCAGGATTAGCTAAGTTTTATTAAAGTTCAAAAGCGTATGCACAATCAAAATAATGGTCAGCCGGCTAAGTCTGCCGTCCATACTTCAAAGAACCAACCTGTTTCAGATCCATCTGAGGTATATAGCTATCACGAAATTCAACAGCTGCTCGAAGAGCATCAGATTTATCAGATTGAACTTGAGCATCAAAACGAAGAGTTACATCGCATTCACGCCGAGTTGGAGGAGGCTATAGTAAGATATACTGATCTTTTTGATTTTGCTCCAATCGGATATCTGACTTTTAATTTGAATGGTGAAATTACTGAGATAAATCTTAATGCAGCTGATTTACTGGGGCTTGAGCGCCAGAGACTTATAGGGAAACGGGTGAATCAGTTTATACATCCGGCTTCGGCTGAGTCGTATTCGCGTCATATAACTGAATTAGCTCAGTATAAAAAAAAGACCTCCAGCGAAATATCATTAAAACGCTCATCTATGGTTGATACCAGCCCGATTTACGTTCAAATGGTGAGCACTATTGATTCAGAGCATCAGATTATACGTTCGGCAATGGTTGATATAACCATGCGGCGCGAAGCTATTGCCAGGCTCGAAAGCAGTCAGGCCAGAATAAACAGTATTTTTCAGGCATCACCTGCCGGAATAGGTGTTGTAATTGATGGTAAAATTGCAATTGTTAATGACCGCATCTGCAACATGCTCGGCTATAAATCCAGTGAGCTTGTGGGCAAAGATCTTTCAGTAATTTACGGTTCGGCTGAGGATTATCTTCAATCGACCTATGAACAAATTGAAATGATGCGCCGTGAAGGTACCGGGCTGGCTGTTACCCGGCTCAAACATAAGGCAGGTTATTATATTGACGTATTCCTGAGCTCTGCCTTTATTAAACCTGGCGATGAAAAGGGCGGAATCACATTTACTGCACTTGATGTTTCTGATCAGATGAAAACCGAGCTTGCGCTGAGTGAAGCGCAGGCAAAGTTTGAAATGGTAGCATCAAATGCCCACGATGGTATGCTATTGTTGAAAAATGATGGCTCGATAGATTATTTCAATCAGGCTACTGTCAATCTTTTTAGCATCCCACAGAATCAGCACATGGCTTTCAGCCTCATGGATTTATTTGCAGCTGATGAGAACAGTGAGAAACTAAAGTTCGCTCTTAATGCATACTATAACAGTGACTCAGGGCGTGAAATACGGCAAAACTTTGAGCTCACCGGCCTCAGATCTGATGGCTCCCTGTTTCCGGTTGAGCTCTCCTTGTCATCGTTCAGGCACGAAACCAGAAACATGCTGGTTGCTGTTATACGCGATTTTACCGAACATAAATTAGCCCAACTCAAGCTTACACAAGCTAAGGAAAAAGCCGAGGAATCTGAAAGGCTGAAATCCGCCTTTCTGGCAAATGTATCTCACGAAATCCGTACCCCATTGAACTCGATTCTTGGTTTTGTAAGCCTCATGCAGGATTACGAAACCACAGAGGAAGAACGTGCCGAATATTTCAGAATGATTTCCGGAAACGGTGAAGTGCTTCTCAATCTGATCAACGATTTAATTGATTTATCGAAGCTTGAAAGTGAAACCATGGTGCTTTCGCCTGTAACCTTTGACCTTGAGGAATTTATGAACGAAATCTATGAATATCTTCAGAATGATCTCATTTTAAAGGGCAAGGAAAGCGAAATTACAGCTCATCTGAAATTGCCAGAGCGTAACCATATTTCACAAATAGTAGCTGATAAACTTAGGCTGAGGCAGGTGCTGGTAAATTTATTGCATAATGCCATTAAATTTACCGACAAGGGATCAATCAGCATTGAGGCTTCATTAACCACGCTCGCAAAAAACGGTGCGCCTGCAATTAGATTTTGCGTGTGCGACACCGGAATTGGAGTCCCTTCTGATAAACTCGACTATATTTTTGAGTCATTCCGACAAATTGAAGATCCTTTTTTACGAAAATTTGGCGGAGCGGGTTTGGGGCTAGCCATTGTAAAAAAAATTACTGAAGCCAGCGGAGGTGAAGTTAAGCTGGAATCCAAACTGGGAAGTGGCTCATCATTTTACATTAATCTGCCATTGGTTCATCCGAAAACCCATAGTAAATCAGGCCCTAATGCTTCAGAAAATCAGGAGATAGTTAAGTTTGAAGGAAGAACATTTTTGATTGTTGAAGATAAATTACCAAATACATTGTATTTAAAATCATTATTGTCTAAAAGCAAGGTTAATCTGCTTTTTGCCAACAATGGGAGCGAAGCAGTTGAAATAGTCAGGCAGAATAATAGTCTTGAACTGGTTTTGATGGATATTCAGTTACCAGTTATGGATGGCTATACTGCTACACGTCACATTAAGCAGCTGAAGCCCGGGTTGCCGGTAATAGCTCAAACTGCTTTCGCAAGTTTCGATGACCGGGAAAAGGTTTTCAACGCCGGCTTCGATGACTTTATCTCCAAACCAATCAATCCGAGGGAATTGCTTCGGAAAATTTCTCAGGTGCTAAAATTACATGAGAATGCCTGAAAATTTGTATCTTAACACTTCGATTTCTGCCTTTTATTGCTTGTAAAGATGAAGAAACAGACCGAATCCCAACCGATAAAGATGCAACCAGGAAGCAAAACCCTGGGATTGCCTTTGAATGAAATCAATCTGGATCCGGCCATTTTATCATCGGCTTTGCATGTTTTGCCCTATCCAATCATTATATCCAACACGCATCTATCACTCATTTATGCCAATCAGCAGGCTTTAAAGCTTTTTGATTTGGGTATTATTCAGAACGATGCACTTGTTAATGATTTAATTTCACTCAAACCTCAGGAAATTGAAAGGCTGGTAAATACCGGAATCGTTGAAGGTGAGACACAATCGTATTTATCGAAAATCATTCATTCAGGGATGGCTGTAAGGGTATCAATCAGCCAATTTATCCCTGGGGATGGTGCACCATTGTTACTTTTTCGCCTGGATACCCAGCATCCTTACAATTTCGAAATCCTTGGCGACAATTTTTCAAATGGGAAAAATGATGCAACAGTAATAATCTCTGACATTTATTCCATGTCGCCGATTACTCATCCTGATTATTCAATGCTCGGAACCGTAATTGATTCGTTGCCACACCCTTTTTACGTGATTGATTCTGAAACCCATAAACCGGTAATCCAGAATTCGGCAGCAGTAAAATTTGAAGCATCTCTTTCGGCTGTGCATTGCTTCATGACCAAAAAGCCATCGAGTTGCATAGGAAGTGTTTTCGGATGCGGTCTTGCTATGGTTGTTCAAACAAATGTGCCTGTTAGAATTGAGCATGAATACGTGTATAAAAATGGTGAAAAACGCATTCATGAAGTATTCGGGTATCCGGTTTTTAATAAATACGGAAAACTCAAACTGGTTATACAATATTCTATTGATATCACTGAACGTAAAAAAAGTGAAATTGAAATAAAGGAATTTAAGGAAGTACTTGACAATCTGATGTCGAATCTTCCGGGTATGGCATTCAGGTGCCTGAATGAATCAGGCTGGACTATGGAATATGTGAGTCATGGTTGCCGAAAATTGACTGGATATAAGGCAGATGAAATTATTAGCAACAGCAAAATGCGCTATGGCGATCTTATACATCCCGATGATCGGCAAAAAGTATGGATTGATGTTCAAAATGCAGTTTCACGACATAAGGTGTACCATATTGAATACCGAATTATTACGCGCAATGGAATAGTAAAATGGGTATCAGAGCAGGGCAGGGGAATCTTTGACAATGCCGGGTTGCTTATCAGACTCGAGGGCTTGGTAACTGATATTACGGCGGGTAAAAATGCTGAGATCAGACTTAAAAGTGAATTGGCCGTGAATCAGGCAATTGCCCGAACCAGCCTTGAATTGTTGAATGAAAATATCACCCTTTCGAAGGTATCAGGACTCATCGAGCAGCACTCACGTAAATTTTCATTCAGTAAATTTGCTTTGCTCATTTCGATTGAAGATATATGTGAACATAATTATTCTTATTTTAAACAGTCTAAGGATTCAACAGTTATTGAGCCGGTATCATTTTCAATAAACGAGATCGGGGGAATCAGAGAGCGACAATTTCTAAAACAAATACTGCATTCTCGAAAGGTACTTTTTTTCAATAATAATCAAAGCTCGCTGGCTATTCCGGGTTACCATACTAAAGCCACAGTCTATTCCAATTTGATGGTGGTTCCGGCATTTATTCGCAATGTTCACACCTGTACCATTATTGTTGGCGACTCCAATAAAGCCTATTCTGACGACCAGGCTGAAATTGTACAGCGTTTCGTTAACCTTTATGCATTGGCTGTTTTTCGGCAACAAGCTGAATCTGATCTGCAACAGGCCAGGCTTAAAGCCGAGGAATCGGATCAGCTTAAAAGCTTGTTTCTTTCAAATATGTCGCATGAGATCCGAACACCCATGAATGCAATTATTGGGTTCGCCGAAATGCTGCAGGACAGGGCACTCTCTGTATTTGAAAAAGACCGTTATCTGGATGTTATCATTAAAAGTGGTGACAATCTGCTCAGGCTGATCAACGATATCATTGATATTTCAAAAATTGAAGCAAAGCAGATAAAAGTTGTAATTTCGGGCTTTAATCTAGGTGAATTGTTTGATGATCTTGGATTATTCTTTATGCATGAGCTGGAGCGACTAGACAAATCATACCTGAAACTCTACCTGCCTGATGCAGAGGCGCATGAAATTAACCTGAAATCAGATCAGGTACGACTCAGGCAGATTATTACAAATCTGGTAAATAATGCTATAAAATTTACCGATGAAGGTTTTATTGAAATTGGTTATCGCGTTCAACAGAGTACCCTTGAGTTTTATGTGAGGGATTCAGGTATTGGTATACCTCTTGATCAGCAGGAACTCATTTTTGAACGCTTTGGTCAGGTAAAGGATATAGCTTCACGCAATAAATCGGGAACTGGTTTGGGTCTTACCATTTCAAAAAACCTCTCTGAACTTCTGGGAGGTAGTATGTGGCTTGATTCAATGCCTGGCGAAGGCTCAACATTTTGGTTTTCTATTCCTTACAACAGTTACCCAGCTGAAATGACCAGGTCTATGTCTGCCAAGGCGATACAAACCGACGATTGCAACCTTTCGGGTAAGCATATTTTGGTAGTTGAGGATGTAGATACCAACTATGCTTACATTTATTCATTGCTGAAGAAATTAAACGCATTCGTTGTAAGAGCCGGCGACGGGGCTAAAGCTATAAGCTATTGCCGCGAACATCCCGAGGTTGATCTTGTATTTATGGACATTGAGCTTCCCATTCTGGATGGCTATGAAGCCACACGCGAAATTAAAAAATTTAGGCCCGATTTGCCCATTGTAGCGCAAACGGCCTATGCCATGCAGGGCGAGCGCGAGAAATGTCTTGATGCCGGTTGCAACGAGTACCTCTCAAAACCGCTCCGTCGCGATAAATTGCTGGCTGTCGTATCGCGATTTCTTCAGCACTAAAGGTATCTGGGATCACTTATAAATGGCAATTTGGCCATTTTCTGCACCTCAACCGAGGCAAATCCAAACTCTTCAACCACTTTCCCCATAATCAGGTACACTCCGCGGCCCCTGAAGGGAAATGCTTTGGCAATATCCGGAAAATGCACCGAATCAAAAAACTCTCCCTCGTAATCAATAAATGTAGCAAAGTGCATAATGTCACTTTTAATGGTTCTCACATACTTGATGGTAACGAGCACTCCCAGCATGCGAACCGTTTTACCAATATTGGCTGCGAGCTCATGGCTCATAATTTCGCCCCTGAAACGGGTTTTTAGTAAATCGAAGTACGACATGCTTACCGGAAAATCAAGTAATTCGATTTCGTCAAACGCATCTTCGGGGCTGCTGTGTACAAGCGCCGGTAAATGAAACTGCCTTACAGGCTGACTAAAAAGTGCTTGTCCGGAAACAGTTGCTGTTTGCTTTTTCCCTGACAGCATATGTGCTTCCCACAACAATTGCTGCTTACTCTGCCCGGTAAAACGCAGTGCTCCTGATCGTATCAGCAGAACAAGCTGTTCCATAGGTGGGGTTGTACGTTCGATAAATTCCTGAAGACTGCCAAAGCTGCCATTACTTATCCGTTCGTTGAGTATGGTGTCGATGAGGTTACTTTCGAGTCCGGCAATGTGTATAAATCCGATATAGATCGTTTTTTCTTTCAGATTATTAAGCCGGTTACTCTGGTTTACGCACGGAAGCTCAATATGTGCACCGCAACGCCTGGCTTCGTTAAAATAAACCCAGCTCTGGTAAAATCCGCCAAAGTTGTTGATAACTGCTACCATAAATTCAATAGGAAAGTACGATTTAAGATAAAGACTCTGATAACTTTCAACAGCAAACGAGGCTGAGTGCGCTTTTGAAAACGAATATCCGGCAAACGATTCAATTTGTCGCCAAACTTCGTTGGTAACCGCCTCGCTGTACCCGCGGCTGCGGCAGTTGTCAAAAAACTTGTCAATTATTTTCTGAAATTCAACCCTCGATCGGTATTTACCGCTCATGGCCCGTCTCAGTACATCGGCATCGGCCAGATCGAGGCCGGCAAAGTGATGGCAAATTTTAAGCACATCCTCCTGATATACCATAACACCATAGGTTTCGCTCAGTTGTTCTTTCATTATAGGGTGAATGTACTCGAACCCTTCTGGATCGTGAAAACGTTTGATATACTCACGCATCATACCTGATCGCGCCACACCGGGCCTGATAATTGAACTGGCTGCAACAAGGCTAAGGTAATTGTCGCACCTTAGTTTTCTGAGCAACCCGCGCATGGCCGGGCTTTCAATATAAAAGCACCCGTTAGTTTCGGCATTTCTGAGTTGATCTTTAACCCTGGCATCTTGTTTAAAGTCCTCAACTTTATGAATGTCGATACTAATTCCATGGTTGGCTCTGATAAGTTCAACGCTGTCGCGGATATGGCCGATGCCCCGCTGGCTGAGGATGTCGAGCTTTTCGAACCGGAGATCTTCGGCTACATACATATCCCATTGGGTTACCGGCATTGATTTTGGCGGCAGATCGAGTGCGGTGTAGCAGGTAATGGGCTCTTCCGAAATCAGCACCCCTCCGGCATGAATGCTTCTGATATTCGGAAAATCAGTCATTCTGGTACCGATGTCGGTAATGCGCCGCGTAATCCCATCCTGATTCATGGTATGGCCCGGATCATCTACCAAACGGTCGAGCTCGGCCTTGGGCAGCCCCATTACCTTGCCCAGCTCACGCAGAATCGATTTTCCCTTAAAGGTGGATGTAGCCCCGAGTAACGCGGTGTGCTCGCGCCCGTAGCGTTTAAATATGTAATCCAGTACATCGTCGCGCTCTTTCCACGAGTAGTCTATATCAAAATCGGGCGGACTACTTCGTTTGGGGTTTAAAAATCGTTCAAAATAAAGGTTGAGTTCAATCGGGTCAACATCGGTAATGCGAAGGCAATAGGCAACAATGCTGTTAGCACCGCTGCCGCGCCCTACATGGTAAAACCCGCGCGACATTGAGTACCTGATAATATCCCAGGTTATCAGAAAATAAGCTCCGAATCCCAGCTGGTCGATAATGTCGAGTTCGTGTCTTACACGAGCTCTGGCTCCCTGGTTATTGTTTCCATAGCGGTAACTTAGTCCATCGGCGGCCAGCTTTTCGAGCAGCAAACGATCGTCGTAGGCACTACCGGTAAATGTTCTTTTGTTTTTTATGGTCGAAAAGTCAAAATCAATCGTGCATCGGCCGGTAATGCGTTCAGTATTTCGTATCAATGCCGGATATTGTTCAAATTTCGCTCTCAGTCCGGCCATGCTTTCGGTCATCTGGTAGTTTCCGGCAACCATTGCTGGTGTTAATCTGCTTAGCAGAATGTTGTTATCAATCGCTCTGAGAAATCTGTGTAATTCATATTCCTTTTCATCAGAAAACGCAAACGGGGCATGAATAATGTACTTCCCGGGATACCTGTGGTAGTCGGATGTAGGCAATTTGTTGATATCTGCCTGACTTACACCGGTAAATTCATTTTCGGCCAGCTCGTTTACCGGGCGGCTGCCAAAAGGGTAAACCACCACCACATCTCTGAAAGGTGGTGCAGGCCAGGGCAGGGGCGTACCCTGTATATTGCTGCGGCTCAGTAAATCGTTCAGCTCTTTAAAACCTTTGTTGTTTTCAGCGATTCCACTATACAAAAGTTTATTACCATCGCGGAACTCAACACCTGCCATGGGTCTTATCCCGTTTTTACAGCAGGCTTTTACAAAATCAATGGTGCCTGATGTATTGTTAATATCGGTAAGCAAAGCTACTTCAGCTCCGGCAGCTGCTGCTACCAACGGAATCTGGTCGACAGGTAGTGTGCCGAATCTTAGGCTGTAGTATGAATAGTAGGAGAGGTGCATATTGAAGTAAAAAGTAAAAAAGAGAAAGGGAAAAGCCTGCCTGACTGCAGTCTGAACGGGCCTGTCTGACAGAAAACAATCGGGCAGGCCGGCTCAAAGTAAAAACTACAAAGCTGGTCTGGTCGTTTTTTTTGTTTGCATATGTTTGTGTTGTTTGTTCGAAAAATCGTTGTCAGTTTTTATTGGTTGTGGCCCGATTGAAGCGCTGCAGCCCTTGTAACAGCCTGTTTGCCAAACCGGTTTCGGATGCGGTCCATCGCCTGATACAAACTGATGGTTTCGGGAGAGTCGTCGAACATGCTTATTTGCTGAACACCACTTACCAGGTGACTGAATCTGACTCCGATAAGCCGGATAAGCATGCGCCGCTGGTACAGGCGATCAAAAAGACTTCGGGTAACCGGCAGCAAAATATGGTCGAATGCTGTGTAGGAAATGCGGTGCTGCAGTGTATGCGTATCGAAGTTGGCATAACGCACCTTAACCGTAACGCAGGAGGTTAGCTTTTGCTTCTGCCTGAGCTCAAAAGCAAGCTTTTCAACCATATGCAGCAATAAATCGTTGATCATGGCTATATCAATGGTGTCCTGCTCAAAGGTGTTTTCAGAGCTGATTGACTTGCGCTCTGAGTAAGGTTCAACCGGAGTCAGGTCGATGCCATTGGCTTTTTTCCAGATAACGATACCGTTTTTCCCCAACACACGTTCAACCATTTCAACCGGCATATGGCTTAGCGTTTCGATGCGTGCAATGCCCATAGAGCGAAGCAGGCGGAATGTTTTATCGCCAATGCCAGGTATTTTGCTGATTGAAAGCGGGCTCAGAAACGGCTCAATCCCATCGCGACGAATCTCAAGCTCGCCGTTGGGTTTGGCCTGACCCGTTGCAATTTTCGAAACAGTTTTGTTTACCGATAATCCGAGCGAAATCGGAAGCCCGGTTTCGCGTATAATGCGCTGCCTGAGTTCGTGCGACCATTTTACCGAACCAAAAAAACGGTCCATCCCGGTAATGTCGAGATAGTGCTCATCAATTGAAGCCTTTTCGTACAAGGGCGCCGCTTCGGAAATAATATCGGTAACCATTCCCGAAAAACGGGAGTACAGCTCCATATCACCCCGAATCACAATAGCATCCGGACAAAGTGCTCTGGCCATCTTCATCGGCATAGCCGAGTGCACACCAAATGTTCGGGCTTCGTAGCTACATCCCGCTACAACTCCACGATCCGATAAGCCGCCGATAATCACCGGAAGCCCATTTAGCCGGCTATTGCCGAGGCGCTCAACCGATACAAAAAATGTATCCAGATCGAGATGTACAATGGTTCTGTTGTCAATGGAAGCTGCCACGAAAAAAAATATACTGTTTGTCGGAATTGGAATTTTTTGTTGTACCTTTGATTAAAATATAATCAAATAATTGATTACAATATAATCACAATTTTTCACTTTGCAACATTGTTATGAATATTTTTGCATCCAACATCAAACTGCTCCGCAAACGGCGTGGCCGCACACAGGATGAAGCTGCCTTTGCCCTTGGGATGAAACGTTCAACCTTAAGCGGATACGAAAATGAAGTGGCTCAGCCTGGCATTGAAGCGTTGCTGGCATTTTCGGCCTATTACGGAATTGCGGTCGACACACTGCTTAAAATAAATCTTTCGGGGCTTACCCAAAGTGAACTGGCTCAGCTGGAGCGAGGATATGATATATTTATCACCGGAAGCAAAATCCGCATCCTTACCACCACCGTTGATAATCAGAATAACGAAAACATTGAAGTAGTAAATCAAAAAGCTTCAGCCGGATATGGAATCGGATTTGCCGATCCGGAGTATATTAAGGTGTTGCCTACCTTTCATATGCCTTTTCTGTCGAAAGAAAAGAAATACCGCACGTTTCAGATAAGCGGCGATTCAATGCTGCCCATTCCTGATGGGTCGTGGATTACCGGAGAGTTTGTACAAAACTGGAACCTCATCCGCGACGGGCTGCCCTATATCGTTGTTACCCTCGACGATGGAATCATGTTTAAAATTGTTACCAACCGTATTAAAGCTGAAGCCCGCCTTATGCTGCATTCGCTTAATCCGCTGTACGAACCCTATCAGGTGGATGTAAAGGATGTGCGCGAGGTATGGAAATTTGTAAACTATATCAGCAGCGCCATGCCCGAGCCCAATCTTCCACGCGAAGAACTTGCATTAACCGTAGCATCGCTCAAAAAAGATATGGAAAAGCTAAAACGGCAGTTATCCGGTGGTCAGGTGCTTAAACTTCCGTTTGATGAATAGAAAACCGCAAATGCATACGGCGAGCAAACAAGGCCCAGATGTTAAAAAAGGTCAAATCAAAATTTATGAATTAAGGCGCTGTATATCTGTTTTTTAAGATCTATTATTTTTGAATTTCCAAAGCTGACAGCGACTGAGTAAACAAAATTGCCTGAACGCGGGTTTTTAACAATGAAGTTACTGTATGCTAAAACACTAAATTATCGGAAAAATGCCGGTAATTCAGTAAAAAAGCTTACCTTTGCACCCGCTTTTTGATAACGCACAATCCCAATAAAATGATCAATATAACCCTACCCGATAACTCAGTAAGGCAATATCCCGAAGGAACTACCGCACTTGAAATTGCCCGCAGCATAAGCGAAGGCCTTGCACGCAATGTGTTGTCGGCCAGTGTAAATGGTGAAGTTTGGGATGCTACAAGGCCTATTCTTGCTGACGCCAGTGTTAAACTGCTTACCTGGGATAATCCCGAAGGTAAGGCTACCATGTGGCATTCATCGGCACACCTTATGGCCGAAGCCATTGAACTGCTTTACCCGGGTGTTAAATTCGGCATTGGCCCTGATATAGAAAATGGATTTTACTACGATATGGATTTTGGTGGCACCGAAATTTTAGCCGACGATTTGAAAGCCATTGAAGATAAAATGCTGGAACTTGCCCGCGAAAAACGAACTTTTGTTAGGCGCGAAGTGTCCAAAAATGATGCGCAGAGTTATTTTACAAAGAAAAATGATGAGTATAAGCTTGAACTCATCGAAGATTTGCAGGACGGACAGATAACATTTTATGAATCGGGCAGCTTTACCGACTTGTGCCGGGGCCCGCATTTACCTGATACAAGCCCGATTAAGGCCGTAAAACTGCTTAACATTGCCGGTGCCTATTGGCGGGGCGATGAAAAGAGGAAACAGCTTACCCGTATTTACGGAATTACTTTTACGAAGCAAAAAGAGCTTATTGAATACCTTGAATTACTGGAGGAAGCCAAAAAACGCGACCACCGAAAACTGGGGAAAGAACTTGAACTTTTCACCTTTTCACAAAAAGTGGGTCAGGGGCTGCCTTTATGGTTGCCAAAAGGTGCTATGCTGCGTGACAGGCTTGAACGTTTTCTGCGCAATGTTCAGCAAAAAGCAGGTTATCAACCTGTTATAACACCACATATAGGTAATATTGAATTGTACAAAACCTCTGGCCATTTTCAGAAATATGGTAAAGATAGTTTTCAGCCCATTTCAACTCCGATAGAGGGCGAACAGTTTATGTTAAAACCCATGAACTGTCCGCACCACTGTGAAATTTTTGCGTCTAAACCCCGCACTTACAAGGATCTACCTATTCGTTTTGCCGAATTTGGCACTGTTTACAGGTATGAGCAAAGCGGTGAATTGCATGGTTTAACTCGTGTACGTGGGTTTACACAGGATGATGCCCACTTGTTCTGTATGCCCAATCAAATTAAAACGGAGTTTCTTGCAGTAATTGACATTGTATTGCATATTTTTAAACTCCTTGATTTTAAAGATTATACAGCTCAGATTTCGCTGCGCGATCAGGTGAATCGTGAAAAATACATTGGAAGTGAGGAGAATTGGGAAAAGGCTGAGAATGCAATTATCGAAGCAGTGAAGGAAGCCGGGTTAAATGCTGTTGTTGAATATGGTGAAGCTGCATTTTATGGCCCGAAGCTCGACTTTATGGTGAAAGATGCCCTGGGTCGTAAATGGCAGCTTGGTACCATACAGGTTGACTATAATCTACCTGAACGCTTTGAACTTGAGTATATTGGCAGCGACAATCAGAAACATCGCCCGATTATGATTCATCGGGCGCCTTTTGGATCGATGGAGCGTTTTGTGGCAGTTTTAATAGAGCATACGGCAGGAAATTTTCCGTTATGGCTCACCCCTGATCAGTTTATCATACTGCCAATCAGTGAAAAATACCTTGATTATTCGAAAAAACTTTTTAATTTCCTGAATAATTCCGAAATTCGCGGCCTCATTGACGAGCGAAGTGAAAAAGCCGGACGTAAAATACGCGACGCTGAAGTGAAGAAAATTCCCTTTATGCTGATTGTTGGTGAAAAGGAAGAAGCCGAAGGAACCATTTCGGTAAGGCGACACGGCGGAGGCGACCTGGGTATCTTTACTCCTGAAGCTTTTGTTGAATTGATTAATAAAGAAATCAGCGCTGTAATGCAATAGTCTGATTTATAAAATACTAACTAACCAAAGGAGGATTTAATATAGCAACGCCGTTCAGAAACCCGAGGGGTCCCAGACCAATGCCCAAAAAAGCTGAGGATCCGCATCTGATTAACGAAAGAATCAAAGCTCCCGTAGTTCGTGTTGTAGGTGAAAACATAGAAACAGGCATCTACAATCTTAAAGATGCAATTGCCATGGCTCAGCGCCTGGAGCTTGACTTGGTCGAGATTTCACCAACAGCCAACCCGCCTGTTTGTAAAATTACCGATTACAAGAAATTCTTGTATGAGTTAAAAAAGAAACAGAAGGAAATTAAAGCTAAATCGGCTAAAATTGTAGTTAAGGAAATCAGGCTTGGCCCTAATACCGATGAACATGATTTCAATTTTAAACTGAAACATGCCATTAAATTCCTTGAAGAAGGAGCCAAGATTAAAGTAGAGGTTTTTTTTAGGGGACGCAGCATTGTTTACAAAGATCAGGGCGAGATCAAACTGTTGCAGTTTGCCTCATTGCTTGAAGACTATGGAAAAGTGGAGAAACTCCCGCTTCTTGAAGGTAAACGAATGATCATGATTATTGCTCCTAAAAAGTAAATTGCTTGATTTGAATTCAATATAAACCCAATTAACAAACACGTGTAATGCCAAAAATGAAGTCGAAATCCAGTGCCAAGAAACGTTTTGACGTGACTGGTACCGGTAAACTGAAAAGGAAGCATGCTTACAAAAGCCACATCCTAACCAAAAAGTCGACCAAGCGCAAACGTAACCTGACTTATTCAGGTCTCGTTGACCCGGCCGATGCCAGGAATGTTCGCGAAATGCTTCAGTAGTACGGTTCAATTATTAACCCTTGCTTTCTGCTCCTAAGTTTCTGAATAATTCAGAACGCGAAAGCGAAAAACAAAAACAAAATGCCAAGATCAGTAAACGCGGTTGCCTCAAGAGCCCGCAGAAAAAAAATCCTTAAGGCCGTTAAAGGACAATTTGGCCGGAGGAAAAATGTTTGGACGGTTGCTAAAAATGCATACGAAAAAGGCATGGTGTATGCATACCGCGACAGACGCCAGAAAAAACGTAATTTCCGCAGTTTGTGGATTACCCGTATTAATGCCGGAGTAAGGCAATTTGATATGTCTTATTCAGTATTTATGGGCAAACTCAAGCAAAAGAATATCAATCTTGACCGTAAGGTGTTGGCCGACCTGGCCATGAATCACCCTACCACTTTCAAAGCTATTGTTGAAGCAGTGAAAGATTAGTCGATTGACATTGATATAAAAAGCCTGGCCATTAATTTGACAGGCTTTTTTTATGCCCCCCTTTTTGTACTTTGGCTTTATTTTCAGGCTTCTGTATAAGTTTTTCCTTTCCGTTTGGTGTGATGTCAGATGAACGAGAGACTGTAGCCATTTGTGCTCATTCATAATTTTAAGCATATTTCTTAGGCTTCGCCTCAATTCTGATCACCTTCAATCGGTCAGGATATAAATCCTCCCCCCGGTAAAATCCCGTTTCAGTCTAAACTGATCAGGATGAACAGACTTTAGCTGAAACGATCAATCGTTTGTGAACCATGGTATCATAAGGAAATCCTCATTAAATATTTGGTAAAGAATACCCTTTATTGTGTGTGATAAAGAAAATTCAAAAAGACTATACCCTATAAATCTTTATTCACTACAAATTACCCGTTGAAAGCGAATGTTATTTTATGGCATTTTTTCCGGTAAACTTTTCAAGAAAATCACTCATCCCCGCTGTTAGCAATCGTTTGGCAATAATTTTCTTGTTCTTATCAAGCAGATACATCACCGGTGAACTATGTACATCATACAACTCCCTGAAATCGGGTGTTACACTATAAAATCCATTTACGTTTATAAAATTCATCTTATTGCTGATAATATACGCTTTCATATTGGTAAAACTGGTATCCATGCAAACAGCATATACTTCAACGTCAAAGTTGAGCTTATTCTTATTGTAAAAGTCAACAAGTACAGGTGTTTCCTTCTTGCAATGGCCGCAATCGGGATCCCAGAAATAAATTAGTGTGTACTTTGCCGCTATTTCTGTCAAGGATCTGGGCATTCTGAGTGTATCGAGCAAAATCATTTCAGGTGCCTGCTTCCCTATAAGCAGAGGTTTGAGCGTTTTGGCTCTTTTTTCAAGATTTTGCTTTACGGTAGGATTCATCCATTCCATATTCGGGCCGTTGTAATAGGTATCAACAAGATGAACGAAAATTGCATCATAGCCCATAATTTCAGAACTTTCGAAACGAATGGTTAGATACCACATCAGGTATTTGAACGACTCAGCATTACCCTGGGTCATTTTGAATAAATAATCAATAGCAGCAACGAGTGAATCGGGTGCGGGAATCGTTAATTTATTAAGATACAACTCGACTTTTGAATGCAAAAAAGGAGTTCGCACCAACCGGTCATCTGCAAGGTTGAGATTGTTCCAAAAGTGGGCTTTGTAATACCGGAATGCAAATGTGGAATCAGTTTTGCCATCTGGTAATAAAGGGGCTTCAGGAATAGTTACCTCTTCCATCGATTTCAGGAATAAAGCTGTAAAGCTTTCGGGATGCTGATATATTATCCCGCTGATATGCCATTTAACTTCATCATTCAGTAGATTTATTTGATTTTCAACAACCGCCAGCGAATCCATGAATGCACTCAGTGTTTTTCTTCGCGCCAAAAGCGCTGATTGCTCCTTTTGTTTATCAGCCAGATATTTAACATATCCAAAAAACAAGGTGTTATCTTCGCTTCCTGGGGCAGAAAGCGTATTCTGGAGATTACTTCTTTTACCTGTGATTGTAAAATCCTGTTTCCCCGATACGATAAAATCGAACAACTTAGATTTGTCGGCTCCTGCTATAAAGTACATTCCTTCTGGCAAGGGTTTATTTCCTGTAAAAATGTAGGATTGTCGGGTACTTATAAGTGCTGTATCAACAACAAACTGCTTGTCGCCGTTGTAGCTGGCCAGCAATGCCAGGCTATCGGCAAATCCTTCGATACGAACAGTGATTTTATACCCTTTTTGGGCAGTACTCTTCTGAACGCAGGCAAAAAGCAGTAAAAAGGTTAAACCAGCGGCAACTAATTGCTTATTCATTCATGATGTATTTACACTTGCAAACTTACCTATTTCCCGGCAATTATTTCCCGTATGGGCTTTTGTTTTGAAAGGATTGAGCAATATTAAGGCTCGATCTTTTAACTAAATCAGCCTTTATTTGTTAACAGAAACATACTTGTATTATTATGCCAAAGCCAATTCTGAAACATTTTGCACTGATATTCCTGATTTTTATTTCAGCCACCGGCCGGTCTGCCGTATCCGACTCAGTAATGCTGGCTGAAAGGGCATATTATTTCCAACGGTATGCCGAATTGAAGGATTCCATGAAAACCAACACATGGACCAATTTGAAACGCAAATCCGACTATCTTGAAAAAATTGTGAAGCTAGATCAGGAATTGATGCTAAATATGCAGCAAGCGATTCGAAATGATTCTACCAGAGTCCAGAAATACTCAACCTTGCGTTCGAAGTATTACGCATTAAAATCAATTTATAACAATGATCTGCAGCGTTCGCGTGTTCAGAGCCGTCAATTGCAGTATCTGTTAATGGCTTTATTGGTGATGTCATTTGCGTTGTTGGTTGGTGCGATATTGTTCTTAAGGCAAACGGGGCGCATGCGGGAGCTAAAGGAAATCAGAAGAAAACTGGAAGTTGAAATTGATACAAAGCAGCTTCAAATTGACAATATGGATGCAGATTTGCGCAGACAAAAAGCCCGGGAATCTGAATTTCGTGATGAACTTGAAAAAGGGATGATTACTAACCATGAGCGCATGATAGTTTTACAAACCAGATGCTCCGACATGGAATCAGAAAATGAAAAACTTCGCCGCCTTGCTGCTGAAAGCGGGCTGGATGTGCTAACTATGTTACAGGCTTCAATACCTCCGGTTGTTAGTGATAACCCCGATGAACTCAAATTACTTTTGCGTGATATTTACGAAGAGCGTGGCAGCCTGATTAATTTATCTGGCCGGCTCAGATTACAATTGCAGCAATCAGAACAAAAGTATCAGTCACTTCTTAATCAGTTAAGGAGGATTGCAGATAGTGAATCTTCTGATAATTCATAAATATCAGAATGATGGACACTCAAGTTTTTTGCTTCCTGATAGTTTACCCTGAGCCAAAAGATATGCGATACCAAGATTAAAAATGGTGTAGCGATCATTTATACCGGTAGAACCTTTTTGTGAATCAAGCAAATCCTTGTTGTGAATGCGCATTGAAAACGACGAATATACCATCCAGTACATCTTGTACCTGTATTGCATTAGTACTCCAACCGGAACTATAAATGTGTTTTTAGCAGATCCGGCTGAAACCATATCGGGATTATATCCCACAGAAGCAATATAGGCGCCATCGGAAATACGGTATTTAATTGATCTGAAACGTATAAATCCCAGTCCGGCAGTGCCATAGAAGTTGATGCGGGAATCATTACTGCTGTTAATCAGCTGATTGATATTGAAAGCTGATTCTATTACATATTCATTAAACCTGTTCTTGAAACGGAGGTCCTGGGCTGGATTGCTTCCATGCATCCTGCCATGTGTATATAACAAACTGATATCAGCAAAACGGTTGATCGATTTTCCTGCCACTAATCCTAAAGCTATATCACTTTCATCGGTTATTTTCCTGACAGGATTAAAATCATGTATGCTTAAATCGCCAAAAAAAGAAGTCATGCCAGATTGAATGCCAACATACCATTGACGGTTAAGCGAAAACTCCTGGGTATAGGCAGAAAATGGAGCAAAATTCAAAAGTGCCGGTATCAGGAATACCGGTAAACGTTTAAAATGCAGTATGATTGAGTTTCGTTTCTTCATTTAGTATGAGAGGCAGTGAATGCTTAACAGCAGCGAATTGGAAAAGTTGCAGAAAAATTTAGTGTGCATAGTTTTTTTCGCCGGCTTCGATGGCTATTTCAAGATAATTTCCATCAGGTGGTACCGGGCAACTATATCTTTTACTGTAAACGCAATAGGGATTGTACGCCCTGTTAAAATCAATTACAAAATCCGTTCCTTCAGGTATTCTGGCATCAACATAGCGGCCTCCGCCATAGCTTTTTTCTCCGGTTGTGAGGTCGCGGAAGGGTACAAAAAGATAATCTTCATATCCTTTTTTCTTCATCAGGCTAACATTGCGGTACACTGTGAGCTCGAGTTGTTTACCATCGAGGGTAAAAGTAGCTTTTGCGTACACCAGATATTGAGGCAACCTATCGGTAGTGGTTTTCATCAGAATGGTATCAGGGTTATCGTAAAACTGCAAACGGGCTTTAACGCGATATTTTTCAGAAACAGGAAAATAGTTCAGCCCTCTGAATGATTTTTTAGAAATCTCGTCAAGCGGCGAATTTTCAGCTTTTATAAAATCCTTATCCTTTTCGCGTCTTTCAGTGCGAATTTCGTTCCTGTAATTGTTTTTATTTTTGGCTATCTGCTGAGCTGATGCCATCACAACACAAAGTACTGCTAAAAATGCAAAAATTAGTTTTTTCATAGTAAAGCGGATATGCAGCAAAAGTACCAATAATATGCAAACAGTATGCGATTTGAACAGTTTGCCCATACGCTTGTTCTTGTTCTAAAATCAGCAAAAGTGAATATATCTGAAATCCGAAAAGAGTATACTTCGCGTACACTCAATGAGACTGATACAGGTGATGAACCTGTTCAATTCTTTCAACAATGGCTAAATGAGGCAATTGAGAATAATGTGAAAGAGCCCACGGCAATGGTTATTTCGACTGTTTCAGCAGAAAGCCGTCCTTCATCAAGGGTTGTGTTATTAAAAGGCATTGAAAATAGGGGATTTGTTTTTTTTACCAATTATTTATCGCGCAAAGGGCAGGATTTGGCAACCAATCATGCGGCTGCGCTATTGTTCTTCTGGCCTGAGCTTGAAAGGCAAGTGCGCATAGAAGGTATAGTTTCAAAAGTGTCACCGGCTGATTCTGATCTTTATTTTCAATCGCGGCCAATAGAGAGCAGGGTAGGAGCGATAGTAAGCAGGCAAAGCTCTGTAATACCCGACAGGGCTACAATTGAGCACGAATTCAATAACAAGCTGCTTCAATTGCAGCATTCAGTTGTTGAACGCCCTTCACACTGGGGTGGTTATTTTTTAATGCCAGATAGGATTGAATTTTGGCAAGGTCGGCCGGGGCGGCTGCACGACAGGCTTCAATTTCTGCTCAAATCAGGAAACTGGTCACAAGAGCGGCTATCTCCTTAAAGCTATGCCTGAATAAAATCTATCAACTTCTGGATTAGTTGTGCTGTTTCTTCCTTTGAGAATCCCTTATCCTGAGCCAATTCGCCGACTGTTCCCCACACCGGCTCGCCGCATACAATGCAGTGCAATCCTTTGCCGGCCAGAAAAGATACTATTTGCGGGTACTTTTCAACCAAATCGGAGATTAGTGAAATTTCAGAAATAACGGTATTCATTTTCAGGAAGGCTGATGCTCTTTACGAAGTAAATCGTTTACTGTTTTCACCGGATTGAAAGTGATAATTGGTACTTCAACAAAAACCGTTATCCAATCAGCCATGGCTCCATTCCATAAGCCGGGTAATTCCTGAGCTTTAAGTTCGCGGCCATCTTTTGATTTAATTGAAATAAATCCTGTAGTCGGATCAATAAACTCACGTAAATCAAATTGTTCGCCGTTGAAATCGCGTACATAACATACCAGGTCAACCGGATTAAAATGGGTTGATGAGCTGAAAATTTGTTTTTGCGTTTCATTCGTAAGATCGATTTGCGACGATTCGACGATTTGAAGCGAAACCTCTCCTTCGGTGTTTTTGATCCAGAATGGCCCTCCGCCCGGTTCTCCTTCATTCTTAACCATTCCGCAAATCCTGATTGGACGGTTAAGTTTTGTGAATAGGTAATCGACTTTCTCAATCTGACTCATCTCTTCATAATCGTTGCCCGGAATTAAGAATAGCTTTTCTTTGGCAAAGGTGAGAATCTTTTTAAGGTCGTTATCCGAGAGATTTCCATCGGCTAATTTTTCAAGATATTCAACGATTTTGTCGCGCAATTCGATAAGGTATCCGCCAATAACCCGCTTAAACCGGTATGTTTCGGGCTTGAGCTTGTCGGGAACAATATTGTCAATATTTTTAATAAAAATGATTTCTCCTTCGCGGTCATTCAGATTTTCAATTAATGCTCCATGACCGCCCGGTCTGAATACGATGCTCTCATCAAGGTTGCGGAAAGGTTTGTTTTTATTATCAACAGCAATGGTATCCGTTGATGATTTCTGGATCGAGAATGTGAGTTCGTAGGTTACATTGAACAGACCTTCGTATTTGTCCTTTACCTGATTGATTTCTTCAATAAACCGGTCGGCATGTTCGGGCGAAACCGTAAAATGCACTGATACACGTCCATCGCTGTTTTGCCCGTAATTTGCACCCTCAACCAGATGCTCTTCCATTGCCATGCGTGCACCGTCGTTGTAGCTGTGAAACTTTAGCAATGCCTTTGGAAGAGCAGCATAGCCCAGGCCTTTGTCTTCGAGCAGAAAATCGATGATGGTTTTATAATCCTTTCCGGATAGGCTAGTATCGAGGTCGGAATCATTTTCAGCCATCACCTTTTTCAAATCACCATAAAAAGCGAATTTTTGAATGCTTGAGATGAAATTATATACCGAATTAAACCCCTTGTCGGAGTTTAAGAGTGCATCAGCTTCTTCAGGCGTGGTACATTTTTCCCGATATTCGAACAACGTTTTAAACATGCGGCTGGCAGCCCCTGAAGCCGGAACAAACTTGAGAATCTCATAATCCTCACGGTTTTTATCATAGAACTGAATTAATTTATCAACTTCTGCAGTTGTAAATGTTTTTAAACCGCTCTCGAGGGTAGCAGGAGCAACAAGTTGAACAAATGGAAAACCGTTTTTAAAATTCTCAATTTGTTGCTCAATGGTTTTAACATCAATCCCTTTTGCCTGAAATTGTTTAAGATCGTTCTGCGTAAACATATATAAGTTGTTTATGAGTAATTTTTTTGCTGGCTTTTTCGAAAATGGTTATCAGAAATCACAAAAATAAGCAAAATCCTGTGATTTCCCATGCATTACGAAATTAGCTTTCATTATTGGAAGCTTAACCCCGGAAGCAACCTAAGTGATTACTGGAAAAAGTTCACCTCGACTGATTTAAAATCAGCACAGTATATACTATGAAGCTTGTGAACAGAATCCCCCCTTCCAGACGGTCAATTTTTCGGCCTTTTCGTGTAAATATAATCATGAACATCATCAGGGTCGAAATGAGCGCGGTACCAATATCAAAATTTGAAGATTCATTGAATGGAAGCGGTCTGATTGTAGCACTGAGACCCAGGATTAAGAAAATGTTGAAAATATTTGAGCCAACAACATTGCCAATGGCAATATCGCTCTTTTTGCGCATGGCTGCAGTTATGCTTGTTGCCAGCTCGGGCAGCGAGGTTCCGGCAGCGACAACAGTTAACCCGATTACCGATTCGCTTAAACCAATGTTTCTGGAGATGGCTACGGCCCCGTCAACCAGAAAACGGCCACCGAAAAATAAACCGGCAAGACCAGCGAATATATAGATAATGGCACGTGAGAGTGAAAGTGTTTTTGTTTCAGGCTCGTTTTCTATAAGCGGGCCAGATTGTTTAGCAAGTATAAACGTGTAAGCCATGAAAATTGAAAAAAAACTAAGCAATACCAATCCATCGGCTCTTGAGATTTCGCTGTTTGGATAGCTGTCGATTATGTGGTCGTTAGCCACAAAAAAAATTACAAGCACTGCCAACAGACTGAAAGGAATCTCTTTCCAGACAGTGTTGTTTTTTACAGCTACCGGCATCACCACGGCTGTTATACCGAGAATAACAAATACATTAAAAATATTGCTTCCAAGCACATTCCCGATTGCTATATCTGCACTTCCATTGAACGAAGCTATAAGATTAACAACTAGTTCAGGCGATGAAGTGCCAAAAGCTACCACTGTAAGCCCGATAACAATATCTGAAACATTAAGCCGGCGTGCTATAGATGATGAACCATCTACAAGCCAGCCTGATCCAAAAATGAGTAAAGCCAATCCTCCTGCGATAAGGAGCATACTGAGAAACATAGGTTCAGATTATTAATGTACAATCACTTATATTTTAAACTGCTATTCTAACCATATAACCGGTTTGTTTGTTTATTCCAAACTCAAAAAAGTGGAGGTAAATTATTGTGTAGCGAGGAATTTTAAGATATAAGGCAGATCGAAGTTGATATTGCCGTTGATTGTCAATTGATTCAGTGATGTTTGTGGCATTTGACCATAGAAAAGATAGCTTTTCCAGATGTGTTCAATGTACCAATCTGGCTCGGCACCCCACCGCAGATCCTTTCTTTTGAGCTCGGTAAATGTCGATTTATCAATTTCAATGAAGATGATCTTAGTATATAACTTATTGATTTCTGGATTATAAAATGCAAGCAAACCTTCGGCAATCACACATTTGAATTTTTTCTGAGCTTCAGTAATTGCTGAAGCATAGCCAGCCCAGTCGATAGCGCCGGGTTGCTCCCAATCGGTATGACCATTGATTTTCGCTATCCTGTTTTCATGTGGAATATAAAGATCCTGATGAATGATAGTTGATTCGGGAATTACGCTATGAAGCATTTTAGCAAGGTAGGATTTGCCCGAACGGCTAACGCCCCCAATGCCTATGCATAAGGTAAAATCTGAAAAATACTGCCTTTGCTTACCCACCTTCAATTGACTAAAGAACTGATTGTTAAAATGTCAGGCAAACATAGAATTAATAGCCCAATGAGACAACAAAAAAAATGTGAAAAGTCTTGTTTGCTGAAGAAAAAAAGTTTTACCTTTGCGCACTCAATTGCCCAGGTGGTGAAATTGGTAGACACGCCAGCTTGAGGGGCTGGTGTCCTTAAGGATGTGCAAGTTCGAGTCTTGTCCTGGGCACTTTAAAATCCGGTAACGATCGGTGGCAGTCGAAAGACTGCATTTTTTTGAATAACTGTTTCCCGCCCGGATGGCGGAATTGGTAGACGCGCTAGTTTCAGGGACTAGTATACTTAAGTATGTGCAGGTTCGAGTCCTGTTCCGGGCACCTGATTAACCCCCGCTAATTTGCAATTACCGGGGGTTTTTATTTATCACCCTATGAACCTGCCTGATGGATGCGTAAGCGCGTGCACAGCCTGTACCCACCGAAGCTTGTTGGGCCAGCAGAGCCTGAATCAGAAATTTGATTTCCTCAGCAGAATACTTCATCCCTGGAATCATTTAATTGATCCTGTAATCTCAGTTGCTGAGGATCAAAGGATTGGGTATCGATCTAAAGTTAGCCTTGCAGTTAACTTGAATAAAAATGAATGGCAATTCGGGATGCTTAAAAAGGAGGAGATCATTCCGATTCATCATTGCCCGGTTCATAGTTTCCCGATCAATCAACTTATCGGCTTTTTGGCTGATATCTTGCCTGCCAATGCCGATTTTCCGCTTAAACGATTGGTTGTTAGTGGTAAACAGGTTGTTTTGGTTGTTAAATCTGGGCAGATACCTGATTCATCCTGGTTAACCGATCATATAACTTTCGAAATTAAAAAGATTGGATTTGATGGAGTTTGGTTTCACCTGAATCCATCCACCGGAAAACGTGTTTTTGGTAAAGGAGGGTGGCACCTGATGTGGGGTGAACCAATTTCGGTGGACGAAGAAGGATTGGTATATGGCCCTGCTTCGTTCCAGCAACTTATCCCTGGATTAGCCCGCGTGGCATTAGATACCGCCACTGATTTTTTGAAGCCTGACAAAAATGCAGCCCTTGTTGATCTCTATTGCGGCACTGGTTCAGGTTTAAGGCGCTGGTTATTTCATACGCAAAATGTTCTTGGAGTCGAGCTATCGATGGAAGCTGTGCGTTGTACATTAATAAATGCTCCGGGGGCTCTGGTTTATGTTGGTAAATGTAGCCAACGCATTCCGCAAATAAATGCCTTTCTTGGGCAGGTTGCTAAAGTTAACACCTCCAGACTACTGTATGTTAATCCTCCGCGAACAGGAGTTGAACCCGAAATTACTGAATGGATTATCAGCAAAATGCAACCTCATCGATTGGCCTATCTTTCGTGCAGTGCCGGAACATTAAAACGCGATCTTTATCGGCTTGAATCCGGTGGATATACGGTCGTAAGAATTCAGCCCTTCGATTTTTTCCCGCTTACAAAGCATGTTGAAAGCCTTGCTATGCTTGAACGTAGCTGAGTTTGGTTATTCTGAACCCGTAACCGTTGATTCAACGTAATATTTGCGCATCAGATACAAATACGGGCCGGCAAAATGATGCCTGAAAACTTTATCAGGGTCGTTCGGATAGTTTCTGTAATAACTTTCATCAGCCATCAATAATATGGTTTCACCACAACGGGTATAATTAAAAGTGTTCAGATACTCACCGGGGTTAAATTCCTTCAGATGTCCAGCAACAAATTTTCCTGCCATATATCCAAGATATTTCTTGTAGTTTCTGACTGATCGTTTTACGGGTCTGGTGAGTTTGTTAAAAGCATGGCGCATTATGATCCTTGTAGCAAAAGACTGTTTTTTAATGGTGGTACTTGCATTTGTAAAAGGGTTTACTTCATTGAAATCGTGCATGGTTTGTATCGAAAGCGGAGTTTCGGGTACCCAATCTGCCGAATTCACTACGTTGTAAGCCCAACCACCACGAGTCATATCTTCATAATCATAGGCAAAGTAAAGATTTCCGGGTTTTGGTGCTGCACTGCAATATGTTTTAAAACGGATATCATCCGGAATGAGCCCAACTGATTGTTGTTGCCTCAGCATTGCTGTGAGTAAAAAGGCTATAGCTCCGCCCTGACTATGCCCGGTAATGATAATATTATGAATACCAAGCTGATAACATGAGTCAATTGCATGAATTACTTCCTTTGAAATACTGGCAGTTGCAAGCAACCATCCGGCATGCACTGCAGCCCGGGGATTTTTAGCCAGTGAATAGGTAAAGGTGTTTTTACCCGGGAGATCAATACTCCCGCTTGCCGGAAGCATAGCCGAGTAAAAGTTTTCAAGCCAACTCACCTGACTTCCGGTCGTGCCGCGAATACTTATAGCCGCAATCTGAGCGTTACTTACCCATAAATCCCAACGGTTGTCGAGGCTGGTTATTCCTGAACGGTAAATCATCCTGTATTCAGCAGGAATAAGCTTTGGATTAACCCAAGGCGTATCGGCCGTGCAAAACGCCATTTTGAGCGCCTCGGTATATTCATGGGGATCAAAGCCTGGTTTTAAGGGCTGCGCATGTATTTTGGTAACCGAAACAATTGTTAAGAAAAGTATAAATGCCAAAACGCCATTATTGATGTTGATTTGTTTTTTCATAGGATTGGAATTCTGTTTGAAATATTGACTATTTTCATCGACTGATGTTTTGTTTGTTTGAATATAGCAATATACAAACAATTACACTTAAGTTGCGAACATAGATTTTGATTGCATAGTTTTGAAATTTTAAATCAATGTAAAATCATGAATAGTATACGATTAATAGCTGTGGCGGTTTTATATATTCAGGCAACTGCTTTTGCGCAGGTAAACCAGAGTTTTGTATTTGATGGGCTGGTTCGAACTTACGTAGTGTACCTGCCTCAGTCTTATCAGGCTGGCGACCATTTGCCATTAATGATAGCTCTGCATGGTTTAACACAGAGTGGTAACAGTATGATGGGGTTCAGTAATTTTAATGCTGTTGCTGATACCGGCAATTTTATAGTGGTTTATCCTGATGGTGTTGGAAATGCCTGGAATGTGGGATTTAGCGGAGGCTCAACGGCTGATGATGTTGGATTTATATCAGCATTGATCGACACATTAGCGGCGCATTATCAGATAAATACAGAGAGGGTTTATGCCTGTGGATTTTCAAATGGAGGTTTTCTCAGCTATCGGCTTGCTTGCGAACTCACCCATCGCATTGCTGCCATTGGTCCGGTGGCCGGAACAATGACAGATGGTTCGGCAGCTGGCTGTCAGCCAGAATTTCCAATTCCAGTATTGCATATTCACGGAACGGCCGATATCGTTGTAAGTTACAACGGAGGCTTCGGAAATCAATCGGTAAATCAGGTGCTTGATTTGTGGAATGGTTTCGATGGCTGCCCGGCTGATCCGGTAATTGTTAACCTGCCTGATATTGTTGCCGAAGGTTCAACCGTTCAGCGGCTTACATGGTCACCATGCCTTCAGGGTGTTCAGATACAGCACCTTAAAGTAATAAATGGAGGACATACCTGGCCGGGTTCGGTAGGCACAACCGGATTTGGAAATACAAACAGAGATATCAATGCAAGCAGCGAGATATGGAATTTTGTAAAGCAGTATTCGCTCCCCCATGTATCGGGCTTTGCTAATGCGGATAAACCTGTATGTGCTGTTTTTCCTAATCCTGCGGGGTACTATGCAACATTAAAGGTATCAAAAGTAGTTTCACAAAGTAAAATTAGCGTTTACACTATACAGGGTATGCATGTTAAAACCATAGTATTGCCTGCATTTACGGATGAATTTGCTTTGAATGTTTCAGATTTGCCTCAGGGAATTTACATTTTGTCACTTAGTTCATTTCAAGGTATCGCCAATGTAAGGATGCAGATTATAAGATAAGATGTGTTTAAACATCACAGCCAAAGATACTTTCGCACCAATTCCTGATTTATGTTATTTGAGAGTAATCGACTTGTTTACAACCGTTTCTTAAACAGTGATTCCGCATTGTACCGCTTACTAACTTCCAATCAGGATGTTATGCGAATGATTACAGAAAAGCCATTATCAGCATCGGAAAGTGAAGCTGCGTTTGGTAAAATATTATCATTCAACGATTCCGAAAATTTTATTGGATATTATAAAATAGCTTTAAAAACTGACGGGCTTTTCGCCGGACTGGCAAAGTTTGTTCCTGACACAAATGGAGAAGCTGAAATCGGCTATATGCTGTTACCCGATTTCTGGCACCAAGGCTTTGGCACAGAAATTTGCCGCTTTCTAATAGATCTTGCCAGGCAAATAAATGGCATTCGGAATCTGAATGCCATTATTGATCCTGAGAATTTTGCTTCGAAGGCCATTCTTAAAAAATGTGGCTTTAATCTGCGATCATCAGGTTTCTATGACGGACTCCCCGGAGAAGAATATATGCTAAGTCTTTTCTAGAGTTCATCACCCCTGTTTACCATAATCTCATCCAGGAAAATCCAGGCATTGTTACCTGCCTGTTGCGTACCTTCAGGACAAATCTCTCTGTTTTTGAGTATTATACGGATAAACCTGGCTTCGCGCTTAATTGCGGTGAGCGTATAATCAACGGTAATTGCCTCCCTTATTGTTAGTAAATCAGGGTGAAATCCGGGGGCTTCAGTATAGGTATTTCCGTCGTCGGAAAGCTCAATGGTATAGGCCTCTGGAAGAAAAACTCCTGACGATGGTGCATAAAATGCTCCAATATTGATATCATTAAGCATTGTTTTCTTTCCGAGGTCAATTTCGATGTTGATGCTGCTTTTTTCAATTTTTAGCCAGGAAGTATCAGCACTTCTGTTTTCAGCCCTGCATCCATCGGTAAGTATAAACGCTTTTTTCTGTAACTTCTCGCTATCAGATACACCGGTAACCCTTACAGGTTTCGCAAATGCAGCGTGAACATATATTTTGCGGGTGGTGGTGTTCCCAAAAATATCATTCGCAATTTGCTGATTTGCCGAAATAACTGAAGTTTTCGAAATGATGAATGGTTTCTTGTATCGCTTGCCGGGTTTGACATTATCAATCGTTGAATAGTATATCGGTTTACCTGGGATATCCGATGATAAAACAACCGTACCCTTATGCCTGATTGTATCTATTTGAGTCTTAATGGTTACATTGTAGGTGCTTTTCGAGTAATTTACATTTTTCGAATTCAGATATTGCTGATGCAAGGTGAATCTTCTTTCAAAATCGTTCCAGTTTTTTTGTTCAGGCACAGTCCAGTTAACCTCAGCGAGCGCTATTCCTCTGGGGAAAGCCATATATTCTACATGGGCAGTGTCGGCAATGTATTCTGTCCATACATTGCCCTGACAACCTAGAATAAACTTGCTTTCGTCTGCTGATAACGAAGCAGGCAGAGGTTCATAGGAGTAAACTTTCCTAAGCGGATTATAACCTCCTATTGCCAATGGCTCAAAATGAGGATCGCCCTGATAATGATCGAAATAGCATGGTGATCCGGGAGTCATTATTACATTGTGCTTCATCTTTGCTGCCTCAATTCCACCTTCAGTACCGCGCCACGACATCACAGTTGCACCCGGTGCTAAACCTCCTTCGAGAATCTCGTCCCAACCAATAATCTGTCTTCCATGTTCGTTCAAAAAGTGCTCAATACGTTTGATAAAGTAACTCTGTAGTTCTTCAGCACTGGCAAGGTTTTCTGTTTTCATTCTGCTTTGGCAGCGCGGACACGCATTCCAGCGTGTTTTTGGAACTTCATCACCTCCGATATGAATCAGGGTGGACGGGAATATCAGCATAATTTCTGTCAGAATATCCTCAATAAATGAAAAAGTCTGATCCTGGCCGGCACAAAAAACATCTTCAGAAACGCCCCAGCGGGTATAAACGTCGAAAGGGCCTCCGGTGCATGAGTATTGCGGATACGCAGAAAGCGCTGCTACACTATGCCCCGGCATTTCAATTTCAGGAATCACCGTGATATTCCGCTCTGCCGCATATGCCACTATCTCACGTGCTTCATCTTGTGTGTAAAATCCGCCATATCTTTGATTATCATTCTTCTGGCTTTTTCCGATGGGCGAGCTATTTCTGTAGCCTCCAATTTCGGTAAGTAGGGGGTATTTTTTTATTTCAATCCTCCAGCCCTGGTCTTCGGTGAGATGCCAGTGGAAAGTGCTCAATTTGTAGTACGACATCAGGTCGATGTACTTTTTAATAAAACTTACCGGAAACATATGCCTGCACACATCAAGGTGCATTCCGCGGTAACTGAAACGGGGAAAATCGACGATATCACAGCATCTTATACCAGCCTGAGGTGCATCGTCAGAAAGACGGGTACCCAAATCCGGTAACAGCTGCATCAAGGTTTGAATACCATAAAATATTCCAGCCGGAGAGTTTGCTGTAATGGATATGTTGCTTTTCCGTACGTTTAAAATATATCCCTCATGGCCCAGACTGTCAATTTCTTCGAGTTTCAGAATAATGGTTTGTTTATCATAAGGTCCTTTGCTCATTACTTCAACCTGAGCATTTATTCCAAGACCTTCGCCAAGTGTTTCACCAATATTTATGAGTTTAGGTGAATTAGAATTGACCAGTATCCGGGTCGAACGAAGTAGTTTGAAAGTTCCTTTTTGTTGAGTGTAATACCTCGGAGCTGGAATTACATTATTAACTTTTCCGGGATTTGCTGCTGACAAAGCGTTTGAAATCAATGCTATCAGAATTAGAGTTAAAAGTCTACTCAACATAAGTGATCAAAGTTTAATTTTTAGTTAAATACGGTCTCAACCGCCTGTTGCATTGATGCAATCTGGCTGTCCATTTCCTCAATAAGCTTGAACTGAACTTTGGCTCTTACAAGGTTATGTTCAGGGTACTGTATTTTGAAGTAAGCATCACCATTCAGATAATCCGTTAGAAATCGTATGCCGATGATAAATGTAATCAGGCGGGCCGCTTCAGGCAATAATTTTAGTTCGGCTTCGGTAATAAAGGAGCGTACAGCATATGTGAATCCTTCGGTAAATGCTCGGTAGTTTCCGATACTGAATCTGACAGATGAAAGGTTTCGCTCATCTTCGGCGGCAGTATTTGCTCCTGAACGGATAGCATCACCAAAATCGAAAAGTGGTGATCCTGGCATAATGGTGTCGAAATCAACAATACCAGCAGCTTTTTGCTTATCATCGAAAAGTATGTTATTCAGCTTGGTATCGTTGTGGGTCAACTGAAGGGGAAGGATCCCCTTTTGAATCCCATCGGGGATTGAATTTAGAGATTCTGCCATCTCAAAACACTGATGCACTAACTCTTTAGCCTCCGAAAATCTTCCTGATAGATTGGCATCAACAGCTTGCTTAAATTGCTTCTGTCGCATTTGGAGCGAATGGAAATCGGGGAATACCGGTTTAAAATCACAAAAATCTGCATTTCGGAAACCTGACAAAAGATTGCCGAAGGCTTTGCCACTTTCAAAGAGCATTTGATAATTCGGAGAAACATCTAAGCCGGACTGGTGAGGGATATACGACAATATTCTCCAATAGTCTTTGTCATCAACTTTTAGCAAATTACTTCCGGTTTTCCAGCTTACCAAACGTGGTATACAGATGCCTGATTTTTCGCACCAGTGTTGTTGGTCCAACACATCAACCGCTGTCTGATGATTGAATAATAGCAATTCAGCATCCTTAAAAACACCTGTATTTATCTTTTGTACCACAAAATGCGGCTTGCCTTCCTGATAAACAAAACAGGTACGGTGGATGTGCCCTGTAGCAATTTCAGAAATAACCAACTTCTCCGGCCGTTTTACCGGAATCTGACGAATTACTTCATTAGGTAAAACACTTTTGCCTACTGGTTTCATTCTGAGTTCCATAAATCAGAAGGATACACCCCTTTAGTTATCAAAGCTTTTATACTGCTTATAACTTCAGGTTTATCCTCTTTGTAGGTGATTCCGAACCATTGCCCCGGGTTATTGAGAACTGCTACATCAGAAATTCGCTGCTTTATCAGGTTGTCAACCACAAATGGAATATAGAATTCAGATTTCGGGTTGCTGATATTGAGGGATAGAAATTCTTTGAATTGCTTTTCGAGATGCGCGAAAAAATCAGGGGTAAATCCCCAAAAATTCATCGAAACAGGAGTATTGTCCTTTAAATGTTGCTGAACTCCTTTGGCATCGGTATAGCCAATATGCTGTTTAATTCGTTCAATTTGTGTTACTTCAGTGACTTCGGTTAAAAAGCCGGATTCATCAGGGATGCAAATTCCACGCGAAACACTTCCAAAATCGGAGAGCGTATTTTGTATCTCATACGCCACCATTGCATACTTGTTTTCGGAGTCCTTGGGTAACTTGTTCAGGTAGTCCACAATGGTCGTAAATGCCTCAAATCCATAAAAATCGTCTGCATTAATTACTGCGAACGGTTCATTCACCTTATTTTCAGCCATCATTACCGCATGGCCGGTGCCCCAGGGTTTCTGCCTTTCAGGCGGAGCCGAAAATCCTTCGGGAAGGTTTGTTATTTCCTGAAAAACCCATTCAATATCAATGTGCTGTTGCAGCCTGTTGATAAAAATATCGGTAAAATCTTTCTCAATGTCCTTACGGATGATGAAAACAACTTTGCCGAACCCGGCGCGTTTTGCGTCAAACACAGAATAATCGAGAATGGTTTCACCAGCAGGTCCCACAGGGTCAATTTGTTTTAGTCCGCCATAACGGCTTCCCATTCCTGCGGCTAGTATCACAAGTGTTGGTTTCATTGATGTATATTTAAGTTTTTATTTTATGCCCGCGTACCGCGTAGTAGTAAATGAAAAGGTATAGCGGAATCATGATGCTATATGAAATCTGATTGCCGAAAATATCGGCAAATGATCCGTAAATTAGAGGAATTACAGCCCCTCCCGCGATTCCCATAATCAGCAATGCTGATCCGGCTTTGGTGAATTTTCCGAGTCCGTTGATGGCAAGTGGCCAAATTGATGGCCACATCATAGCATTGGCAAGCCCCAGAAGAGCAATGCAAACAACGCTTGTAAAACCCGATGTAAATAGTGCCATTAAAGTAAAAAATACACCGAGTATTGCCGAAATAGCAAGGGCTTTGTCTTGTTTTATAATTTTTGGTACGGTAATGATGCCGATAATATATCCGGCCACCATTGAAATGAGTGTAAGGCTGGTAAAATAACGCGCCTTATCAAGTGAAATACCCAGCGATTTTCCGTACAATGCAATGGTATCGCCAGCCATAACTTCAACTCCTACGTAGAAGAAAAGGGCAATAAAACCAAGTATCAGATGAGGAAATTGATACCAGGCAGTTTTGTTATGACTACCTTCAGTTGAATTTATTTCTGACGAATCGGTATCAATTTCAGGTAGATTGGCAAAACGAATCATAATAGCCAGCAGCGCTAGAATAACAGCCATTACAAAGTAAGGGAAAATTACGCGCTGAGCAAGCTCATTGAGCAGCTGTTCCTTCTCGGAACCGCTGATAATTGCTGCTTTTTCCATTAGGGCATTGGCACCCTGAAGTATAAGTGTACCCAAAATCAACGGACTGATGGTTCCGGCTACCTTGTTGCAGATTCCCATAATGGCTATACGTTTGGCAGCAGAATCGCGGGGGCCGATTATAGTTATGTATGGGTTTGAAGCAGTTTGGAGCAATGCAAGCCCGGTTCCCTGTATGAATAACCCTGCCAGAAAAAGCGAGAAATCACGGCTATAAGCGGCCGGAATAAAAACCAGCGAGCCGGCAGCCATGGTAACTAAGCCCAGTGCCATTCCATTTTTAAATCCGGTTTTATGCAAAACCCATGAAGCAGGTGGCGCCATAACAAAGTATGAAATATAAAATGCAAATGTTACAAAGTAAGCCTGAAGATTACTGAGTTCGCAGGAGATTTTCAGAAACGGAATAAGCGTGCCGTTTAGCCAGGTTACAAATCCGAAAATAAAAAACAATATCCCGATTATAATTATCGAAAAGAGGTAGGATTTGTCAGAATCTTTAAAATTTTGGTCTTGTAACATGCCTGTTAGAGTTAATGCGGTTGTTGGTTTGTAACATTTTTTCATTCCGCTTCCGGCTGCGAATGAGTAAATATTAACGAAATTAAAAAGGTTAACTAAAAATCCGGTTCATTACCAAAGCCACTGTTCCCATAATACGGGCATTGTCGCCAAGATTAGAGGCCACTATCCTTGCATCTCGCCTTATACGCGAGATAGTATAAACATTCAGGTTGCTTTCGATAGGAGAGATCAGATAATCAGCGGCTCTTGACATCTCTCCTCCGATTATAATCAGTTCAGGGTTAAAGAGATGAATCAAAACAGCGAGTCCTTTTCCAAGTGCTTCGCCGGTACGTGCAAGCAGGTCGATTGCATATTGGTCGCCTTTACGAGCAGCATCGAGAATAGTGCGAATATTAAGCTTTGTAAGATCGCCATTCAGCATTCCTGAAATTTGAGTAACTGCACCTGCTGCAATTCCCTGCCGGGCTTTAACTACCATCGATTTTCCGGATGCCAGTGTTTCTATACATCCAATTTTGCCGCAATGGCAAAGCTGACCGTTAGGTTCTATCTGAATATGCCCGAATTCGCCCGAATACCCCGAATGTCCCAAATAGAGTTTACCATTCAAAATCATACTCAAGCCTATTCCGCTTCCGGCGTTAAGGCACAATACATTGTTGTGACCGCGGGCCAGACCAAACGCCTGTTCACCCCAGGCCATTGCCCTTGTATCATGCTCAATAAATACCGGAAGTCCGGTTTTCTCACTTAGAACCTCGGAGGCTGGTTTGCCTGTATTAAGATAGGTGTACGAAAGGCCTGTTTTTATATCAATAAGCCCGGGAAGAGATATCCCAATTCCCAAAAGTTTCTGCTCATCAATGCTGTATGCTGCCATTAATTCACTCACCTTTTCGGCAATAAATGCAAGAATATCAGGATGGGTATCCAAGCCTTCGTTGAGTTCGTGAATTTCTGATACCGGCTGATTGGCAAAGTCAAATATCCCCATTCTTACAAAGTAGCGCTCAAGATCAATTCCAAGTACATATCGCGATGAAGGATTGATGCCGAACAAACTCGGTCGCCGGCCTCCGGTCGACTCTCCAATGCCAACTTCTCTGATCAGATTGTCATCAATAAGTTCTTCAACAGCACGCGTTATAGTTGGTGTGCTCATTTTGATGGTCTGACTCAACCTGAATATGGAAACTTCTCCATGATGGTATATTTCTTTAACGATAGCCTGTTTAAGGGCAATTTTTCTTAGAAAATTATTTTTTAAAGGTTCTCCGTCAGTACTACTTTTAAAAAGATACATCGTTCCTGTCATACGTTTTATCAATAAGGGAGGTAAAGATAAGTAATTTGAAACTGTTGTGGAAATGCATTTGAAAAATATTTATAAAGAAAATATGAATTGTGTAAATTAATTGATTTTAAAAATTAAGTATTTGTTAATCAAAGTTTAACAAGCCTTTTATTATTATTGTTATTGGTGTCATTGCACTTTGTTCCGGGTAAAGAAATTGTCACGATTTTTTTAAGTACAAGTTTTATTCATTCATTCAACAACAGCTTTGCTACGAACTGCTGTCCTTCTGTTTCAGCTGCAATTATTAGAACGCCACGTTTATTGGGAGCGGGAATTGTCGCTATCCCTGTGTCATCAATTCTGATTGTAAGATGTTGCATGGTTTGGCCACAAATATCTATGAATCTGATATTTAATTTTTTACCTGCATTTTCAGGAGAGAAAACATAAATGCTGTGGTTGGTTTTGAAATAGCAACAGCTTAATGAAGGTAAAGTTCGTAAGCCGGGCAAAGCATTGAGGCCATCGCTGAATTCAAATGCCCCGATGTCAATTGCCTGACCTGAAATCCTGGCATTCCCTGCCAGATCGAAAGGCATCAGGTATTGATAGGTTGTATCGGGATTTCCGGCATCAACACAGGGTGAATTTTCGGTTATTTCATAAGGCCATTCGCCCGTTATGGCAAAAAGTGGTATACTGTCAATGCAATTCATGTATGGTGAATTGAATCCTATGCCCCCGGTGCCGCCGAAGCCCTGAATTCCATCCTGCACGTTACAATAATAAAACGAAGGAGACGATAAATTGTCCCAGATATAAACCTGAGTACCTTCTGCTGCCTGATTGCCGTATATAATTGTATTAATGAGTACAGGAGCGGCACTATCATTACAATAAAAGCCTCCGCCATACGATTGGCAATAATTATCAGCAATGGTTGTATTCAAAAAAACAGGATTGGATCGGTTACATGATATGGCACCTCCGAAGTAAAGTGCTGAATTTCCATTGAAAAAACAATTGTTCACAGGGTATTGCGGAGTTGATCGAAGGTATCCCAAAGCGCCTCCCAATGCGCTGAAATTTGATTCAAATACTGAAACTGAAAGTTTTGCGTCAGCATATTCAAGCGCCAGTGCACCTCCAATCCCTGTTGATCTATTCAGCCTAAAATGGCAATTGAAAATTTCGGGTTCACTGTGCCGTATACACACTGCACCGCCATATCCATAAGGTGGTAATGGTAACCCACAAAAGTTTCGGGTAAAAATGCAATGCCGGATTTTGATGTTCGAAGAGTCCGCGTAAACGGCTCCGCCCCAGTGTTTTGCTGAGTTATTTTCAAAATGGCAACTGTCAATTAGAAGATGGTTATAATTTTTAATACAAAAAACCCCTCCGAAACTATTAAGAGAGTCACCTGATGCTTTTGCATAAGTAAAGATACAATTTACGAAAACTGAAGAATCAGTGCCGGAATTATCTCCTGTAAATTCAAATCCATTCCACCCGCCCCTGATATCGTTCAGATTACTGAAGCCGTTCGTGTCAGCAATGGTGAATACAACGGGATCTTCAAAAGTTCCTTCAACAATCAGGCTTCCGTTTATGGTAAAGCCAAAATAGCCTGTACTCATAACAAATGAACCCGGGTTGATTTGTAATTGAGTGTCTGACAGCACATTAACAGGTCCGGTTAATATTATGGTATCGGCCAATAAATTACCAGATTGAACACCCTGAATGTAAATAGTTTGGTTAGAGGCATGTAGAGACAAAAGTATAAAGGTAAAGGTCAAAGCATAGGCAATGGTAGACCAAAGTTTCTTATAAACCCAGGCAATGATTGATTTGAATAACTGATTGTGTAATTCCATTTTTTTGTAACATTTAGCAAATAATATTCATGAAAATTTTCACGTAAATATACGAATATGAAGCCTTCGGGCTGATTAAGAACAATTTTCATATTTTGTATCCGAAATCCGATAAATCGAGTACATTTGTTGAAAATTTTGCATAAAGTTATGAATTGACTATTATGCAAATAGCTTTGTTATAGAAAGATAGGGTGCGATGATGAAAAGCTGAATTAATTTAATTGTAGATTTTTTTTCTTACATTATGCTTGAATGGCATTTGAATGAACTACCAGTTGAAGCTAAAAATGTAAATTTATTTTACATATTTAGATTTGCTACAAATATAAATATCACAGTTTTATAGGTCATAATTGGCTAAAGTTACTGATTGACCTGTTTTTAAGTGTGATTTAATTGTAAAATTATTGTTTAACAAAGGTTACTTTTTCCGATTAAATAAATCAATAGATAACAATTGAAAATTGCTGGCTAAATACCTGCATTCAAACGTTACTATACTACCGGATGACACTAAGTTACTCAGGATTGGCGCACTCCGATCCGATTTTGATGTTAAGATGTACATTATGCCCGCGCAACTGCCGAGCTGACCGCACTAACGGTAAGTATGGCTATTGCAGGGCCGGGTCCGGTTATGAAATAGCTTCTATTTGTATTCACCATGGCGAAGAGCCTCCTGTAAGCGGCCAATCGGGAATATGCAATGTTTTTTTCTACCGCTGCAATCTTCAATGTACCTATTGTCAGAATTGTCAGATAAGCTCGAACAAACCTGACTTAAACATCGTTAGCTGGCAACTAGAAGACATTGTATTTCAGATAAAAGGAATTCTCAATTCTGGAGTGAAAACCCTTGGTTTTGTGTCTCCTTCGCATATGATTCCTCAAATGATTTCGATCATCAAAGCCTTGCGCTCCGAAGGAGAAAATCCGGTAATTGTTTATAATTCAAATGCATACGAAAAAGTTGAGGTTCTTAAAGAGCTTGAAGAATATGTAGATGTTTACCTTCCCGACTTTAAGTATATTGATCCGGAATTGTCGCTCATGCTATCAGATGCAGCTGATTATCCGGAAGTAGCAGTCAGGGCATTGCGCGAAATGTATCGTCAGAAAGGCTCAACCTTACTTTTGGATAACGAGGGTTATGCAATAAGCGGAATGATAATCCGTCATTTGATTTTGCCCGGCCAGTTAGCTAATAGTGAAGGCGTGCTAAGGCATATTGCGCATGAGCTTTCAACTAAATTACACATTTCATTAATGGCGCAATACTATCCAATGCCAGCGGTTGCATCGCATCCCACATTAGGTAAACCATTGGCTGAGGAAGAATACAACCAGGTGGTTGATGTTTTCAACCATTTGGGATTTGAGCGTGGTTGGATTCAGGAAATTGAAAGTAACCACAATTATTTGCCTGATTTTTGCGCTGCAGAGCCTTTTAAAAACAATCATATATAGTAGTTGAACATATCCAAAGCCACCGGTCTCCATTCGTTGAAAGTAGCTACTGTATTGTTGCTTATCGCAGTTATTTGCGGTTTTAACAGCGATTCGTCTAACCGTGTGAATGATAGCTTATTGCAACTGTTAAATAAAACGGATAATCCATCACTGCAGGCAGGCATACTACGACAGCTTTCTTCCGAAGCTTTCAGCAAAGCCGATTATTACTCAGCAATACAGTATCTGAACGACGAAATCAAATTAAATAATGTCTCAGGCGATTCGGTTGCTTGGGCTAATGCTCAGTATAGCCTTGGAATGATCAGTGGCATTGTTATGAGGTATAATGATGCTGAAATGCATGCTGTACTAGCTAAAGAATTTTTTGAAAAAAACAGAATGTTCAGGCAGGTGGCTAATAGTTGTATAAACCTTGGTTATATTTATAATGAACAGAATAAGCCCGATCTGGCTGAACAAGCCTATCTCAGGGCTATGGGAATTCTGGAAGAACAGATTTCAGAACGCAAGCTCGAATCGACCTATCTTAACCTTGGAATAATTGGAAATCAGTCAGGTGATAACAAAAGTAACAGTGTAAATAAAGCTCCTGCTCTTTCGGACCAGGATAAACTCTTATTGGTTTCGTTACTCGACGTTTATACAAATATGGGTGTTCTTTATCTGAATATTGGAAATTTTAACAGTAGTGAAATGCTGTTGGATAAAGCGCTTAAATTGGCTCAGCAACAGGGGGCAAGAGATTATACCGCAACAGCCATGATTTCTTTAGGTGTAGTTTACCATCGCACTGGTCGGTTGCCTGAAGCCTATGCAGCATTGCAGGCCGGTATGGATATTGCTTCATCGATGGGTTTGAAAAAAATATTGATGCAGGGTTATGCCGAACTGGCCAGAGTTGCCATGCAACAAAATAAACCGGTTTTAGCGTATAACTATTTGTCAACCTATACGCAGCTTAAAGATAGCTTGTACAAAGATCAGATTGCCAGTCAGATTGGAGTGGTACAGCAAAGATTTGATATTAGTCTGAAAGCACTTGACAGCGAGAGACTCATACGCGAAAACCTTGAACAATCACTTAAAATTGAAAAAAGCAAAAACTCGCGAATTGCCCTGTTTGCATCGGTAGTCGTATTGCTTATTCTGCTTGCTGTTTTTTATAAGCGGTATAGTCTTAAAACCCGGTCAACTGAAAAGCTGATTGAAGCTAATCAGGAAGTAGAACACCAAAAGATGGAGTTGGAGCAACTGATTCAAACTAAAGACAGGTTTCTTTCAATTATAGCGCACGACCTGAAAAATCCCTTTACATCACTTCTTGGATTTGCTGATCTGGCTTACACCGAATTTGACGAAATAACTGAAGAAGAGAAACGGTCCTACCTTGGTATCATAAGACAGTCGAGCCAGCATATTTATTCATTACTTGATAATTTGCTTACATGGTCAAGAGCTCAATCTGGACGAATCGATTTTAATCCTGAACTGGTAAATTTACTTGAAGTAGTTGATTTCTCTATCGACCTTGTTCGATCAGCTGCCGAAAATAAAAATATCTCATTATTTACTGAATTTACACGTGATGTAAAGGTAAGAGCCGATAAGAATATGCTTGCAACCGTATTGCGTAATCTCTTGAGTAATGCCATAAAATTTACTCCAGCGGGTGGGTCGGTTACTGTTACCTGCAATGTAGCCGACGGAAGGGCAAATCTCAGCGTTTCAGATACGGGCATTGGATTGAGTAAGGATGAATTGTCAAGATTATTCAAAATAGATGGCAATTTGAAAAACCCGGGTACCAATAATGAAACAGGGACCGGATTAGGGCTTATACTTTGCCAGGAATTTATGAATATTCATAAATCGAGAATTACTGCACAGAGTTCACCCGGGCAGGGTAGTATTTTCAGCTTTTCGCTGGAAATGGTATGATTACAGTAAAAAAGCCGCCCATGAGGCGGCTTTTTTTCGGGTAAATGAAAGTTAAAATGGTAAATCATTGGCCGGGTCTTCCTTATAGTCGGCCTGAATACCGGGTTCGGGCAGTGCATTAGAGCTGGCCGTTGTGTTTCCTGATAATGATTCAACCTTCCAAGCTTCGAGATTTGTGAAATAGTTCACGGTGCCATCTTTTTCCCAACGCCTTCCTTTGATATTAAAGGCAACTTTAATTTCCTGATTGAGGGCGATTGAATCGATCAATCCACATCGCTCCTGGGTTAATTGAAATTTAATCATTTCGGTAAACGAGAGATTCGGATTTTCGCGATACTCAACCACGAACTCCCGTTTTTTGAATTTGTCGGATACAGTTTGTGTTTCAAACTTATCAATCAGTTTTCCGGTGATTTCAAAAGCCATTCTATGATTTTTTAGAGGTTAGTAAGGTATTTTAATTTCTGAATTTATCCATTCTGTGAAAACAGTAAGCGCATCATTACGCATCAGTTGTTCTGATGGTATAGTCCTATCCTTGTAAGGCATATCCAATTCACGGTAAATGAATGCATCGTCGAATCCTGCTTGTGCGGCATCTTCTTTTCCGGCAGCAAAGTAAACTGCACGGGGTCTTGCCCAGTAAATGGCGCCAAGGCACATAGGACACGGCTCGCAGGATGTGTAAATTTCACAATCATCGAGCTGAAAACTATCAAGTACATTGCATGCTTCGCGTATTGCTACCACTTCGGCATGCGCTGTAGGGTCGTTGTTAAGGGTTACATGATTGCTTCCACGGGCAATTATATGACCGTTTCTAACTACTACCGCGCCAAATGGACCTCCATGACCATTGCGAATATTTTCTCTTGCTAAAGCAATGGCCTCAGCCATGAATTCCTTTTGTTTATCATTCATTGTCAGATACATTTCCATTGGCCCTGCAAGGTTGGAAATTGGAGGGCTTTATTAAGTATTTCAATAAATACATTCCGGGGAACTACCGTGGCTCCCAGACTCACCAAATGATTAGTAGGCATTTGCGCATCAATAAAATGAAATTGATTTGTTTCGGCCCATTTGCAAAGATAATACAAGGCTGCTTTGGATGCATCGGTTTCGATGTGAAACATAGATTCGCCAAAAAAGGCCCTTCCAAGTGAAACGCCGTATAGCCCACCCACGAGTTTGTCGTTTTTAAATACCTCTAACGAATGAGCATACCCTTCGTGATACAAACGGACATATGCATGCTTCATTTCCCGGGTAATCCAGGTTCCTGGTAAGCCTTTACGTGCGACAGTTGCACAACTATCAATCACATCTTCAAAGCATGAATCTATATTAAATGAAAATTCGTTTTTTCTTAATCTGCTTCTAAGGCTGTGAGATACAACGAATTCTCCGGGATATATCACACATCTAATCAGTGGCGAATACCACAAAATGGGGCTTTCATCATCGTACCATGGGAAAATGCCTTTTCCATAGGCCTCAAGCAAACGGGGAATGCCCAGATCACCGCCTGCTGCCAGTAAACCATCATTACGGCTATAACTAACCGGTGGGAGTGGAGTTCCCTCTCTCAGATACGTAACCCTTTGATTTGATGGCATTTTTTTTAGATACTCAGCTTATTTGATATAAAGAATACTGCAATTCAATATTTTAAATGTTGATGGATAAAAATAGTGAAAATTGCACCAACTTTAACGGATAGCTGGCAAAAAAAAAGCCGGACAAGCCGGCTTTACCATTTTTAGCTTGCGTTATGCATTTTGTTTTTCAAATTCATTCATGCATTCAACGAGAGCATTAACGCTTTCGATAGGAAGTGCATTATAGATCGAAGCCCTGAAACCACCAACCGAACGATGTCCTTTAATACCGATCATTCCGCGTGATTTAGCAAATTCCATGAATGCATCTTCTTTGTCCTTATATTCTTCACGCATTACAAAGCAGACATTCATTAGCGAGCGCGAGCTTTTCTCAGCAGTGCCTACAAACATGCGGCTGTTATCAATGGCATCGTACAATACCTTAGCTTTGGCCTTATTCATTTTTTCGATTTCCTGAACTCCGCCCAGTGATTTAATCCATTTCAGGGTTTCTTTAACAGTGAAAATCGGGAGGCAGGGAGGTGTGTTGAACATTGATCCTCCCTTGATGTGTGTGCGGTAGTCGAGCATGGTTGGAATCGGACGTTCAACCTTACCCAATAACTCTTCCTTAACAATTACAAAGGTTACTCCTGCAGGTCCCAGATTTTTCTGGGCTCCGCCATATATCAGCGCATATTTCGAAACATCAACCGGGCGGCTGAGGATATCAGATGACATATCAGCAATCAGAGGTACCTTACAGTCATAGTCTGAGTGAATCTCGGTTCCGTAAATGGTGTTGTTGGTGGTAATGTGAAAATAATCAGCGTCTGCCGGAACATTGTATCCTGCAGGGATGTAGGAGTAGTTTTTGTCGGCCGATGAAGCAACCACAACAGTATCGCCGAAATATTTGGCTTCTTTGGCTGCTTTATTTGCCCAAACTCCTGTTTCAAGATAGGCTGATTTTTTATTCATCATATTGAAAGGAACCATGCAAAACTGAAGGCTGGCACCGCCACCCAGAAATAAGACCTGATAACCTTCAGGAATCTGAAGCAATTCTTTGAACAAGGCAACTGCTTCGTCGATAACAGCCTGAAAATCTTTACTTCTGTGAGAAATTTCGAGAATTGACAACCCGATACCATTCAGATCGAGCACTGCTTTGGCGGTGTTTTCAATGGCAACCTGCGGTAGGATTGAGGGTCCGGCATTGAAGTTATGCTTTTTCATATCAGTGATAATTTGTTAAAAGTTGATTTATAAAGTGAGATCGTTGATGCAATTTTACCGAACAAAGTTATAAAGTTTTGCAGAGAAGCAATGGATTAACAATACTTTTGTTATTTTTATGAAAACACGGATAATCAGCACTGTAGAGACATTATTCAATTTTAATCCTTTTTCTGAAAAAGCTCCAGTTCGGGCTTTTTGGATTTCTGGCTTCCTGGCTTTGATTTTGACGGATTTCGTGGGCTGATATCTTCGGTAAAGGTCCAGATTCCATTAAAAAATATGTAACCGTCGTAAATATTACCAACCGGCACATAAGCCCACCGCTGACCTTCGAGTTCAGGATTCATCGGAGCAAGCCGGTCCATTATTATCATCTCATCGTCGATATTGCGCATACTCTTGCGTACACCGGTAAGCATCACTTTTTGCCGGTTATACTGTAATGTGAATGAAGCATTGGCTGAATACTCCATAACAATCCGATTCTGAATGCCTTCTTTTGTTTTAAACATCGGACCACCAAAGACCGGTTGGCCATTTTCGTCAAAACTCAGGATATCGGCCATCTTACGCGACACCCGACGGTTAAGGCCATCCCATCCCAAAAGGGTGTAACTTACTGATGATTTGAATTTGCGTTGTATTAACCTGTAATAAATTGCAGAAGGCCAACCACCATTCCGGTATATTTTCAATTGATCCAGCTGTGGATCCGATTTGTGCGTTGAAAGCGGAGAAATTTTCCCGGTTAACTGATTGATTACAAATCCGGTGTAGATATTTTCACCGTTATTCTGTTGAATGTTCCATGTTATAACGCGTATTTTCATATCATCGGAAACGATACTTGCCAAATGCAGTGAATCAGTAAAAGCAAATGATTTGTGCGACTGTAACAGAGCCAATTCTAATGTGTCAAAGAATTCCTGATTGAGCCTGAAGCGAATTGAATCTGCTTTTTCCTTCCGGATACTGTCAAGCATTTGATTAAAAGAACCTGCAAGGCCAGCAAATGGGGTTTGCGCTTTGGTAAGCAGGCTGATAGCGCAAAGGCTTAAAAAAAATATCAGGAATGATTTAGGTTTCATGAATAATTCTCGGTTACACGGAAAATCCTAAGTGAAGGTCATTAAATTTTAACTTTGTGCCAAATATAGTTAATTCACTATTCACATGTTAAAACGCCTCAAGAAGTATTCTGCTACTATTGATCATTTTCTGGCTAGTTATCATGGTGGCAAACCAGAAAGTGGTAATGAGCAATTGTACCAACATTTTCAGAATTTTAAATTGTCAGATGCATGGTTCGACTCAGCAGATGCAGTTTCGGCACTTCAAACATTGAATAACTGTATACAATCTGTAATGCCTGCCTATTTGAATCAAAAACGCCTGGCGTTGAGCAATATTGTACTGGTAATTGAATCAGGTGCGCCTTTTGAAGGATTTGAGACAGCATTCCTTCTTGCCTTGCTGGGTGCAGAGGTTCAGGTTGTTGTTCCTGATCGCTGCCGCAAATCTTTTGTCTTACTTTCGGAGTTGGCAACGGAATGCGGTGCTTTGAATAAATCTATCACAATATGCAATGGCATTCCCGGTAAATCAGATGCTATTATCAGCATCAATGCATTGCATTCACTCACCGCTCTTGAATATTTTGGAAAAAGAAACTTCTTAAAGATTACGCAACAGGGGGTGTCTGCCACATTGACAGGATTTGAAACAGATGTTGAAATGGAAGATCTGGCAAAAAATATTTGTAGTTATTCATGTAAATCATGGTTTAGTGTAAAGCATCTTGAGGTTCCGGTTGATTTTGATTTTGGCCGATTATTCAGGACAATCGAATCTTATAGTTCAATGCGTCTGAATCATAGGTATTTTAATCATTATGAGTATTTTAAATCAGTTTTTCTGATCAATAATATACCTCATCAAGATAATGGATTTTTGCTTTTTACACCTGACAAGAATTTTAACGGTAAAATTTCAGTGGTAACCTGGGATTCAAATGACCTGACTGATGAAGTAATGAACATTTCTGCTGAAGGAGATGTAAACAATCAGGTTGAATCTTTTAATCTGCGATTACATAAATTTTATCAACTGATTTTTAATCAGGTAGTTGATTTTGTAAGTGGCCGAGAAGCTTATTCACAAACCTGATGTTGATAAAATATTTTTGATATTTTTTTGGCATTCCAAAAAATATATTTACTTTTGCAGTCCTCAAAATACCGGTGTAAGTGAAGATATTCAGCCAGTTCCGGTATCAAATAATTGGGACACACAAATTAACTGACTCATGAAAAAAGACATTCATCCGAAGGAATACAGGCTGGTGGTTTTCAAAGACATGTCAAACGACTATGTTTTTATGACAAAATCAACTGTTGCGACCAAAGATACGATTGTTTGGGAAGAAGACGGTAAGGAATATCCTTTGGTTAAACTTGAAATTTCAAATACATCGCACCCGTTTTATACCGGTAAGATTAAACTTATTGATACCGCCGGCCGTGTTGATAAATTCAAGACCAAATACCAGAAACATTACGAGAACCGCAACAAGGCCTAAGAAGTTTTCAGCACACTGCTGTTAATAAGATTTAACAAAGCCCTGCCGTTTGGAAGGGCTTTTTTGTTTATTTTTGAAAAAAGAGATAATCACAAATTCCTGCATTATGAACTACGTTCTTTTTGACGAAGCAAGAAGAAATAACTTGTTACCACTCACGTTTCTTCGTCCTGTTGCTGATATCCGGTTTGGAATATTGACCATCAGGGAAAAATGGGAAAAATATCTTAATTGTAAAACTTCAACACTCACCGAGAATTATCTTTCGGCACGTTATCCTTTAATCAAGGAGAAGGAAAATATTATTATTAACGGAGCTATTTGCCCTACCACTGCATTAATCAAAGAAATCAACAAACTTCAGCCAGGGCAGGCTTTGGTCAAAGGTGAATCGGTGATTGCCATGTTCCTGAATGAGAAGGACTTTGAACAACATTCGGGTACCATTGAAGAAATTGAAACAGAACTTGAATATCTCGAAATTAATAACACCTGGGATATTTTTGACCGCAATGCCGAAGCCATACAAGCCGATTTCGAACTGATAACCGCAGGCCGCAAATCAAAACCTATTCCTGAAAATTGCATGGCGATTGAGCCTTCAAGAATATTTATTGAAGAGGGTGCTGAAGTTTTGGCTGCCAGCCTGAATGCAACCCAAGGCCCAATATATATTGGAAAGGATTCAGTGGTGATGGAAGGTAGTAACCTGCGCGGCCCCATCGCACTTTGCGAATCTGCCCAGATAAAAATGGCGGCTAAAATCTACGGACCTGTTACAGTTGGACCGTTTTCAAAAGTTGGAGGAGAAGTTAATTGTTCTGTTATATTCGGTTATTCAAATAAGGCTCACGATGGTTTCCTGGGCCATTCAGTGATAGGTGAATGGTGCAACCTTGGTGCAGATACCAATACATCGAACCTTAAGAATACCTACGACAATGTTAAGTTGTGGAATTATCCCGACGAAGCATTTACCGATACTGGTCTGCAGTTTTGTGGTCTTATTATGGGTGATCATTCAAAATGCGGAATCAATACCATGTTTAATACCGGAACCGTTGTTGGGGTAAGTTCCAATATTTTCGGCTCAGGTTTTCAACGAAACTTTATCTCATCGTTTAAATGGGGTGGGGTTGCTGGCTTTTCTACATTTCAGGTGAAAAAGGCAATTGATGTTGCACGCGTAATGTACAAGCGCCGAAATATTGAATTTACTGAAACCGATGCCCAACTTATGGAGGATGTGTATAACCTCACACACAACTATCGCCGCATGTAAACTTTTACTGCATACGCTTGTTTATCCGGTATTCAGTGATGCCGGATTTTTTTATTTACTGATACGGCACGAAAATTGACATATCACGCACTTTTGTAAACTTCTATATTTCCTGACAATTTAACCGCATTGTCCAAATAATCTGCCATGACCAATGAAGGAATCAGGCTAACTGACCTGATAGATAATGAAACTGAATTTATTCCCTTGCTCTCGTCAGAAGACGAAGAGCAGATGAATGCTGAAACTGTTCCTGATACCCTGCCGGTGTTACCACTGCGTAATACTGTGTTATTTCCCGGCGTAGTCATCCCGATAACGGTTGGCCGCGATAAATCTATCAGGCTCATCAAAGACTATTATAAAGGCGATCGTATCATTGGTGCGGTGGCTCAAAAGGATACTGAAATTGAAGATCCTGAAGTCACCGATTTGAATGAAATTGGAACCATAGCTTACATAATCAAGCTTCTTCAGATGCCCGATGGCAGCACAACCGCTATAATACAGGGTAAGAAAAGATTCAGAATGCTGCAAATGCTTCAGGAAGAGCCTTACTTTGTAGCTAAAGTACAGCAGTTTGGCATCGAAAGGCCAGTGCAGAAAGACAAAAAGTTCAACGCTTTGATGTCATCTATCAAAGATCTGGCTATTCAGATTATCAATCTTTCGCCTAATTTGCCATCCGATTCGGTGTTTGCTATCCGTAATATTGAAAGCCCTGTATTTTTGGTGAATTTTATTTCATCGAATCTGAATATTTCTCTTGAAGAAAAGCAAATGCTGCTTGCCATCGACGATTTGCTCGAACGGGCTAACACTGTTCTGGGATTGCTTACCAAGGAATTGCAGATTATTGAGCTTAAAAACCAGATTCAGAACAAGGTAAAAATTGATCTTGATAAACAGCAAAGAGATTATCTGTTAAATCAGCAGCTTAAGACTATCCAGGAAGAACTTGGCGATAATCCGCATACACAGGATATTGCTGATCTGAAAGCCCGTGGTGCCCGAAAGAAATGGAATAAAAATGTTGCCGAAGTTTTTGAAAAGGAGCTTGGTAAGTTACAGCGCATGAACCCGGCAGCAATGGAGTATTCAATGCAGTTGAATTATCTTCAGGTGCTGATTGATCTTCCGTGGAACGAGTATACTATCGATAATTTTGATTTGAGGCGGGCTCAAAAAGTGGTTGACCGATATCATTACGGACTCGAATCGGTAAAAGAGCGCATTATTGAATACCTCTCAGTGCTTAAGCTAAAAGGTGATATGAAATCGCCCATTCTTTGCCTTTACGGCCCTCCGGGAGTTGGGAAAACCTCGTTGGGGAAATCAGTTGCCGAAGCCCTGAACAGGAATTATATCAGAATGTCGCTTGGCGGATTGCGTGATGAAGCCGAAATTCGCGGACACCGTAAAACCTATATAGGTGCTATGCCGGGCAGGGTTTTGCAGAGTATTAGAAAGGCTAAAGCATCAAATCCTGTATTTGTACTTGATGAAATTGATAAGGTAATCGGTGCAAATATCAACGGTGATCCGGCAGCTGCATTGCTCGAAGTGCTTGATCCTGAGCAAAACAGCACATTTTACGATAACTTTATTGAGCTGGAATACGATTTGTCGAAAGTGATGTTTATTGCAACAGCAAATAACTTATCAACCATTCATCCTGCATTACGCGACCGAATGGAAATTATTGAGATTACCGGTTACCTGCTGGAAGAAAAGCTTGAAATTGCCAAACGTCATCTTGTGCCCAAGCAACTGAGCGAGCATGGCGTTAAGCCTGATCAGCTTTTGTTCAATAAAAAAATGCTTGAGATAATTATCGATGATTATACCCGTGAATCGGGCGTGCGTTTGCTCGAAAAGCAGATTGCAAAAATTATAAGGCATCAGGCCAGGTATATTGTAAATGGTGATCTTTACAATATTGAACTGACTATTGACGACCTGCGTAAAATTCTGGGACCGGCTCAGTTTCATCACGAATCAGACGAAAATTCACATGCTGCCGGCGTTGTAACCGGGCTGGCATGGACTCCGGTAGGAGGCGAGATTCTTTTTGTTGAAACCAGCCTGAGTCAGGGAAAGGGTAGTCTGAGCATTACCGGAAATCTGGGTGAAGTAATGAAGGAATCGGCAACGCTGGCTTTTGAATACCTTAAATCGCACAGTAAATCGCTCCAACTTGATCCGGGTGTTTTTGAAAAATGGAATGTTCATATTCACATACCGGCAGGTGCAACACCCAAAGATGGCCCTTCGGCGGGCATTACCATGTTTACTGCACTTGCCTCAGCTTTTACCCGGCGGTTGCTCAGGCCACGTCTTGCAATGACCGGTGAGATAACCCTGCGCGGTAAAGTTCTGCCGGTGGGTGGTATTAAAGAAAAAATACTGGCTGCCCGCAGGGCAGGTATACGCGATATAATCCTTCCTGAAGAAAACAGGAAGGATATCGAAGAAATTAAACCTCAGTACCTTAAAGGGCTCAAATTGCATTATATTGACCAGATGATTGACGTAATTGACATTGCGCTGACTTCCAAAATTGATTCTTCGATGCAAAGTCTGAGTATTTAATTATTGAAAAATATTTTAAAATACTCAATCAATGAAGAAGATACTGATTATACTGGGGCATCCTGTTAAAGATACATTCTCTGATCTGCTGCGCGAAGCCTATAAATCGGGTGCCGAAGCTTCGGGTGCCGAAGTAAGGCAGATTGTGTTACGGGAACTGAAGTTTGAATTGAATTTTAGTGAGGGTTATCGCGGAAATCAGCAATTTGAGCCTGACCTTGCCAGTGCACAGCAACATATTTTGTGGGCTGATCACCTTGTGTTTATTTACCCAAACTGGTGGTCGACTTTTCCAGCACTTATGAAGGGATTTATCGACCGCACATTCTTACCGGGTTTCGCTTTTAAATATCAAAAAGGTTCACTTAAATGGGATAAACTGCTTACTGGCAGATCGGCACGTCTTATTATTACCATGGATACCCAACCCTGGTATTATTGGCTGGTGTATCGCAGACCGGGTCATAATGCCATGAAAAGGGGCATTTTGGGTTTTTGTGGAATTAAACCTGTAAAGATCACTACCATAGGATCATTAAAGGTTTCGTCGGAAGAACGAAGACAGGCATGGGTTAAGCATGTTGCTGCGCTTGGCCGCAGGTTGCGTTAAAATTACCGGTTAGTGAAGTACGGTAATTTTACGCGTAAACTTGTGATTCCCTGCAGTTAATATAGCAAGGTATGTTCCATTTTTAAGATGGCCTACATTTGCTTCCAGGGTTTGCTGGCCTTCAGCAAGGTAATTTCCGGTTGATTCAAATACAACTTTACCGGCCAGATCGGTAACTTTAACGCTTACAGGCAATTTAGAAGGAAGATCGAATGTGAAAAGCACATTTTCGTTTGCCGGATTAGGGCGTGGTTCATACATATATAAAGTGGGAGCAGGCTGCAATTCTGTTGCAGTAACAGTAGAAGCCTCTTTGAGTACAATTTGATTGCGCGGGTCGAAAGTGAGGCTTACAGGGCGTTTTGCAAATTCAAAAGTAAAAGCCTGTCCGCTGAATTCATTCATAACACTTATAATTGTGTCACTCGCATCGGCGAAACTAACTTTAATTTCAAGCGGCATTTGGAAGAACCCATTGTTGGTTTGAACCTGCTCAGTGCGAAAATGTACATTCCAGTAGCCGTTATTCAGGTTTTCAAAACTATAGGTATTACTGTATTGAGGATGGTTGGGCTGATAAACCCATTCATTAAAAAACCAGCCGAGGTCCTGACCCGTTGATTCGTTCATTTTATCAATGAAATCAGGAATTGTTGCAGATTTATATCTAAAATTTTCGGTATCGTTGGCATAATCGTACAAACTGCTAAAGAACAAGGAATCACCCACCACATAGCGGTACATGTACAATACGCATGAACCTTTCATATATGTAATAGAATAGTTGAATAGTACATTGTTCGACGGAGGATTGGTTGCCCACGAAGGGTCAGATATGGCCCATCCCGGATTGGTGTTGAGATAGTAGGAAGCATTGCCGTTAATTTCGTCAATGTAAGCCTGTTGTCCGGCCGATTCCTCAGTCCACAGCGCTTCAATATAGGTGGCAAACCCCTCATTCAGCCATAAATCGGCCCAGGTTGCACAGGTTATCATATCACCAAACCACTGGTGGGCATATTCGTGCGCAATAAGGCTTGAGTACCAGCATCCCGGACAAAGACTGGTAAGGGTTTGATTTTCCATACCTCCCCATTGAAACTGGGGACTCATGGTTGCAAATCCATTTTTTTCAAAAGGATGATCTCCGAAACTTTCAACATAAAAATCGGTCAACGGGAGTATAAGTTGCTCCATTTGTGAAGGATTTTCACCGGGGTTGTAGTAAAACCTGAAAGGAACAATTTCATCGGGGTTATTTGGATTTTGCCAGTAAACAATATCAAGATTATAATTTACCCTGGATGAAATCACCATCAGATAAGTGGCTATGGGGTCGCGACTTGTCCAAGTAAACCAGGTTGTATCAGCAACTGTAACTGAATCGACCAAACTACCATTCGATCCAAGTCTAACATTATCAGGCACTTTAGCCTTAAGGCTTAGGGTGGCTTTGTCGCTTGGCTGATCCCAGCAAGGGAACCACTTACGGGCACCCTGAGGCTCACAATCGGTAAATACGAATCCATTACCAACGTAAAAAGCATCATCAATTACATTCAAATGGTTGTAATTAACCGATACCTGCGCCGTGTCGCCAGGATGATAATTAGAGTCGAGCGTTATGTTCAATTTATTGTTGGCATGAGTAAATGAAACACCGTTTATTCCAACCGAAATCACTTGAAGTGAAGTATTGTTTGCATCGAGCGATATCTGATTAAGACTTGAATCAATGGCCAGGGTAATGATTTCAGTGGCAGTGAAGGTACGTGGATAAGGAGAAGTATAGCAGTGATAAATATCAAGGTCAAGATTGTAATCAACAACATCAAATTTGTGACGCGGGGAGTTGGGCGAGAGCACCTGACTGCTGTTGGAGTAGCTGCGCAATTGCTTCCCCTGAGCGCAAATGGCTGAGCCCCTGTTTGCCGGCATATTTTGTGAAAAGATAGGCTTTACTTCAATTATTGTGAGTAAGCTCAAGGCGATGTAAAGGAATATTTTTTTCATTCGTTTCAACTTTAGGGCATAAAAGTAGAATAAATCAGCATAATAAATTGCGAATGCGAAACAAATTGCAGAAAGTTTGATGGTTTGGCTTCAGTAAGGCCAATTGTAATAAATTTGTTTTCTGATAAACAAATGAAAAAGACTTTTAGTTATTTCATGCTCTTTCTGAGCTTAATTTCCTGCCATACCGGAATTCAACCTGAAGCAGGTAAAACCGTATTCAGGTACAACGAAACAGCAGGAATAACATCACTTGATCCCGCTTTCGCCCGCAATCAGGCAAATATTTGGGCTGTAAATCATTTGTATAATGGCTTGGTTGAGCTGGATAGTACATTAAATGTAAAACCTGCGATTGCTAAAAGTTGGGAAATAACCGAAAGTGGGCTTAAGTATACTTTCCATCTTAGAAGCGATATTAGGTTTCACAAAAATGAAGTTTTTGGTGAGGCCGGTAGCAGGAAGCTTGTAGCCAATGACGTGGTATATAGTCTCAAAAGACTTGCTAACGAAAAACTGGCCAGCCCTGGAGCATGGGTGCTCAATCAGGTAAGAAAGGTTAATACTGTACCTGATATTGCCGCTGTTGACGACTCAACGCTTGTAATCAGACTCACAAAGCCTTTTCCACCTTTTTTAGGAATGCTGAGTATGCAATATTGTTCAGTGGTGCCGCACGAAGCTGTTGAGTATTACGGAAGCGAATTCAGATCGCATCCGGTGGGTACAGGTCCGTTTAAATTTGCCATGTGGAAAGAAGGCGTAAAACTGGTTTTGCTTAAGAATCCAGATTACTTTGAATTTGAAAATAATATTCGCTTGCCATTCCTCGATGCGGTGGCCGTTAGTTTTATTATTGACAAACAGTCGGTTTTCCTGGAGTTTATAAAAGGAAACCTTGACTTTATGTCGGGACTTGATGCCAGCTATAAAGATGAATTGCTGACCTCTTCGGGTCGTTTAAGCCCTGCTTATTCATCAAAAATCCAGCTTATTACACAGCCATATCTCAATACCGAATATCTTGGGTTTATTGTTGATTCTGCTTCAGCAGCCATGAAGGGTAGCCCATTGCTGAAAAAAGAAATCAGACAGGCGATTAATTATAGTTTTGATCGCAGGCGTATGATAAGGTATTTACGAAATGGAATCGGTTTACCCGGATTAAATGGCTTTATTCCTGCCGGATTGCCTGGTTTTGGTTGTGAAGGCTATTCTTATAATCCTGCTAAAACCAGAGCGCTGCTGGCACAGGCAGGTTATCCGGAAGGGCAAGGGCTGCCTCCAATAACACTTTCTACCAATGCATCTTACCTCGATTTATGTCAGTTCATACAATCTCAGTTAGGAGAGTGTGGCATCAATCTTAAAATTGATGTAAGCCCGCCGGCTACGCTTCGCGAAAATATCGCTCAGGTGAGGGTGCCATTTTTCAGAGGGTCGTGGATAGCCGATTACCCTGATGCTGAGAATTATCTATCGTTGTTTGTGGCATCCAATAAAAGCCCTGAAGGTCCAAACTTTTTTCATTATGAAAGCGCTATTTTTGAAAAATGGTATACTCAGGCAATGGCTATTTCTGATATGCAGCAAAGGGCTGCTATATACAAAAGAATGGATAGCCTTGCAATGCAGGAAGCACCTGTGGTGATTCTCTTCTACGACCAGGTACTTCGTTTTACCCGAAAAAACATAGCCGGTTTAGGAAGTAACCCTCTGAACCTTCTCAATTTAAAACGTGTAAAAAAAATACAGGATGAACCTTTTTAAAAAAGTAAACCCGGGCCAGATTGATTTTAACGCTTTTGACAGGATAGGTAAACAGTGGATGCTTATAACTTCCGGGAATCTTGCATCTTACAATACCATGACTGCGAGCTGGGGCGGCGCTGGTGAGTTATGGAATAAGCCTGTGATTTTTATCTTTGTACGTCCTCAGAGATACACTTTTGAGTTTCTTGAGAAAGAATCAATTTTCACCTGTAGTTTTTTTAACGAAAGCCACCGCCAGATGCTCAACTTTTGCGGATCGCGCAGTGGACGCGAGTGTGATAAAGTGCATGAAACAGGCTTAACAACATTTGCAACTCCTAATGCCTCCGTTGGTTTTGAGCAATCAAACCTATTTTTTGAATGTCTTAAATTGTATGCACAGGATTTAAATGCCGAAAGCTTTATCGAAAAAGCTCCTTTGCGAAACTACCCGGCCGGCGATTTTCATCGCATGTACATTGGTGAAATCCTGTACACCGGAATGAAAATTACTGAAATTTAGAAATAAAGTGTAAAAGTTCAAATACCGTTCGCTTTGTTTTATACTTTTATGGATTCTTTTGGAGGATTGCTGTGCTTAGGTAATCAGGGAAAAACGCTGCATAACATTAATTACTTTGGAAATACTTGCCAAATTCAGAACTATGCTAGGCAAAAGGCTTCTGCGAAAGGAGCTTGCCAGGCTATCACGAAAAAGAGTGGCCATAAACCTGAGCGAGGCCAAATCAATTGGTATTCTTTTTAATATGCAGGGAGAACCTGATTTTGACATGATAAGTTGTTTTACACGTGAACTTGTTGAATTTGGTAAAAAGGTCCAGGTTTTAGGGTTGCATAAATTCAACAAATTGCCGCCGTATTATGCTCAGAAATTATCATTTGATCTGGTTACCCCATCGGTGCTTGACTTGTTTTACCGGCCAAAATCAGAATTTGTGAGTAGTTTCTTAAACCAGGAGTTTGATATGCTTATTGACCTGTGTTCTGAAAGTGACTTTCAGATGCATTATATAGCTTGTCTTTCGAAAGCCAGTTTTAAAATTGGCCGGTTTTCCGAAGGTGAATTTGCTCCTTACGATTTGATAATAGAAGATCAGTCGGCTGATCATGCGAAGTTTATACGTGAGTTGGTTCATTATACAAGTTCATTCAGGTTTGTTCAATCCTAAATTGTTCGAAAAACAAGTAAACATGAAAACATCAAAACTATCAGGAACTGGCGTTGCACTTGTAACCCCTTTTCACAAACAAGGAACCATTGATTTCGGATCTCTGGAACAACTCATTGAGCATACTATAAAAAACGGAGTCGATTACCTTGTAGTTCTTGGTACTACCGGTGAAGCAGCTACTTTATCGAAGGATGAGAAAAATGCGCTTGTTGAATTTGTAAAGGATGTTGTTAACAAAAGGGTTTCGCTGGTAAAAGGGATTGGAGGATATAATACCCAGGAAGTTGTTGATAATTTGCGAAGTTGTGACCTGGATGGAATTGACGCCATTTTATCCGTTACACCTTACTACAATAAACCAAGTCAGCGTGGATTATACCTGCACTACAAGCACGTTACCAGTGCAAGTCCTTTGCCGATTATATTATACAATGTTCCCGGTCGAACTTCGGTGAATATGCACGCTGAAACAACCCTTTCGCTTGCCAACGAATTCAGTAATATCATCGGCATCAAAGAAGCTTCAGGAAATTTCAGCCAGATAATGGAAATTATCAACAACAGGCCAGATGGATTCCTGGTAATTTCGGGAGATGATGCACTTACTCTGCCTTTGATTGCGGCTGGTGCCGATGGCGTTATATCGGTGGTGGCCAATGCTTATCCTAAAGCATTCTCTGATATGGTGCGACTTGCCCTTGATGGCAAATTTGCCGAAGCGCGTAAAATACATTATAAGTTGCTGCCATTTACTGAATCGCTCTTTGCAGATGGAAGCCCGGGTGGTGTTAAAGCTGCCCTTGAATACATGAAACTTGTGCCTAATAATTTAAGACTGCCGGTGGTAAAAGTTAATAAACCCACTCAAAGTCTGATTACCGCACTTGTAGCAGGTTTAAAAGAAATTGGAATTGAAGCTTAAACAGGTTGCAAAATATTATTTAATGATTTTATGAAATATTTACTCTCTCTTCTGCTTTCACTCGCCTTGCTCACAGTTAACGCACAGGTGCCTGTTAAATCAATCAATGCTGATGAGCTCTTTTCGTCGCGGGGCGAAATTTACTTTGCATTAACCAAAGCGGCTCAATCGGTGCAGCAACTCACACGTATTGTGAGTATTGATCAGATAAAATCTGACACAGTTTTTGCCTATGCAAGCAAAAAGGAATTTATCAGATTGCAGCAATCTGGTGATTATCATTTTATTCTTATGCCTGCTCCTTCAAGTTTGATAGATGTGGAAACTTCTGATTCGCCCAGAGAGGTGCTTGATTGGAATTATTATCCAACCTACCAGGTATATGAACAAATTATGCAGCAGTTTGCAACGGACTATCCCTCAATATGCTCGTTACACACCATTGCTGTTTTGCCGAGTGGCCGCAAATTACTGGCTGCCCGTATCTCCGACAATGTTGATGTGGATGAAGATGAACCAGAGTTTCTGTATACTTCATCAATCCACGGCGACGAAACTGCCGGATACATCCTAACCCTCCATCTGATAGATTATCTGCTCTCGAATTACAATGTAATACCCCGAATTACAAACCTGGTTAACAATGTCGATATCTGGATTAATCCATTGGCCAATCCTGATGGTACCTATGCCGGGGGCAACAATACTGTAAACGGAGCCCAGCGATACAATGCCAATTTTATCGATCTTAATCGCAATTATGCTGATCCCGAAGATGGACCTCATCCCGATGGTGAAGCATATCAGCCTGAAACGGTTGCTTTTATGAACTTTGCTGAATCGCGACAGTTTGTTATGAGTGCTAATTTTCATGGAGGTGCAGAAGTAATTAATTATCCCTGGGACACCTGGAGTAAACTTGCAGCGGATAATAACTGGTGGGTTATGGTTAGCCGCGAATACGCTGATACGTGTCATAGGTATGCACCTGCAGGATATATGACCGATCTTGATAACGGTGTTACCAATGGATATGCATGGTATACCGTATCCGGAGGACGACAGGATTATATGAATTATTTTCAGCAATGCCGTGAAGTAACCATGGAAATATCCAACACCAAACTACTCCCGTCCATCCAACTCATCAACTGGTGGAATTACAACTACCGCTCATTGTTAAATTATCTTGAACAGGTAACGTATGGTGTAAGAGGTATAGTTACAGATACCATTACCGGAGAGCCTATAAAAGCTCAGGTTTTTATCAGCGGTTTTGATAAAGACAGTTCCATGGTATTTACCCAGCTTCCAATTGGTAATTATAGCCGTTTGTTAAAAGCAGGCACCTATAATATTACCTACTTTGCCGAAGGTTATCTGCCTAAAACCAGGCATAATGTAGTGGTTGCTGACAAAGCAATGATTCGTCAGGATGTTCAGCTTTGGGACGGCTCAGCCCTGCCATCGTTTACCGCTTCTGATACTTCAACGTTTGCAGGTGGCAGTATCCAATTTACCGATAATTCAGGAGGAAATCCAACCTCGCGCCTGTGGACCTTTGAAGGCGGAGATATTCAGACATCAACGAGTCAGAACCCGGTTGTTACCTATAACCTGCCCGGAACATATTCGGTACAACTATATGTTTCAAATGCTATTGGCGGGCATACACTACTACGCGAGGATTATATAACAGTGAGGCCTGAATACAGAATTGGTACTTTAAATCCTACAGTTTGTTATGCCCGGTTTACCGATAGTCAGGGGCTGGATGCCAATTATCTGGATAATGAAAATCTGACAACAACCTTTACTTCGGGCGATCCGCAAAAAGTTTTGCGTATCCATTTTAATGCATTGAATATTGAATCTTCGTCAGGATGCAGTAACGACGTACTTAAAGTTTATGATGGTTTAGATTCCAACGCATCCTTACTAGCCAGCATTTGCGGAAGCGCCTTACCTGATGATATTCTGACCACCACTGCCGGTGGTTCAGTAACATTTGTGTTTACTTCAGACAACCTTAATAATTTTAGTGGATGGGATGCAACCGTGAGTTGCGATACCGGGGTTGGAATTATTCCGATAGCGGAAAATCTTGTAAAAGTGTACCCGGTGCCAGCAGGGAATGGCAAATTAATAATTGAATCGCCTGAATTTGCCATCGAAACCATTGAACTCTGCAATTTTGCCGGCAAATGCGTAGCGCATAGTGAATTGTCAGGAAATAGGTATGAAATGGAGGTTTCAGGATTTGCTTCAGGTATTTACGTGCTGAGCATTCGCACAGGCAACAAAGTAATAAGAAGAAAGGTTCAGATTTTGAATTAATTCAGAATTTGATTGGGCTATTGAGCACTATTCTGTAAAGGACAATTAGAATTATAGCGGCAGTGAGTAAACTGCCGCTTATTTTTTGAGATTTTGGACTCTCATCAAAATAAAATATCTGAAACCCCGAACTATTGAGAAATGCAGGAATAATTATAATGGCTTCGGTACCAAGACGCATTAATTCATAATAATTCAATGGTAGCCTTATAGCAATGATTAATGCCGAACCTATTACATAAGGGACCAACAACTGAGCAAGCATAAATGGCATGCGATGGTCGTAATCGAGCAGATTAAAATAACTATTAGCCGTGAGCAATACAAGGTGCGTAATTAAAAATCCAAGTGAAGCCAATGCGAATATGCCGATGAGCGAAACAACAAGTTTGCCTGTATCAGGCATAAACATCCATATGAGTACATGGCCAAACCCTTCACCCAATAAGGCTCCAGCGACTGCGGATCCGGCAAACAGGTTGAAGCTGTGAATAAATCCCCAAATGAAAAACATACGCAACAAACCATCGTATTCCCTGAATTTAAATGCAACTACAATCATAAACAACGATACAATCATGCTTATAACCGGGCCTGAACTGAAAATTATTTTCACTGAATCAAATGTCCAGGAATAACGATAATTTAAAAAATCGATTCGTGTATAATCCATTAGCACCGGGAAGTTGAAGAATATCGATGAAAGCACCGTTACACCCTGATGGATAAGAAAAACCAGAAAATAGGCAAGAAGAAACTGCGCTGTAGAATTAACAACAATTGAAATACTGCCGGTAGCTTTCATAGATAGGAATCCTTTAACAGATAACCGTTCTAACTGAACAAGGATCGAAATGCAAATGTAAGTTATTTGCAGGTATCATATTAACCACAGCTGCAATGGGCGCAAAAAATGCGCTATCGAATAGTATCTGAAGGATATCCTGAATAAACCCACTCCATGCGGATTGTGTCGTACATTGTATGCTTGCCGGGCCATTCAATGATTGCAGGGTCGTATTTAAACGGATCGTAATGGTGATGCCTGCGCATATATTTCATGATTTTTTGACCATACATTTTAAGCGAATCAACAGGCATTACGGTTGTATTAAAGATTTCTTCAAAATTCAAAAGCCGTTTGCTTCCTGTTTCAGAATTGCTAAGCTTAAATTTGCCACCTACACCACGCAGGTTGCCCTTTAGTGAACGAGCAGGACGAATTAAATAAAAATAACTTGTACTGGTTGAGTCAGTATAGTAATATTCAAAGCTGAAATTTTTGGCATTTCGGATGTAATAAGTCCGGTACTTATTATCGAAGCGGTTTTCATTTGTTGCTCCGGGCGGTTTTGAGTAGATATAGGTTACCATATCAACCAGTAAAGAGTCAGCTTCTCTGGCTGAAAAATAATGTTGCGGATCTATAGAACTGCTGTTGCAGGCAATCAAGGCAATGGCAGCAACTGCCATCAAACCAATTATAATTTTAAGATTTCCCATATATATAAACAAAGGTCGGGATAAGTTATATCCCGACCTTAAATTTAATTCAATATTAGTATCTGTAGTCAACCGAGTTTGGATTCCATTCGCACCATCCTTCAGTCCAGTTGTCGTTTCCAAAAGCACCTGCATAGGCCACTTTGTCGAAAAATGCACCAGCTTTAGGGGTGTTTGTCCATTTACCGGCTGTAAGAAGCAGTGCGCCGGCATTCGGAGTAAGTTTTGGGCTTCCGAGGTCATAAATGCTTGGGTCGATTCCAGCATCCTGCCATTTGGTAAGAATTTGGTTTGAGAATTCAGCTGTATTGAACCATGCATTTACTTCAAAGCCGGGAGCCACACTTGCATCAACCTGTTTCAGAGGGCCAAAAGTATTGGTTGAACTTCCTCCCCAGTTGTTATTACCCCAGCCTTCAACCCCGGCCAGAATCACATTGCGAACCTGCAGATCGCCATCGAGTGCATGCTGGCTGCAGCCTGGTTTGGCATCGTCGATAAATACGCCATTCGGATAACCGGTCATAAACGAGTTGTAAATGGTAAGCATCGAATTACGCCTGAGTTGGGCAGCATGCTGGAATTGTGCCTGTATGGCTGTTTCAGGTGATTTTTTAGGGCCGATAAGAGTCATATTGGCAAAAACTGCCTGAGTATATGGAGTGAGGCTCGATCCGGCACCGTCATTATCAACTTCGAATCCATTAGAACCCGACTGGTCGGCCAGTGTTGCACCACGAATGCCAAGACCAAACTGAACGTTGCCACTAAATCCGAAATCACAGTCAAAATCATCGTCAAGTCCGCGGTACGCTACCAGATATTTGGCATTCACTGTACCACCAAACCATTCGTATGAATCATCGAGTCCGAAGGAAGTTTGCACGTGATCAATCACGGTGCCGCTTCCAATACTTCCAAGTGTGAGTGAATTGACTTCCTGATTTGGGTTGATAGGAACACCTGCAAATTCGATCCTTACATACCTGAAAACTCCTGAATTATCGTTGTTGTCATTGCCACCGTGAATACCACCATAGCCTCCTTCGAGTTCAATATCTGTTCCCTGGTTGTTAACTGCCTTACCGCAGAGTACAACTCCGCCCCAGTCACCGGGTTCACGGCTGCCGGGATCGCGTTCCGAAGTAAATACGATTGGCTGGCTCGAAGTACCTTCGGCCATTATTTTACCGCCACGCTGAATAATCAGCGTTCCTTTACTTGCGCGTTCACCAAAGATAACAGTACCTGGTTCAATCGTTAGCACGCCACCATTCTGAACCCGAACGAAACCCTGTAGACGCCAGATTTTGTCGGCTGTCCAGGTTACATTGCCGTTGATATCGCCATTTACATTCACAATTTCTTTTGCAGGAACTGCCGAAACTGTAACGCCGAAGGCCTTAACTTCCGAGAGACGATCGCGCGAATCGGTAGCTTCAAAAGTAAAGTTGATGGTTGAGCCAACAGCTGCATTGTTTTCAATAGTATATTCAAAAGTATAATCAATACTCTTCTCATTGTTATAGGCCAATGTATTGTCAACAAGGCCGTTTTTGTAAATGGTCAGTTTCTTTAAACCTTCGGGTGCCGAAACCGAGACTGTTGTGGTAACAGTGCTGCCCTGGGTATTTGAAACTGATGTTGCGCTTAAGGTTATACTTGGAACTGCGCCAACCACTTCGTCGTTGTTTTTGTTACAAGCCGTAAGCACAAGTGCCGATACCAGCACCAGTAATGACAGTGATTTGAATTGAAAACTGTTGAAGATCTTTTTCATTTTAATTTTTGTTTGGTTTAGTGTTTTGCAGTTATTACAATGACAAAAGTATACCTGCGTTGTTAACCAAAAATTAGCACAATATTAATTAAGTGTTAATTGTTGGTAATCAGAGTTTATAGCTGATACCCAGCGAGTAATTGGATCCGCTTTTGTATTTCTGTATAAGCTGATCGTCTGATTTGCTGAAGGTTCCATCATTATTGGCATCCTGTAGTAAAATCATGCTATTGTTAAGCAGGTTCGATGCTCCTGCTTTAATTTCAAGGTGGGCACGTATCCCTTTGGTAATCGTGAAATCGAGCAGATTCACAGGCATTTCATAAATGTCGGGATACACATCATATCCGATGGCAAATATACGTTTGCCAATAACATTATACATTATTGTTGCCTGAATATTATTTCTCATGTTTTTGTAGAAAAAGCCAGCATTTACAATATAAGGCGATTGACCTTGCATAGGGCGGTTGCCCGACTGGCGAACGGCATCAGGACCCAATACTACATTACTTCTTATAAGTGCTGTGTTAAACAATACACTTAAATCATCGAGAAAAGCAATACGGGTTAATCCGGCAAGCGATTTACGAACTTCGGCCTCAACACCCATACTTTCAGCGCTTTCGGCATTCCCATAGCTGAAGTCCTTGATACCTCCAGAACCTCCACCCGGTATAAATAAGGTTTCGATCGGATGTATGAATTTCTTGTAAAATAATCCCACAGTTACTATTTCATTGGGTGTCGGGTAGAGCTCCCAACGAACATCTATATTATGTATCGTTGCATTGTTCAGATTTTCGTTTCCTTTTTTCACAACGTTGTAGTTAAAATCATAAAATCCGAATGGTGCCAGCTCGCGGAACTCAGGACGGTTTACTGTTTGTCCATAAGCAGCCCGCACAAGCATTTTTTCTGAAAAATTGTAGGTTATGTTTACCGAAGGAAGTACACTTATAGTATCGTGTGAAACATTTACCGCCTGGTTGGTGAGAGTAAAGCTCTGCAATTGCTGTTTGCTTTTTTCGACCCTTACACCACCAACAGCCGATAATTTCCTGGTTATCGGGAAACTGGCCTGAATATAGCCAGATATTGCACTGTAAGCTGCAGTGTAGGAATCAGAAGGGTTGGTTTGCTCGTCGATGCGAATACCAGTTGTATTGTTGATATTTTCAGGCAGGAAAAGTGAATCAATGCGCACGTACTGCAAATGAGAATCAAAATTTGCGATACTTGCAGTTGTATAGCCCAAATTGCGAGCATCAAAACTGCGGTCTTTATTTTCTATTAGAACACCTGCCTTCAGTACCGGTTCATTCAATCCTGTTTTGAGGGGGTTTAACTTGTATGTAAAGTCAATTTTTCCTGACTGGTTATTCTCCTTCATATAGGCATAAAAACGTCCGAGGAAGTAAGATGAAGCAGCTCCAACAGGAATGTAGGTTGTTTGGGTGTGGGTAATGGTATCAACATCGGCTCTGTATCGACGGTAATCAGGTTCATCGCGGTATGAGTAACCAACATTTCCAACCCAGTCGATAGTGAATTTATCACCTGCAAGTTTATGATTACCTGTAAGTTGCCCGGTATAAATGCCCCTGTAAATCTGATCAAACGAACCATTGTTGGGAACATATCCAAAATCATAGTGAATTCCTGTTCTTTCAACATATTGGGCCTGACTAATCTGATTAAACAGGTTTTTAAACTCAATGGTGTTGGAGGGATTTAAACGAACCGCAAAATTTTGCAGTATCCCTGTTCTGATTTGCTGGTTATATTGCCGGTCGTTGAAAGCATATATTATTGAACTCTTGTTGTTTATGTTATCATATTGATTGTAATCGTAACGTTTTACGTCATAAATCGTTTTGCTGTTATTATAGGTGATTGAAGTAATACTTCCGAACTGCGATTTACCAATCTTAGAACGGTAGGCAGCAGTAGCACCCACGCTGTGATTCAGACCTGAGTTCGATTTCTCGGGAAGCCACGAATTTGGAAGCATTCGCCCTGCGCTAACTATTTGGTCGGGATTGAGTGTGCGCAGGCTTGCCGGAAATCCGTTTGGCAGATTATATTGCTTATCATTAAAACCCGTCCAATAAGTTGAGCTGTTTTTCTGATGATAGAAATCGCGGAATGATGAGCCTTCGCGGAATGAAGCACCATAACTGATTTCAAATGCATTTTCTTCCGGAATGCTCTTGGTGTAAATTTTAACCAGTCCACCGGCAAAATCGCCAGGCAATTCGGCGGCCGGACTTTTAAATATCATGATACGGTCGATGAGCGAGCTTGGGACCACATCAAATGAAAATGACCTGATATCAGCTTCCATACTGGGAGCTGAAGCATCATGCAGCAGCACAGCATTGTAGCGTTCATTCAAACCGCGTATCATGATAAAGCGGTTATTGACAACTGTTACGCCAGAAATGCGCTTTACTACCTCAGAGGCATCCTTGTCCTGCGATTTGGCAATTTGCTGAGCTGAAATTCCACTCACCACCACTTCAGATTTTTTGATGGTGTTGAGCATCGAAATGTCGGTATTGGTTAGCCTGCGGGCCGATACTGTAACTCCTTCGATAGAGGCAACTGATTCTTCCAGATCAATGGTAAGATCAGTTGCCTTATCAGCATTTACCTTCACATTTTCGATGGTGACAGTGGTATATGATATGAATGAAATTACCAGATTGTAGCTGCCGCGTTTCAGGTTGGCAATGGTAAAATGTCCGTTTAAATCGGTTGAAGCACCGGTAGTCGTATTTTGGATTACGACATTGGCACCAACAATGGTTTCGTTGGTTTTTTTGTCTTTAACTGTTCCGGTTATTGATCCGTTCTGTGCCTTCGAAAAAATGGGAAAAGCTGATAATGAAAACATTAAAAGCAGAACGGAGAGGTGTTTAAAATTCATTGTATTGCGGGTTATTGTTCGGTGCAAAACTATTTCGAATGATTCTCAACCTTGTTAAGGATATGTTATGCTTATGTTATTAAAATATTAATTATCAGAGCCTATGGTAAGCAAATAAAACAAACTGATAATTTTGCGGGCACTTTGATAACCTGGCACGATTTTTTTATGAAAAGGTGAATAAATTGCTACTTTTGAATGGTATAATGCCGGTTTAAATGAATTAAAATGAGCATCAAAATGAAAAAATTTCTGGTAACTGCAATTTTCATGGGCGCTTTCCTCTTTTCGATGGGGCAGAAGCTTGAATTTAACAATGGCCTTTACTATAAAAAGGGAATGCTTTATTCAGGCCATAATGTAGAATATTACGACAATGGTAAAATTCTGATAGAACACGATATAAAAAACGGGCTCGAAGATGGTAAGGTAAATCTCTATTTTGAGAATGGGTTGATTCAGGAACAACGCGAATATTCTGAAGGAAAGAAAACCGGTACCTGGATTACATGGAACGAACAAGGGCAAAAAGTAGCTGAAGCTGGCTATAAGAATGATGCCAAGGATGGAAAATGGTATATTTGGGACAACAACGGTGTGTTGCTTTACGAAATGCATTACGCTGCTGGTTCAAAAACAGGCATCTGGAAACAATGGGATGAAAACGGAAAACTAATCATGGAAAGGAAGTACGAATAATCAACTGTTAATGCGCTCATTTTACTTACTAAGGATAAAAATAAAATGAAATAGCCGGCTGCATTCCAGCCGGCTATTTTATTGCTGAGGTGGACTTCAAAAAATCCGACCAGATACTTTTTGATTATAAATGCGGTAATTGATTTAAAAAAATGAAGGGCTGGCGATTCCGCCAGCCCTTCACGAAATATATTCTAACACACTATTACTTGTTATCAAGCTTTACATCAATGCTTTCTTTTTCGTTAGCTGAAAGTTTAATATTTTCAATAAGGCTCTTTTTGTAAGAGATCATTGAGCAAATTACATTGTACGAACCTGGAGTAAGGTTTGAAATGGTAAAGTTTCCATCAAGGTCAGTGTATACTTTCAGGTCGGTACCTTCGATGGCAACTGTTACTCCTGCAAGTGTTTCGCCAGAGTTGATATCCAGTACTGTACCGCTTAGCGATGCAGTGGCAGCCGGAGTATTGGAAGGATTGCCTTCAGCGAATCCAGCGATGCTGGTTAGTACAAACATAGTGGCTAATGCGGAATTTTTTATTCTGGTTTTCATGGGTTTTCTTTTTGTGATGCTGCAAAAATACCACCACATGATTAACCCAATATTAATCCAATGTTAAATGAATGTTAACAATTGAAGCATCGATAATAATATTGCAGCATTATCTGGCGCCAAACAATGCTGAACCTATTCTTACCATGTTGCTACCCTCTTCAACTGCAATCATGAAATCGCCCGACATACCCATCGACAGGGTGTTAAAATAGTTGGTTTCAACAAAATATTTCTTACCAACTTGCTGAAAAACAGAAAACAAGCCAGCAAATTCACGGCTTATAATCTGATGGTTTTCTATAAACGACGCCATACCCATTAAGCCGCGGATTCTGATATTATGCATCTCGGGCAAAAGCGGCGATTCAAGCAATTGTGTGAGTTCGGACAGGCTGAGTCCAAATTTAGTTTCTTCGGTTGCAATGTAAATCTGTAGCAGGCAATCGATTATCCGGTTGTTTTTATTACCCTGCTGATTTATTTCCTGCAATAGTCTGAGGCTGTCGACGCTGTGGATTAAATGAACAAAAGGAGCAATCAACTTTACTTTATTTGTTTGCAGGTGCCCAATCTGATGCCAGCGTATGTCGGCCGGCAACGCTTGTTGCTTGGCCACCATCTCCTGAACCCTGTTCTCGCCAAAATCGCGCAGACCCAGATCATAGGCCTGTTTGAGCAATTCAACCGGCTTGGTTTTGGTAACTGCAACCAGTGCGACGTGCCCGGGTAAAGCCGATCTGATATCGTTTATGGATTGAGCTAATGTTTGCATATCTTGCTCCTGCATGCAAAGATATTTATTTTAGTTGCATCACTGGTTTCTTTCGGCAGATTGTTTTAAAGCTTATAGTTCATTCGCGATTAATGTTATTTTTGCATAAAACACCCCTGTATGCGTTTAGGTAAGCAAGTTTGCGCATTTATTTTTTTGAATCTGATGGTTATGGTGCTTGCTTTGTCGTGCAGTAAAACTGATACTATCGTTGATCCTCCGCCACCCGACCCGGGCCCGCAGTTTAGCGGCATTTCTTTAAGTACTGATAACAGGTTGCTCCAACTCGATTTTTCGGAAAGCGTTTATAAGTCGGGAAGTGCCGGTACCGAACTCACCCGGGCTGATTTTCAATTCTCACTCACTGGTGGCAGTGCACAGCTTGATAGCGTTCAGTTGCATCATACAGCGGGCTCTAAAATAGCTGAGATTGTTTTATACTACAGTGGATTGCCCGATGGAAATGAACTGCTCACCATATCGGTAGTGCCTGATGCCATTATAAATTTGGATGGCTTATCGATGAAATCTACTGAACAGATTCAAATACGTTTTACTGATTCAGGCATCATTGGGCAATGGGTCTCTGTTGGAAACGATCTTTCGCCGCTTTTTTTGCTATTTGGGTTTGATTCGGTATTTATGTCCTATGCAACCGACGGAACTTATTTATTCGAATCATTTACAAATGGAGGAATTCATAATATGCTGAGCGGAACTTTTGTTCAGCAGAAAAGTAGTGTTGAAGGTATCAGGGTTGTAGCACTAAATCAGGTCTTACCTGTTACTTCAGGCATCTCGGGAATTTTTGGCATTTCAGCCAATGACATTCATGCCATGCAATACGAAACAGTGCAAACTACTCCGGCTGTCGAAGGTTTAACGCCCCCATTGCCCGAAGCCGGTTTCGGCAGCAGCGGACTACTTGGTTCTGACAATATCCAGGTGTTCAGGCGTGTTTATTTGCCATAAACTGATAAATTACAGGAATTTATGTCGGAACGACTCGCTTTATTTACACGTTTTGCCAATGCGCTTCTGCCGCATGAAGTTGATTATTTATGTGCCATTCACCAGTTTAAAGACAAGGAAAATGCCGGAATACTTGAATTAATCCGCCACAATACACATCATCCTGAACAGACATTTCCGTATAAAATTTCGATTGATAAACGTAAATATTCAAATATAAAAATCTGGATAACCGATAAGCTGAATGCACATGATGTTGACATTTATTATAAGTGGTTGCTTGAAACCGACCGCAAAATTATGGAGGATACCATTTCTCCGAAGGAAGAAGATGCATTAATCCGTTTGATAAAAGGTTTCAAAACCCCGCCTTACTATTTTATCAGATTGTATGAAATTATCAGGAATTACCGATTCTATCTGCTTATCCGTTTTAGACATCAGTACAATAAAATTGTTGACGATTTTTTGAATAACTATCTGATGCTTTATCAGCGATGCATTGATATTAATAAAATACTGCATGAAGCAACCATCGATATTGTAAGTCAGTATGCACGCAACAATACCGAATCGCGCAAATGGGAAGAGTGGCTTCGTTCTGTTTTTTACGATGAAACACTCGACGGGCTTAACCGCTATCTGGCCATCGTCAGGCTTACACTCATACACATTAATTACAAAGAGTATGAGAGACTCGATCAGCTTTACAACGATCTGGATAAGATGTTGAAGGCCGGTGAATTTTACTCAAGGCGTATTTTGCTTAACTATTATGCCAATCGGGTTATGCTGCATTCAAAACGGAACGAGCATCAGAAAGCCATTGAATATGGGTACCTTTCAATCAGGCAGCATTCAGGTGATTATCTGCATTATGTCAACAATCTTTGTGCTGTGATGCTGAGGCAGAACCAGAATGCAAAAGCGCTTCAACTGATGCAGGACTCGTTCGGCGAGTTAAAAAATACCCGATCCCATCACAACAGGGTAGGATTTGCTTCATTTTACATTTTAGCATTGAACAAGAACAACCGCCAAAGTGAGGCTGCCAGTTATGCCGAAACTTTTCTCAACGGATACCGCGATCAGATATTCGAATTCAGATGGCATACTTTTTTCAGCGCTTATATGCAATCGCTTATCAAAACTGAGAACTACAGCCGTTTGATTGGGCTTGCAAGGCGTTATAAAATTATGGAACGTGAGCAGGATTATAAAAACAGGGCAATTTATCTGCCAACGCTTACCTGGTATTATTTTGTATCAGCTTACAAACAACTTATTATAAACATCGACGAGCTTAAGCATCAGGTTGAGGATTCAGTCAGGCCGTTATTGAAGGATGAACATAAAAAGCGATTGCTCGTTGGACTTAGTATGGAGCTTCATGCCCATGTCCCCGAAATTTTCAGTGAGAATGGAAGTTTTAACATTTCGCTGTTCGATGTACCCGCAGACAGTTCAGAAAAGCTTAAATAATGGAATGGCATTGGTGAGTCAGCCCCTTGGTTTCAAGTATTTAATAAACTTTATATCAGGTACATAGATGTAATAATGTATCAAAAAATATAAAAAGTCAGGCTTTTAAATTTGCATTTACCTCTTTACCAGCTACAGTGCACTTCGTTAATTAGCATCATCAAATATGAGAATGATGAGAGATGTAGTTATAGTTGCTGCCTCGCGTACCCCAATTGGTTCATTTGGAGGCTCACTTTCAGGACTTTCAGCAGTTAAATTGGGGACAATTTCAGCACGCGAAACCATTCTGAGGTCTGGTATTGATCCCGGCCTCATAGATGATGTGATTATTGGTAACATTCTATCAGCAGGTCTTGGACAGAACCCGGCCAGGCAAATTGCCGTTCATGCTGGTGTGCCTGAAACAACACCGGCTATGACCATCAACAAACTATGTGGTTCGGGTTTGCGTGCTGTAAGTATGGCTGCTCAGTTTATCATGCTTGGTGATGCTGAGGTTATATTGGCCGGAGGTGCTGAAAGTATGAGCAACGCACCCTATCTGCTTCCAAAGGGCAGATTCGGTTATCGCATGGGAGATGGTAAGATTATCGACAGCATGGTTTTTGACGGGCTGACGGAGATATTTAACAACTACCACATGGGTGTTACGGCCGAAAACATTGCCCGTGAGTGGAAAATAACGCGTGAGGAACAGGATATTTTTGCTTTTAACAGTCAGCAGAAAACTGAAAAAGCGCAGAAAGCCGGCAAATTCAGGGATGAAATAGTGCCCGTTATTATCCCTCAGCGCAAAGGAGATGCTTTGGTTGTGGATACCGACGAATATCCGAAACATGGCACTACCCTTGAGAAGCTGGCGAAGCTCAATCCGGCTTTTGATAAAAACGGGACTGTAACCGCAGGCAATGCATCCGGGATAAATGACGGTGCTTCAATGGTATTGGTTATGTCGGCTTCAAAGGCTGCCGAACTTGGCATTCAACCCTTGGTAACCATGCGATCCTATGCATCGGTAGCTCTCGATCCTAAAATTATGGGATATGGCCCGGTACCTGCCACGCGCAAAGCCCTCGAAAAAATTGGTTACAATGCTTCGCAAATTGATCTGGTTGAAGCCAATGAGGCCTTTGCATCACAGTCCATTGCAGTACAGCGTGATCTGGAACTTGATCCGCTTAAAGTAAATGTGAATGGAGGTGCCATTGCCCTGGGACACCCGATAGGTGCTTCCGGCGCCCGCATCTTAACCACATTAATTTATGAAATGTTACGCAGTAGCGCAAAAACCGGACTGGCTACCTTATGTATTGGCGGAGGTATGGGCACTTCGCTTATTGTTGAAAGAAACTAAAGCTACTTACTGAATAATTTGCCATCAGCATGAAACGATTAAACAATAAAATTGCAATCATCACCGGCGGAGCCGATGGAATTGGTAAAGCAACAGCTCTGCGTTTTGCCGATGAAGGGGCTACATGTATCCTTTGGGATTTAAACGAAGTTAAAGGTGCCGAAGTGGCTGAAGCAATTGTTGCAACCGGAGGTTCAGCAATGTTTCAAAAGGTGAATACAGCCATTTATTCTGAAGTTGAATCTGCTGCTGCCGGGGTTTCGAAAGCTTATGGCCGCATTGATATTTTAATTAATAATGCCGGAATTACACGCGACGCATCACTTAAAAAAATGACTCCTGAGCAATGGCAACAGGTTATTGATGTTAACCTCAGTGGTGTTTTTTATTGCACCAAAGCTGTTTCGCCATACATGCTTGAACATGAATACGGACGAATAATTTCTACTTCGTCGGTGGTGGCACTGTATGGTAATTTTGGCCAAACCAATTACGTGGCAACCAAAGCCGGAGTAATTGGCATGACCAAAACCTGGGCCCGTGAACTTGGTCGCAAGGGAATTACCTGTAATGCCATAGCACCTGGTTTTATTGCTACCGAAATGGTTACATTAATGCCTGAATCAGTGCTGGCAGCCATGAAAGATAAAGTTCCCCTTGCCAGACTGGGTAAACCTGAAGAAATTGCATCGGCATTCGTTTTCCTGGCTTCTGATGAAGCTGCTTATATCAACGGAGCTACCCTGAGTGTGGATGGAGGTATCACAATTTAAGAAGCCATTTATGAGGAATGCGATTATTCTTTCTACGGGAAGTTATGTGCCCGAAAACGTTGTTAAAAACAGCTACTTTGATCAACTGCTTGGCGAAGATGTGAGCACATGGCTAGAAGAAAATGTACAGATCTATGAACGCAGATGGGCGTCTGATAATCAATCTGCGGCCGACTTGTGCATTCCTGCTGCAAAACAGGCATTAAACAGGGCCGGATTGTATGCCTCTGAAATTGATTTGCTGATTATTGCTACCGATACACCTGAGTTTATCTCTCCAAGCACAGCATCTAAAGTTCAGTATGAGCTAGGTTTAACCAATGCAGGTACCTTTGATGTGAACACAGCTTGCGCCGGATTTGTTACAGCGCTCGATATAGCTTCAAAATACATTATCGCCGATAGTCATTATAAACATGTTCTGGTTATTGGTGCTTATGCAATGAGCAAATATCTTGACAAATCTGATAAAAAAACCGTAACTCTGTTTGCTGATGGAGCTGGAGCCTTTATCCTTAAAGGGGAGGAGTCGTCAGAAAAAACCGGATATCTGGCAAGCCAGTTAATGACTCAGGGTCAATATTATGGTTACATGGGTATTTATGCGGGCGGAACACACAAACAGCTCAATCAGCAGGTACTTGACAATAAAGATCACCTGTTAAAGTTTGTTCAGAAGTTTCCGAAAGAATTAAATCCGGAAATGTGGAGTAAAATGGCTGCCGAGTTGTCAAATCGTATCGGTTTGCCGGTATCGGAGGTGGATCATTTTTTTCTTACACAAATAAATATCAACAGTATCAGAGAGACAATGGATTTGCTGCATCAGCCTTATAGCAAGGCTCATACCAACATGCATTATTATGGTTATACGGGCTCGGCATGCATTCCGCTGGCATTTGACGATGCATTGAACAAAGGGTTGGTAAAACGAGGCGATCTGATTGTGTTTATAGGATCAGGCGGAGGCCTTGCATTTGCTTCGGCAGCTTTCAGATATTAATAATTATCGCACGCAGAAAATGGCTACAGCAGCGCAGGTAACCGGTACATGGATATTGATTGCAATTTACATTGCAATAACCTTGTTTTTTGTGGTTAAGGGGGCATTGTCAACCCGCAACCTTGCTGATTACGCAGTTGGCAGCATTTCATTTTCGCCGGTTGTTGTTGCGCTCTCGTTGGCAGCCAGTATGACAAGTGCAGCCACGTTTGTAATTAACCCCGGATTTATAGCTAATTATGGAATCAGCGGAATAATATCTTATGGAATAGTACTTCCGTTTGCAGCGCTGGTATCTCTTACAATTCTTACCAAAAGTTTCCGAAAATATGGTCAGTCGGTTAAAGCGCTTACCCTTGCACAATGGATAGGTGAACGGTATAAAAGTAAAAACTATGCTTTGTTTATTGCTTTTCTGTCGCTGCTGCTTATTACGTTCATTGTTTTAATTGCCGTTGCCATAACTATGGTTTTATCGCATGCACTCAATGCAAATCCAATATGGGTGCTTACCGGAGTTGTTTTCTTTATTTTCGGATACATGATGTTTGGCGGTGCCAATAGCATGATTTATACCAATACAATACAAGCGGGTATTATGATTGTAGTTGCTGCAATCTTGCTGAGTTCGGGTTATGATCACTTCAGCCGCGGAATCAGTTCGTTGCTCGATCAGCTGGCGGAAATTGATCCGCAGTTGATCCGAATGTCAAACCCTTCAAGCCCTCTTTTCAGGGATTTTTATGAGATTGTGATTGCTCAGCTTATTGTAGGTATGGCTATTGTTGTGCAGCCTCATATCATTACCAAGTCACTTATGCTAAAACAGGAAAAGGATGTTAACAGATTTCTGTTGGTAGCTGTGATTGTAGAACTACTCTTTTTTGCAGTAGTTATCAGTGGTTTGTATGCCCGGCTTACTTTTCCCGATTTAAGTATAAACGGCGTGCCACTCAAGAACGATGCCATTATTCCTGCTTATGTTACAGCTGTTTTTGCTAACTCAAAACTGGCGGTAGCAGTTGGTTTGCTGGTAGTTCTGGGATTAATTTCGGCTGGAGTTTCAACGCTCGAGGGTCTTATACAATCATTGTCAACAACCATTACTTCTGATATTATCAGAGTGCTTAAACCCGGAAAAGCAATGAGTGATCAGCGTATGATTCTACTTAATAAGGTGGTGATTGTTTTGCTTGCAATCGTAACAATTTATCTTTCGGGTAAACAACTAATAAAACCCAATTTAAGTGTTGGTATTTTTGCGCAGAATGGGGTTTATGCCTTTTTTGCAACGGCATTTGTCCCTGTAATTTTTGGAATATTTTATAAAAAGATGCCTGCTACTGTTGCTTTTGCAGGAAGTATAACTGCCCTCAGCGTGCACTTTACAGTCTATTATATATTGCCTGTGTTGGTAAACAAATACGATGCAGGTTTCGGTTTTTTTACAAGGTACCTTACAGGCACAGTCAGAAACCCGGCAATAGCCTGCAGCACTGCAGTTATTATGTCGACGGCTGTGGCGGCACTTCTTATATTAGCAGGTAAATTATCGCATAAAGCATCAGAAGCATGAACGTTACAGACTGGTATGCCAGGTGGGCCTCATACAGCGCCGATAAAATAGCACTCTCTGAGTTTGAATCAGGACGTGAACTTACGTATCATAAGCTGAATATGCTTGCCTGCCGTATGGCCCGTTTTTTTACAAGCGAACTGGGTCTTGCCAAAGGAGATCGCATCGCAATTCTTGCTGATAATTGCCTTGAATATGTGATTTTACTCGGCGTAGCTCAAAAAACAGGAATTATACTGGTACCGCTCAATTTTCGGTTAACTCCAAACGAAATTGATTTTCTGGTTTCTGATTCTGATCCGGCTGTCTTAATAACCGAAGCAAAATATGCATTTAAAACTGAGGGCCTGCAATCTGTAAAAAAGGTAAAACATCACCTCACACTCGATCAGTTGGTTCAAATCTCAGATAATAGCTTACATCATACTTTTGATAATGATTTTTCAAATACCGTGCTTAGTTTCGATGATGCCTGTTTGCTGATATATACCAGCGGTACAACTGCTTTCCCCAAAGGTTCAGTGTATACGCATGGCATGATGCAATGGAACAGCATCAATACGCAAATGAGGCTTGATATTACTTCGATAGACCGATCGGTTAATCTGGCGCCACCATTTCATACAGGAAACTGGAATGTACTTTTATCGCCTTTCCTGCATCATGGAGCTTACACGCTCATTATGAAATCATTTGATGCTGATAAGGTGCTTATGGCAATGCAGGCTTATAAACTTACTATTTTTTGGGCAGTGCCAACCATGCTTAAAATGATGTCAGAATCGACGGCTTTCAGCTCGGTCGATCTTCACACAGTGCGTTATTTTGTTGTGGGAGGTGAAGCAATGCCTGTTCCGCTCATCGAACGCTGGCATGCGCGCGGAATACCTATACGGCAGGGCTATGGCCTTACTGAAGTAGGGCCTAACGTAACTTCACTCAATCATGAGGATGCAATACGAAAAGCAGGCTCAATAGGTAAGCCCAATTTTTACTTAGAAACGCGGTTGGTTGATGATAAAGGTAAGGATGTAAAAATAGGTGAGCCCGGAGAATTGCTGTTAAAAGGCCCGACAGTTACGCCCGGATACTGGAAAAACCAAAAAGCAAGCGAAGCTGCCATTGTTGATGGCTGGTTTCATACCGGCGACATCATGCGCAGAGACGAGGAGGGATTTCTGTTTGTGATGGATAGAATAAAGAATATGTATATTTCAGGTGCCGAAAATGTTTATCCGGCTGAGGTTGAGTACTTTATACGTACTCATCCGGCCGTTGATGCTGTTGCCATTATTGGTGTACCCGACCCCAAATGGGGAGAAGCTGGAATGGCTTTTGTGGTGCTAAAGCCGGCACAGCAGCTTTTAACCAGTGAACTGATAGAATTTTGCTCAGGAAGATTGGCAAAATACAAAATTCCTGCTCATGTAAGGTTTATGGATGAACTACCTAAAAATGATGCTGGTAAAATTGACCGGAAAAAATTAAAAGAAATTTCACTTCAACACTTAAATAACAATTAAATTTTAACCCAACCTAAAAACAATCAACATGAAAAGAAAAATTGTATTATGTGTCGCTGCAGCCATAGCAAGCATCGTTGGACTATCTTCCTGTAGTAAAGATGAAAATCAGGCACCAAAAATCAACGGAGCTGTTCTTTCGTCTGACAACAAAACAATTACGGTAACTTTTTCGGAAGGTGTATACAAAAATGCTGACAAAACAGGGAACCTTGATGCTTCTTCGCTCACAGTGACTGCTCCGGCAGAAATTGAATTTACCTACACTGTTGAACACACAGCTGGTAATGCAACTGCTGTTGTTAATTTGGTGATCACCAGCGTAGTGCAGGGAACTGAAAAGTTTACTGTAAAACCTGCCTCCGCTAGTGCAATCTATGATAATGAAGGTGAACCCATGGGAACCGGAACAACTATTGAAACCAATGTAGCTTCAAAAGACCTCGGTATCATGGGAAATTGGCTGTCAGAAGGCGCAAATGTCGCTCCACTACTAGTTACTTATTTTAATGTGCTTAAGGTAGAAGCTGAATTTAAAACTGATTACACCTACAAAGTTAATCAGTTTAATATTGGTAATACCACAACCACCCCTGATCTGATCTTTACTGGTACCTATGAAATAGAAAAATCAACCACTGATAACATTTGGACCATTACCTGCAATCAGGAGTTACCATATGCCGCAACTGCATCAGGTATCTTTGAAGTAAAAACCAACCCTGAAGTGATGTGGTATGAAGTGGTACAGACCACTGGTACACAAAATGTACCTCCCACTCCACAAGCTGGTTTCGGTAGCTCAAATGGTGGTTCGCTTGGAACCATCAACATTCAAAAATTTGTACGTGTTCTTTAATTTATCCGATTACTTAGTGATTGAATTTGATTAATCAGGGGAAAGCTGATAATCATTTGGTTGTCAGCTTTTCTTCTTTTAAACTTCTAAATTGCTTAGCATGAATAAGATTACATCCGGTTTGTTGGTTGCCATGTTGGCCTTCCCACTGATGATACAGGCCCAAAATAGTAGTGTTAATCAGGCAGACAATACTAATAAATATAATTTGTTTAGTAATAGCACTCCTTACAATGCCAAAGCCAATAAGGAATTTCAGTTTTTGGCATTTTTTATCAATCAGGGAGTACATTCCAACATGTATCCCAAGGCTAGTTTATTCAACGGTCAGCTTGTGGGACGTTTGTTTGGCCCCAATTCATCAACAACTTCCGATTCTGTCAATTCTAATTATGTGGAGCAGCGTATTATCCCGTTCTTTATCTATCAACCAAAACTTTTTAATGGCAAAGCCATTCTGCGTGCTTCGTTTGAGATCGACTGGACATGGGGTGATCAGGCCTACGGACTCAGCGGTAATAAAGGGGCTGCCATAAACGCCGATCAGGTAAATATTCAAACCCAGAACATAGAACTGGAGTTGATCCCATTCAAAAACCTGGCTATCAATTTAGGTCTACAGCGTTTGTACGACACCCCCTATAATCCTTACCGGACTATGTTCGACAAGATGACAAACACCGGTTACCGCCTGGCTTATTGGGGTACTGATGCTGTAGGGATCTCTGCAAGGTATGATGGTGATTATCAAAAATTTAAAGCTGGATACTATTTGCTTTACGAAAACAATACTGAAGGCGACGATGATGTTTTTCTGACAGAACTCGTTTATCAGCAAAAGTTGAATTTGAAATGGAACGCCGGGACATCATTATATTACGTAAAAGATAGGGGTAAAGGACAAGGGGGAGTTTCTGTTTTCGGACAAGGACTCGCCAGCACACTTGCCGCCTACAATGGGTCTTTTGTTTTCCCTATTCAAAAAGATTATAAAGCTGATATATTTTGGCTTGGCGCTACTTTCAGCCGCAACCCCGATTTCTGGATTGACCATTTTCAGCTGGCTGGTTTCTTTAATTACAACCTGGGAAGCGTTAGAGCAAAGATTGGAAATGAATATCAGAAAACGGCCAGCATTGGTGGTTTTGCTAGTAATATTCGGGCCGCTTACCGCTATGGCAGAACATTGAATGATTTTATTTCTGTAGATTTTATTTACGCATCTGGAGATCCCAATGGTATTGATGATCAGAAATACAAAGGTGTAATAACTGGTAATACCTGGGGAATGCCCTCCAGCATCTTTATTGGAACAGGTGGGTATCTTCTCTTTCCCCACGCCAATGTGGTAAACCGTTTTACCCCTGTAGTCGCTGATATCTCAAATATGGGCTTTGGACTGATTGGAGGAACTGCAAATCTGGCTTATGACCTTATACCCAACCGACTGAATATTAAAGGTGGTACTGCCATGGCTATTAGCCAAGCCAAACCTCAAGGCGGCGGATGGAATCTGGGAAACGAGATGAACGGATCGATCTCATATACCTTCGGTCCCTTTATGAGCCTTGAATTCCATATTGCCTACTTATGGCTGGGCGATTTTTTCGACAGCATCGACAGCTCACACGGTTCTTCTATAAATGGAAACTCTCTCACAAGACCAGTGAATCCATATACAGCATTTATTGTTTACAAATGGCTGATGTTCTGATTATTCAAAATGTGAAACCATGAAATCGACCCCAAAAATAAATATCAATACTTTAGCCCTGATAATTTTACTCATGGCAGTTTCTTGTAATCCATATAAGCAGGTTTCTAAACTCAGTTCAATGAGCGAGCTGAAATACGATTATCCAGTTCATTATGCCGATTTAAGCAACGGGATTAAACTGGCATATATCGATGAAGGTACTGGGGATGAAACCATTTTAATGATTCACGGACTTGGTAGTTATTCTCCTGCCTGGAAGAAAAATATCGCCGATTTGAGCAAAGACTTTCGTGTAATCGCCATCGACCTGCCGGGATACGGAAAATCATCTAAAGCACCACATAGTGGCCTTATGTCATTTTATGCTCAAGTGGTGACTGAGTTTATTCAAAAAATGAACCTTGGGAAAGTTAACCTGGCCGGTCACTCCATGGGTGGTCAGATTTCGATAGTACTTGCATTAGAGAAACCTGATATGGTGAAACGACTAATTCTGGTTGATCCGGCTGGCTTTGAAGCATTTCATGCCGGACAAAAAAATTGGTTTAAGGATGTGATGACTCCTAATCTTGTAAGGCTTACAACAGTAGAAGCTATTGAAACCAATCTGGCAAGTAATTTTTACAAAATGCCCGACGATGCCCGCTTTATGATTGAAGATCGCATTGCTATGCGTAGTGCCAATGATTTTGAACTTTACTGCCTGGCAGTTGCCCGATCAGTGCATGGAATGGTTGATGAAGCCGTTTTGGATAAATTGCAAAATATTAGTGTACCAACACTCATATTCTTTGGTGAAAATGATATGCTAATTCCGAACCGCTACCTTAATCCTGGTTTTACCAGTAAAGTTGCTGAAACCGGCGCAAGCCTCATTAAAGGTAGCAAACTGGTTATGGTTCCTAAATGTGGTCATTTTATGATGTTCGAAAAGCCGCAGGTGTTCAATTTGGAAACAAGAAACTTTATAAAATAGAATGGTGAATTCTGATTTGTGTGTGTGAGCCGAGAGAAATTTCGGCTTTCTTTTTTAAATAGCTTATTTTACTGCTACGGTAGTCAACTTCAATTTATTGACAATCAAGTTAATTAGAAATACCAATCCTAAAAATTGCGTGTTATCTCATTTTTTTTATTAATGCCTGATATTTCTTCTATGCAAATGGTTCACTTTTGAATTTCTTTTAGGTGCATATTTTATCCATCAACCTAAAACAAATTTTAGTCATTGCTATCAAAAACTAAAACTTTAAAGTTCACTTAGACCGGGAGAAAATGAATGAAAAGCCCGCCTTGAATACCCTTAAATTTATAAACCTTAACCAGCTTAATGGCGATAAAATAACAACACTCATTCATTATAAAGAACTTAATGTTGAAGGTAAGAAGTTGGGAGAGATTATTTCAAAAGATACTTTTAATAGTTGTAAATGTTTTTGCTGCTCTTGGGTTATCAGCTCAATAAACCAGATATTTTTCACAACGAACCTTTTTCTGGGCACTGGATAATGTATTTTTAAAATACTTTTTAAGGGCAATTCAATTGAAGGTTTCCCGAATGAAACTTTTTCCGCTGGTGGTAGTTGCACCAAGGGGTTTGATTACAATTCTGCTGTTTTTATCAATACTTCCGGCCAATAACATTAACCTGGTAAATAAATCGCTCGTGATTCAGGTAATTGTGCTAACAGCCATTATTATGATGCTCGGAATGTTTTTTGTTAAGCAACACAAGCCTGCGCGCATAAAGGAGGCCGGAATCATCATAGATCAGACTGCAGAATCAGAGTCCGGCGAAATATGAAATCAGTCTTTTTTAAACATTACCCTGAGTCCGTCAGAAACCTTATAATCAGGGTTGTATCCTAGTAATTGCTGTGCTTTTGAGATATCGGCATAGGTTATTTCAACATCGCCTGCCTGCATTGGTTTCCAGTTTATAATTGCTTTTTTACCAATAGTTTCTTCAATGGCATGCACTAGGTCGATAAGCAAGATGGTATTGTGATTTCCCAGATTTATTATTTCATAGCCGCTCAGGTTTCGCACCGATGCCGAAATGCCCTGAGTTATATCATCCACAAAAGTGTAGTCGCGCCTGCTGCTCCCATCACCAAACAGGGTAATTGGTTCACCGGAGTCTATTTTCTGCCCGAATTGGGCGATAGCCATTTCGGGCCTTTGACCGGGGCCATAGACAGTAAAAAATCTCAGACAGTGAATGTTAAACTGATAAAGGTGATGGTATGTATAGCACAACAATTCGCCCGCCTTTTTTGTAGCGGCATAGGGCGAAATTGGGTTATCAACATTGTCGGATTCACTGAAAGGAACTTTTCTATTGTTGCCGTAAACCGATGATGATGAGGCGAATGCAAGTTTTCTGATTCCAGCACTTCGCATCGCTTCAAGCAAAATGAGAGTGCCGCTTACATTGATATCATAGTATAAAGCCGGTTGTTCAATGGATGGTCTCACTCCGGCTCGTGCAGCCAGATGCACCACAGCCTCAGGCTTTTCATTTCTGAAAATCCGGGTTAACAGGTTGCTGTCGCGTATATCGCCCTCGGTAAGGCTAAAGTTGGGCTGCTGCAGCAGGTCTTTAACTGCATTGCGTTTTATTTCAGGATTGTAAAAATCGTCAAAGTTGTCGATTCCACTTACTTGGTTACCTTCATTCAGCAATCGCTTAGCCAGATTTGACCCAATAAATCCGGCAACCCCTGTGATAAAAATGTTCATATATCTTATTCTGTTTCAATCACTAATTTCAGTTTCGTAATTTTACCCCCACTGAATTGGCAAAGATATCAATTCTCAGACTGAAACAGAGGTCTTATTTTGAAGTTGAGGGTTTAGCGCTGATGTATTCAGGCTATAATAAATACCCGCCAGCGACACAACTGCGGTGATTACATAAAATAGCAGACTTAGTGCAATGGACTGGTGAATATCGAGGTGCATGACACCGGCTCCAAACAAAAAAGTAATTTCACGCGAACCAATACCCCCTATAGTAAAAGGCAGTGTTGCTACAATTGAAGAAACCAGAAAAAGGAACAGGTATTCGATGGTGTGAATTTGATTGTTGTTAGCATAAAGAATGCAGATGGCTGCAATTATCTGGCTTATCTGCACTCCAAAGGAGTAAATTGATGTGATATGAATGCTGCTGGCAAAATCGCTGAAAAACCTGCGAATTACCCAAAAGTAAATAGAATAGGCAATGGGTAGCGATACCAAAGCAATAACCTTGTATAAATAAGGGATTGGGATAAAAACCGCAAGCACCATAGCCAGTATAAAAAGCGCAAGTACGCCGTTGATTCGGTCAAGCAAAACAGCCCAGAATAATTTTTTTACCTTTATCAGGAATAGTTTATTGAGCAGATATACCTTGTAGCCATCGCCACCGATACCACCCGGCAAAAACAAATTATAATACATGCCAAGCAGGTATAGTCTCAGGTTGCTATTTTCGGTAAGCCTTGAGCCAATATTGTAAAAGTAAATATTTAGCCTGAAAGCGGATATAATTTTCGAGACCACGAAAAACAGCGTTGCAATAATCAGCCACAGATAATTTACATGTTTAAAAATGGCAGCAACCTCCCGGATATCTACTTTAGTATACACATAATACAATGCGCCTGCCGATAGGGCTAGTTTGAGCAAAGCTTTGATGTATCCGGGAATTTTAGGCATCGAAAGTATGAACTTTGCGTACTTTATAAGGCCGCTTCTGTTGCGACTCATAATAGGTGCGCATTAGCAATTCGGCTATTATTCCAACAGTAATGAGTTGTATGCCAGCAATGAGCAATAAAATTCCCAGGAGTAACATTGGTTTGCCCCATATGTCATGTCCAAGAATTTTCTGAATCAGAAAATAAAGGTTGATTGCAGAACCAACCAAAAAGAAAACCAATCCTAAACCGCCAAAAAGGTGCATTGGTTTACTCATATATTTCTTAAAAAACAGCATCAGCAGTAAATCACTTACCACCTTAAAGGTGCGGTTTATTCCATATTTCGATTTACCGAATTCACGGGCATGGTGCTTAACATCAACCTGGGTTATGGTTGCGCCTTCGAGGCTGGCAAGAACCGGAATAAATCTGTGAAGTTCACCGTATAGTCCAATGTTTTTAGCCAGATCGCTCTTAAAAACTTTGAGTGTACATCCATAGTCTTTGATATGAACATCGGTGGTTGAACGAATAATGGCATTGGCAATTTTACTGGGTATTTTCCGCAGAAACATACCATCCTGACGGTTTTTACGTATGCCTGCAACTAAATCCCAGCCTTCGTCTTCTGATAGCTTAAGCATCATAGGAATATCCGACGGATCGTTTTGCAAATCGCCATCCATCGTTACAATGTACTCACCACGCGCGTGCTCGATGCCTGCATAAAGTGCCGAACTTTGACCGTAGTTTTTCCTGAATTCTACCATCACCACCCTGGGGTCGTTCAAAGCAATTATTTCCTTACGGGTTTTATCGGTCGATCCGTCATCAACATAAACAATCTCAAAATCAATATCTTTTATCGATTCATCGATCCATTTATGTAACGGTTTGATATTGAGCTCTTCGTTGTAAACGCAGATGATGATCGAAAGTTTCGGGTTGTTCATTCGGTTACTTTAATTAAGTAAAGTTTGGTTTCGTCAAGCTTAATGGTGAAGCTGTGAAGCATTCTGAAATTTCTGTTTTTCGCAGCAAAATTAGCCAGATTTTTAGCATCTGCTATATAAAAATTCCCTTTACCCGGTTCACTAAGCGGCCTGCTAACAACATGTCTGGTCTCGCGGGTGATATAAAAAGATGCATCATGGTTAAATGGTGTGTCGCCAAGAATGTAAACCGGATTACCCGAAACAAGCTTGCCAGCCTCAATTTCACCTTCCCTGTAACCAGCATCAGGATATGAATTGTAGCGGGCCGGGAGGTTATATGTTCCAAAGCCTATTCTTACCAGCAACATAACAACTGCAAGCCCTGCAATAGTATTAAACGGGCTTTTCCGGTTTACGATGGAAATAGTAAGCCCTGCAATAGATAAAAAAATACATACTGGAATTACCATTGGCATCAGCCTGGTTTCGCTCCAGAATATATACAATATTAATGACAAAGAACCGGTAAGCATTGCCAACACCAAAACAGGTTGAAACCATATCCATATTTTTCGTGTTGACATACTGGTTAGTTCAATGGCCTGAGCCAGTACAACAAAGAGCAACGGGATCAGCATAAAAAGATAACGAGGCCGCATATCGGCTGATAGCCAGTAAGGTACAAGGTTAAAGATAAAAATGAATAGCGAATACTTAATGCCGTTATTTACAAGCAGATGCTTCCGAATAGCAGGGTTTAAAAGCAGTAGCACAAAGATGAGCCAGGGAGCAAACTCATAGCCCAATTCGAAAGGGAAGGTGAGCAAGTGCATGAGCCATTGCTCAGTGCCTTCGCCGGTTTTGCTTAGCCGGTTTGATTGTTCAAACAATGTAAACAGCAATTGTGAAACTGAATTTGAACGCAGATACAAAATAAGGTAAGCGCCTGTGATAATGGCAAAAACTGCGATGCCGGCAAGGTGTTTCCAGGTAAAGAGCAATTTAAATTTTCGTTGTAGTAGCAGCCATGCCAGCAAACTAATTGCCTGAAACAGGGGAGAAGGCATCCCTTTCATCAGGAAACCAAATGCAGTTAATGCATAGGTAAATACGAACATTTTGAGATGGTTGCCTTTTTGTTCGTAGTAAAAGAGTAACACAAAAGAACTAAAGGTTATCAGTGAATAGGTTATATCTATGAGCCCCTGAAACGAATCCCAGAAAAGTATGCGTGAAGAGGTTATAAACATGATTGCCGCAGTGATAGCGGCTTGTTTGCTTATGAAGTTTTTTGCGAAAAAGTATATTAGCCCGGTAAAAGCCAGAAGCGATAACACGGTTGGAAGTCGGAAAATAAATTCGTTGGTTAACCCTGAAATCTGAACAAAAGAAGCCAGAATCCAGTTAAACAACGGTGGCTTGTTGTAATAAAATACTCCGTTGATAGTAAGCGTTATAAAATTGCCGGTTGTAAGCATCTCGAGGGTAACAATTCCGCGGGTTGGCTCATCCGAAATCAGTGGCATAAGCCCCAGATTAATAAACAATGCCGGAAAGAGAAGCACAAAAAATGCTGTAATAGTTAGGTAGTATGCCTTTTTCTCCTGAACTTTAAGCTGCATTCTTTGTCTGTTATATTTAGGCGGCAAAGTTAAACATTTAAAATTAGTGCATTTTAGTTCATTCTTCAGCTATGTGTAATATTTAGCTGCGCTGATTTTGAATACTTTTGTGTCCTCTTAACAATTTAACTTTTTGTGATGTTACGAATACTTCGCTCTTTTTTGCTTCAGTTTGTTTTCTGGATGTTGTTTTTTGCCTTTACCCGACTCGTATTTGTGCTATACAATGTTGGTCTTCTCAGGGTCGAAGGCATTCATTTTACCGAGGTATTGGCAACTTTCTGGCATGCTTTGCACCTCGATATAGCAACTGCCTGCTATTTTTTGATAGTTCCATTTATTCTTCTGATTGTTCAATCGCTTTACAGCCCTACCTGGATCAATAAACTGAATACAATTTACACTTTTGTGGGAATTGCATTATACAGTCTGCTTACTGTTGTTGAGCTTGGAATATATCCTGAATGGAAAACCAAACTTCCGGTCAAGGCTTTTACCTATTTATCTAATCCTACCGAAGTTTACGACACTATCTCCACCGGGATGTTTTTCGGCTTGCTTGGTTTGTTTTTAGCACTTCTGATTGCTTCTTTTGTCAGTTATAAAAAGTTATTTTATACCCGTATCGAACACATTGGCCGCAATTATTTTTTCTCGGCTGCTTTTTTGATTATAACTCCGGTTTTTATATTTATCGGGGCCAGGGGAGGAGTACAGCAAATTCCTATCAATCAAAGCCAATCATATTTTTCGCACCACAATATTTTAAATCTGGCCGCTGTTAATTCTGGTTTTAATCTTTCGATAAATCTGATTGAAAATTATAAAAACATTGGAAAAAATCCTTATTCCTATTATCCTGAGAGTGAAGTCAAGAAAACAATTTCTCAAATATTTTATACACCTGTCGACAGCACCACTCAAATACTGACAACCCGGCGTCCAAATATTGTATTACTGATTCTTGAAAGCTGGAGCGCTGATCTTATTCAATCTCTAGGAGGTGAGCCCGGTATTACACCAAACTTTCATGAATTGGAAAAAGGTGGGATATTGTTTACCAAAATGTGGGCAACCGGCCCGCGAAGCGAGCAGGCAATGTCGAGTATTTTCGCAGGATATCCGGCACACCCTATTTCATCGCTCACCATACAACCCGACAAATTTTCAAAACTCACCACATTAACCGGGAAATTGATTGATGCCGGCTATCATACTTCGTTTTATTTTGGTGGTCAACTGATTTATGGTAACATACGAGGCTTTATCCTCTACAATGGCTTTCACAGGGTAACCGAACTAAAGGACTTTGGCGATGATGTGATTAAAGGAAAGCTCGGCGTGCACGATGAGTTTGTACTTGCACGGCAGCTAAGCGACCTTAATCACGAGAAACAACCCTTCTTTTCAGCATTGTTTACGCTCAGTTCGCATTCACCTTACGATCAGCCGATGCAGGATGTGTTAAACTGGGGTGATAACGAAAAACAATATATTAATTCAGCATTTTATACCGATCGGTCACTTGGTGAATTTTTTAAAAATGCGCATCAGCAGCCCTGGTTTAAAAATACCTTGTTTATTCTTGTGGCCGATCATAGTCACAATTCATACCGTAACTGGTCGTTCACAACACCCAATTACCATAAAATTCCTATGCTCTTTTATGGAGATGTTATTAAACCCGAATTCAGGGGTACTCATATTGATAAGCTTAACAATCAGAATAATCTGGTTTCTACGCTTTTGCACCAGCTCAATCTCGATGCATCAGCATTTCACTGGAGTCGCAATATGTTTAACCCTTATTCACCGGAGTTTGCATATTATTCATTCGAAGAAGGTTTCGGGTGGGTTAGGCCAGTGGGACATTTTGTGTTTGATGCCCGCCTAAAACACTTTCACGAACGTTCTCTACCGGTTCAGTATGACGATTCTATTGTAAGAGAAGGAAAATCATATCTCCAGGCTGTTTTTGGAGAATATATGTCCTATTAGCCGATTACATTTATATGAATAATCAATAAATAAACAACCTTTATTAAGGATGTTTTACTATGTTTGTTGCTCATTCCTGATTTTTTGCAGAAGTTGTTTTTGCATATTTTGAGTGATAAATCTGGTAGGTAATAGATTAATTCTACACGCTTGAATACGTTATCCGGCTTCAGAAAGTTCATCCGCAGAAAAAGTCTCATCGGACTTCTTACCAACACGTCAGTAGGCCTTTCGGTAATCATAATGATTGTGATTGGCGTAATTTCTATCATCAGTGAATACAAACAATTTAATGCTGACTCAGCATCACTGCGTGAAGAGTTCATGGACAGCCAGCGAAATCTGGTTAAAAATCAGGTTGAGAATGCTATCGATTACATTGAGTATAACCGATCATTGGCGCTCGAAAAATTAAAGTTAAATCTGAAAACCCGCGTTGATGAAGCCTGGGATATAGCCAACAATATTTACATCGAAAACAAAGGTAAGAAGCCCGATAGCGAAATAAAAAAAATGATTAGTGATGCGCTGCGGCCTATAAGGTTTAACAAGGGGCGGGGTGATATTTTTGTTTACACAACCGAAGGTGTTTCGGTTATGCTTCCTCGCAGCCGAAAATATGAAAACCTTCTGAGCCTTGATTTACGAGATAGTTTGGGTAATTATCTTGTTCTTAATGAAATAAATTTATTACGCGATGTTGATCAGGGTTACCTGGCTTATAAAGCGCCTCTCGAAAAAAATCAGGCTGACTCCATTATTTATAAATACACCTATGTCCGCAAATTTACTCCATTTAACTGGTATCTCGGTTCAAAAGACTATCTGAAAGATTTCGAAGATGATCTGAAAACCGAACTTTTACGATGGATTTCGCATATCAGATATAACAACGAAGGGTACATTTTTGTGAATACCTGGAAGGGCGAAGCACTTCTGACAAACGGCACTATGCCTGATAACCCGCTTAATATTTATAAATCCGGCGACAGCAACTGGATTTATATATTTAACCGGCAAAAGGAAATCGTATTAAAAAGCGGAGGTGGTTATATAGATTATAAGTTCAAACGATTGTCATCGCAGGACCTTGAAGATAAATACTCATATATCGGATATGTTAAGGAATGGGGCTGGATTATTGGCGCCGGTTTTTATCAGGCCGAACTGGAAAGTCAGATTATTGAAAAGCAGGAAGAAATACAGGTCAATATCAATAAATGGCTTATCAGAATCCTGTCATTGGGAACACTGTTTCTTTTTCTTGCCTACCTGCTCGCGCGCTTGCTTACCCGATTGCTCAAAGTTGAATTCAATACATTTTTCGAGAGTTTTAAAAAAGCAAGTATCGACTCTGAGGTAATGCGCGAGGAAGAAATTTCTTTTCAGGAGTTCCGCGAATTAGCCAGTTCAGTTAACAAAACTATTCTAGAGCGCGATAGTGCCCGCAAAGATTTTGAAAACGAGCAGGCATTATTGCGTTCATTGATTGATTCAATCCCTGACTTTGTGTTCTTTAAGGACGTTAATAGCATTTATGTTGGCTGCAACAAAGCTTTTGCCGATTATCTGGGAATGGAAGAAAAGGATATTATCGGTCGTAGTGATTACGAGCTTTTTGGTAAAGAGGCGGCAGAAATTTATCATGAAAACGACAGGAGAATTCTTGAAAATCACATTCCCATACGTAACGAAGAATGGGTTATTTTAGCTGATGGAAGTAAAAAACTCCTTGATACAGTTAAAGTACTATATGTAAACCGTAAAGGAGAAGTGCTGGGTATTATGGCTATCAGCCGTGATATCACTGAAAAAGAAGAAATTCAACAGCAATATAAAATTGCGAAGGAAAAAGCAGAGGAATCCGATAGTCTAAAAACCGCTTTCCTTGCCAACATGAGCCATGAAATCCGGACTCCAATGAACTCAATTATCGGCTTCTCAACACTCCTTACTGAGGAAGGTCTCTCAGAGGTCGAAAAATCTGAATTTATTCAGCACATACAACAGGCTGGTGAATCGTTGCTTTGCCTGATTGACGATATTATTGATACAGCAAAAATTGAAGCCGGACAACTTTCAATTACCAACGAAAATTGTCAGCTTGGCTATTTGTACGAAGAGCTGAACCGCACCTATGCTGATCTGATTGCCCGTAAATTTAAATCCGAGGTTGCTCTGGTTGCTGAATTTGGCAATCTTCCTTCTGGCGATACTATTATTACCGACCCGCTCCGTTTGAAACAGGTTATTTCTAATTTGCTTATGAATGCTGTAAAATTTACTTCTGAAGGAGTTATTACATACGGATATAAGCTTAAAGAGAATAATATCCTCTTTTTTGTAAAGGATACAGGTATCGGTATAGCGCCCGAATTTCAGGAGATTATCTTTAACCGCTTCAGGCAGGCCAACAACGAAGTTAAGAAGCATACCGGTGGAACCGGCCTCGGGCTTGCTATCTCAAAACATATTGTTGAGTTGATGGGTGGTAAAATATGGGTAGAATCCAAACCCGGCGAAGGTTCGGCGTTTTATTTTACAATTCCTTATCATCCGGCAGCGCATCCCGAGAATTTCGTTTCGTCGCGACAGGTAAAAAGTGAGCAGCTGCATGATTGGAGCGATAAGGTGATTTTAGTAGTTGAAGATGTTGATTCAAATTTTAATTATATCAATGCGGCTCTTTCCAGGACGGGTGTTAAAATTTTGCGGGCTACCGACGGACTTCAATCACTCGACATTTGCCTGTCTGATAAAAAAATTGACCTGGTGCTAATGGATATGAATATGCCGAATATGGATGGGTATGAGGCTACACGTATTATAAAGAAGCAAAAACCATCACTGGTAATAATTGCTCAAACAGCCTATGCCTATCAGGATGATGCTGAACGCTGTAAAGCAGCTGGTTGTGATAATTATCTGTCAAAACCTGTTAAATTTAATGTTTTGATCTCAACACTAGAGTATTACCTCGGATAAAATAAAAACCCTGCTCCATTATGAAACAGGGTTTTTTTATTCAATTTTAGAAAATTAATTCTTTGGCTGGTAATAGCACACTTTGGGTGAGAAAATTTTCTCATCCTTTTTTAGTTTCTTAATGGCATTGTCAACATCTTTTTTATCGATGCCGGTTAATTCGGCAATCTCACCTGCTTTGAGGGGTTTGCCGGCGCTATTGAGCGTTTGCATTACTTTTTCTAGAGTTTCCATTGGTTTTTGTTTTCTTTAGTCAAGTAAGTGAACAACAAGGCCACTGCGCAATTTAGGTTCAAACCATGTAGTTTTTGGTGGCATTATATTACCTGAATCAGCAATATCAATAAGTTGTTGTAACGAAACAGGAAATAACGCAAAGGCTACTGCCATTTCTCCGCTGTCAACGCGTTTCTGAAGTTCGCCCAGCCCCCGGATTCCTCCAACAAAATCAATTCGCTTTGATGTTCTGAGATCGGTGATTCCAAGAATTTTATCCAAAACCAAACCCGATAACACAGTTACATCAAGCACACCTATGGGATCAGTGTCATTATAAGTGCCGTTTTTTGCAGTGAGCGAATACCATCTTCCATCAAGATACATGCTAAAGTTATGCAGTCTGTCAGGTCGGTAGGGCGAAGTGCCTTTTAGTTCAATGTCAAAATAATCTTCGAGTTGTTGCATAAAATCTGCAGTACTCAATCCATTTAAATCTTTTACTACCCGGTTGTAGTCGATTATTGTAAGCTGGTTTGACGGGAAATGAACAGCCAGAAAGAAATTGTATTCTTCAGAGCCATTATGGCCCGGATTATTTTGCTTGCGTTCGTTGCCAACAAGGGCAGCGGCAGCCGTGCGATGGTGCCCGTCAGCCACATAGGTGTAAGGGACTTTCTTAAAGAGTGAAACCAGTTTTTCGATAGTGGCCTTATCGCTAACAGACCAAAAATGATGGCCAAATCCGTCGTCGGCGGTAAAATCATACTCTGGTTTATTGGACTGAACATAGCTGGCTACGATGGCATCAATTTCAGCAACAGCGGGGTAAGTAAAAAAAACAGGTTCCATGTTGGCATTGGTAACCCTAACATGTTTCATTCTGTCTTCTTCTTTGTCTTTACGTGTAAGCTCGTGCTTTTTGATAATTCCATTCATGTAATCTTCAACACCGGCACAACCTACAAGGCCGTATTGGGTTTTGCCATTCATTGTTTGAGCGTAGATGTAAAGGCGTTCTTCATTATCCTGCTTAAGCCATCCTTTTTCTACAAAAGCTGTAAGGTTTTCCTTCGCTTTATTATATACCATTTCATCATGCTCGTCTATTGATTCCGGAAGGTCAATTTCAGGCTTAATGATGTGCAGAAGTGAGTATGAATTGCCATTGGCTTCAATGCGGGCTTCTTTTGAATTTAGAACGTCGTACGGACGCGATGCCAATTGACGGGCAATTTCTTGTGGCGGCCTGAGGCCTTTGAATGGTTTTAAAATAGCCATATAAATAGGATTTGGTTGATTAAGTGCATAAATGAAACCCGTCTGGCACGTTCAGGTGTATAACCTGTAATTGTACCCGACGGGCAAAAGTATTGAAATTAATGTAAAGTAAAAATACTCCTGTCTTCTGAAAAAATAATTTTAAAGCTTAGTCCGGATCTTCAGGCGTAAGATCGGTTGCTCTTTGTAATGACCCAATGAGTGCGCCTATCATTTTAGTCATTTCCATTAGCTGGCCACGCGATTCCTCAACCTCGCTTTCAGTAAGATACGATAGTTTTTGCGATAATGTTGTAAAAACAACACATTCTCTTACTGCACTTTTAGCCATTTTAAGGTAATATATAAACTGGCTTTTATTCCGGGCTGAACCTTCACTTATATTAATGGCTATGGATTGCGCCGACATATTAAATCGTGTGCCGATACTTGCCTGGTTCTCATTCGGGAAAAGACTTGTCTTTCGCGTTACCCACTCTATATAATCGAGTGCCTTGTGGTAAATCCTCAAATCTTCAAATCTGAAGAATGTCACTGCCTTTTCGAGTTCAGAATCCATGTCTGCTAGTTTTGTTGGTTAATATTTCAGAAAGCTATATTGGTTTGGTCAATCTCAATAGCGTGCATTCACTCTGGTAGAATGATTCATTATCACGCAGCCAGAGCAATTAATTTAGTAGTGAAAATTATTTGTTTACCTGATAAGCGGTTACCCCGTTCTCAAAGAAATCAACAATCTGACGTGCAGCTGCTAATCCTGCATTGATATTTGCTTCAGCTGTTTGAGCACCCATTTTTTTGGGGGTAAAGAAATATCTTCCTTCAAAGGATGAGGCAATTTCAGTTTTGCAATCAGGTTCAATATCACTAAGATATTTAAAATCAGGACGGTCAGCAAATATTTTTAACAGCCCTTCTTCATCAATAACTTCTTTGCGCGCAGTATTTACAAGTGTGGCGCCTTTGGGCATTTTCGCAAGCAGGTCGAACCCAATGGATTTTTTGGTTTGTGCGTTTGCAGGAATGTGCAATGAAACATACTGGCACTTACTATATAATTCTTCAGCTGTTGCAATTGGTTTAACACCTTCCTTTTCTATTTCTGAAGAAGCTACAAAGGGGTCAAATGCGTAAACATCCATCCCAAAACCTTTGGCTATGGCAGCAACATACCTGCCCACATTTCCATAAGCGTGAATTCCTAATGTTTTTCCTCTTAGTTCGGTTCCCGAAGCACCACTAAACAGGCCCCGGGCCATGTAAACCATCATTCCTAAGGCAAGTTCGGCAACAGCATTAGAGTTCTGGCCTGGCGTATTCATAGCAACCACACCGTTAGCTGTTGCTGCCTGAAGATCAATATTGTCATAACCGGCACCGGCCCGAACAATAATTTTTAAATTTTTACCAGCTTCGATTACAGCTTTATCAGCTATATCACTCCTGATAATAACTGCATCTGCATCAGCGATGGCGCTTATAAAATCTGTTTGACTGCTGTATTTTTCAAGAAGAGCCAGTTCATATCCGGCTTTTTCAACAATCTGACGAATTCCGTCAACAGCAACTTTGGCAAAAGGTTTGTTGGTAGCAACGAGTACTTTTCTCATATCGGTTAGTAGGTTTTAGAAATCCACTATAAAAGTAAAAAGGATAATTGAGCTAAACAAATTTAAATGTAAATTTCTGTTCGATTTCGTTCAAAACATGTAATAAATGTTCATTATCGAACATTTGGATGTAAAAAAAGTATTGGAATTGCTACTTTCTATAACCTGAGAGCTCATTTATGGCCTCCTGCGGTATGCTCACTGCTTTAAAATTACTTCTTACCAATACCGAACATGCGAGCTCGAAAAAAACTGCTTTTTGAATGGCATCCCGAAAGCTGGTGCCCATCGAAACCTGCCCGTGATTTGCAAGCTGAATCATGGTGCTTTCTTTGGCCGCAGCACTTGCAAGACCGGCAAGAGCATCAGAACCGGGCATGGCATACGGCAGGTGGGCAACTTTACCTATATAAACAGGAACTTCTATAATAACATTATAGTCAGGAATTATATTCATTGCAGCCAATGTAGTTGCATACTCTGATTGAAAATGAAGAACCACATTAATATCTGGTCTGCTCTGGTATATCGCCTGATGTAATTTATACTCACCTGATGGTTTAACGGGGCCTGAAAATTTGGCAGAGTTAACCGGTATTTTTACAACATCGGCTTCTGTTAATTCTGATAACCATGTGCGCGTAGCCGAAATCATCATTATATCGTTGTTAAGCCTGCACGATAGATTGCCACTACTGCATTTGAGCAGGTTCATGCTGGCTGCCTGCCTTGCATATGTTGCAAATAAGTTAGGATTATTCATTTCCATGCTTATCGGATTATACTTATTTCGTCGCTAAAAATCCAGGTGGGATTTCCTGCGCCCGGGTGCCAGGCGGGAATTGGACCGTGATTTCGTAAAATTACTTTAATAAATTTATTCCGGATATTCAGGCCGTTAAATTTAAACGTTTTCTGAAACGATCCCCAGGTGTTGTCAGGGAAATCATTTTTCACGGATTGGATATAGGTAAAATCGGTTCCATTATCAGAAGTGAACAATTGTACTTCAGCCGGATAAAATATCCAGGCATTGATATCCTGAAAGCATCCAACACTTACACCTTTGATAGGTTCAGTTTTATGATTTTCAAGTGTTACTTCCACATCTTTTCCGTCAAAGCCCTGCCAGCCGCCAAGCCTGAAATCACCACTTCCTTTGAGACCGTCAATCAGGTTATTGCGTCCTGAGCCTGAGTATTGATGCGCAAAATCACTCAATGAAACTATCGAAATTCCTACAGGCATCCGCTCATAATCCGATTGCTGAGCAGGCGGCGATACAAAACCATCTTTCCAGGCATTGTACCTGATCGAAGTTGATTGTTTGATAACAATGGGGCTGGTATATGTTTTGCTGTTTATCGTGGGTTCTGATCCATCGGTAGTATAAGTGATCAGTGCGCCATCCGTAGCTTTTAGACTCAATGATATGCTGTCGCTGAACACCATTTCATTTGGTGAAGCCAGAGGTGCCGGAAGCACCTGCGGTCCGGCAATTACTGTTACAGGACAGTTAACTTCATCAATACCAAATTCTGAGCCCGGTTTATCATTCATGTAAAGGTCAAGTGTACCCCCTTTCATAATTTCGCTGTGCTTCAGATAGCTTTTCATTAATGGCTTTCCATTTAACCGAGCACTTTCGATATAAATGGCTGTTGCCGAAATATTGTGCGCATTTATTCTGAAATCGTTTCCATTCTCAAGATGAATGGTAGAGCTTTCAAATGCCGGCGTTCCAAAAAGGTACTCATCTGTTCCGGGGCATGCGGGATAAAATCCAAGCGAGCTAAACACATGCCAGGCTGACATTTGACCACAATCTTCGTTGCCAATCAAACCATCAGGGCTATTCACATAGAAATCGTGTTGTATTCTCGAAACTATCTCAGCCGTTTTATATGGCTCACCACAATAATTATATAAATAGGCAATATGATGACTTGGTTCGTTTCCCTGGGCATACTGACCAATCATGCCGGTAATATCAGACTGATCGCGCCCGCTTGTTTCCGATGAGGCTGAGAACAGCCTGTCGAGAAATGCAGCTGCCCCCTTTTTGCCTCCGTGAAGTTGCATAAAATGGTTCATATCCTGAGGTGCACTAAAACTGTACTGCCAGGCGTTTGCCTCGGTATAGTTAAAATTCACTTCTTCAGGTTTAAAGGGTGCATAGAATCCACCATTATATCGGGCATTCATGAAACCATTGCTGGCATCAAAAAGGTGCTTGTATGATTGAGCGCGCAGATAAAATTGGCTGCTGATGCTATCGTTTTTCAAACTATCGGCCAGTACTGCAATACACCAGTCGTCGTAAGCATATTCGAGTGTCTTCGATACCGACTCGTGCTCTTTTGAGGCTGGAATAAAGCCGTATTTTTTATAATACTGAAGGCCAAAAATATCGCGGTTAGCACTGTGTACCATGGCTTTAAGTGTCTTGTCTGCATCAAAGTTTCTGATTCCCTTAACCCAGGCATCTGTAATTACCGGAATTGAATGGTAACCAATCATGCACCAGGTTTCATTGGCAGCAAGTTCCCATACCGGAAGCATACCTCCATCAGTGAATTGATGCAAAAAAGTACTTATAAATTCACTTGTGCGGCGCTGATCGATTATGCTTAATAGCGGATGCAATGCGCGGTAGGTGTCCCAAAGTGAAAATACTGTATAATAATTTCCTTCGCTGGTTTTGTGGGTTTTAAAGTCACTGCCGAGATAAGATCCGTCGGTATCATTATAGGTATTAGGACAAATCATGGTGTGATACAGCGCCGTGTAAAAGATGGTTTTACGGTCTTTGGTGCTGCCTTCAATTCTAATTTTCCCGAGTTCTGTATTCCAGGAGTTATAGGTTTGTTCTTTTATTTGTTTAAAATCCCAGCCTTTTATTTCAGCATCTACATTGGCAAGTGCATATTCAGCGCTATTGGCGGAAATTCCAACTTTTACCAAAATCTGATTTGCTCCGTTTTGATCAAAGTCAAACCAGGCTTTTAACCCGGTTCCATCGGCATATGAAACCTCATTTAACAGAATGTCATTTTCAGCAATACCATATTTAATAAATGGTTTTGAAAACCGGGCAGCAAAATATACACGCTGGTCTCTGGCCCAACCAGTTGATGCTCTATAACCTAGGATCGTTGAATCGTTGATTATACGGATCCATGAACCGGTTACTTTATCCCGATGTTGTAAATCAAATAAAATATGTGGTGTGGAACCTTTTTGAAATGAATATGCATGAAAACCAGCCCTGGTTGTGGCAGTGAGTTCTGCAGTTACCTGACAGTCGTTGAGGAAAACCTTGTAGTATCCCGGTGAAGCTGATTCCGATGAATGTATAAAATGACTACCATAACCGGGATTTCCATCAGCACCGTTGTTTAATTGTAATTCGCCAGAATATGGCATAACAAGGATATCGCAATAATCAGGAACTCCGGTTCCGCTTAAATGCGTATGGCTGAATCCATAGATAATGCTATCAGAATAATGATAACCTCCGCAGCCATCCCACCCATCAAGACGGGTATCAGGGCTTAATTGTACCATTCCGAATGGAGCTGTTGCACCTGGAAATGTGTGACCATGACCACCTGTGCCAATAAAAGGATTTACAAGCGAAGCAGGACTATCTGTTTGAGCTGAAAGCGTATTACTATTTATAGTGTAAGTGCAGATTACCAAAATGCTAAGCAGAATCGTTCTCAGATTATTCATTTTTTTGTTTTTTTTACTATTTTTACGGTAAACCTACAATATTTTCAGAAATTAGCAACAAGCTTTTCTGTATCGCTTTGCTTTAAATCTTTAGGGTTACATCGAAACATAAAACCGCACCTTATGAAAAAAGTGTGTTTGTCATTTTTGCTTTTTAGCCTTATTAATCCATTGTTTTCGCAAACCTGGTTTGATGTGGGAATCAAAGCAGGTGCAACCACCGCATTTTGGTACAATAAACAATTTTTTGACAATCAATATTTACAGCATAATTTTAAAATTTCTTCTGGTTTTGGTGCCAAAATCGGTTTCAATTTTGTTCAGGAGCATCAGTTAACCTTTGATGTATTCAGCACCGGATTCAGGCAGGGATTTTCCTATCATCCCGAAGGATCAGCTTTTGGTGAAAAAGCAAGTCGTGAATTTGGTTCCCGCGGGACCGATTTACTGTTTATGTACCGGAGCAACCGGAATGGAACCTATTTCGAAGTAGGGCCGGTTTGGACTTTCTATAAAAAAGTAACATTCAGAGATACCGGCACAAATCCTATAAGCCCGGCCAAAATTGATGATCTGACCATAAAAAAGAATTTCGGACTAGTTGCCGGATTGGGAGGTTATATTTTTGGCACCGATAATTTTGGAGTAACTACGGGCCTGAGATTTTCATATATGTTTTACGACCTTGCCAATGCCAATGGAAGGAATGTTAACTTCCCGTTTTTTACCCAAGCTAATTCTGACCCTACCAACCTGATAGGAATTATGTTTGTTGTTGAAATGAATTACGATTTCGGGTATCTGGTTAGCCCCAGATGCGGACAGCGTTCGAAGCTGTTTGTTTTTTAATTCTATCCGTAAGTGATCAGCAATGCGGTTACTGAATTTCAATTTCTGCAATCACTGGAAGGTGATCCGACAAATATGGATTTTCAGTGCTAAACACTGGTATACTGTTTGAAATTACTTTAACATCCCATGAAACAAAGATGTAATCAATAATTTCAGTAGGTGCTACGGCAGGGTCGAATCCGGTAAAAGTGAAATCAGGTCCATTTATTTTTGCACCACTCCGCTTTCTCGAATCTGACAGGGTATACTCATTCTCCGAAAAAGTGAGAATCCGGTAAACCGTGCTTTTGGGCCCCGCATTAAAATCGCCGGTAACAATCACAGGTAATTTATGGCTTAGTTCAGCAAGTTTCTGTAAAATCAGCAATGCACTCTGTATGCGAGCAGTATCGCCCATATGATCGAAATGGGTATTCATTGCAAAAAAATGTTTTCCTGATTTTCTTATTTCAAACTCTCCCCAGGTTGCAACCCTGTTACAGGCCGCATCCCAGCCGCGACTACCGGCAATATCAGGTGTTTCAGACAACCAAAATGTACCCGAGCGCAGCACTTTAACTGCTTTTTTATGGTAAAACAGCGCACTGAATTCGCCTTTTTTCTTACCATCATCACGCCCGGCACCAATATAGGAATAACCTTTAAGCCGGTGCTTCATATCTTTCATCTGATGGAACAATGCTTCCTGAACTCCCAATACGTCAGGATGCTGTGAAGCTATTTCTTTGCACAAGCCATTCTTTCGCAATTCCCAGCGGTTAGGTCCGTCAGATGCAACATCAAGTCTTATATTCCAGGTCATTACTTTTAACGGAGACGCTGTTTGCCCTTTGCTCTGAAGTGCGAAAAATGACAAAATTATTATCAGGTATCCCTGTTTTAAAAGAAAATTTCTCATAATTGATTGCTTTGTAGTTTTAGATTTGGCTGCTCAGTCAGATTCATTACATTCAATCTGCTTAATATTCTGAACAAAGTCATGAACCAGTTCCTCATTGGTTTGCAGCATTAAATTTTCCGAGATATTATTTTTTTCCAGTTTCACGGTGTTGTTTTTTAATTTCATCCGGCCGGGAATTAAAGCAGAAGCCGACAGGTGAAATTCTCTGATTCTAGCTTTATAAAGCTGGAAGGCTATTTTACTGCTGACACCACCACCCGCGAGTATTGAAATTTCATTGCCGGCTATGTTAACAAGATGGGTTAGCATTTCGAGCCCTGCTTCAACATTCAATGCCTGTCCTGATGTTAAAACTCTGTCGCAGCCAAGTGATATTATTGCTTTCAATGCCGCATCCGGATCGGGCGTAAGATCAAAAGCTCTGTGAAAAGTCACGCTGAGAGGCCTTGAAGCATCAATCAGGGCCTTCATACGGCATGTGTCTACCGTACCATCAATCAGGAGCATACCGGTCACAATGCCGTGTGCGCCATTGGTTTTAGCCAGTTCAATTTCGCGTAGCATCAGTTCGAATTCGGCGCGACTGTAGGTAAAATCACCTTCACGCGGCCTGATAAGCACAAAAGTTTGCAACCCGTTAAATTCAAGTGCGCTTTGTATCAAAGCCTGCGAAGGCGATAAGCCACCCAGTTGAAGTGCAGAACATAACTCAATCCGATCGGCTCCTCCGTTTGAAGCAGCCCGCACCGATTCAATGGATGCGGTACAAATCTCGACGATTACCCGGCTTTGATTCATCATTGCTTTTGCTGATTAAATGCAAAGTTGCAAAATTTCGGCTAGCTTTTTACAACAGGATATTCATGGTTGGTTTAACTTTTAGCAAATAATGTATTTAAAAGAATAGCAAACCTGCTGTAAAATGTGTTAATATTGCACAAGCGCATAATATGAGAAAAATTACGGATAAAGTTGTGATTATCACAGGGAGTTCCTCTGGCATCGGCCTGGCATTGGCCCGTGAATTTGGCCGCAGGGGTGCCAGAATTGTGCTTTCAGCCCGTGGTGTCGATCGCCTTCAGGCAGCTGAGATGGAATTTAAATCCGAAGGAATTAAAGTGGTTTCAAAGGTGGCTGATGTGAGTATTGAGGAAGATTGCCGCCAACTCATTGATTTTACTCTTTCTACCTATGGTCGCATTGATGTTCTGGTGAACAATGCCGGAATTTCAATGAGGGCGGCGTTTGCCCGGACAAATCTTGAAGTTTTACGTAAACTGATGGATACCAATTTCTGGGGAACTGTATATTGCACAAAATATGCACTGCCACACCTTGTTCAGGCCAGAGGTAGTGTTGTTGGCATCATTTCAATTGCAGGTTATGTTGGATTACCGGGCAGGACTGGTTATTCGGCATCGAAATTTGCTATGCGTGGTTTTCTCGATACGCTCCGCTGCGAAAACCTTAAAACAGGACTTCATGTGCTGGTGGCTGCACCAGGATTTACTGCTTCAAATATCCGTACTACCGCTTTGGTTGCTGATGGTACTATGCAGGGCGAGACTCCCCGTAACGAGGCAGGTATGATGCGCGCTGAAACAGCGGCACTCAAAATTGTCAGAGCAACCCTGCGCAGGCGCGATTCAGTAATTCTTACCTTTATCGAAGGTAAGTTTACTGTACTTTTAAACAGGTTTATGCCTAAAGTGGTGAGCCGACTTGCATATTATTACATGGCAAAAGAGCCCGACTCACCTATTTAAAATAATTTAATCACTTAAAAATCAGGCGATGAAAATTGAGATCCAATTACTTGAAGGTTTAAATGAACTCAAATTCGGCGATTTGCCGGCTGCTGTTGAGCAGGTACTTGGTAACCCTCCTGAAACCGAGCACCTCGGCGATGAAGGCGATGAAGAACTCGATACTATTCTTTGGAACTATGATCAATTAGGGTTATCGGTTTTTTTTGAAGGCAAAAACAATCACGTGCTTTCATGTTTTGAAACTGATAATGCCGAAACAATACTTTTCGGTAAAAAAGTGTTCGAGATGGACGAGCAGCAAATTACTGAACTGATGAAAAGCGAAGGCCTTACCCAGATTGATACCGAAGTTGAAGAATGGGGCGAAAAACGGGTTTCGTTTGATGAAGGACTGATTGATTTTTATTTTCAGGAAGGAAAACTCATTACAGTAAACTGGGGAGTTTTTGTGAATGAGAATGGCGAAATTGAAGAGTTTGACGACGAAGACGAAGAATAGTATTCAGATCACCATTCCGCTGCGCGGATGATATTTTAGGAGGTTATCCCTCAGAAATTCGCGGTCAAGGTGGGTGTAAATTTCGGTGGTAGTAATTGATGCATGACCCAGCATCTCCTGCACAGCCCTCAGATCGGCACCATTTTCAACCAAATGTGTGGCAAATGAATGTCGCAACGTATGCGGACTCACGGTTTTAGTAATGCAGGCTGCACCCGCAGCCTGTTTTACTATTTCAAAAACCATAGCCCTTGTGAGCAATTTCCCAAAACGGTTCAAAAAAACGCGGTTTTCACTTCCTGGCTTTGGCACCTGATGTGATCGAACAAAGCTGATGTACCGCTCGGTTTGCCCGGCAGCCCTTTCCCCGGCCGGCACCAAACGTTGCTTGTTTCCTTTGCCAATCACAGTGATAAAACCTTCGTTGAAATGAAGATCCTCTAAGCGAAGATTTACCAACTCTGATACCCTGACTCCACATCCGTACAGAATTTCTAATATGGCTTTGTTTCGTTCACCCTGTGGATGACTAAGGTCGATACTGCTTATAAGCTGTTCAGCTTCCTGTGGGGTCAGCACATCCGGCAGTTTACGACCTGTTTTCGGCATTTCAATCAGTTCTGTCGGGTCGTAACTCATCTCGTTTTCAAGTATCAAAAAACCGTAAAACGATCGTAAACCCGATAATATGCGTGATTGACTGCTTGCTTCAAAACCAAGCTGTGCGAGCAATGCAATAAACTTTTGCAACTCAAGCCTTGAAACAGAAGTTGGTTGCATTTCCGGATCAATATTCTGTATAAACGACGAGAATTTCTCTACGTCTCTTACATAAGAATCTACCGTATTTGGCGACATTGATCGTTCGACCTGCAAAAATGCCCTGAAGCCTTTAATCAACAATGTCCATTGCATAGATAAAGCCAGATTTTAAGTGAGTCAATTTTAAGTTATTTCTTTTTGATGCTGATAAGTTGAAGGTTAAATAGCTTAAATTAAAGCTACAACAATTTTTAATCAGTAAACCTAAGCATATTTTCTTTCATTTATGCGAATCCACTCTTATATAGACTAAATATCAACATTTATTTGTTTAAAAATAGTAATTCAAATTTAATTGTCTGATTAATAATGATATAGATAATTTCTTTAATATCATGAAGCTGAAATTCCTGAAATATGGTAAATTTTCTCTTCAGGCCTTTGGTTGATAAGGAAATTTTAGTATTTTTGCAGTCCGAAAATTTAAAGGCTTACACAATGGCTAAGAAGAGTAAAGAAGCAAGGATTCAGGTAATTCTTGAGTGCACTGAGCACAAAGCTAGTGGCATCCCGGGAACCTCCAGGTATATCACCACAAAAAACAAGAAAAATACGCCTGAAAGGCTCGAGATTAGAAAGTATAATCCGATCCTCAGGAAAGTAACTGTTCACAAAGAAATTAAATAATAGTATACCATGGCAAAGAAAGTAGTTGCAACCCTTAGGACTTCATCTGGTAAGGATTATGCGAAAGTAATCCGCATGGTCAGGTCTGAAAAAACCGGGGCATATACCTTTAAGGAAAATATTGTTCCTAACGATCAGGTTAAAGATTTCCTGGCAAAGAATTAATTTCTTTATTTCCTGTAAGGCAGGGCCTTTTCTTATTTTGATAAGGAAAGACCCTGTTTTTATTTTACTATCAGTCTAAACAGGCTAATTTAGCTACCTTTGCATTCAATCACTTTAATAGTAAATGGTTCATGGGATTATTTTCATTTTTTACCAGGGAAAAAAAAGAAGATCTCGATAAAGGGCTCGAAAAAACCAGAACAAGTTTTTTTGGTAAGCTCTCAAAAGCTATTGTCGGAAAATCAAAAGTTGATGATGAAGTTCTTGATAATCTGGAAGAAATTCTTGTTACATCAGATGTAGGTGTTGATACAACATTACGTATCATTCAGCGCATAGAAAGCCGCGTTGCACGAAATAAATATCTGGGTACATCAGAACTCAACGGGATACTTCGTGAAGAAATTTCAGCTTTGTTGGGCGAAAATTCGTCATCACAGCTAATTCAGGGATTTGATTTTGAGCCTCGTCCTCATCCATATGTTATTATGGTTGTTGGAGTTAATGGTGTGGGAAAAACCACAACGATTGGTAAATTAGCCTATCAATTTAAGGCTGCCGGTAAAAGTGTTGTGCTGGGAGCAGCCGATACTTTCAGGGCTGCCGCAGTTTCGCAGCTCGAGATATGGGCCGAAAGAGTAGGAGTTCCCTGCATTACTCAGGGCATGGGTGCCGACCCCGCTTCTGTAGCTTTTGATACCTTAAAGTCTGCTATAGCCCGCAATGCCGATGTCGTGATTATAGATACGGCCGGCCGGCTTCATAACAAAGTAAACCTTATGAATGAGCTTTCTAAAATCCGTAAGGTGATGCAAAAGCTTTTACCTGAAGCGCCCAACGAGGTTCTGCTGGTTCTGGATGCCTCAACCGGACAGAATGCCATTGAACAAGCACGGCAATTTACCGCTGCTACTGAGGTTAATGCACTGGCTCTCACCAAACTCGATGGTACCGCTAAGGGAGGTGTTGTAATCGGGATTTCTGATCAGTTTAAAATTCCGGTAAAATATATCGGAATTGGTGAGAAAATTACTGATTTGCAACCGTTTGTAAAAGAGCAATTTGTAGATGCGCTTTTTAGTTAAAATAGCGCGATCCTGCTTTAGTATATTTTCACTGGTTACAATCTTCTACTTTGAAAACCAAACCTTTTAAACATAAAACAGTCAATCTTATAACGCTTGGCTGTGCAAAGAATCTGGTTGATTCAGAGGTTATGCTCAGGCAGTTGCATGCTGCCGGCCTCGAAACAATGCATGACGCCGATACCTTTGCCGAGATTGTTCTGATAAATACCTGCGGTTTTATTAACGATGCCAAAGAGGAGTCGGTAAATACCATCATGCAATGGGTTAATGCAAAGAATCTTGGTCAGATAAGCCAATTGTATGTAATGGGATGTTTGTCGCAGCGCTACCGCGATGAACTTTCTAAAGAAATACCTGAAGTGGATGGTTTTTTTGGAGTCAATGATTTTGCAGCTATACTGGCTTCACTCAATGCACCTTATCGCGAAGATCTTATAGGTGAACGTGCAATTACCACCCCCAAACACTACGCATATTTAAAAATTTCAGAAGGTTGCGACCGCAGTTGTTCATTTTGCGCCATACCAGGCATCAGAGGCGGTAATATCAGCCGCTCCATCGAGAGCCTCGTAAAAGAAACGCAATTTCTTGCTTCAGCTGGCGTAAAGGAGCTGATCCTTATTGCTCAGGACTTAACCTATTATGGCATTGATCTATACGGAAAAAGAAAGCTTGCAACACTACTTGATGCTTTAGCCGAAATTGAGGGAATCGAGTGGTTCAGGTTGCACTATGCCTATCCTGCAGGTTTCCCTATGCAAATACTTGATGCAATGAACCGGCATCCCAAAATTTGCCGCTATCTTGATATTCCGCTACAGCATATTAATTCGCGGATTCTCAAATCCATGAAAAGAGGAATGAATGCCGAAAAAACGCTGCAGCTCATTTCCTCTATCCGGCAAAAGGTACCGGGTATCATCATCCGAAGCAGTTTTATTGTTGGATATCCTGGTGAAACAAAAGAGGAATTTCATGAGCTTAAAGAATTTATCGAAGAGGTTAAATTTGAACGTGTAGGAGTTTTTACCTATTCGCCCGAAGAAAACACAGCTGCGGCAAGACTGACCGATGATGTGAGACCGGCTGTTAAAGCCAGGCGTGCCGAAGAAATTATGCGCATTCAGCAGGATATTTCGATCAGATTCAATCAGGATCGCGTTGGGAAACAGTTGGAAGTAATTATCGACCGTAAAGAAGGCGAATTTTATATCGGAAGAACCCGGGCCGACTCTCCTGAAGTAGACAATGAAGTTATTATTTCCGATACTAAAGGTACTTTAGGCACAGGTCAAATTGTAACGGTTAATGTTACAAATGCCGAAATGTATGATCTGATTGCTGAATTTTGAGTTAATTTTGTTCTGAAGTTCAATTAAATTTAAATCACAATGAAAAGGCTATTTCTTACCGGAGTTCTGATTGTTAACATGATAGTTGTTTTTGCTCAAATGCAGAAAGCGCCAAACCTCACTGATGTTAACGGAAAAAAGCAGGGCTATTGGTCAGAAGTAACCAATGATCTGACATCTGATGGTAACTATGTTGATGGTCTTAAAGATGGACAGTGGTTGTTGCACAATAACGAATCAGGGATGCTTCTTAAACTGGAATCTTATGCTGTTGGCAGGAAGAATGGTTTGTTCCTTGAATTGAACAAGCAGGGCACAATAGTTTCGGAGCGCTATTATAGTAATGATATTCCCAATGGTTTCGAGCGTATTTATACTATGGGTGGTTTTCTTGCTACAGAGCACTTTTATACCAACGGGCAATACGATGGCATTCAATCGGTATTTTATGAAAATTCAAAAAAGAAATCTGAAGAAGCTACATACAGGAACGGGATTAAAGATGGTCCTTCGCGATGGTATAACTCGGAAGGTAAACTTGTGGTAGAATACAATTATATTAACGGTAAACTTGAAGGTGAGCAAAAATCGTTCTATCCTTCGGGCTCAATTCAATCTGTTGATACCTATAAAAATAACATTCAGGATGGGCCTTCTGTAGAATACTATGAATCAGGTAAGCCAAAAACAACCGGACAATATAAAAATGGACTGAAAGATGGCAAATGGCTTGATTCTGATGAAGAAGGGAAGGTGGTAAAATCATTGGTTTATGTAGCCGGCAAGCAAAAGTAAAAGGGTTTTAACATGAAGATCGTCCGCAATCCATTTGTTAAAATGAATGGTTACCAGTGCTTTGGATGTTCTCCGGATAATCCGTCGGGATTGCAGCTGCAGTTTGCTGTGGATGGCGATGAGGTTATAGCCGAATGGGCCCCTAAGCCCCATTTTCAGGGATGGAATAACACCCTGCACGGTGGAATACAGGCTACATTACTCGACGAACTTGCCAGCTGGTATGTTTTTGTAAAACTAAATACATCGGGGGTAACTTCCAAAATGGAAGTGAAACTTAGGAAACCCGTTTATACCAATGCCGGTAAATTATTTCTGCGGGGCAAGCTGCGCCACATGAACCGCAACATTGCTGTTATTGACACATACTTGTATAACAGCAATCAGGTTTTATGCACTGAAGCTGTAATGCATTATTTTACATTTGCTGAAGATGTTGCCCGCGAGAAGTACTGGTATCCGGGACGTGAAGCATTTACGCCGGATTTATAGTATCGGATTAGCACTATTTAGTACAGCACACAGCTCACTGATTATCATTGCAGTGGCACCCCAAATCAAGTGATTGTTAACTTTATATCCGGGAACCAGAACTGTTTGTCCGTCACTGAGGTGCACAGTGTGTTTTTTTGCTTCTGAAGGTTCAAGAAAAAAATCCAGTGGCACAGTAAATATTTCGGCTACTTCATTCATGTCGGGAATAAAATATGGCTTTTGTTGTGCAAATGCAACTACCGGTGAGATGATGAAATTGCTGGGTGGTACGAAAAGCGGCGTCAGCGTTCCAATTACACTAACTTCTTCGGGTTTGATTCCAATTTCTTCCCCTGCTTCACGCAAGGCTGTATCTATTTCTGAATGATCTGTTTTTTCGCGTTTTCCTCCCGGAAAAGAAATCTGACCACTGTGTACCCCATCATATTCAACCCGTTTCATAAAAACTGTTTCAGGAAGGTTGTTTTTACCCGGAAAAATAAGAATAAGAACACTGCTTTGCATGGCATTTTCAGGACTACGGCCTTCCCGTATAAGCCTGTTACGATGTGCCGGAGCAAGCATCAACTGAGCGTTTAGGCCAGGTAACTCCTGCTGCAAAGCATACTTAAGGCTATTGATAAAATGTATAAATGGATCCGGGCTCATTGCTGAAGACGTAATTTTGAAGCAGTCAAAATTACAAATTCGCATACTTAAATTGCTGTTTTTTCGTATCTTTATCACATTCATTAATAAAAATCCATCATTAAATGGTTAAGGAAAAATCAGCTATTCTGGAGCGTTCAAAAGAGCAGCAGTCTGATCTTCATGAGTTAATTCTATTCAACGACGATTACCATACATTTGATTTTGTGATTGATACGCTGATTGATGTGTGTGGCATTGAACCGCTGCAGGCTGAACAAATTACCCTTGTAGTTCATTATAAAGGCAAGTGTGGTGTTAAGAGCGGCTCACTTGTTGAACTAAAGCCCATTTTCAACGAAATGATCAATCGGAAACTTACGGTTTCAATTGAATAATACTTCATTGATATGAAATTCCGGATTACTGCCATATCCATCATCCTGACTCTTACTGTTGCATGCTCTAAAGTGCCGGTTACCGGACGAAAACAATTCAACGTTGTTCCTGATGGCATGATTTCTCAGATGAGCCTCACATCCTATAAGGATTTTTTATCACAAAACCCGCCTTTGCCTGAATCCAATGCATCTGTTGTTACAGTGCGTGCAGTAGGAAACAGGATATCTAAAGCAGTTGAAAAGTTTTTAACAGACAATGGAATGGGTTCAAAAATAAGTGCCTATAGCTGGGAGTTTAATGTGGTTAAAAGCGACGAGGTGAATGCCTGGTGCCTGCCAGGAGGAAAGGTAGTTGTTTATTCAGGTATTTTTCCTTATTCAAAGGACGAGGCAGGATTGGCGGTGGTTATGGGGCACGAAATTGCACATGCTGTAGCCAACCATGGAGGTGAACGTATGAGCCAGCAACTCGCTGTTGTATTGGGCGGAGTTTCACTTGAAGTAGCAATGCAGCAGCAGCCAATCCAGACACGTGATTTATTTAATTTGGCTTATGGTGCTGGCTCTACACTCGGAATATTGGCCTATTCTCGCACGCATGAATATGAAGCCGATAAATTAGGAATGGTTTTTATGGCAATGGCTGGCTATGATCCTCAGCGTGCAGTATCTTTCTGGCAGGATATGGCAGCAATCCCTGGCCCTGCTGCACCCGAATGGCTCAGCACGCATCCTCAGAGCCAGAAAAGGGCCAAAGCTATAAGCGATTTTATCCCCGAAGCCAATAAATATTATCAAAAACCTTAACCCATTCAATAAAGTCGCTACATTTGTAAGAAACATCATTATCCTGATATGCCGCTTTCACTAATTCTCATTCTGATATTGGCCGGTCTTGTACTTGTGCTTCTCGAAGTGCTCGTAATTCCGGGGACTACTGTTGTAGGAATAGCCGGATTGGGTATCATTGCTTTTGCGATTTATGAAGGATATGCTGCTCTTGGTTCTGTGACGGGTCATTTTATTTTACTTGGAACCATCATTATTTCAGTCCTTTCACTATACTTCGCGCTGAAATCGAACACCTGGAACCGAATTAAACTAAAAGCTTCCATCGATGGAAAAGTGAATGTAGTAGAACAGGGAAAAGTGAATGTAGGCGACGAGGGGCAGTCAGTCTCACGCATTTCGCCTTCGGGAAAAGCATTTATCAACGACGAATTTTTTGAAGTTCACACCAATGGTGAATTTATCGACCAGGAAACCGGCGTTGTTGTTACCCAATTAATGGACAATAAAATATTTGTAAAACGTAAAATATAAAACTTATGGAACCAGGATTTATGGCCGTTGTAGCCATTGGAATTGCCTCACTCATTGGATTGTGGATTATCTTTTACTTTGTCCCTGTAGGACTTTGGTTCACTGCACTCTTATCAGATGTAAGAATCTCGCTTGTACAACTGATATTTATGCGTTGGCGTAAAGTGCCCCCATCAGTGATTGTTACTGCCATGATCAATGCTACAAAAGCCGGACTTTCACTTACCCGCGATGAGCTTGAAGCACATTATCTGGCTGGTGGAAGGGTTAAACTTGTTGTGAATGCCCTTATTTCAGCCGACAAGGCCAATATTCCACTAAGCTTTAAGGCAGCAACAGCCATCGATCTGGCTGGTCGCGATGTTTTTGAAGCTGTTCAGATGTCGGTAAATCCCAAAGTGATTAATACTCCTCCTGTAGCTGCAGTAGCAAAGGATGGTATCCAGCTTATTGCGAAGGCCCGCGTTACTGTAAGGGCGAATATTCGCCAACTGGTAGGTGGAGCCGGTGAAGAAACCATTCTCGCCAGGGTTGGTGAAGGTGTTGTATCCTCAATTGGTTCGGCCGCTTCGCACAAAAGTGTACTCGAAAATCCCGATTCAATTTCAAAAGTAGTACTTTCAAAAGGACTTGACAGCGGAACTGCTTTTGAAATTCTTTCAATCGATATTGCTGATATTGACGTAGGTAAGAATATTGGTGCTCAGCTGCAGATGGATCAGGCCAATGCCGATAAAAACATCGCTCAGGCCAAAGCTGAGGAACGCCGGGCAATGGCAGTAGCCAACGAACAGGAAATGAAAGCAAAAGCACAGGAAGCCAGGGCTAAGGTAATCGAAGCTGAAGCTGAAATTCCTAAAGCAATTGCAGAATCTTTCCGTAGTGGTAATCTTGGAATTATGGATTATTATAAATTTCAGAATATCCAGGCTGATACCCGTATGAGGGAATCTATTGCCGAACCTCCAAAACCAAAACAGGGGCCTAAGAATCTTGATAATCCGCGTAATTAGCGAAATCAGATAAAAAAAATGCCCCGTACTAAACGGGGCGTTTTTTTTTGATACCTGCCGGCTTAAACTTGTTAACTTGTAAATTTGCCTTATGGATTCAACCGCAAATACCTTCCTTAGAATACGCTTTATTCAGCACTATAAAGAGCTTCTAAAAGCTGTAAATTCTTCGTTTCCGGCCGGTACTCCATATGAGATAAAAGATGCTTTGCGACTTTTACTCAAAACGCATGGCGAGCAACTCAGGCCTGACAATGAACCGTACTTCCTGCATGCACTGGATGTTGCAATTATTGTTGCGCGCGAAATGCGCCTGGGTACAACATCGGTGGTTGCCGCCTTACTCCATAATGTTGAACTACAGGCAATACGACTGCATTACATAGGCGCCAACACCAAAAGGGCCGATGTAGCTTTGATTATCGAAGGACTTATTCGCATCAATAATCTGCCGGTTGACCGTCTGCCTGACAATGCTGAGAACTTTATCAGTCTAATGTTATCTCTTTCAGGCGATGTACGAGCTGTGCTTGTTAAGCTGGCCGATAGAGTTCACCGCATGAGAACCATAGAGTTTTTATCAGAAAAGGACCAATTGTCAGTTTCTTCGCAAACCTCCGTACTTTATGCCCCACTTGCCCACAGGCTAGGCCTTTACAAAATTAAATCTGAACTTGATGAACTTTCGCTAAACTTTACTGAACCTGAAACATATAATCAACTTTCGGCCCGCATTGAACAGTCGGTTATTGATAACAAAACATTTTTTGATAATTTTCTGGCACCTCTTCGAACTGAAATGCATCGGATGGGCCTTGAATTCGTAATTAAGAACCGAATAAAATCGGTTTCATCTGTTCATAATAAGATGGTAAAACAGCGAATTCCTTTCAGCGAGGTTTTTGATCTGTTTGCAATCCGGATTATCCTTAAAAGTGAACCAGCAAACGAAAAGGCTGATTGTTGGAAAGCCTATTCAGTGGTTACCAATCTTTATCAGCCCGAACCCAAAAGGCTGCGCGATTGGATTTCTGTTCCCCGGCCTAATGGGTATGAATCATTACATGTTACCGTACTTGGACCGGGTGATCGGTGGATTGAAGTCCAGATAAGAACTGAACGAATGGATGCTGATGCTGAAATGGGAAATGCTGCACATTGGAGATATAAAGGTCAAACAGGAGCACAGGAAACTTCTGAATGGTTGAATTCAATCAGAAAAGTACTTGAAAATCCGGTTGAGAGCGACGAAGCACTCGCAGCAGAACAATCTGTTTCGAGGAGCGATAAAACCATTTATGTATTTACCCCCGATGGTGACCTGAAAAAGCTAAAAGCGGGTTCAACCGTACTTGATTTTGCCTTTGAAGTTCATACCGATCTTGGCTCTCGCTGCAGCGGGGCCAGGGTTAATAAAAAGATTGTTCCTCTAAAGTATCAGTTAAGCAGTGGCGATATTGTTGAAATTACAACTTCGCGCAATCAAACACCTAATATCGACTGGCTTTCATGGGTGGCAACTTCAAGGGCAAAGCTTAAAATAAAACGCTTCCTGAAAGAGGCTGAATTTAAACAGGCTGAAGCCGGAAAAGAAATTTTTAAACGCAAGTTCGCACAACTTAAAAATGCCAATCAGGATGATATCATCAATCGGATGATTGTGGTTTATAAGCTATCAGGCCCGCTTGATTTATTCCAACAACTTGCCGAAAATAAGATTGAACCAGCTGCTATCAAAGATGTTTCGCAAATTCTAGCACGCGAGAAAGAAGAAAAACCTGAAAGCAGATTAAAGGCACCAGCACCATCTCCTGAGCCCACTTTGCTGAATAAAACCTCCGAAAATGTAATCATTGTTAATGAAAATTCAATGATCGAAGGTTATAAACTTGCCCGATGCTGCAATCCGGTGATGGGCGACGATATTTTTGGATTTATCACAGTTGGCGATGGAATCAAAATCCATAGGGTTGGATGTCCCAACGCTGCCCGCATGTTTAGCCGCTATCCCTACCGAACCATGGAAGCCAGGTGGTCAAAGCCTGTTGAAGGTACCTATTTTATAGCTACCGTTAAAATAAGCGGGTTTGATCAGTTAGGTATTCTTAACACCATCACAACCATGATCTCAACCGAACTAAAGATGGATGTAAGGAATATTTCACTCGAAAGTAAAGGAGGGAAGTTTGATGGTATCATAAAAGTAAGCATCCGCGATCGAAAACACCTCGATCATTTGATTCAGAAGTTATTATCGATCAAAGGAATCATTAAAGCATCACGATTAAGTACAAGCCGATAAAAATGACATCGCCTGCATGGTATAACGAAGGAAAGATACTGCATGAAAATTGCAGCTATCTTTTTGATTTCATAAAAATTGTAACGCTCAATGATGGCGATGATTATATGGTTTTTTCTGATCCATACGGAATCAGACACATACTGCCGTTAGCTCCATATGCTAGCTATAATCTGCATCCAGGCCAAAAGGTAACATGCATGGTTGACAAAATCAATTGCACCGGACGTGTATTTCTTGAGCCAGATCATCCTTATTATGTTCCCGGAAAATGTTATGAATTTGAGATTTATGACAGTTTCGGGGAATCGGATTATAGTAACGACCTGATGCAATTTAAAGTGGTTGATATTTATGGTAACATTATTAATGTTGTTTTAACCGATATCCGCTGGATTAAACCCGGGACTAGAACCTGCAAATTATATGTGCAGAAGATGCGGAAAGGCTTACCTGTTTTAGTGTTCGAAGCATAAACACTGAAAATGTAATCCATTGATTTATTAACAATTGTTGATAACCTGAGTTTATAAAGTGTGCAAATTAGAATAGCAAAAAGCCTTGACAAACGCATTGGATTGTAGTAATTTTATCACATCAGGCCAACGATATGGTGAAAAACACCGGGAGGCAATATCAGACCAACGCAAGAAGGGCTGAGCAGCCGAAAGGCTTCGATGGTGAAAGCGTTCCCCGACGCAAGAAAGGGTTGCCGGATTCATGAAGAACAATTACCGGGTCCTGTGTCAGAAGATTGAATCGAAAGACTCAAAGCCCTGCATACTAGGTAAGTCAGTCAATCTCTACGGAGATTTGTAAAGACGAAGGCGCCAGAGCAATAACCTGAGGTTTACCGCCAGCTACGGCGAACGGATAAACAGGAGGGAAACATCACCGCAAGGTTGTTTCCCTCTTTGCTTTTTGTTGCTTCTGTGATAATTCCAATTGATTTTAAGATTATAAAAGTTGTCAGATCCTCAATGTATTTGGACCTTACAAACCTTTACATTTGTGAGGCAATCTAAGAGGAAATGAACTTAGCCAGTCTTATTGAGCGGGAGCAATCGCGCGCTAATACTGATTTGATTATTGGCATGCTTAATAATAATCCGGCCCTTTTTGAAGAACTCTGGATGTATGTGCTCGAAAACAAAGATCCCATGAGCAGGCGGGCGGCATGGGCCGCCGATTATTATTCTGAAATGCATCCTGCAATTCTTGAACCCAGAATAGCAGGACTTATTGAAAATTTACCGGAATTTAATTCGGATGGTCTCAAGCGCCATAGTTTGCGTATTATTGCCAGAAGCCCGATTCCCGAAGGCGAATCGGGTACGCTCACGGTAATTTGTTTCAATTGGTTGCAGAATCCAACCGAAAGTGTTGCAGTAAAAATGTATAGCATGCTTATCCTCGAGAGGATAGTACATACTTTTCCGGAATTGGGCAGGGAGCTTTATGAAATTATTGACTATCAACTGCCTGAATCCACTCCCGGTTTTCGCAATGCGGGCTTAAAAGTGATGAAAAGGCTTTCAGCCCGAAATGTAAAATAAATCTGGGTTATAGCTTAAACGCTACATGGATAAAGCTGATCCCGCAAATAAACCCATACCAAATATTATCATCGCCAGAATAAATACAATGTAGAGCGATATAAAGACTATTGTGATAATTCCTACTGTTCTGAAATGAAGCGCAAGATTCTGAAATGCTGAAGCTGTGACATCTTCATTGCGGGTAGTCAGACTTTCACGCATTTTCTTGCTGAATTTTAAAAGATAAATTACCGGCAATACGTAAACCGCCGAAAATACCAGGTAAAGTATCCCAGCTGCCAATGCTGGAAATGTTTGTCCGTTTTCCTGATTCATAAATGGCAAAACAAACACCATGACCAATGATGCCAGAAGCATAAATGCTATCATAATAATCCCAATTATGCCAAAAAAATTGGTCCATTTTCGGGTTTCGGCCAATGATGCTGCGGCTTGATCGTTAATAACCAGCGGTTCAATGGCTTTCTCTTTAATTAAATCAGGAGAGTCCATAATAATAGATTTTAATAAAAACGCAGCTCACGCTGCGGCATTTTTAATCTTCTGATTCGGTTGAAGGCTCATTGTCAGGATAGGTGTCTTCAGTTTCCTTGTCGTCGTCGTTCACATCATCAAGGTTGTCGTCATCATTAAGGCTGCCTTTGGAATCAATTTTTACAGGAACCTTAACCAAATAACTTGCGTCCTCAGTATCGATGGTGATAGCGTAGAAAAACTCATCTCCCCTTGTTTTTACTTTGATAACATGGTTGGAGTAACCCAATGGGTACTTTTTACGGATAGCTTCAATTAACTCGGGAGAAGCATTGCTGTAGCTGATTACCAGACGTTTGCGTTCCATATTTAGTGTTAGTCGGATTCGTTAAAAAAAAGTTTACAATAATACGGAAGTAATTTATAAAATTACCTATCCGAATGTTAATTTTACTTAAAGAAATTCGTTATCAGTTCTAAAGTAAATTTAGTTAAATATTTATTATTCAACAAGTTTAAGAACAATAGCTGTACGATTGGTATTGTAAATGCTTAGTTGCCAGCATTGGAGTTGCTTATTATACCTGGCTGGATATAGTATTGATTCGTCAATACGTCCGTGCCCGCCAAAGTAAGTGCTGTCGGAATTCAAGACTATCTGATAGTTTCCGGCATTGGGAACTGTAAACTGATACCCTGGCATACTATTGAACGGATGGAAATTAAAAAGAAAAATCAATCCATTCCGGGCGAAAACTATTGTTTTATTTTGCTCATCCATATTAAGTTGTTGCGAAAATTCATGATCCATAACGTTGAAGTCACGCATCAGATTTATCATAGCATGATCAAAATCAGCAAGGTAGCGATATTTGAGATCGGGATTTGAAGCTAAAGACCACTGACGCCTGGCGTAGTAATAACTCCAGTTGTTGCCTTCACGCGGAAAATCAATCCATTCAGGATGGCCAAATTCATTACCCATAAAATTAAGGTAGGCGCTTCCTCCAAGACTTATAGTAAACAATCGGATCATTTTATGAAGTGCAATACCACGGTCAACCACAATATTCGGGTCGTCTTTATGCATATGCCAATACATTTCCTGATCCATGAGCCAGAAAGCAAGTGTTTTGTCTCCTACCAAAGCCTGATCGTGCGATTCGGCGTAGGCAACAGTTTTTACACCAGGTATTCTGTTGTTCATTACATTCCATAACTCGTAAATATTCCAGTCCTCATCTTTGGATTCTTTCAGCAATTTAATCCAGAAATCAGGTATTCCCATGCCAAGTCTGTAATCAAAACCTATACCCCCATCTGAAACGGGTGCTGCCAGGCCTGGCATGCCTGTTACATCTTCAGCAATGGTTACTATGCTTTTATTAATGGAATGCGCTAGTTTATTTGCCAGTTGCAGATAGGTAACGGCATCCCATTCAACACCTTCGGTAAAATACTTTTGTGGAGAATCAATAATGCCATTCCCGTGATGAAAATATAGCATTGAGCCAACTCCATCAAACCTGAAACCATCAAAATGAAATTCCTTAAGCCAGTATTTTACATTTGAAAGCAGGAATTGCTGAACTTCAAGCTTTCCGTAATCAAACAAAAGTGAATCCCATTGGGGATGAATACCACGATCGCCCGGATGGAAGTACTGATGGTCAGATCCATCGAACTGACTGAGGCCTTCATTGATATTTTTTACCGTATGAGAATGTACAATATCCATGATAACGCCAATTCCCATTGAGTGGGCCTTGCGAATTAATGCCTTTAATTCTACGGGAGTGCCAAAACGTGAAGAAGGTGCAAAAAAATTGGCCACATGGTAACCGAACGAGCCATAATAAGGGTGTTCCTGAATGGCCATCATTTGAATGGCGTTGTAACCGCATTTCTTGACCCAGGGTAGTATTTTATCAGCAAATTCAGTATAAGTGCCTAGCCCTTCCTTTTCCTGCGCCATGCCTGTGTGGCATTCATATATAAATAGCTTTTCGGCAGGGTTAAAAGCGAACGCATCGCCCTGCCAGTCGAATTTTTCAAACCAGAGCTGGCCTGAATAATTTTTGGTATCTTCATCCTGAACCACACGTTGAATAAAAGCTGGAATGCGGGGCAGGAAACCATTGTCTCCTTCAACCCAGACTTTTATTTTACTTCCGTGAACGAAGCTATTTTCATAGGTCGATTTATCCAGAAATATTTCCCAGATACCATTTCCGACAATGTGCAGAGGATGACTTCGCGGATTCCAGTCGTTAAAGTCTCCTGCTAAATATAATCCGCGCGCCGAAGGAGCCCATTCGCGGTAATACCAGCCTCTGGCTTTGTTATTATAATGAATACCCAGATAAGTGTAAGCATCAGCAAATCGGTTAAGGCTGCTGCTGCTTAATTCTATTCTGCGCAGTGCATCTTTGAAGCGTTGTATTCTCAATTCAACATCCTCAACCACAGGCATAAGCCATGGGTCAGCTTTTACAATTCCGGGTAATTTAGATTTCATGGCTTCTATATGCGGCTGTTAACGGCATTATTTTATGTTGGTTAAAGATATTAACAAATGCCAGCGTATGCAAAACTATTTTGATATCTGCTGCATTTTATGATGGCTTAAACAAAGTTGTTATTAATTGGTTTGCAGCTCATATGTACCAATGGTTTTATCAGGTCCTGATTTATTTCTATTTTTGTTAAGTCTAAACTCTATTAACAATGGCTTATCCGGGAAATGAAACAATTATAGCCAAATCAGCCGCTGAAATTTACTTGCATCCACGTATGGCAAACCGCCATGGACTTATAGCTGGCGCTACTGGTACAGGTAAAACTATTACCCTTCAGGTACTTGCGGAATCATTTAGTTTGCAGGGAGTTCCTGTTTTTATGACTGATATTAAAGGTGATCTTTCGGGTGTTTGTAAGGCTGGATTAACCAATTCTAAAATTCAGGAACGAATAGCTCTTATGTCGGTTGAAGGATATACCAGCATGGGATTTCCTGTATGTTTCTGGGATGTATTTGGTGAAAAAGGTCATCCACTGCGTACAACCATTTCAGAAATGGGGCCATTGTTAATGTCGCGATTACTTAACTTAAACGATACACAGGAAGGTGTATTGAATCTGGTTTTTAAAATTGCCGATGACAATCAGCTTCTTCTTCTTGACCTAAAAGATCTTACGTCGCTACTTGAATATGTTGGTAAAAACCGCGATCAGTTTACCCTGAGTTATGGAAATATCTCAGCGGCAAGTATCGGATCAATTCAGCGCAATTTGCTGGTGCTCGAGCAGCAGGGGGGCACTCATTTTTTTGGTGAACCTGCCTTTGATATTTCGGACTTAATGCAGACTGACAGCTCCGGGAAAGGGATTCTGAATATTCTGGCTGCTGATAAACTCATGCAATCACCACGAATTTATTCAACATTTCTGCTCTGGTTATTATCAGAACTTTTTGAGAATTTGCCTGAAGTTGGGGACCCGGAGAAACCCAAGCTCGTATTTTTCTTTGATGAAGCACATCTGTTGTTTAACGAGGCTCCCAAAATTCTGCTCGATAAAATTGAACAGGTGGTTCGTCTTATACGATCGAAAGGAGTTGGCGTTTATTTTGTGTCGCAAAATCCACTGGATATCCCTGATACTGTATTGGGCCAGCTGGGAAATCGCATTCAGCATGCTTTGAGGGCATTTACCCCGCGCGATCAGAAGGCAGTTAAAGCTGCAGCTACTACTTTTAGGGTGAATCCTGAAGTGGATGTTGAAAAGGTGATAACTGAGCTTGGGGTTGGTGAAGCCTTGGTTTCGTTTCTCGACGAAAAAGGTATTCCGATGATGGTTGAAAAGGCATTTATCATGCCCCCTTGCTCACAAATTGGACCTGTGACAAACGATGAGCGAATTGCAATCATAAAGAATTCGCTGGTTTATGGTGTTTATGAAAATGTGCTCGACCGCGAGTCGGCTTTCGAAATACTGAATGCACGTATCAGCGAATCAAATCGTTTGAAACAACAACAGGATGCCGAGGATGCAGAAGCAAAGGAAAAGTTGGCAAGAGCCCGCGAGGGAGCTGCCCTTGCCAAAGCAGAAGCTGCCAGGCAAAAAGCAGAACGATCGCTGAAAGGCGACACGGGATTGGATATTTTTGGTGAACTTACCAGGCAAGCCGGGCGATCTGTTACCCGTACCGTAGGGAACGAATTGGGCAGGCAACTCGTAAGAGGGCTCCTTGGTTCAATTTTTGGCGGTGGAAGGCGCCGTTAATCCAAGGCTTTTACTACCATCATGACAAACGAATGTGAACGCCACTTTTTCGTTTTAAACCATAAGTTGGTGAATACTGCCATTTTCAATCAGTATTTCTGCGCTCCCCAGGATTACATATACGAAGTGTTGCGGGCCAATAACCGGATTCCTCTCTTTGTCGAAGACCATTTGAGCCGGTTATTTCAAACTTTTCAACTTTCGGGAAGTCGCGTACATTTTACTTCAGGCCAGATACTTGCTGATATTAATAAATTATTGCAGGCCAACAGTGCGGATGAGGGCAACCTGAAAATAAGTGTGTTGCCCGGTGATAACACATTGTTTGACTGCTTTATTTATTTTACACCGCACTCTTACCCAACAGCAGAGCAGTTTTCAGAGGGAGTTAGAGTTTCGTTACTGGCCAGCGAAAGATACAATCCCAATGCTAAAATAATGAACCTTAGCTTGCGTAAAGAGTCTGATTTACGCAAAGTTGATGGTGAATTTTATGAGCTACTTCTGGTAGACCATGAAGGATTTATCACTGAAGGGAGCAGGTCGAACGTTTTCTTTATTAAGAATAATAAACTGATCACACCGCCTCAGAATACAGTTTTACCGGGTGTAACCCGCAAACAGGTGCTTGATATATGCCTGCGAAACCATATTGGTATAGAACAAAAGAAAGTTCATGTTTCTGAACTTTCTGATTTTGATGCACTATTTATCACAGGTACATCACGCAGAATTTTGCCAGTTCGTATGATTGATAATTTACATTTTGTTGCTGGGCATCATAAAACTTTACAACTTGCTGAACTTCTTCAAAAGCGGATTGAAATGTATTTTGCCAACTATAGGCATTAAATACCAGTCATTTAGAAACTGACACATATATAATAAAAGTAAGAAACAGTATAATCGGAAATCGCAATTTCCTGTTATACACAATACATCATTTTATATATTTGTTTAACCTTAAAAGAGAAATTAATATGAAAAAACTTATTTCGATCAGTATCCTGTTTTCGCTTGCACATATAATTTTGGCGCAGGATTGTCAGGGCTACTTTCCGGTTAAAAAGGGCACTTTCATGGAAACCAAAAACTATGATGCCAAAGGAAAACTTACCGGTACAAATCAGCAAACAATTCTGGCTGTGGAGCCGCTTCCTGACGGACTTAGCCTTAAGGTTAAAAGTGATCAGTTTGACAATAAGGACAAATTAACTTTTTCGCAGGATCTTGGCATGCGTTGTGAAAATGGGGTGTTTTTCCTTGATATGAAAAATTATCTGGACCCATCAGCTATGGGTGGTATGAAAGATATGGAAATGAGTGTTAGTGGACTTGATCTGGAATTTCCAAACACAATGCAGGTTGGACAAATACTGAATGATGCTGAAATTACCATGAAAATGATGTCGGGTGGAATGGCAATGTTAACCATGTCAGTAAAAATGACAAACCGTAAAGTTGAAGCATTAGAGGACGTTACCACTCCGGCCGGTACCTTCAATTGCTATAAAATAAGCTACGATATGGAGGTGAAATCTATCATTAAGATGAACCTTAAAGCCACACAATGGGTAGCCAGAAACGTTGGAGCCGTTAAAAACGAAGCGTATGATAAAAATGGACGCTTAAGCAGCTATTCGCTGCTTACACAGTACCATGAATAAATTTGATTCAGTTAAGGGCCGCTGTTGTGTACTTAAAGCATAGCAGCGGTTTTTATTGCACTATATTGCGTTGGTACCAACAATGATTTTTCAGACCTTTGTAACTGACTAAATACCTAAAACGCTTTGGAAATTGTAACAGGACTTTCAGCCTGGTTTGTGCCGTTATGCCTTTTTGCCGGTGTGTTGGCTGCCGGGCTGCTATACTATAAAAACAGGTCGGAGGATTTTTCCGGCAAACTACTTGTTTTGCTTTCGGTGCTTCGGTTTTTAAGTGTTGGTTTGATCACATTCCTTTTGCTCTCACCAATGGTAAAAACACTTGTTAGAACTACTGAAAAGCCTATTATAGCGCTGGCTGTTGATAACTCACGGTCAATGCTGTCGGGCCCCGATTCCGGCTATCTTGCTGGTGAATTTAACGCACATATTTCTAATTTACGAACCGAACTTAGCAGTAAGTATGAGTTGGTTAATTATACATTCGGAAGTAAAGTTTCAGCTACTGATACCATCAAATTTAACGAACAATCTACCAATATCTCTGATCTGGTTGATGAAATTAATAACCGCTACTTCAACCGGAATCTGGGTGCATTGATTTTAATCAGCGATGGTATATACAATGCCGGGGCTGACCCTTTTTATGCCCTTAAAAGTCAGAAATATCCTGTTTTTTGTGTCGGATCAGGCGACTCAACTCAGCATCGCGATTTGTTAATACGCAAACTAACATATAATAAAGTTGCCTATAAAGGCAATCGTTTTCCGGTTGAGATAATGGTTCAGGGTTATAAAGCGACCGGGAACCGGGTTTCTCTAAAAATCCTGAAAAATGATATTCAGGTTTTTGAAAAAGAAATTACGTTTACTTCTGATAATCAGGTTATAACAGCTCCTGTTCTGCTCGATGCTGAAGAAACTGGCCGTATAAGGTATAGGGTAGTGCTTGGTTCGCTGAGTGATGAAGTAAGTAAGTCGAACAATGTGCGTGATTTTATTATTGAAGTCAGGGAACACCGGCTTAAAGTAGCCATTGTTGGCAATGCACCTCATCCGGACCTGGGGGCCCTTTATTCGGCCCTCGAAAATAGCAGTAGCTTTGAAGCTACCCGATTTACAGGAGAGTCTGGTCTGACAAATATTACTGATTTTGACCTGGTAATATTTCATCAAATACCATCGGATGGCAATCCGGCTTCGCGGTTAATGTCGCAGATAACATCGGCAAAAATACCGACCCTTTATATTCTGGGTAACCAATCGGAAATCAACAGTTTTAATAAGCAGCAGATTGGCGTTCAGTTAATTGGTTACAACGGCTCAACAAATGAATCCCTTCCGCTGCTTAACCGTAATTTTCCTTTGTTTTCAACATCCGAAGCACTTAATGATCTGTTAACAATTGTACCACCACTTGCCAGCCCTTTTGCCAAATATTCAATCTCGGCAAATACGTATACGCTGGCCTACCAGACCATTGGTGCAGTTAATACCACCATGCCACTGATTGCATTTACTCAGAATCAGGAGCTGCGCACGGCTGTAATAACCGGTGAAGGCATTTGGCGCTGGCGGCTGGCCGATTTCTCTAAAAACGGGAATCATCTCGCCTTTAATGAATTGGTCGACCGTACATTGCAATATCTGGCAGTAAAGCCTGATAAAAGTCGTCTTAAAATTTCGGCAAGAGATTACTATGCTGAAAATGAGATTGTTTCGTTCAATGCTACTTTGCTGAACGATAGTTATCAGCCTGAAAATAACAGTTCCTTAAAAATAACCATTACAGGTGAAGATAAACGTAAATATGGATTTGATTTTACACCTTCCGGTGAGGGTTATCTGCTGAATGCCGGTGTGTTTCAGCCGGGAATTTATCAGTTTCAGGCCATTGCATCCTCTGGGACCGGCGATATAACTGTAAATGGATCTTTTGTGGTCACGGCCTTAGACCTTGAAGATGTAAATACCGTAGCCAACTTTGGCTTGCTTCGTAAAATGGCGGTTTCTTCAGGCGGTGAATTTTTTAATATAAGAGATGCGAGCGCGCTTCCAAAGGTGATTCAATCACGTGCAGATGTAAAACCTATGTCTTTCGCTCAAAAGCGATTTACCGACCTTGTCAGCTTCTTACCGTTGCTGATTTTACTCATCCTGTCGCTTTCAGCTGAGTGGTTCCTCCGCAAATATTTTGGAAGCTACTAGAAACTGAATCAATAGGCTACTTGAATGGATAATTATCTTTTTTCAGCGATTCTACTTATTGTAAGTCTGAGTTTTGTAATTGGCCAGATACTCAGCTACCTTAATCATAATTGGCGTAGAAAGCCCATTCCTGATGAGTTGAAGGACGTTTATTCATCAGAAAAATATGAAACGTATACGAACTACAAACTAACCACCTACCGCTATGGTCTGTTGGTAAGCGTGGTTTCTTTTGCCGGTACGATTTTGATGCTATACTTCGGGTTTCATTATGTTGACCAGATTGTTTCTGATCTTTCCCAATCTATTATAGTTCGCACATTGCATTTTTTCGGCATAATCGGAGCTGCTGCAGAAATTTTGTCTTTGCCTTTTGATATTTACGACACCTTTGTTATTGAGCAGAAGTTTGGTTTTAATACCACAACGCCACGAATTTATATCACTGACAAGATTAAATCGTGGATACTTACAATTGTTTTGGGGGGAGGTGTTTTGGCATTGGTAACTTTACTTTTCATGATGTACCCACATAACTTCTGGTGGATGGCCTGGGTTTTTGTATCTGTTATTATCACTTTTATCAGCCTTTTTTATTCTTCGCTGATTGTGCCAATGTTTAATAAGCAAACTCCACTTGAAAAAGGCGATTTACGCGATCAACTTGAAGAGCTTGGTGTAAAATGCAGGTTTAATCTCAAAGATATTTATGTGATTGACGGATCGAAAAGATCAACGAGGGCCAATGCGTATTTTTCAGGTTTTGGTCATAAAAAGAGAATAGTTCTTTTTGATACCCTCATAAATAATTACAGTAATGATCAAATAGCGGCAGTTTTAGCCCACGAAATAGGTCATTACCGTAAAGGCCACACTATTTTTTCACTTTTAATTTCGATTATTATTACGGGAATTACATTGTACATTTTTGGTTTTGTGACAGGAAATGAGCAGGTGTATCAGGCGTTTGGTCATTCAGATCATGCATTCTATATTGCACTCATTGTATTTGTATTGCTATATTCCCCTTTGTCGGCCCTGTTATCTTTTGCCGGTAATCTGGTTTCACGGCATTTTGAATATCAGGCTGATGAATTTGCAGTCAGGCATGCCAATCCCGATTCACTCATAACAGGGTTAAAGAAACTAACAGCAGATAACCTTTCAGACTTTAACCCGCATCCATGGGTTGTAATGGCTTATTATTCGCACCCAACCTTGTTGCAGAGGGTTTCAGCCATCCGTAAATTAAAAGCTACCTGAAAATATTTGTTGCCAGAAAAGCCAGCGTTTCCATGGTATCAATCCTTCGGGCTGCATTGTAATCCTGCGTTGCAGCCCATTTGTTTCCGGTTTTTTGATTTGCGAGTCCGCGGTAAAGGTAAGCGTCAAGATTCTGATTGTTTAAATCCAGTACAATTCCAAAATCAATTAAGGCACCCGCAAAATCTTTCAGCAACATTTTATTGTATCCACGATGGAAATAGGCCGATTCGTAAGTGTTATTGAGGTTAATAGCTGCATCGCACAACAAAACTGCCTGAGTATATTTTTTATTTTTAGTAGCTACCAATGCAGCTTTCAGGTAATCTGACGAAGATTTCTGAGCGTAATTAACTCCCGGCGAAAGGCTTAACAATAAGAAAACAAGTACAAGTTTTCGCATAGATTGAGGTATTCAGACCAGTTTACGGGTTAGTAATACTTAGCAATATTAAGTCAATTGTGTTTAAAATTCTAATAATTCACGCTTGTTTGACGTAAAATGGGCATATTAAGTTACTAATAATTTGAAATCATTTTTCGTTGTAACTTGCAATTGAAATTGATGATATTCAATTTCTGGGTAACTATTTGATTGATTGAATATTTAATATTAGGATAGTGAAAAATTTCCTGCTCCGGGGTAAGATAATTGCCTTCAAAATTTTCAGATTTCTCTTCGGGTTATTTTATCCGCTTCCTGATTCCAATACAGGCAGAGCCAGCCGGGTGCTTCGCAGGTTTTTGCAGGCAATAGTTTTGATGCTGTTTTTGGCTTTTGCAGTGGATTTTAATCTTCTATGGCTTTTTGGTCCATCTCCGGGGCTGAACAATCTTCGCAATCCTGAGATCAGTACTGCATCTGAATTGTATGCTGACAATGGTTCACTGATTGGCCGTTACTACATTGAGAATCGTTCACCGGTTGAATTTAAGGATTTATCACCTGTATTAATCAACACACTGCTGGCCACTGAAGATGTGCGATTTTACAGGCATTTTGGGATCGATCTAAAAGCGACCTTTGCTGCTATAATCAGTACGGCAAGAGGCGACAAAAGAGGCGGAAGCACCATTACACAGCAACTGGTTAAGAATTTGTATAAAACACGTCATAAAACACAGAAGGGTTTGCTGGGGTATATTCCTGTGGTTGGTACACTTGTTAACAAGTCGAAGGAATGGATAAATGCCGTAAAAATCGAGATGTTCTATTCAAAAGACGAGATTCTTACAATGTATCTTAATACCGTTGATTTTGGAAGTCATGCTTTTGGTATTAAATCAGCCTCGGAAACATTTTTTAATACAACCCCCGGTAACCTTAAACCTGAAGAAGCCGCTGTACTAATTGGGCTGCTGAAGGCGCCAACTTATTATTCACCTGTTTTGCATCCTGATAATGCTCTGTACCGTAGAAATAATATTCTCGCTCAAATGGAGCACTATGGCTTTTTGCAGGAGCAAATGGTTGATTCACTTGTGAAAATACCGATTCATCTGCGCATGAACCGCAAACATGATGATGAGGATGCCACTTATTTTAAGGAAGCTGTTGCCAGAGAACTGCAAGAATGGAGCAAACAATCGGGGTATAATATCTATACCGATGGCTTGAAAATTTATACTACCATCGATCCTAAACTCCAGCAATACGCCCAGGATGCAGTTGAAAAACACATGAAAAGACTCCAGAAACGGTTTAACGAACACTGGCAGGGGCAGAACCCATGGATTAATAGCAAAGGAGTTGAAATAAAAGGCTTTATTGAGGATTTAGCGCGAGAAACCGCCTATTACCAAAGCCTTTATTCCACTTTTAAGGGTAATCAGGATTCCATTGGTTTTTATCTGAATAAGCCACGGCCAATGAAAATATTCACCTGGAAAGGGCCCGCAGATTCGATCTTAAGTACCATGGATTCAATAAGGTATTACCGGCATTTATTAAACACCGGATTTGTAAGTATGGATCCTGTATCAGGATTTGTTAAAGCATGGGTCGGGGGCATCGATTTCAGATTCTTTAAATACGATCACGTAAATCAGGCACGCAGGCAACCGGGCTCTCTATTCAAGGCTTTTGTTTACACCACTGCTTTTGAGAATGGGTTAGGTCCGTGTGACCGTAGAATTGATAAGCCGGTAACTCTCAGGTATACTGAAAATGGAATGGAAAAATCCTGGTCGCCACATAATGCCGATTGGAATTTTACAATGAACAACCTGACTCTGAAAAACGCGTTTGCCCGCTCGGTAAATTCAATTGCTGTGCAACTTACTGGCGAAGTTGGCTGGAAAAAAGTGATCGAATGTGCCAAACGCATGGGTGTAACCTCCCCCTTGCGCGAAGTGCCTTCCATTTGCCTTGGCTCCAGCGATGTAACATTGCTAGAAATGGTGAATGCATATTGTGCTTTTTTAAACAGCGGTGAGTTGGTTAAGGCTGTTCTTGTTATACGTATTACAGATGCTGATGGACATATTTTGTACGAATACAAACCTGAAACCAAGCAGGTTATTGACAAGGAAACAGCATACCTCATGCAAATTATGCTTCGTTCGGGACTAACTGAAGCCGGAGGAACTACTCAGGGGTTGTGGGAGTACGATTTATTCAGATATGATACTGACTTTGGTGGTAAAACCGGAACCTCATCAAACTTCTCAGATGGCTGGTTCATAGGTGTAACGCCTAAACTAGTAACCGGCGTATGGGTAGGAGGGGAGCATCGCAATGCACGATTCAGAACCTCGCAATTGGGCGAAGGGCTCAGAACTGCCTTGCCTGAATTCGGATTTTATATGGAAAAGGTACTTAAGGATTCGGCAACGCGGCAATACAGAGGCAAATTCCCTAAACCCGACTTTAAGGTAAAACGAAATTACCAATGTTCAGGTTATATTCTGGCACCTGAAGCTGATTCATTAACAAAAACTGTATCAGAACCAATAGATACATTATAGGTCTCTGGCTTTGAGAATGTAGTAAATGGCAGCATAAATTATTATTAGCCACCCAAAGCATACCACTATATCATGCATTGCAATTCCTTGTTTAACTGAAATGCCAAAAAGGTTCATAAGTGAGGTTTCAGGCACCGGCACAAGGTTACCGGCTGCATGTAAAGGCAAATAAGAAGCAACGGAATCAGGTAATCTGAAAGCCAGGATTCGTTCAGCTATATAACTGTATATCAGAAATAAAATCACTGTAACGCCTGACCGTTTGAATAAAAAGCCAAAAAATGCCGCCGTTGAGAAATACGTTACCAGTTCGAGCAGATGAGCAGGTAAATAATATAGTGATGATGTAAAAATCTGATTATTTCCGGGTTTTAAATGAAGTAATCCGGCAATAAATCCGGAAAATGCAATCAAAATAACAATGGCTGAGGATAACCCTAAAATAACAATCAGTTTAGAAGCAACAAATTCACGTCTGTCAAGTCCTGAAATAATCTGTTGTCGAAGAGTTTTAAAGCTGTATTCGTTGGTAATGAGCAATATAATTAAGAACGCAGGGAATATTTTCAGATAACCTGCAATAAATGTAAGGTTATGCCAAACCTGAGGAAAAGTATACAGGCTCATGCCTGGTAGTTTCATCATTTGGTTACCGTTTACATTCACCTGCATATTATTGATAATTCCCTGAACACTGAACAAAACCAGGAGCAGGGAGAAGGCATAAACTACTGAAAGAAGCCAGAATGTACGGTAATTCAATATTTTAATCCATTCAGCTCGCAGGGCGGATGTGAGATTTACCATTGCAGTTTAATTTACTTCTGATGATTTTGATGTAAGTTCAAGAAAGTAATGTTCCAGCGATTTTTTTTGTACAGAAAGATGTGTACAAACAATTCCATGATTAAAAAGATATGCATTCAGTGCTGCAGGATCGCCCTGACTGGTTGTTTTAACAAAAACAAAACCATTGCGAATCGTATGTGATACATATTCAGCATATCCGGGTAAAACGCGAATCATTTGATCGGCATTCATTGAGTTAAGAACAATTTCGCCGCTGCTTGATAAAACTTCATCCACCCTTCCGCTGAAAAGTGTTTTACCTTTCTGAAGTACAGCAACGTGACTGCATACTTTCTGAACCTCATCGAGCAAATGACTTGCTAATATTACCGTAGTACCATCAGCTGAAACTTGCGAAATCAATTCTCTTATTTCGGCAATTCCTGTTGGATCGAGTCCGTTGGTGGGTTCATCAAGAATGAGCACCTCAGGATTACCCAGCAAAGCTGAAGCAATTGCAAGCCGCTGCTTCATTCCAAGTGAGAAAGTCTGAAATTTGTGATCACCTCTTTCAAAAAGTCTTGTCATCAGGAGTACCCGGTCAATTTCACTGTAGTCGGCATTTCTTATTCCTGCAATTATTTTCAGGTTTTGTCTGGCAGTAAGATAGGGGTAAAAATTCGGGCTTTCGAGTAAAGCACCAATTCGCTTCAGAGCTCCTGAATCAGGGGTTGAGCCAAACCATTCATACGACCCGGTATCAGATTGTAAAACACCAAGTAAAATGCCTAAAGTGGTTGTTTTGCCTGAGCCATTCGGCCCCAGAATTCCATAAACATTTCCTTTTTCAACTTCGAGGCTGAGGTCAGAAATCGCGGTTATATTCCGGAATTTCTTGCTTAAAGATTTTACCGAAAGGACTGTTTTCTCCAATTACGCTGGTTTTAAGAATTAGATTTTTGTTCGACGCAATATTAAGTAAACGTTCCAAATATTGCCAGGGTAGCTATCGCTAAACCTTTTTCCCTATTTTTGCAAAATCATTCAACAAAGGTAATTTACTTCTGTTGATAAATCCATAACATAAAAACATTGAGATGACCGTTTCACAGAACAAAGTGGTTTCACTCACCTACGAGTTAAAAATCAACGATGCTTCGGGCGAAGTTGTTGATATTGCTGATGCTTCTCAACCGTTGGTTTTTCTTTACGGCACCGGAAACCTTCTTCCAAAATTTGAAGCCAATATTTTTAACCTTAACGTAAACGATAGTTTTGAATTTACGCTGTCGGCTGCCGATGGATATGGCGAATTTACCCAGGAAGCAGTGGTTACACTCCCCATTGATATTTTCATGATTGATGGTAAGATTGATCCGGAAATGCTTAAGCTCGGCAATGTTATTCCTATGCAGGATAACGAAGGTCACCCGCTCGAAGGTGTTGTAAAATCGGTTGAGAAAGATGCTGTTGTCATGGATTTTAATCATCCGATGGCCGGCAAGAATCTCTATTTTACCGGAAAAATTATCGAACTGCGTGAAGCCACCGAAGAGGAATTAAGCCATGGCCATGTTCATGGACCTCACGGACACCATCATTGATATTAAGGTATATATAAAAAAAGCTCCGAAAGGAGCTTTTTTTATGAAGATATCAGATAAACTGTCGGCCTTTTATCAAGTTTGAAGTTCATATTTCTCCATTCAGTAATGGTGGTAGTAAAAATGTATTCATCCGGCAAACTGATATTGCAAGCCAGACATAACAAAGTGGCACCGTTGCATATTTTGAGTAATGAATCAAGCAAGTGATTATTACGGTAGGGAGCCTCTATAAAGAGATGCGTTGAGCCCGAACGCAAACTTGCTTTCTCAATCTCCTTTATTTTTTTTTCCCGCTCCTCCTGTTTTGCAGGCAAATAACCATGAAATGTAAATTGTTGCCCATTCATTCCTGATGCCATTAGAGCCAGCATGAGCGACGATGGCCCTGAAAGCGGCACAATGCTTATTTTGTGGTAATGCGCAATTTTCACCAGCGCTGATCCGGGATCTGCAACCGATGGGCATCCGGCTTCTGAAATTAATCCTGCATTGCGTCCGGCGAGTAATTCTTTTGTAAATTCTTCCAGTTCAAAGGCTGAGGTGTGCTCGTTGAGAATGTGGAATGTAACCTCTTCGAAATTGCCGGAGTATCCACATTTGCGAAGGAACCGGCGCGCAGTCCTTAACTCTTCAACTATAAATACATTGATATTTTGAATAAGATGCAGATTGTAATCGGGCAAAACCCTGTTGGTTTCAGTTTCGCCCAATAAACTTGGAATCAGATACAAAGTTCCTTTAGGTGATTTCATGGTGAAGTTTAGAAGGGTAAGTGTTGAATATCGGCATTGCCACCTGATAGAATGATTCCGATACGTTTATTTTTGGCCTTTTGCGGATGTTCAAGTAAAGCAGCAAGTGGAACTGCCGATGATGGCTCAACCACAATTTTCATGCGTTCCCAAATTAATTTCATGGCGTAAATTATGGAGTGTTCCGTGGCAGGAAGTATATCGTTAACATGATCAACAATAATCGGAAAAGTAAGACTTCCGAGCGAAGTTAGCAGTCCATCGGCAATGGTATTTGGTGCAATTGAAGGGATTAGTGTTTTTTGTCGGAAGGACCGGATCGCATCGTCTGCACCTTGAGGTTCAGCCCCCAAAACCTGAATATCGTGCCCAAAGTAATTACAAGCCAGTGCAGTACCGCTAAGCAATCCGCCGCCACCTACCGGCGCCATTACAATATCCAATGAGACGGCATCTTCTATAAGTTCCTTCGCGGCGGTAGCCTGCCCGGTTATTATCCGGTAGTCGTTGTATGGGTGGATCTCAACTGCCCCGGTTCTTGCAACCACCTGCTTCAGCGTTTCTTCGCGCGCTGCCAGGGTAGGAGTGCAGAATGTGATTTGTCCGCCATAATTTTTTACTGCTTCTATTTTTACTTTGTTTGAATTTTCAGGCATCACAATATACGCCGGAATGTTAAGCCGTTGAGCGGCCAATGCCAGTGCAGCCGCATGGTTGCCCGATGAATGCGTTGCTACTCCATTAATTGATACTGCTTGAGTTAATTGCAAAATTGCATTAGTGGCGCCTCTTGACTTGAAAGCTCCTGCCTTTTGAAAGTTTTCACACTTAAAAAAAATCCGGGCGTCAAGCATTTTGTCAATGGTTGAATTACTAAGCACAGCAGTGCGATGCAACCAGGGCGAGATGCGCTCTGCGGCTTGTTCTATTTCAATTTTACCCGGAGTCATATTTGCTTGTTGTTTTTTATTGCTTCTGCAATGCGGTCGGTTGCCTCATCAAGTAACTGCCAGGTTTTTTCAAACCCATCCAAACCTCCATAATATGGATCAGGTACTGGAAGGTTTTTGCCCGGATGGGTTGTATTTAAGATAAAATCGACCTTTTGTAAATCGACCTTCGATCGGGCTTTTGAAGCAACATCGCGGTAATTGCCAGAATCCATCACGTATATCTTGTCAAAAGTGTCAAAATCGCTTACCCTGAACAACCTTGCTTTTAGTTTCGAAATATCAACTCCGTGCGAAAGTGCAGTTGACATTGCACGACGATCAGGAGGGTCGCCTGTATGAAAACTTTCAAATCCGCAACTGTCGACCTCTGCGGAAAGCTTATATTTTTCAATTTTATGGCGCATAATGCCTTCGGCCATAGGCGATCGGCAAATATTGCCAAGACAAACCATGAGAATTTTCATACTGCTTTTTACGAAATAACCCCATCCACTGCTGAGGATGAGGTTATTTCAATTTTCTAAAAAGTGGTTAAAGTTTTATTTTCTTCTCTATTTCCTCAACATACGTTCTGAATTGCTTGTCAGTTTCAATAAGGTTATTCACAGTACGGCATGCATGCAGCACTGTTGCGTGATCCTTGTTGCCGCAATGCAATCCGATGGTAGCCAGCGATGATTTGGTATGTTTTTTTGAAAAAAACATGGCAAGTTGACGAGCCTGAACGATTTCGCGTTTACGTGTTTTCGAATTGAGATGTTCAACATGAATATTGAAGAAATCGCAAACGACCTTTTGTATGTAATCAATTGAAATTTCTTTCGAAGTGTTTTTAACAAACTTATCAATCATTTGTCGCGCCAGGTCAATGGTAATTGCCTTTTTGTTGAGCGACGACTGTGCCATCAATGAAATAAGAGCACCTTCGAGCTCACGCACATTGGTTGTAATGCAATAGGCAAGGTATTCAATTACATCCTGAGGCATTTCAATGCCATCTTTATACAGGCGTTTGTTCAGGATGGCGATGCGGGTTTCTATATCCGGTACCTGAAGGTCGGCGGCAAGCCCCCATTTAAAGCGTGATAGCAATCTGGGTTCAATGCCTTTTATTTCAACAGGCGCCTTATCAGAAGTTATAACAAGCTGATTTCCATTTTGATGAAGGTGGTTGAAAATGTGAAAAAATACATCCTGAGTCTTTTCTTTTCCTGAGAGGAACTGAATGTCATCAATCAGAAGGACATCAATCATCTGATAAAAATGAACGAAATTGTTCTGATCCTGATTTTTAACAGCATCAATATATTGCTGAATAAACTGTTCGGCAGTTACATACAAAACAGTTTTATCAGGAAAATTTTGCTTAACCTGAATTCCGATTGCATGCGCCAGATGCGTTTTACCCAAACCGTTGGCACTGTATATAAATATAGGATTAAACGCAGTTTTGCCGGGGTTACTGGCAACAGCATACCCAGCCGAACGGGCAAGACGGTTGCAATCGCCTTCAACAAAATTATCAAACGAATAGGATTCATTCAACTGTGAGTGAACCTGAATTTTTTTCAATCCGGGAATAACAAACGGATTCGGAATTTCTTTGGAAGCACCTTTGTTAACATCAATTGGCATTGATACCGATGGGTTATGCAAAACGCTCCGGTTGCTGGTAGGCACTTTAATCGTGTAGGGCGATCTTGAGTCACTTGCATTTTCCATAATTATGCTATATTCCAGCCTTCCGGTTGGTCCAAGCTCATGTTTTATAGTTTTCTTAAGCAGTGTAATGTAGTGTTCTTCGAGCCATTCATAAAAGAACTGACTGGGTACCTGAATAGTTAATACGTTGTCGTCGAGTTTAATAGGCTTTATAGGCGAAAACCAAGTTTTGTAGCTTTGATAGTTGATGTTGTCCTTGATGATCTTGAGGCAATTTTCCCATACCTCTTGATGAACGTCTCTCATTCTCTCTAGCGTAAATGTTGAAGGTCAATGATTGTAAAATTAATTCTTCATGATTGAAATTTGCCTTGTCCCTCAAATTCAGAAACTTCAGCTCTGGTCACCTTCCAATCTTATTTTTCAACAAAAATCTATGAAAAAAAGTTAAAAAAAAATGGAAACTGCACTTGCATTTTAAGAAATTTATGTGTAAGCCTAAAAAGCACTAATGAGGCTAACTGCTAGATATACAACACCTATTCAGATCGTAAATATATAATGCTACTTTTATTTGTTTTTCGAATTTTCGCATTAATATCATCTGCATACTTGCGTCTGATTTTGTAAATAATTTTGCATTTGAGATCAAAATTTGTGTTAATAATCTGAACATCATCTTCTTTCATTATTTTCATGATATCGTTCATCGATTCGTAGTCAAAATTGACCTCATAAATCTCATTAACCGTGCGTTCAACAATTTGAGCATTCGATAAAGCATCGGCGGCAGCCGATTTGTAAGCATTGATTAATCCGCTTACACCGAGTTTGATTCCTCCAAAGTATCTTACTACAACCAACAATGTATTGGTTAGATCATGTGAAAGCAATTGCCCGTGAATTGGCCGTCCGGCAGTCCCTGAAGGCTCACCATCGTCGTTGGCTCTCCATGCTGATTTGTCAAATCCCAGAATATAAGCATAGCAATGGTGTCTGGCATCGTAATATTCTTTTCGGAGGCTATCAAGCACTGTTTTTACTTCATCTTCAGAAACAACCGGAGTCGCTATTGCTATAAATTTGCTACCCTTTTCTTTATAAATTCCAGTCGACGGTTCACTGATTGTTTTATAGGTATCGTCGAAAAGCATTTTGCGTGATTTGATTGATAAGGGATAAATTTGAAAGCTCAAACTTACTATTATTCCACGAAACTCCGTTGCTGCCAGCTATAAAAAGATAAGAATTGAATTTATTAAGGTATAGAGTCGTTGTGTAACATGTATAATCTTACTTTTGCGGCCTTAACGCTATAAACTGATGACCGGAGAATTACGTGGTGAATTTGCTGCTTTGCTAACGGCCGTATTCTGGACAATTACTGCATTATCATTTGAATCAGCAAGTAAAAAAGCGGGTTCTCTTTCGGTAAACCTACTGCGTTTATTGTTTGCTTTTGTTTTTTTATCGGTTTTTCAGTGGATTACTTCCAGAAATCCATTGCCTCTCAACGCAAGCAGCCATAACTGGATATGGCTTTCTGTTTCGGGACTTATTGGTTTTGTTATTGGTGATTTGTTGCTATTTCAATCCTACGTGATAATTGGTGCACGCATCGCTATGCTTATTATGGCTTTAACACCTCCCATAGCAGCCCTCACAGGATGGATTGTGTTAAATGAATCAATGAATTTACAAAGCCTGTTAGGCATGTTGCTTACTTTAAGCGGAATCAGCCTTGCTATACTAAGCAGGCCAGTTGGAGATGAATCAGGAAAGACCGGCTCAAAAGGTAAACTAAAACTTAAGTATCCGTTACATGGATTGCTTCTGGCATTAGGCGGAGCTGTAGGTCAAGGTGTTGGCCTGGTGTTGAGTAAGTTGGGGATGCAAAATTACGGGGCATTTCCATCAACACAAATTCGGGTAATTACAGGTATAATAGGCTTTGCACTGGTTATTACCTTTCGTAGAAACTGGAAAAATGTAAAACTTGCACTTAGCAATGTACCTGCTATGCGAAGCCTAACATTTGGCGCATTTTTTGGCCCTTTTCTGGGTGTTTCATTTTCATTACTCGCCGTTAAATATACAAGTTCTGGTATTGCTTCAACCATTATGGCCATAACTCCGGTAATGATTATTGCACCATCGGCGATAATTTTTCACGAAAAGGTAACATCCCGCGAAATACTGGGCGCCATGTTGGCCGTTGCAGGCGTAGCATTATTCTTTATTTGAATCTTTTTCCGACTTCCAAAGATCAGACAGTTTTTGTAGTTCGTTTTGGTATATCTCTTCACTGAGTATGAACCGCTCGCGGTTTGCCGGATCGGCCGACATCTGGAGCCTGGGATACCACTCCTCTCCATCTAAATCGCCTTGTTTTCTGGGGATAATATGTAAATGCAGGTGTTCAATGCTTTGACCTGCCGGCTCCCCTTCCTGCAACGACCAATCCCATGCATCACAGGCATATACATGGCAAATAAAAGAAGTCACTTTGCGCGCAAAAGCAAAGAATGCTGATACTTCATCGTCACTCAGGTCAAACAAACTGGCAGCATGTTTATTGGTAATCAGCAACGAATGGCCTTGGGTAATGGGAGCAATGTTATACAATGCGCTAAATCCATTTTCGCAAGCAAAACTCTTGCCGGATGCAACTGATTTACAGAAAGGGCAATCTTTTTCCATCAATAATAATGTGTTTCAACCATGGGTTCCCAGATACTTCGTGTATCTGGTTTACGGGCGCCAGCGCAAACATTTTCAAAACTGCATTTTTGTTGAATTGCATCTGCTACCAATTCTACGAATGTACAGGGATTCTTGCTGCAAACATTATCAATGCATGCAAGAGTCTCGTTGCAGCACGACCTTCCGAGTGGCCAGAAATAATCGTTCATAACCCATACTTCATAGCCCGAAAAGTTTGCAATCAGCCTGATAGCATCAATACATGCGCTTCTTATTGGTTCATCTGTTTTGAGGGCAGTTTTCGACCGGATTATTGAAAGAAGGCTTGAATCTGCAATTTCAATGCACCCCAACCTGAGCAATACGCGCTGCATATGATAATCCATAATTGGCACGTATTGGCTGGTATCGGTAAGACTAAAAAGGGAAGCATCGAATAGTAATTTCAATAAAAACGATGACTTTTTCCGAAGAGGATCACTGAATGCTTCGGTTTGTTCCAACACTTCATAAAAGCCTTTGCCCTGGCTAAAAAGTTTACCATTAGTATTGTGCAATAGTGTGTTAAAACTACCTTTAAATTGAATGGTTATCCATTTACTGAAGTTAACCATGAGCCGCACACGCTCTTCGATACGGTCCAATGTCGAATCTTCTGCCTTTCCTGAATCCGAAAAAGCTTCGAGAAGCATTTTTTCAAGTATCCTGGAATCAGATACTTCAAGGTACGATGGATCGATAAGATCCGGATTCTTAGTGCTGATTTTCAGAAATGCAAATTCTATAAAATCCCACCCATGCAAATCATGTTTTTTACTATACAGATTGCGGGTTTGATGGCAAATTACAACGGCATAGAAGAGCATGCGCAGCTTAGTCTCATGTGGTAATCCGCTGGCCACAAAAGGCCGAGAGTAAAACGAAGATTTAACCGGATGGTTCCGAAGTACACCGGCAACTTTCTGGCATTGCCTGATATTGATGATCGTTACATCACTCATAACTTGCCGGTGATTTTTAAAGTTATCAGATTATTGATTATCAGAATGTAATCTTCATCTCAACTCTTCTGTTTTTCTGACGTCCCGCAGTCGTCTTGTTGTCGGCGATAGGCTTATCCTGTCCGTACCAGAACGTAACTATGCGGTATTCTTCCACGCCGCGTCCTATCAGATAGTCCTTAACTGCCTGAGTTCTGTTTTTCGACAATTCCATATTCTTAGCCGGGGTACCTGTATTATCAGTATGGCCTGAAAGCTCGACTTTCCACATTTTTCTGGTTTTCATCAACTCAGCCAACTCGTTTAGCGAAGTATAAGATGCTTCCTTGATAATAGCTTTTCCTGATTCGAACTCAAGATTTGAGAATGCACGGTCAATTATTTCGATTTCTTCTTTTTGAATTGGAGGGCAGCCTTTGTTTTCTTTAACACCTGCTACATCCGGACAAAGATCAACATTGTCGGGAATACCATCGCCATCGGTATCGGGGCAGCCATTGAATTCTCTGGGGCCTTTAATGGTTGGGCATGCATCTTCCTCGTCAGCGATTCCATCGTTGTCAGAATCAGCAAACGGGCATCCCTGAAACTGAGGAAGTCCGGCAACATCGGGACACATATCATCTTTATCAGCAATTCCATCATTGTCCCTGTCGGGGCAGCCATGCAATTCAGCAGAACCTTTCTGATCAGGGCACTCATCTTCAAAGTCAGTTATTCCATCGCCATCACTGTCGGGGCAACCTTTCATTTCTATACTTCCAGGGTGATCCGGACAACGGTCGTTTTTATCTGTAATTCCATCATTGTCGCGGTCGGGGCAGCCATTAAGTGCCGGTAATCCAGCTTCATACGGACAATCATCAAGCTGATCTGCTACTCCATCGCCATCCGAATCAGGACAACCATAAAGGCTCCAAACTCCGGCAATATCGGGACAGCGATCTACTTTGTTGCTAACCCCATCATTGTCCTTGTCTTTGGGAATACTTCTGAAAATAGGTACTTTAAGCATTACATAAGCATCGGCACTATAATTCTTTTTTGAAAAGAATGTGGATATTATACTGTTGGAACCGACCCACAATGGTCCTAACCTCAGACCCACACCAGCCAAAATATGGCCGTATTCATCGGCATGCAAGGGTAAGGCCGCACCAAACCACTTTATGTCATAACGAGGAGTGAGACTATAGGTAGTATAATAGTGTGTTTTTGAAATAATATTTGTGCCTTTTTTTAATGCTATAAACGGGCTGAAATTCAGATAAAAATTGCGCCCCATATTGTAATCAATCTGAAGACATAAAGCTGTGGGCAATCCCATTGAGTATGATTCAATAGCTGATTCGCTGAAATTAAATCGATTGCGAAGTGTGTCATTGAAATCTTCGATAGTGTTGATTTGGATATCTCCAATATTCCAGTCTGCTACGTCTGCGAAAAAGTCCTGACTATAATACCCTTTATGATATTTAATCCTGCCAATATCAAGCAGTGATATACCTACCTTCAATAAATATTTTTCTTTGTTTGCACGGTAAAGCCCTTCCTGTCCGTCCATTTTATATTTAAATTTATCGATATTTGGGCGATATTCGTATACAAAACCCAGGTCAAAACCAATCCCGGGGTCGCTTATTGCTTTAAAAGGATTAAATCCATCCTTCTCGAAATTCTCTGATAAACCATATTTTATTTCTGATTGAAACAATGAAAGTGTATCACTTCCGTCGAATTTATACCGGATGTTGTCGGCAAACATATAACCGGATGCCAGCCCCAACAAATATTTGGCTGTTATTCCAGCTTTAAAGAATTGCTTATCGCGGTTTGCAATCACTGTGGCAAAGGTGAAACCATATTCCATCCATGTATTGGCCTGAACATTGAAATTGGCATTAGAAAGCTCTTTATGAAGCAAAGGTTCATAGTTAAAATCATCATAAGCCAATCTTACAAAATCCTCGGTAATATTATCAGTATTGAAAATACCACGCAGACGCATTGTTAAGGCAATCGCACTTTTGTCGTTCAATGTTACCATAAATGAAGGCAGCACAACATGTGTTTCGATAAAAGCATCTTTATC